>Ga0115002_10000416_pt1 | contig 61233 bp, 44 predicted proteins | sample ArcticOcean_MG_C_8_FD_89576 | JGI IMG/M metagenome (GOLD analysis project Ga0115002, IMG submission 89576) | Marine microbial communities from western Arctic Ocean - ArcticOcean_MG_CB11_86 | ecosystem: Environmental > Aquatic > Marine > Oceanic | place: Arctic Ocean: Canada Basin | collected... | reverse complement strand
GATGGCCGTTACCTCTCAGGAACTCTGACCAATGCCGGAACTAGTGACTTTACCATCTTCTGGCTCGGCCATTATCAGGGCAACGCGCCGTTTGCCACCTCTGGCACCTACGCCTACAACGTAGGGCTCAACAACATATCGCATCAGCGCGACGATGGTAACGAAGGTTTTCGCGTGGAGATGTATAACGGCACAACCTATACAGGCGATGACATCACTGTCTACGACGGCATTGATACCGTCTGGAGCACCGTCATCACTGCCAATACGCACGACACCTATGCCAACAGTATGAATCTCAATCTTGTTGGAACCCCGACCAACAGCGTCACAGCAAACGCAGCCATCGTCATCGGGGCATACAGCGGGAGCGGCTATGATTTCGTCGGCGATATGAGCCAGGTGATCATCTTCGCGTCTGCCTTAGGTGACGACGACCGAAATCTCATCGAAAGCTATCTTGGCGACCTCGTAGGATTGCCCCCTCAACCTGATCGGAGCACCTTGGCGGCACCTGAACTCATCATCAATAATGGTATCGGCAACCTCAAATGGAACTCCGATGCTCACCTACTGTCCTCGAATAACCTCGAAGAATGGTTCATTGAAGCGGAAGCCGCCTCACCAATGTCATGGGAAATCGATAAGGAGAAAGAGTTCTTTCGCCTGGCGACCAAGTTCACCAAAATCCCGCGAGGCATAGTGTTACGCACTCGCTTTGCATCGGACACCTACCGCGAGATTGAATATCACGTCGATACAGGTGAGCTATTTTTCCACGGCGAGCAATACCACGGCCTCGATTATTATGGCGGATCCGATGATTTCTGGTGGTGCACTCTCAATTCAGCAAGCCATGGATCCGGGTTGCTCGATTTCCTTATGGATTACAACGATGATGCTGCGGCAATGAAAGCAATCGCGCTCGCCAACGGATGGACCACATACGCATCTGATAATTATAGCTTCTTAACGATGACACCTCTCCCATCTCAGAAAACCTACATCAACCATACTTCGCCAGCGTCCGCTGGCCAGACCGACACGACAGAAGCCTACACAACAGACTACGAGAATATTGCCAACGACCAGCTCCTCTATGTACTTTACCGCAACGTTTCAAGTGGCACTGCCTACGTCGCCGTAGGCGGCCCTAGCCTCGACGCCACCACTTCTCGGCATCCTCCGGGAGACGGTTCTTCGAATCGTGATAATGGGGTCCGTATTGACATCGCACTGAAAGTTACCATTACTCTCTCGGAAGCTAATAAACTGGAGCTTATTAACCAATTCCTACCCCTCCAGCCGATATATGATGATGGCACAGATGCCTACTTCTACGTGCACGGTGATGGTTTCTAACTGAGGGATAATATAACTGAATCCTTATACTAATCCCCAACAGGTTTTTAAAAAAAAATCTGACCCACCGCTTTCAACGCTGGCATTAAAAGCTAGTTAGGAGGGTTAGAGAGTGCGGTTAAGAGTAATGGATCCACACCAAACAGCCCATCATTCTTCGCCTTCCTAGGGAGCTTACGCCGAAAAACTATTTTTTTGTTTTCTTCTTTTTCTTCACTTCCCCATCCCCCATTACAATGGAAAACTCGCCACCTGATCTTTCAGCTAAATCTTTTAACAAATCCTCAGCCCTTGGCTGCATCATGGAAATAGTGTAAATCTTTGCCTTGGAACCTCTCTTATTTAATTTAATAACTTCATCTACTGCCTGTTGACCATTTCCAACTGCCCCATCAGTCAAAAAATAAACCACATCAGCAGTCGGCTTCATTTGCAATGCCATCTTTAAGGGGTGCCTCCAGTCAGTTCCAAATGACTTCTTAACAGCTTCAATTCTACGGCCAATTTTTTTAATATTTCCTTGAGTCGCAATGACCCAAGGCGATGTGTACAAGTCCTCTTCGGATTCAATGTAGTATCGACTCGCACCACCATTTGTTTTCCATACATATTTCTTATCTTTATGAATTATTGTATGGACCTTATTCTTTACACTTTGCTCATCTTCCGCGAACCATGCCGGACCCGAAAAGAAAATGACTTGGAAATTAACGGATGGCGCTAACCTCTTTAATGATTTATTGAGCTCATTCTTAATCATCGTAAATTGCTGATTCGATAATGATGCAGACACGTCCACAATAAAAACGACTCTCTGAGCAACTGAACGGGAACCGAAGAAACCAACACTACCTCCCTGCTGACCAGATCCGAAACTGGCCTCCTTTCCCCAACCATCACCAATCCCAAAAGTATTGGTATCAGCCAAGCTTTCAATAGCGAACACAGCATTCGGAGAAGCTGCAACAGATGTCAAAATAGGAGATGAACTAGATGATGAAGCTGGCGTCGGTTTCATCTGCCGCTTCTGCTGGAACTGCTCCTTATTGATGTTTGTCTTGGTATCACTAGGGCCTTGAGCAACAACTAATTCAATTTCATCTGCCTCAAAAAAAGTAAAACTTATCAGCATTAAGATCAGCAAAATTGCACCATTAAAGAGGACGGCCACAAAAAGAGACATTACCTTAGCTCCGGTGTTCTTTTCGGAACCGGATCCACGAGGAATAGATGCCACCCCTTCGACAAGAAGTTTGTTATCTGTCGCGGTCGAGAAATTCTGTTCGGACAAGGAAGGCAAGTTTAGTTAGACCAGGATTACAAAAACACATTAAATCTCGAAGATCAAACTTCAACCCAAATCAATTAGTACAAAATGTAAACAATCTTGGATTCACTCATCCAAAATTCTCCTTCTCATTAAAAAAATGAGGAGGGTTTTTCTTTTCCGAATGGCAATGCAGGGTTACAATTATACCCATGAGAGCTCATTTTATCGCCTTTACTTTTATTGCCGGAACCTTTCCCTCATTCGCTCAGGACTCAAAGACCCCAGCAGTAAGCACAATAGATACCAAAAATTTTCCTACCATCGGCAAAGTAATAAGAGTCGATCCTGAAATTGATTCACTCATTGCGAAGGATGCGAAGATCGAAGTCATCGGTGATGGCTTTGTTTGGGCCGAAGGACCGGTATGGGTCAAAGACAAAGAAGGTGGTCACTTATTATTTTCGGACATTCCCAGAAACTCCGTCATGAAGTGGAAAGAAAATAAGGGCGTGAGCCTCTTCCTTAAACCGTCCGGTTACACTGGCCCTACTGAATATGGCAATGAACCTGGCTGCAACGGACTCCTACTGGACTCCAAGGGACGACTCGTTTCCTGTGAACATGGAGACCGACGCATATCCGTCATAACAAAAGGAGGAGGAAAAAGAACCTTAGTAGACAATTACAAAGGAAAACGTTTGAATAGCCCAAATGATGCTTGTTACAATTCAGCTGGTGACCTTTACTTCACTGATCCTCCGTACGGATTACCAAACAGATACAACGATCCCAGACGTGAACTCGACTTTTGTGGAGTCTATCGCCTCTCAAAATCAGGACAATTGAGTCTCCTGACAAAGGAAATGACTCGGCCCAATGGCATTGCCTTCTCACCAGATGAGAAGCACCTATATGTAGCACAATCAGATCCCAAAGCTGCAATATGGAAAAAATTTCCAGTCAATGACGACGGAACATTAGGCAAAGGGAAGCTGTTCTTTGATGCAACTGATGACGTGGGTAAGCTTCCAGGCCTACCGGATGGTCTTAAAGTTGACAATAAAGGAAATGTTTGGGCCACCGGGCCAGGAGGCGTTTTGATTTTCACATCGTCCGGAAAATTACTCGGACGCATCAGCACTGGAGAAAAGACAGCCAATTGCGGTTGGGGCGGAGACGGATCGGTCCTTTATCTGACTGCAGATATGTATATTTGCAGGATTCAAACTAATGTTAAGGGAGCTGGTTGGTAACCCTAACATCAATAATCCCTCATAACTGATCACCTCATGCCGCTATCATCAAAATTCATATATTTTGGAGTCTTATCTTTTTATTTATTTAACATTCAACTGCAGGCAGAACCCGTTCAGACGGCAGTAATAAGTGAATTTCTTACAAATAATAATAAGGGCCTAGAGGACAGTAACGGTCAAAATTATGACTGGATTGAGATTTCAAACGTTAACAGAGAAAACGGAGACCTCGAAGGTTACCATCTGACAGATGATCCACTCAATTTAACTAAATGGACATTCCCCAAAAAAGAATTCAATGATGATGGGTTCATTCTGGTATTTGCTTCAGACAATGACCTGAAAGATCCAGACAATGATCTTCACACCAACTTCAAGCTAAGTTCATCAGATGGAGGTTTCTTAGCCCTAATCAAACCAGACGGAGTCACTATAGCAAGCGAGTTCAATAGCTATCCCCGGCAATACGAAGACGTCTCATTCGGAAGCGGTTACGGAGAGCCTAGAGATGTAAATTTTCTGACCGAAGGCGATGACGCAAAATGGCACGTTCCGTCCGCCCCAATTGATGGATGGACAGAAACGACATTCGACGATGCGTCTTGGTCTTCTGGGAAAACCGGCATCGGTTATGACAACTCAACAAAATACATCCCACACATCGGAGACGGGAGTGACGTTAAATCTGTCATGCGGGGCATTAATGCTTCAATCTATATTAGAATCCCCTTCAATTTAACTGACGCTAGCGGAATAAGTAATCTCACCTTATGGATGAAATGGGAAGACGGATTCGCTGCGTATCTTAATGGTAAAAAAATACATTCAATTAGCGCACCTGATGATCCAGAATGGAATTCCTCATCCACTTCAAATCGATCTAACGAAAATGATGCAATTACATTCTTTGAATATTCTGTTTCAGGGCCCCTGCGGAAAGGTCAGAACATACTGGCAATACAAGGATTGAACGGTTCTCAAAGTAGCTCTGACTTCATCATCTCTCCGGAACTCACAGCAAGAAAAACAGATCTGAATTCTCCTCAGAACGGCTACTTTTTAGATCCAACGCCTGGAACCATGAACGGCAAACGTATAGACGGACTAGTCGATGACACAAAATTCAATGTGAACAGAGGGTTTTATGAAGATCCTTTTGAGCTCGAAATAAGCACGAAAACCGAAGGCGCTAAGATTAGATACACTCTGGACGGTACGGCCCCAAGCGAAACTGAAGGGACCGTATATAACTCTCCAATTTTAATAAATGAAACAACCGTCATAAGGGCCATCGCTTATAAGTCAGAATATTCATCAACCAATATCGATACTAATACCTATGTATTTCCTGCCGATGTTGTAGGACAGCGGACCATGAGCACATCCATCACCGAAAATGCTAAATACAAACCATTGATGTTGGATTCTCTTAAGGCAATACCATCAATATCATTGTCATTTGAAAGCCCAAACACACTCAATACAGAGAAGGAGAGGCCCCTATCTATTGAAATGATTTTCCCTGACGGGACCGAAGGGTTTCAGGAAAATGCTGGCGTCACTCATTTCGGTGGATACTACACAAACTTTTCAAAAAAGAATTTCCGTATCTATTTCAGAAGTGAATACGGAGCAACCAAACTTCGTTATCCTATCTATGAGGGAGTCGAGAATCAGATGCCTCCAGCACAAGAATTTGATAGCATTAACCTCAGGTCCGGTTCGCACGATATGATTGACCGTGGCGCATACATGTCAAACCGCTTCACTGATGACTCGATGCTGGAAATGGGGCACATCGCCCCTCATGGACGATTTGTTCATGTTTACCTTAACGGAACATACTGGGGAATGTATCACCTCCGCGAACGTTGGAACGGCGCAATGGCATCAGAGTATCTAGGAGGATCCAAAGAAGATTACGAGGCAATCAACGCCAACAATTCAGGGAGCGAATTTCTTCAAGGAGTCGTATTTGACGGTAGCGGGAAGTATTGGACAGAGACTCGGAATTTAATTAATGGAAATTCTCCATTCTCGGCTTCATCCAATCACATCGACATCCCAAATGTAATTGATTTTATGCTGCTATGGACTTCTGGTAATTCTGAGTCTGAATTCCGTAGTGTTGGATCAGTTCCCCTTGGCATTCCCTTCAAATTCTTTATGAAAGACGCTGACGGATTCCTTCGGAATCCTAGCCATCCCGTCACTCATAACGGGCCACTGAATTCATTGACCCGTTTCCGTATAGAAGGAGATCCAGATTATAAAATCTTACTTGCTGATCAAATCCATAAACATTTTTTCAATGATGGCGCAATGACATCCGACCGATTAACTTCAAGACTGCAACGCAGAGTTGATGAAGTTAAAATGCCATTTTTGGCCGAAGCTGCCAGATGGACAAACGTACGTAGCGGACGAGCTAACCATTCTCCAACGAGCTGGGAAGCATATCAAAACAATCTTCTCAATAACCAGTTGCCACGGCTAACGGCCAATATGATGGCAAAATTTAGAAGCGCTGGAATGTATCCAAATTTAATTGCTCCAGTATTCAATCAGCATGGAGGATCAATACCAGAAGGTTCCGGCATCACCATGAGCACCAATACTCTGGCAATTTATTATACAACGAACGGCTCTGACCCAAGACTTTCAGGCGGATCAATTAACCCTCAGGCAATCGCCGCGACGTTCAATGACAAGGCTCCAATCCCAAAGGATTACATTAAGAATGGACACGTTTGGAAATATCTCGATGACGGTTCAGATCAAGGTGCCTCATGGTTTGGTCGAGACTTCAATGATTCTCAATGGGCATCAGGTCCCTCAGAACTTGGATACAGTGAGGGCGACGAAGCCACTCTGATTAGCTATATTGATTCTGATGATGCTCCTGGCACTCAACGCAATGCCACTACCTACTTCCGCACTAGCGTCGATCTGCCAAACCCGTCATCCTATTCATTTTTCATAATCAAACTTAAATATGATGACGGAGCAGCCGTTTATGCCAACGGATCAGAGATCATTCGCACAAAGAATCTTCCAGCAGATGCCGGTTATGATACTTACTCAACCTCAGGCACTCCGAATGAACGCATTTACCATGAATATCAGGTTCCAAGCTCTAGCTTTGTCGATGGGGCCAATCAGATCGCAGTGGAAATTCACAACTCATCTCCGAACAGCTCCGACATAAGTTTTGATCTGGTTCTGCGGGGAGAAGTTGACACGAGCGTAGGGAGCAGGGTCACCTCACCTGTGATTCTTAATGACCCCTCATTGATCCGAGCCCGCGCCTATAATCCTAGCAATAGAGAATGGAGCGCCCTCAATGAAGCTTTCTTCTCAATAGGGTCAGTCCCTGCAAATTCTTCGAATTTCAAAATAACAGAACTTCATTATCACCCAGAAGAACCCTCCTCCGAAAATGAGATGAACGTATCTGCTGATCGGGACGATTACGAATTTGTTGAATTTTTAAATACGGCCTCCTCGCCCATAGACCTTTCAAATATACATTTCGAAGATGGTATCAATTTTACCTTCTCAGAAAATACAATCTTAAATCCAGATCAGAGAATCGTCATTGTCCGTAATAAAAATGCTTTCAGAGCTCGGTACGGAAACGATCCAAAAATTTATATTGCCGGCGAATACACTGGCCGCCTTTCCAATGATGGCGAGCGACTATTCGTTAAGAATGGCACCACAAATAATATTGTAGATTTCACTTATAATGACCAAATCCCATGGCCAATTGCCGCTGACGGCACTGGTCCATCATTGGTACTTGCCGACGAAACGCCTAATGAACCTTCGAGCTGGAAAGAAAATGCAGTGAAGGGAGGCCGGCCCGGCTATCCTGACGCGACAGTCTCATCAGGATTCAATCAATGGAAAGAAACCAATCAAATAACAGATAACTTAGGTGATAACGATAGAGATGGCATTATTAACCTCATCGAATATGCATTCAATACGAATCCTAACATTGTAGAGCCTCTCGCAAACCCTAGAGCAAAGGTAGTGAGCGTCGCAGGGAAGCAATTTTTAGAAATAACTTATACGGAAAACATTCAAGCAACTGATGCAGATATAAAAATACAACTGAGTCACGACCTTAAAGATTGGAACTCAGAGTCACAAATGGAAATTATTTCAGAAACTATTTCCGATGACAAGAAAACCAAAACCATAACGGTTCGGACATCGGACCCGATCAGTTCATCAAAAAACACTTATTTCCGTTTCAATATTAGCCTCTAAAAATTATCTTTTCATTCTCTGCTCGAGAAACGATCTGACGTAATTTTTGCTGACCGGATTCGTGAACCAGCTACCACGTAATAAGGGTGCATTGTGCCAACGTGAGAGTTCATCCATGGCAGCTAACCGGCTCATGTTCTGAATCATCTCACCTGAAACGTGGGACCGATATATCGCAACGCAGTTACCGTTACTGTTAAGCAACAAAGAAAAAGGGAATTCTATTTGAGCCGAGCGTTCAAAGAGAGTTCCTCGCCAGCGCTTGACTAAACTAAAAAAGTCTTCAGGAATGAATCCCCAATTCCCTTGGAATTTGGATTTAGTTATTAATTCATAGGCCAAACCTGCTCTTTCAATCCCGTCAACGGACAAGGCCAATGAATCAATTCCCATAGAATTCATTCTCACGCGTTCCTTTTCTAATGACTCCAATTCGGATGAACTGTCCTGAGACGAACTGTCCCAAAACGTCACTAATAGAGGGACCCCATTGATCCTCATCTCCTTCATTTTTGCATCTGGAGCACGGTAAGATAATCGAGGAAATGGGACTTCGACTGGCAAATACACATGATCACTAAACGAGTTTTGTTTCTCAATAGCTACAGCATCAAGTTTCAGTGATACCAATGAAGGAAAGGAACCATTGGCTGCCTCTCCTTGACCCTCTTTGAGCCAATAGCGCCCCCCTCTCTTCACTCCAGAAAAAGATTCATCTTCGCCTCCCGGCCATGACACAACTAAGCTCTTTACTCGCTCATTTATATCCATTCCAAAATGTAACCACTTAGTGGATTGGGAAAGAAACATTTCACCTGCCCTCAAGGAGCGAACCATGATTCCATTCTCCGTTTTTAACGTGACTCTTGCTCCTATCGCATCACGGTTACACAAAACCCCTTCAAGACGCAAAGACACTGATTTCTGATGATTCGCACTATCGTTCAGCATTAATCTTAATCGTGGCGCATTGCGGTTACGGAACCAAATGTCTTGGTCTCCGTCCCGGTCCCAATCACACACAGCCAATGCCCTTCCATCATCATCTAAACCCAAACCACTAAGATGAGAGAAATCGACAAACTCGTCCCCACTCATATTTACATAAATAGAATTCCTCTCACTCCCGCTCCAGGAATCACCTTCACGAACTGCGTTAACTAATTCGCCCCAAGAATCAGAGTACCTTGAAAGCTTAGCTTTATCATTTGCATCGATTGGACTAGGCGAAACGACCTGACGCCAAAAAAAACTTCACAAGTCATCTTCCTTATTCCAACCCGTTATGTATCCGTTTGCTATTACTATATCTTCCCAACCATCATTATCTATATCTACAAATCCTGAACTCCATGCCCATCGTCCCATCGAAACTCGGGCATTCCTAGTCACATCAGAGAATCCTCCTTCAGTGCCCCGGTAAAGAGTGTTCCCTTGGAACATTTTCCTCATTTCCTGTATTTCAGAAAGGCCCCTATCTGGAGCAAATTTATCTTGTCTACCTACTCTATTACCCGCTGCTGAGAACATGTTTCCTACATAAAGATCAAAAGTTCCGTCCCTATCATAATCTCCCCAAGATACGGACATCCCTGCACCAGTATCCTCTAAACCTAATTCTTTAGCATCTTCAGTGAAATGCCCCCCCTCATTCCTATACATACAATTACGCCCAAAATCATTCGCCACATAAAGGTCCGGATCCCCATCATTGTCATAATCCTCCCACGAAGAAGAAAGGCTCCAACGATCATTATTAACTCCAAGGCCAACAGATTCAGTTTCATCAGTAAAAGAAAATCCCCCACGATTAACTAAAAGAACATTTTTGCCCCCATTCTTAGCGTCGTGAAAAGGAACTGGAGCTCGCTCATCAAATCCTCTAGACCCAGAGTCCCTGTCCCCTTCCCCATAAATACAAACATACACGTCAAGGTCACCATCCAAATCAAAATCCGATGAACTTAAAGAGAAAGGATATTTAGCGTCAGGAAAACCTCCTCTGATTGTGAATTTACCATTTCCATCATTTTCCGCAAAAACAATCATAGCTATGGTGGCAACGACTAGGTCCTGGTCCCCGTCATTATCTAAGTCCAAGAGAAGAGCTGCCCGAGAATCTTCATACCAATCAATGCCCGCATTTATTGAGGCCTCCATTGCGGTCCCATCCTCATTCTGAACATATAACCTATTTGGTAAACTGCCCCCATCACATACAAACACGTCGTCTCTGCCATCACCGTTCACATCTCCAACAGCCAGACCATGGTGACCGGTCATAGCCATGTCGCCGAACTTGGTTATTAAGCCCGCCCACTCAGAAATACCTTTATTGATCTGAGTATCATAATGGGGAGTGCCTCCTATGACCTTCTGAGTATAATCATTATAAAGAGTCTTCTTATTAGATCTTAGCTCCGAATAATTTTTCCTTTCCAAGCTAAGTAATTTTAACTCCCCATCAGAACGTCGAGTCCATTCACAAACCCATTCAGCATGAGCTTCCTTGTACTCACCAAGATGATCAACAATGAGCGAAGCCTTAAATGACCCTCCCTGACTCGATATCTCGATCACTTTAAGGTAATTACCCAAAGGGAACTTCTTCGGCAATTCTAATAATGACTGAATGAACTTTATCTTCCCAACATGACGTTCCTCGTCGGCCTCTTCCCACATCGAAATCTCATTGGACTTTGATAATATTTTTTTCACAGAAGAAGGGACCAATTCCATTCCACGAAAATCATTGCCAATCCGCTTCTCCGCATCGTCCGCAGATAAAAACATCTTCCTAAAGGAACTCTCTATTTCGTCAGTGACCTCTTCAGTGCTCCATGAAGAATTAACATTGCGAACTGAAGATGATTTAGAGTGAACGGCGATCCCTAAACCTCCTTCTGAAAATTTCCTATCAACTCCTTCGAACTTTCTCTTATTTAAATCGACAAGTTCATTACTTACCGGAGAACTCAGGGTCTTCTTTCTAGATTTACTCTCACAACCGAGAAATAAATATAATGAAGTTAATAGAATGATAAATCGAACCACCGACACACCAAATCTTCATGCCAAGCATCACTCAGGTCAATACCACTGAGCATTTTATATTATTTAGTTAAACTAAAGCTTGGGAACTTTCCAAACTGGAATCCCTCCCTCATCCACTTGTTCACGGTACCAGACGTGGTATGGCCTAACGGGTGACATTGGAGCCTTCTCATTAACCATCAATGGCCTAGCCTCTTTCCAGAAAGTTTCATATGCAGCTCGCATTTTCTTAACGAGACCAAGCTTCTCTTCCGCAATGTTCACTTTCTGGCCAGGGTCCTTTTCCATATCAAACAGAGCCTCGCCCACTAGACGATATCTTTGATTCCTTACAGAGAACGTTTTCCACATATGATCATTAGGTTCTGATCCTGTCTTCCAACGTGCTTTCTGAGAAAATAAATATCGGTCAGCCCAATCCGCTCCAGGATTTTCAATGAGGGGAAGAAGACTACGACCGTCGACTTGCTTCTTTAAATCTTTACTCAACTTGAAACCCGCTAACTCAGCGAATGTCGGAAATATATCAATATGAGCTGCCATTTTTTGAACGCTTTTATTTTCCTGAACTTTCCCTTTCCAGCGCACAAAAAACGGGACCCTCACTCCACCTTCCTCGACGCTTCCCTTCAGGCCCTTTTGCCCCGCATTATAAAAAGGATAGCCCTTAGCTACTTCCTTCCCGGGTCGACCACTGCCTCCACCTGTCATCCCGTTATCAGACATAAAAATTAACATCGTATTTTCATCCAATCCCCACTCAGATATTTGAGCTGAGAGCCTCCCCACGTTCTCATCAATGTTCTCTATCATTCCGTAAAATCCTGCCGGAGTTTTACCAAATCCTATATCCTTGAACCGTTTGGTGTTACTCGGAGGCGCAATGAATGGACCATGGGGTGCGTTCGTGGTGATGTATGCAAAGAAAGGCTCGTCCGCCTCTTTCATTTTTTTTATCCATCCAAGAGCCGCAGTGAAAAACAAATCAGTACAATACCCTTTGGTTTTCACAAACTTTCCATTATGACGAATCACTGGGTCAAAATATTTGTTCCCTGGGGCATCTGCACAACTGCAGGCATAGGATTGTCCAATTCCCCCAGCACCATGAATAAAAACCTCATCAAAGCCTCTATTATTTGGTTGGTACTTGGCCTCATCACCTAAGTGCCACTTCCCGAATATCCCAGTATTGTACTTCGCTTCTTTAAGGTGCTGAGCAACCGTCACTGTGCCAAGTGACATCCTTTCCCTTTCAAGGATGGTATGAGTGACTCCATTCTTGAGGGGATGCCTTCCTCCCATTATCGCTGAGCGCGTAGGTGAACAGGTAGGGCTGACAAGGAACCTCTCAAACCTAGTGCTCTGACCATGCATGCGATCAAGATTTGGAGTTTTAATCCATGGGTGTCCGTTCGCGCCGATAGGACCATAGCCCTGATCATCAGTTATTATTAAGATGATGTTTGGACGTGACCCCTTTAGATCTGAAGCCTGAGAGGTTATGATAAATAAGGGGGAAATAAATAATATTATTGAGAAAATCTTCATTTGATATTTTTTCTTAGTTCATTAATCAACTTTTAGCCGATACCTACCAGCCGCTTTGCGCAAGCTAACATTTTCGCCAAACGTTTTTCTTAGTTTATTTGTTTTTAAAGTATCCTCTACTGGACCCGCTTCAACGAACTCTCCCTCATTAAGTAACGCTGCATGGGTGATAGAAGGAATTATTTCTTCTACGTGATGAGTCACTAGTACTAGTGTTGGGGCCCCCTTCTTTCGGGAAGCGAGTCGGTTAATAAACTCCAGGAAATCTTCTCTCGCGACAGGATCGAGGCCAGCACATGGCTCATCAAGAATTAGTAATTTGGGGTTACACATTATTGCTCTTCCTACCAGTGCCCTCTGCCTTTCACCTTGGGATATGACTCCCCAAGGACGGTTCCTAAGATGCTCTACTTCTACCTTCCTCAGAGCCTTCTTTGCCGCTTTCCTGTCCTCCCTAGAAATCTTCCCCCAATGATTAATCATTGCATTCTTACCACTTAAGACCACTTCAAAAACAGTTTCCGAAGGATCTATTTTTTGAGCAACGCTCGCGCTAACGACTCCAATTCTTTTCCGCAATTCGCTCCAAGCGACATCCTCACCTCCAACAATAACGTCTCCTCTCGTCGGAGTCACATAACCCGCCATTGACATTAGGAGAGTCGTTTTACCTGAACCATTTGATCCAAGTAAGACCCACTGTTCCCCGCGTTCGATTTTCCAGGAAATCTTGCGCAAAACAACACGATCATAACGCACTGTCAGACCTTTAATTTCAACAACCGGTTTCGGTTCCTTCTTAGACTTAACTTTCTTAGACTTTTTAGCGCCCATTGAAGTATCTTTTTTATCAAACTAACGAATCATTAGCAAGATCACTCATTAAAAAATAATACAGATCATGAAATGATATCATGAAGAACATGGCCATGCACATCCGTTAGCCTCATGTCCCTGCCACTGAATCTATATGTACTACGCTCATGATCAACTCCGAGCAGATGTAACATCGTCGCATGGAGGTCATGTATTTCAGCCTTACCTTCAGTGACATGATATCCGAATTCATCGGTCTTACCATAGACTGTCCCTCCCTTGATCCCTCCTCCAGCCATCCACATTGAATACGCAAAAGGATGATGATCCCTACCATTACTTCCCTGAGCGAAAGGAGTCCGACCAAATTCACCGGCCCAAACAACTAGAGTCTCTTCTAGCATTCCTCGCTGCTCAAGGTCCTCCAATAAAGCAGAAATGGGCTGATCGACTGCCCTCGAGTTATCTTCATGATTACGCTTAAGGTTCCCGTGCGCGTCCCACCTATCATGGCCGCAATTGGGGCACGTCAGCTCAATGAAACGGACTCCCCTCTCCACTAATCTACGTGCCATCAAACATTCCGATGCAAAAATACGCGCCTTGTCATACTTATGGTTCATCCCGTAAAGCTCCTTCATGGAATCCGATTCATTCGACAAATCGGCCAGCTCAGGAACTGAATTCTGCATTCGGAATGCCATTTCATAATTCTTGATAGCTGATTCGATCGCGTCCTGGCCACCAGTACGATTAGACATTCCCTTATCGAGTTTAGCAACCAAATCGAGCTTTCTTTGCTGATGATTAGAATCAGTTTCCCGACGCTTAATGTTAGCGACCGGTGACGCTTGTGGCTTGAAGACTGATCCTTGATAGGCTGCAGGCAAAAAACCACTATTAAAGTTATCAAGTCCACCAGGAGGCGTGAGACCCCCATTCACTACAACAAATCCTGGCAAATCTTTACTCTCACTGCCTAGGCCATAAGTGATCCATGAGCCCATGCTCGGTCGCCCTTGAACTCCACTACCAGTGTGCAAAAAATAATTAGCATTTGTGTGCTCAGAGAATTTCGATGTCATTGATCTGACCACGGCAAGCTTATCAGCGTGCTTAGCTATGTTGGGGAAAAGGTCACTGATCGGAATTCCGCTCTTACCGTACTTCTTAAAGCCCCAGGGACTTGCCAGAATTTTCCCGTTATTATTGAACTGTGTCGGAGCTACCTTAAAGAACTTAGACGGATCTTTACCATTATGTTCTTTCAGTAAAGGTTTTGGATCGAACGAATCCACATGCGAAACCCCACCATCCATGTAAAGAAAAATGATACTCTTCGCCTTCACTTCATGGTGAGTACCTATCACCCCTTTACCATTAGAAGCTGATGCATTTTGCATCAAAAGAGCATCCAAGGCGAAGGCTCCAAACCCAATTCCTGAACTCTTTAATAAATCTCTACGACTCAAAGGCTGCGGTCTAAATCTATTGCAATGCATATGTCTAATTTATCTTAAAAATATAAATTCTTTCGTATTAAAAATAACATGAGCAAAATCTGTTAATTTCTGCACATCCACTTTTCCCTCACCAAGAAATTCCAAAGCTGCACCTAATTCATTTTCGCTAGGGCCTCTCGAAAAAGCCTTCATGTACATCTGCTCCACTATTTGAGTCGTATTTAATTTAGCATCAGTGAAACTCTTAGCCCATATAACAGATTGCTCATGAACGAACGGATCATTCATCATTATGAGTGCCTGAGCCGGAACATTAGAGACCGTCCTTTTGCCCATACTGCTGAATGGGACAGGAGTATCAAATGCAAGCATCATCGGAGACAAGAAGTTCCTTTTCACTGACACATAAAGACTTCTCTTCCCCTTCCCATCTAGGGGACCTCCTCGGGGACGGCCCCTCCCCGTCATGAAGTCTGTCACATGGACCGGCACAGAGCCGCCATCGCAGAAAATTTTATTATCTATTCTTCCTGAAACCATGAGAATGCTATCACGAATAGACTCACCTTGAATCCTTTTTAGGTTTGCTCTGTGAAGAAGGATATTCTGAGGATCCGCTTTGGAACCCCCGGGATTAGTTGAACTGGACTGACGATAAGTCTGCGTAAGAACCATTCTTCTTATTGCTCTCTTAATGGACCAATTATCACCCATGAATGAAGAAGCCAAGTGATCTAACAGATCAGGGTTCGAAGGTCTCTTTCCTAAAACTCCAAAATCATCGGTAGACGGAACGATTCCTCTACCAAATAAATGGTGCCACAATCTGTTTACGAATACTCGTGCCGTTAAAGGGTTATTGATATCAGTGACTTGCCTAGCAAGAGACAATCGGCCACTACCTACTAGTGGAGCTTGCTCTTTTTCTCCGCCTAGCGCAGTAAGAAATCTTCTAGGAACTTCATCTCCGAGCCTTCTATGATTGCCGCGTAATAATACAAACTCATTTTCTTCGGTCCCGTCACAAAGTGCCTGAACTTTGCGCGGAGCAGGAACTTCACCACAAAGCTTAGAAACTTCCTTTCTTAGTCTTAATGATTCATCGGCATCATTTTTATCATCGACACCACACGCGACGCCCCAAGCAAGGAACTTCCTTCCATCCTCATCTATTTTTGATGAGTCCTCATTAATCGAACGCTTCCACAGCCATCCATAAGCAATGGCAAGGTCTTGGACAGAATGAATCTTATCATTAGAGGCTATTTTATATGCAATAGCGGAAGCTCCGGGTTTAGGCGCTCCGCGGTCCGAAAACCAAATCTCATCGACATCAAAATAACCGTCCCCATGATCAATGTATTCAATATGCGCCTTGTGCCCCTTATACATTTTCAAGTCCCTTCCTTGAGTCATCCAATTATTATGTCCGTCAGTGTTCGGGTCATTCAATCTTGTCCCGCCAAATAAGAGTCCGTTATAAGGCTCCATATAATAGCCGTCTATAATCACACGAATACGAAGGCCCCCTTTCCTGGCTCCGAGACGATGGTGGATCTGATTATGTGAAATTGTAAATGTTGGGGAACGAAGAACTCCCTGTAACTTGCCTCCTAATCTCCCGCCATTGGCTCGTCCAGGAACGGCCACTTTACCATCAGACTGGACCCATTCGCCTGGCTTAGTCGGCGCATCCTCAAAGGCTTCGCCCTGAACTAACCATCCAGATTCTTTGTAACTACTTTCAGAAAAGTCTGCGAACTTGACACTGTCTTTCGTTGACTCGAGGTACTGTTTCTGTTGATCCGCTAATCTCCGTTTGACCGTTTCCATTTTCTTATCGAAAAGGCCCGGGGTTAAATTTTGATTTGCATCAATGAATTGCGACCAAATAAATAACGGATGCTCAGGGTCCTTAATTTTAGAATCCTTAACCGCTTCGACCCATCGATTCAGTGTCGATTCTGAAACTTTATATTTCTTAAAAACTTCACTTAGCTGCACTCCACTGATCGCATCCTTCGAAGCCATTAGGTACAGAGCTATCTTATCTGGAGCTACGTTCTTAGTAAAAGAATCTAAAGCAATACTATCCAACTGTGATTTGAGTTTCTTTATTTGTGAAATCTTAGATCCAATCGAATCTCCCGGATCAAGGAAAGCCTCCTGACGGCGTGAACTTTGCAGATAACCTGCCAGAGCATAATAATCCTTTGTGGATATAGCATCAAACATATGATCATGACAACGGGCACACGAAACCGTGAGCCCCAAAAAGGCCTTACTGAAAACATCGATTTGATTGTCCACTCGCTCCACTTCATTGTCTCTAACATCTGTAGGAGCATGGGTCGCTTCATGAAGATGCCAGAAACCTGTTCCTATGACCGATTCATTATAGTTATCCTTTTGATTCTTTCTTGGGTCCTCTAACAAATCACCGGCAATATGCTCAACTGCAAATTGATCATACCGAACATCATCATTGAATGCTCGGATAAGGTAATCCCTGTACTCTGTTGCATATGGTATGGGGTAATCAAATTCATGCCCACAACTCTCAGCGTACCGAACCAGGTCCATCCAATGCCGTGCCCAGCGCTCCCCAAAGTGTGAAGACGATAGGAGTTTATCAACTAGCTTTTTATAAGCATCATTAGATTTATCATTCAAAAACTCATGAACTTCATCCGAGCTAGGCGGCAATCCAATCAAATCAAAATAGACACGCCGCATCAAAGAATTTTTATCAGCTGGCAAAGAAGGTTTGAGCCCCTCCTTTTCAAGTGCTGACAAAATATGAAGATCGATCGGATCCGAAGACCAATCCTTATAAGCGACTTGAGGAGGATTACTTTTAGCGATCGGCTGCCAGCACCAATGCTCTGACTTTCGCTTATTTAAATCAAAGACTTTTGGACCGAGCTTTTTCTCAGAATCAGGCAATGACTCATTGGGCCAAGGCGCACCCATCAAGACCCAATCTTCAAGGATCTTAATATGTTCATCACTTAACTTTTTCTTGGGAGGCATTTGTGTGTCCGGATCCTCATAGCGGACCGCCTCTATCAGAAGACTCTTGTCCGGATCACCGGCGACTACTGATGGGCCTGAATCTCCTCCAGAAATTACAGTTGTACCATGGTCCAAATAGAGCCCACCTTTTAATTTCTCAGCCTTATTGGAATGACACTTGTAGCAGTTATCCGCCAAGAGAGGTCGGACCTTCGATTCGAAAAATTGCGATTGCTCTGAAGTGATTGGCGCTGCACAAAGAGCTCCCCCGCAACAGATCAAAATTATAATTATGCCATGTGTTTTAAAATTCACCATTCAATCAGTAATCTATTATTATTATTTCCTAAAAAGATAAATCTTACGCAACACTTTAACCAACAAAAAAATGCAAATGTATCGACATATATATCCCGGAGAAAGAGACTAGTTAATCGTTTTTGATTTCTGAAGCAGTAATATTCTTTATTTTGGTGTAAGGAATGTCAAAAAACTTAATCAAAACAAGAAGAGCTGTGATGATTAATGGTGAATATACCCTTTGCTCGTCTATATAATCCGGATCAAAGTCTTCATCGAAATATTGCATGGTTGAAAATGGAGACAATAAGACTTTGATCCACCTCCGCACTGATTTTAATTTTTTTAAGGAAGGATACGTATCCATTTTGTTTGCCAATCTATTACAATAAGGAACCATATCTACAGGATACATTTGATCGATATTTAGTTTTGGGTATCTCTTGGCCAGTGAATTCCGATCGATGGCATACTGCTCTTTGATGTCTGCCGGTCTTTGGTATTGCCCGTCTATTGTTCCCACAGTATATCGTGCCTGCATTTCACTGATGGTAGGAATATTCCCAATGATGGGACGAGCAAACCCAACTAGGAACAGGTTACTATAGTCAACATGTTGACACCCAAGAAAGAAATCTTTCACTTGAATTGAGCCTTCGGATATTTCATAAAGATTGGATTCATACCCAATCATGGGAACTAAATAATCAGGAGAAATCTCCATCTTCTCTTCATTATCGAAATCAAAGTAATTTTCATAAAACTCATCAATGTTCTTACCAATAATTCGAATGCGATCCTCAGCCACGGCCCCCAGGAAAGCATCGCTTTTATTATGGAACATATTAAAGAGATGACCCTTTGCCCTCTTTGTCAGCTTCGTGTCCCAGCACTTTCTTTTGTCAGATAATGAACCCCTTTCCTTCATTTTTGATTTGGATCTGAAGAACCGTTCAAATTTTTCTTGGTGCTTTATTCGTGCCTCTACAAATTTCTGCCCTACCGCATTTCTAATATCTTCGTGTATTGAAATTAAAAATCTATTCCTTAGAAAATCAGACGGGACTCCCCTTATGGGATGGTACCTTGGACTGACACGAATGCCCGTCTTAAGAGAAAGATAAATCTGATTCTTTAGCTCGGGTGATGCTAATCTGTTAGCTATATCAGTTGCTGATTCCCCTCCTCCAATCACTACTATCTTCTTTCCACGGATCTGTTCTTTTTCATTAAAAGAGAGCAAGGTCTTAACTGGGGACTCGACTGCCTTTGGTTTTTCAGCGAGGCCCGTAGAGATAACGAGATAGTCAAACAATTGTACCTTCTGCCCCCCTTCACATAGCATTGACAATTCCCACTTGTCTCCTTTCCTCGTTATCTTTTGAACGTCATGATTTTTGTAAATAAAATCTCCTAGATTTTTTTCTTCTACGAAGCTTTGAAGATAGTCTCCGTATTCATTGTCCCTGAAAAACACATTGAACTCCTCATTGGAGTCGGCTCGGACCTGAGAGTCAAATTTTCGGTGGCAGGAAAACTGTGTTGTATATTTTGTCGAAGTCGAAACGAAACCCTTGTAGGTTTTTCCCCAGGCACCCTGCGTTGAAGATGTTTTTTCGAAACAACAGACTTCCAAATCGGGCAACTGATCCAAGGCTAATTTTAAAGTTACAAGCCCACCACTCCCCGCACCAATGATAGCCAGTCTCTTCTGTGTCTTCTTGGTCTCCATTTTTATCTCACTACCGTTAAACTAATGATTACAAAATTAAACTGTCCTGACTCTGGAACAAAAAGAAGAATCTTATCACCTCCTCTGAGCTCGTGACTCTTAATGTATTCGTTAAGCATTAAATAAATACTTGCTGCGCCAGTGTTCCCGATCGTTTCTAAATTAGTCCAATAATCGACCGTCTCCTCAGAACCGCTGCACAGCTCCCTAATTATTTTCAACATCATTCTACGAAAAAAGTATGATGAAAGATGAGGTAAAACTATTCTGTAGCTCCCGAGCCGGTCATTGTTCGTCTCCATAGCACTGATCACTGATTCTCGTGAATACTGACTCATGTACTGATTGAGTACGTTAACGTCTTGGCTAAGGAGCAGCGTACGGCTTTCAAGCTTCATGCACAAAGGCGCTTCATTAGCAAACGACTTTGAATGGGTCCAGTTAACCTGAAAAGATATTCCGTCAGGAGCGGGCTCATTTTGAATTAGAAAAGCACCAGCACCATCAGAAAGCATGAACCGCAGAAACACTGACATGAACCATTTAGAGTTCTTGATGTCATCGGCATGAGAGTCACGGTCAGATGGAACGTCAATAGATGTTGATTTTAAAATATCCGATGGCTGATCAACGCCAACACTGAGCACTGAAGCCTGCTCCCCTAGCCACACTACCCGACAAGCATTGATGATTGCTTGCGCTGCAGAAGTACATATTCCTGAATTCGAGTTAATTTCTATACTTTCTTGGAGTATCCCCATTTCCGCTAAACGCGAATGCACAACGCTAGCGAGGCCTGGCGCAACGAGCGGTGCATTGGTAGTGCCTGTCGATAGATATCCAATAGATCCTTTATACCCACAATTATTCAAGCAATCTTCAACGGCCAAAGCCGCAAGCTCATACACGTCATGGGTCGGGTCTTGGTGCCGATCAAGAGCATAATGTCGCTGCTTGATCCCGTTCATCCTAAGGATCTTCTCTTTTATCTCTGATTCTCCTTCGAGCTTTCCAATGTACTTCGAAATGTCTTCATTATTAATCGCATCGCCTGGAAGATAACTCCCGGTCCCTGTGATGTAACAATCCATATATTTTCCCTTAGATTAATAATTCTACGATACTGAGTTCGGGGACTTCGTTAGTAATGTACTATAAACAAACTCATGAAATACTATGTGATAATAGAGGTACTGGCTGGGGTCAGAGAAAAAGACACTGCTATTGTAATGGCTTCTGTTGTTATAGACCTGCATATAAAAATCAAGGTCCGTTAGCACTTCTTTGTTATTACTATAAATGTGCTTCATCGCCCACAGGACAACAGAATCCGAGCCAAATGAATTAAGTGCTTTTACTGTTGTTTTAAGGTCACCTAAAATACTAATGATAATCACTATGAGCATCACAACGTTTGTACATCCAAGGATTTGGAAAGAAGACTTTTTATTAAATTCCAGGATCTTCTTACTATATTGATTATGGTCTTCGGGCTTCTCCTTACGTAGCTGGCTAAGATTTTTCAAGAAGATCTCCCTATCAAAGCGTTCCGCCACTTCATAGGACAACTCATCGTGACCTATCGTCATGCAATTAGCTATCATCTCCTTAAAGGAGAGAACACTAAAGTCTCCTTCGATACCGTTTAATTTTTGATTGTTCGCAGTTTCTTGATAGTCTGGGTCGTCCATTCCCTTCACGACATCCGCGCCTGGACTCCCGTCATTATTCTTGAAATTCTTTAGCAAGAAACGGTAAATTAATGGTTCAATCTGGATGTGGCGGATTAAAAGTTCAGCCGCCTCATGGCTTGCAAGATATTTTAAGCCGAAAGCCAGCAAACGGTCTATGGACCGGCCCTCAAATCCTAATGGCCTTCTATGAATCAAAAACTTTATCGGAAAGATCAATATCCGGAGGAAAAAATATACGACTAATAGGATCGGCCTAAGAAAAAGATAATCGATCCGTGATTTCTCTTTCTTGAAGAGATCATTCATCGCCTGCGGAATGTATGGATACTTATTCATCTATATTTATCAGCTTTAACAAAGCACAACAATTAGCCATCTATAGAATGGTATCCACATTAATGAAATAGCGGCCATCGAAAATTTCGATGTAAAGATCGCCCTAATTAATGTTAAAGACTCTCTCCTTATAATTAAATAATGTAAATCACTTAATTGCAATCTGGGTGAGTTGATTATGAGTCTTTTCTTATCTCCTTTCAAGAATGACTGGCAGCCCCCCCTTAGGCTCCATTGTCAAATTTGTGGCAACTCTGTGTTTGTAGTAAGGATCCACTCGTAACTTATATTTTTGCAAGATCGAACAAAGGATAATCATCATCTCCATCATTGCAAAATGACGCCCAATGCATACCCTTGGCCCGCTACTAAATGGCTGGTAGGCGAATGAATCCGCTCCACTATTTTCTCTAGAAGATTCTTCATCAAACCGATTAGGATTAAACTTTTCCGGATCATCCCAATAATCTGCATTGCGATGTAGCGCATAGCGACTAATCGCAATCATTGAACCTTTTTGAATACGCACGCCACCTAACTCCACATCATGCATTGCGTTTCGATTCTCAAACCAAAAGGGTGGGTGCAAACGCATCGACTCCTGGATCACCATCTTCAAATACTTTAATCCTCCAATTCTGGAAAAATCTATCTGCTCTCCAGACGTCACATTCATAATCTCATTTAATAGCTTCTCTTCAACGTCAGCATTCAGACTCAATTCGTAGAGGGTCCAGACCAGAGCTGTCGCAGAAGTTTCCTGTCCACCCACAATTACACCAAGGACTTCTTCTGCTATTTCATCCTCGTCCATACCTTGACCAGTTTTCTCGTCCCTCATACTTAAAAATACGGACAACAGATCCTCTCCCTGATCATTGCCTTTCCGAGCCTCAACCGTCTTTGATATAAAAGATCTGTATTCTCTTAATGCACGTCTTAACTTGAAATTGAGTGGGCTAGGAAACCATTTTTTGCTGATAATTGGGAACGGAATTCCTGCACTGTATTTATTTATAACATGAGTCCATCTAATTATATCCTTAGCCGCACGATTAAACCCGTCGCTTAATAAGGATTTCCCGGCAATCTCAAGCGTTAACATGTTCATTTCCTCCGTAAGATTAAATGTAGTCTTGGACTTACAAAAGTCATCCCACCTCTTAATAGTTCTATTGCTAGAACTCAGCATAATTTGAGAAAACCCTTCAATCAATTTCGGCCTAAATGAAGGTTGAATTAATTTTCTTTGGCGTCGCCAGTGAACCCCTTCAGCAGTGACTAACCCGTTCCCAAATGCATTTCTAAATCGGTTATAAATAACTGTATTTTTGTCAAAATTTCGATGCGTTTCGTTTAGCACTCTCTTAATCAGAGATGCATTATTTATAAGATAAAAATTAATGAACCCTCTGTAGTATATGAAATCACCGAATTCCTTTATCAGGACATTTATGAATCTTGATGGATCTCTTATAATTTCCCACTGCCTATAAAATAGCGGCGCTTTACAAAGTTTTGGAGGATCGTCTGAGTCAGTTTTCATTTGATATAGAGAGTCTCTCTCAATGAATTATTTTTACTAAATTATTCAATCTGGATCGGGAAATGCTCTGATATTTTCTTCTTTAAAAAATCAACACTTCGTCGAAGTTGCTCGATCCCATCGACTCCATCTTCTATGCTAATCCACCCATCAAAACCAACTCTCCTCAACTCTCTAAAGATCGAATCATAGTCATTAAGACCTTCTCCGATCTGGCCATGACGGAGCCGCTTCGCGTACCCACTCGATCCACATTCCTCTTTCCTTAAATCCTCTAGACTACCTTCAATTAAATAACGGTCACTAGCATGCATCGTCTTGACTCTTGTACTGACTCGACGCAAGAGTTCAATCGGGTCTTCCCCAGCAAGATAAGTATTACTGGGATCATAATTGACCCCAAATTGAGGGTGCTCAATCATTTCAACAAGTTCACAAAAGACCTCCATCTGTTGAGCAAATTCGGGGAACTCCCAAAAATCATCCTTGTAATGATTTTCAATAACTAAAGAGACTCCACATTGCTCAGCATAACTCAAGCATGATTGAATGCAATCCGCCGCATATTTGAGACCTTCACTTATAGAAACATCAGGTCGCCTCTGACCAGACAATACTCTGCAGGAACTCGCCCCCAATTCGGCTGCCATATCGATCCATTCCTTTTCCTTGTCTATTTGCTTCTCCCGAAAAGAGCGGTCAGGATGAGTGAAGTCTGGAGAGCAACACAGCATTGGAATTTCTAAACCCTTGTCATGAGCAAGTACTTTAAATTTTGCCCAATTTGTTCTTTCTTTATTTTCTATAAATCCCGCGTACCATTCGACGCCTTCAACATCCAAGCTTTCTGCGATACTCACCCATTCATTAACGGACATCGAGCCATCCACACACAAAGCATTCATGTAGGCCTTTGGAAAAACTGCTAATTTCGGCATGCTATATTCTATTTATTTTAGTTCAATGAATACTAAAATTAACATTTCGGAGCGTTCCGACCGATGCATGGAAATTGAGACAATTCAATGATTTGTCCACTGATCGGACCAAACTCTTCACTCAAAAAATGTACCGCAGTCGCCGCAATCTCGTCTGTCGTTATCATTCTTCCGCTCGGCGCTTCTTCTTTCCCCAAACGTTCGAACCAATCAGCTTCCATCCCCTCATCTATCTTGCGTTTTTTTTCAGCATCGCTTAAAACCCAGCCCGGATTAATTTGATTCACTTTAACTCCATAGTCACGATGCAAAGTGTCTCCTAAATTACGAGTCATTGTCATTAGAGCCCCCTTTGACGCACTATATGCAAGTAAGTTAGGTTCGCCTGAGTAAGCGTTGACCGAACCGATATTAACCACATAGCCCCTGGAAGCGGATAAGTATTCTAGAGCCGCCCGAATCAAGAGTAGCGGGGCCCTAGCGTTAACATTCATTACTGTATCCCAAAAGGCTGCATCCGTTTCTTCAATAAGATTTCTCAAAACAGCTCCCGCATTATTTATCAATCCATGCAATTGACCGAATTCCTCTATTGCAGTCTTTACCACTTCCTCACAATGATCAGGTGAAGTAAGATCTCCTACGCAATGAGGCATTCCTAATGATTGCGCGACTTCCTTAGTTTCGTCAGGTTCCAAGCCGTGAATCAAAACGCTACCACCCTCCTTCACTATTCTACGAGCAATCGATTCACCTATTCCCATGGAACTTCCTGTGACAATGTATGATTGGTTTTTTAGTTTCATTATTTATTTCTTGGCCCTGACATAATTCTCATAACAATGAAAATTTTAATCTGGAACAAGCACTGATTTAACTACCTTCCCTGACTGCATTGCCTCAAAGGCTGAGTTCCACTCATTCAAAGCCCACTTGCCACCAATGATTGGACTAATGTCCAGTTCACCACTATGCATCAATTGTAAAACCTGCTCCCAAATGGGCCAATTATGACTAAAGCTACCCTGCAAAGTAACATTCTTTTGAACTAAGGGATCTAGAGAAAAATTTAGAGGTTCGGGCCCCCAACCAACTTTAGTGATGATCCCCATGGGCCTAACCAAATCAATGGCTGCCCTCAATGATTCACTTACACCTGCCGCATCAATGATAACATCTGCGCCTAACCCATCCACGGAAAGCGCCCATTCAGAAGCGTCTCCAACCATTGTCTCTAATCCAAATCCAGAACGGGCCACTTCCAATCTATCAGAATCCGAATCCAAACCAATTAACACGACATCGGCTCCACTCATCTTTGCAAAGACAGCGCACAATATCCCAATGGGCCCAGGCCCAATAACAACGGCTCTGTCCCCAGGATTAATTCTTGAGTTATTAATCACCGCATTATAAGCAACGCAGCAAGGCTCCGTCAGAGCCGCACACTCCATTCGGATGCCTTTAGGAATTCTATGCAAACATCGCGCTGGAGTCTTTACATAATTAGTCATTGCTCCATCAACTCCATATCCAAAACCCTTCCTCTCCTTATCCAGATTATATAAACCCCTGCGAGACATGGGACTATCAGGATTGATCACTGCTGCAGTTTCGCTGACGACACGGTCACCAATTTTCCATCTTTCAACATTTTTTCCTGTTTCAGTAATTCTTCCTCCAAATTCATGCCCCAGAACGACCGGATAATTCACTGGCCAACTATGAGTAGAGTGCCACTGATGAATGTCACTTCCACAGACTCCAACTGCTTCAACCTTTATAATAACACCATCATTATCCGGTTCAGGATATTCAATTTCACGAATTTCAACAGAACCCGGATCAGGAGAAAAATTAACTACTGCATTCTGAGACATATAATAAAAACAGATACCTTGAAATTAACTTAAGTAGCATTTGCGATTAATTTAAACCACAAAACTTATCATGAAAATTTCACGCTTAAGCTTTATTGTTAATTCATACTAATAATGATATCAAACTCCAATGCTTTTCACTATCAAATCTCGTGTTACTGTTAGCTCCATTTTTGTTTTTTAAATGACACCAAAAATATCAATCTTAGGTCTGTTTATTGCATTCATCCTCTCCGGATGCCATCACCCCTACAGTGAGCCTACATTTACAGCCCCTAAGGGAAAAGAAAATCCTAACCAATGGCTCGTTTCACAGATCAAGGGGCAGATCAGAGATCTAGAAACCAAAACAGGCAAAAGGTTCAAAGGTGATACCATCAAAGTACATGATCCAATCTCAGCAAAATATGAAGACTGGAGAGGCATGCCTGTAGCTAAAATCCGCAATAAATTCCAAGGAGGCCTCACTTCTTGGAAAGAAGCGGATAATGTGGCGGCCGTATACTTTGCCCATGCAGATGGAAGCATTCCAGAATGGCTCATACGTCACGAATCATTACATGTAATCCTTCTCAGCAACGGCATACTTGGGCATCCGAAAAAATATACCAAACATTTCAAAAAAACATATTGGTGGACTCAGGAAACAGCAGAACAGCCTAAACATTTAACTAATAAAAAACTAAATGAATTAACGCATGCATCTTGCCCAATTTGCACAATGAGCCTCGATTTAATTCGGCAAGCCCAGATGAAATGAGTACCCCCACTAATTACATTGTTGCGACTGCTGGGCACATTGATCATGGCAAAAGCACTCTGATTGAAGCTTTGAGCGGAACCAATCCCGACAGATTGCCCGAAGAACAATTGCGCGGCATGACGATTGATCTTGGATTTGCTCATCTACTATTAAATGACTCTGAGGAGCCTAAAAAGAATTACAGCCTCGGACTCATTGATGTTCCCGGTCATGCTGACTTCGTCAAAAACATGGTTGCCGGCGCAGGCTCTGTAGACGTAGCAATGTTTGTCGTGGCTGCCGATGATGGATGGATGCCTCAGTCAGAAGAGCACCTCCACGTTCTAACATACTTAAATGTTCGTAACGCCGTAGTCGCTCTAACTAAATCCGATTCCGTTGAAGATATTGAATTTTCATCTGAAATGGTTTCAGAGTCACTAAAGGGTAGTGTCTTCGAAAATGCTCCCATCATTCCTGTTTGCGCGCTCATCGGAGAAGGCATTGAAGAATTACGAGAGGCTTTAATCCAAGAAATTAAAAAAATTAATCCTCCTTCTGACATTCAAAAGCCGAGGCTATCTGTGGACCGGGTATTTTCGCCTAAAGGCGTAGGAACAGTCATAACTGGAACCATGATTGGAGGCAAATTCACAAAGGGACAAAAAGCAATCATCCAGCCTCAGTCATCTGAAACCACAATCCGTGCAATTCAAACCCATCAACACGAAGTTTCTGAATCTTTGCCCGGCATGAGAACCGCTCTCAACATCCCTGACGTTGAAATCAGAAAAGGCAAATCCAGAAGCGGCGTCAAACGCGGCGACACCATCACCATTGAGGGAATAGGATCACCCTCTCGTCGCATCCACGTCTTAGTTGAAAGAATTAAAAGAGAATCTAAAGCTGGACAGATAAAGCATGCTCAGCGCATTAGATTTCACCATTGCAGTTCTAACATTTCAGGAAAATTATTATTTTTTGACAATATAGAACTTGAGCCAGGTCAAAAGGCACTCGCTGAGATCCGATTAGACAAACCAGCTTACACACACGCAGGCGATCGGTTCGTCTTAAGAGACTGGTCAAAGCAATTCACCATTGCCGGAGGAACTATCCTCGATCCAACTCCCCCTCGCCGAAGTTATAGGTCCCAAGAACAAAAAGAATTTCTTGAAACTCGATCCTCATCAACAAACTGCGCAAAGTCATTTCTTAAATCTCTCATAACTCGCGATCAATACCTTCCCGCTTCTGAAATATTAACACAGTCATGCTTCTCAAAAGCCCATATTAATGAAGCATTAGAAGAAATAGATGCGATAAACTCAGGGCCTTGGATATTTGAAAAAAAATGGTGGCTTGATTTGATTGATGTTGCCGCGAAAAGGATTGATACAATTCACAATAAACACCCAGAACTTCCAGGCATTGATATTAATATGCTGAGAATTTTCATGAAAAAGCACCTACCTGACTCTAAGCTCTTTGAAATATTAGTTGAGACTCTCGGAACCGGCGAATACATCAGGACTGGAACTATAATCCGAAGAAAAGATCATAGCCCACGACTCCCCGACAAATTACAATTAGCAGGCAAGCTGATACGTGATGCCCTTAATTTAAATCCTCTAGAGCCACCTAACCCCAAAGAATTCGTACAAAATGAAGATGACTCATCCGCACTAAAATTCCTCTTGGAAACTGGAGAAGCTATTCAATTAGACGATAAGGCAATACTACTATCCTCTCATTTTGAAGATTCTGTAGAAAAAGTAAAAAGGTTCATAAGCTCCAATGGGCCATCAACTGCTGCAGATATTCGCAAGATACTCGGAACGACTCGGAGAATTGTAATCCCATTCTTGGAGCGACTCGATAAGGAGGGGATCACAAGACGCGAAGGTGATGTACGCTCACTCAATCAACCTTAAGACAAGGCTATTGTCACTTCCTCTAAAGATTCAGAGCCACTCACCGTTAGCACTTCCACTTCACGTCTAATCCTCTTCATTAATCCTGCCAAAACAGGCTTTGGACTAAATTCAATAAAAGTTGCTTCAGGGTTCGAATCTAAAATGAATTCCACGGACTCATACCACCGAACAGATCCTGTCACTTGCCTTTCAAGTGAGGCTCGAATCGAATCGATATCCACAATAGATTTCGCTTCAACATTCGATATAACAGGGAAATTTGGCATAGCAATATCAAAGATTTCAAGTTCTTGAGCCAGCTTGTCCTGAGCTCCTGCCATCAATCTAGAGTGATACGCACCCGCTACTTCTAGAACCTTTCCCATCCTGCATCCAAAATCCTTCACCTTATTGACAGCAGAAAGAATATTATCTCGAGAACCGGAAATCACTATCTGCCCAGGAGCATTTAAATTTGCCACATCAACATCATATTTCTTAGTAAGCTCTCGCACAGACTCTTCATCACCCCCTATGATAGCTGCCATCGATCCATCCGTCATAGCACACGCCTCATCCATGAGCTTCCCTCTCTTCGCCACAAGTTTTAATCCGTCTAGAAAACTAAATGATCCCGCTGCTGAATATGCTGTGAATTCACCCAAGGACAATCCTGCCGCAGCCACAGGATTCAAAGAAGGGCATTTTTTTTTAAGCATTTCCCAACATACTAAACCATGCACATACAAAGCAGGTTGGCACCATGAAGTTTGAGTCAGTTTATCGTTCGGGCCATTAAACATTACCTTAGATAGTTCAGCACCCAACTCCTCATCTGCCATTGCTATAATTTCTTTAACCTTAGGATAAGCCTCAGACAAAGAGCACCCCATACCTACTTCTTGAGCCCCTTGGCCTGCAAATAAAAGAACAATAGATTTTTTCACGATACCAATTGCTCAATCATTTGTCGGCAAGAATCAACCTTGTTTTTTAAAACCTCCCGAGGATTAGACATAGAGTGTTGCATATCTGTTTTTTCATCAACCATTGAAAGGACAATATCAAAATCATTTTCAAGAGCTTCCGCACCATAGACGCAGCCGCAAATTGCCACTACGGGCTTGCCTAGCTTTCTAGCCATTTTTGCAACCCCGTAAGGCGCCTTACCCATCAATGACTGGGAATCCATACAACCTTCCCCAGTTATGATTAAATCATAAGAAGCCATAACCCCCTCTAAATCTATACTCTCTGCCACCAAATCGAAGCCTGATCGCAATTCTGCCTCACAAAAAGACATGAGCCCAAACCCTAACCCACCCGCTGCCCCAGCACCTGGCTCATCTCTGAAGGCATTACCCATTTCAGATTCCACAAGATCTGCAAATCTCAACAGCCTAGCTTCCTGCCTTTCCATATCTTTTTGAATTATCCCCTTCTGCTCACCATAGACTCTAGTAGCTCCGGCCTCCCCTAATAATGAATTTCTGACGTCACAGGCAACGATGATTTCAGGAAGATCCAATCTAATTTCTGGAAAAATATGATCAACTTCCATCAACCTCTCAGGAATCTCACTAATTTCTAGTCCCTCATCATCAAAAAAACGAACTCCCAGAGCCTGCCCCATTCCTGCTCCGCCATCATTCGTTGCGCTTCCTCCAATACCCAAAATAATCCTATCAACACCAAAGTTTCTAGCCTCAATAATCAACTCTCCGGTACCATGAGTGGAAGCCACCCAAGGATCTAGCTTCTTACCCTGAACGAGTCCAAGCCCCGAAGCTGAATTCATTTCAATGACAGCAGTACCTCCTCCACCGCAATCATCACATACAAGAAAAAAACCAGCATTCACCATATCACCTAACGGACCCTTTACCTGAGACTTGACCCACGTACCCCCGAGGGCATTACCAATTATTTCAGCGGTCCCCTCTCCACCATCGGCCACAGGAAAGATTCGACATTCATGATCCCCAAAAACATTTCCTATCACCTCTCCTACTTCAGACCCACGCATGGTTCCTTTAAATTTATCTGAAGCAATTAATATTCGCATCACAAATTAAATATTCCCAATTAGGTAATTCCTATACCTTTAGCCAGTTTGATTGTTCGCAAAAACCTCAAGAAAACTTACTTCAATCGCAAGGGACTCTTGAACGTTAGTTCCAAGATCATCTCTCAATCGTTCCAAAATTCTCATTTTTTTCATTAATTCATCCGTCGAAAACCCCTTGGATAAGCTTAATGTAAATTCTGATTGCTGTGAAAAATCTAATCTTGTATATCCTTTTTTATGTCGAAGTGCATCACCAAACCATGAAATTAGCACTTCAAGCAAATCAGAACGGACCCCTAAATAACGCGACTGAGCAATAGCCTTATGATAATCCTCACGATCCTTTAACCAACGCCCATCAGTTGTTTTCGCAAACGATTCAGATTCCAACTTTCTCTCCTTGTCTTCCTCCTTCTCTGACTTTTCCTTAGCGTCCTTTAGTATATCAGAAAAAGCTCTAGCAATTTTAAGTGCATCTGAAACTTCGCCGTCCGGACGGATCCCTTGGAGAAGATCCCTAAGCCGATCACCATATTCATTAGCTGCTATACTTGAATCAGCCTGCATCAAAGGAACCTCTATGCAGCGGGAAAGAATAGTATCAAGCAACTGTTCAGGAAACGCCGTTATCAATAGCATCAAACAATTCAAAGGGGGCTCTTCCAGTGTCTTCAAAAATGCATTCTCAGCCTGCTCGCCTAGCCTCTCCGCATCTTCAATAATACCTATCTTATATGACCCTTTATTTGCTTTCTGATGAAACATTTCCTCGAGTTCACGTACCTGTTCAACTTTAATCCTCCGCGACTTTGACTCTGGTTGAACTAGTCGAACATTCTCAGAGATTACGTTAGCCAAGGATTCTTCTTGCGGAAATTTGTTAACCAACGAAATCAAACGCAAGGCTAACTCATTTTTCCCACTCCCGGCAGGTCCGGTAATAAGGTAAGCATGCGAAAGCCTCCCTGCAGAAAACGATTTATTCAAATATTCAAAAGCGCTATCAAGATCCAACGCCATACTTTTTATTTAAGTTGTCCCATATTTCTAACTCCAATTCATCAGCGGATTTAGAAGCGTCAAGTAACACAAACCTTTCCGGATTATTATTTGCAAGTCCGAGGTAGCCTACACGCACCTTCTCAAAAAAAGAATCAGGTTCTCGTTCCATTCGATCCTCTTGCCCACCAGACCTAGCTCGAATCCTTTCACGGCCTTCGCTTACACTTATATCCAATAAAAACGTACAGTCAGGCAGGCAATCGCCAACCGCAAAATCATTCATCACCGAAACAATCTCTTCTCCTAGCCCCCGTGCAATGCCTTGATAAATTGTCGTAGAATCATGAAACCTATCAGCCAGAACATAGGCCCCTGAATTTATTTTAGGCTCAATGACTCTCCTCACAAGCTGTGCACGGCTAGCAGCAAATAAAAGGAGCTCAGATTCAAAAGTCATGTTCTCGCCTTCAGGTGCATGCTGCAATAAATCTCTGATACATTCTCCCAACTCAGTGCCTCCAGGCTCCCTTGTAAGCAAGATCTCATGCCCAATGCCTTGGAGACGTTCAGATAGGCGCTTGATCTGCGTGGACTTACCACATCCTTCAGAACCTTCAAAACTAATAAATCTGCCTACTGCCATTACAATTCATATAGCTTGTCGTTGTCTACTTGTCGAACCACGATAAAAAACAATTTAAATCAACTGCTGCAAAGTTGTTTTTTGTCTGGAAATAGTTCCATAACCCCCTTTTCTGAGGCATCACACACACCACGTTCCGTAATAAGGCCAGTAACAAGCCTAGATGGAGTAACATCAAATGCATAATTAGCATATGTAACACAGGGCATCGCTAGCTCGATGCCAATCAACTCTCCCGCGGCAGACAATCCTTCGATTCTTCTGACCTCATCTTGGTTACGCTCTTCTATTGGAATTCCAAGCCCCCCCTCGGATGCAGTCCAATCAAAAGTAGAAGAAGGTAAAGCCACATAAAAAGGAATTCCATTATCATGGGCCGCAAGAGCCTTAAGATAAGTTCCAATCTTGTTAGCAACATCCCCGTATCGAGTCGTTCTATCAGTACCAGTTATAACAATATCGACCTTTCCTATATTCATAAGATGCCCCCCCACATTATCTGCAATCACTGTATGAGGAACACCTTCCTGGGCTAGTTCCCATGCCGTAAGACGTGAGCCTTGATTCAAGGGGCGCGTCTCATCAACCCAAACATGAATTGGTAAACCATCCCTATGCGCCGCATAAATAGGGGCAGTAGCAGAACCCCAATCAGAAAACGCAAGCCAACCAGCATTACAATGTGTAAGTATGTTAATCGTTTGATCATCAGACTTATTTTTGGCTATATCTAAAAGCAATTCCTTTCCATTCTCTCCAATACTGCGGCACCAATTAGCATCTTCGTCGGCGATTAACTCAGCTTCTTTCAGAGCAATCTCAGTCCAATCTGCGGGATCAGCATTGATAAGCACACTTAATTGCCTCTCAACGGCCCACGCTAGATTTGTTGCAGTGGGCCTAGAACACATTAGCGCATCCGCGAAAGCCTGTAATTGAATTGAATCTCCACGACTCTCTTTAGCAGCTAACCACATCCCGTAAGCTGCCGTCACACCAATGCATCCAGCTCCTCTTACATGCATGTCAGAGATTGCCCTAATTACATCAGCGACAGACAAAAGTTCCTTAACCTCAAAGAAAAATGGTAACTTTTTCTGATCAATTATTTTTATAGAAAAACTGGATATTTCATTATCACTCCAAACCGTTCGGTAAGCTTTACCATCGACATTCATAGATAATATAATAGCATTCTATCTGTACAAATATCCATACAGAATTATTAGCCAGATCTATTAATTCTGACCTTAAACAAGTAAGATAGATACCTTGCCTCAGAATCAACGGGACAACTTAAAGGAAAATGAAAGTAAAAGGGGGAATTCCTTTGGAAAAGATAATTTTGTATCAGTCTTAACCGCATCCTTTGGTGATGGTCATAATACCGCCGCTCAAAACATCGTTACCGCACTCAATAATTTAAAGATCCCAAATAGCGGAGCCATAGATCTGATCAACACAATTCACCCATCAACGATGCAGTGCCTTACCAAAGGGTACCGAATTATTACTACTCGATGCCCTAGCGTATGGGAAAAGTTATACCGCATAGCAGATAACATTTCATTCGGAGAAGACTCCTTTGACTTAATGCCTACCGTCACCCGTGGCACTGCTGCTTACCTGCAGAAAACAAAACCCAAGACAGTCATAAGCACCTATCCTTTATATGGAAATCTAATAGAGAGAATCTTTGGATCTCAGCCACTACCGTTCAAGCTTATCACCATGGTAACTGACTCAAAGTCGATCAACAGAGCATGGCTCAATAAAACTTTAGGACATTTCCTAGTATTGGACCAAATCTCGGCAGATTTCTTTCTAGAAAATGGAATCTCCAAAGAAAGAATTCACATCACTGGCTTCCCGGTATCTCCAGTATTTGAAAATTACCGCACACATCGAAAAGAAAGAAAAACGCCAAGCCCCTTTAGAATACTTTATACCCCAGCAACAAAAACAAAGCATGTCAAAGAGACACTCAAAGCACTTCATAGAATAAAGAACAATTCAACCTGCAACATCTCATTAACTATCGTCCTAGGAAGGCATGTACAAAGATTAAGAGGCACAGTCAATGCTGAGACAGACAATGAAACCGAAATCATTGAATGGGCAAACAATATGCCTGAACTACTAAACAAACATCATTTAGTCATTGGTAAAGCCGGAGGAGCATCAGTTCAAGAGGCGCTCGCCTCATCATGCCCAATGATTATAGACTCTATGATCCCTGGACAAGAAGAAGGGAACGCAGAATTAATTGCTAATTCCGGAGCAGGATTAATTGCAACAAACCCTCAAAATCTAGACCCAATAATTCGAAACATACTAAAAGAGAACGGTTCGAAGTGGTTATTCATGCGTAAAGCCGCAGAGAAAAACGGCCATAGAAAAACGGCACATAAAGTGGCGGAAATCGCAACTCTATAAATGATCTTACTACCGACTTAAATCACCCTGAAATAAAAGTTTAAAGCCTCCATTCTGCAGAGCGACAGAAGCAAAGTCTGCATCCTCTGCACTCAGAGCCACAAGGGGTCTTCCCTCATCACTGATATTGAGCGGATAGCTAATATGTATGTTAGTCTCCGCAGCAGACAGAGCGGCAAGACATTGGGCAAGAGAAATCGAACCTTCACTCAATTGGACAACAACAATTTCATTAACAACATAAGGAATCCCTCTTTCAATGAACAGCGTTTCAGTAAGATCGGGATCGCTAACAACTAGCCTAAGAATAGTTACATCAAAGGAATCTTGTATACTAAAACCAAGCACATAAACTTTTGAATCGTTTAATAATTTAATCATCGAATGCATAGCACCGATGCGATTTTCCAGCATTAACGAAAATTGCTTAACGGGGTCTCCTTTAGTCACTGCCGAATCTTCAATTCCCATTTTATTTAGGCGATTTAAATTTATGAACTAAAATAATGGAACCTCAATTATTCCAGATAAAAAAGATTAATCACAACCAAGTCAATTAGTCAAATTTAACCCAGCTATCATTAACCAAATCTAAAATGTGTACTTGATTAATCCCCCCCCTTGGATCTTCAGGGAACTGAAGCCTAAGAACACAATCTTTCTGCCATTCATCATATAAAACTTTCTGAATTCTCTGTGATAATTCAGTGCCGGCTGCCACATAGCCAAATAGAATATCATCTGATTTCCAGTCATCTATGCGGATACATATCCATTTTTTTCTATCTGGAAATGCAAAACCCGGATTCACATCAAGAGTTGCCCTAACACGAAAATCAATTACCTCTAGACTCTTAGTATCAATAAAATCCTTCCACCGCATAGAGCTGTACCTTACGAACTCCTCCCAATCCACTAGGAACCCAATATCAGAATCCTCCAATATTACAGCGCGCGCTCGAATGTCATCTTGAACTGTGATATTTGCGATCCAAAAATTAGGTGGATCTTCAAATTTAAAAACTGAATCAATAACATTTAGCTTAGGAACTAAGAATTTGTTTCTTGAGTAATAATCAGCAAAAAGATCTGAAATGCCGTCGCCCTTTCTTATAACACCGTAAAGTTCTTCTTTTTTGGTAGCTCCAAAAAATTTTTCAAGTGTATCTCTAACACGCAATTGAGTATCAGTTGTGTTCTCTCCTTCAATAGGAACTAATGGTTTCAGAAGGTGCCCAGCTGAATCTTTTGACGGACCATTCAAATTAGCATCAGAGTCGCCAGACTCATTATTTTTTTCATCCCATAACAAAAAGACAATGAACACAAAAAGACTAACCACAATAAACACCCCCGCCTTAACTTTGAAGCCACTCCTTTCTTTCTGATAAAGAGGCTCAAGAACCAACCCAATAGGAAGCTTCACTGAACTAAAAATATCTGCATCCAGATTAAGATCCTCAAAATAATTTAACTCTCTCCCGGCATCATTCGAGTCAAGCGATTCCTTTAACTCACAATAAGTCGCATCAGCGCCTTCATCATCCGACTCCTTCCCTCTGTAAATATTTACTTCTTCAGTGTCGTCTAGACTGCTGTCGCGTTCTGTTTTTCTTGACTTTCTTATAATTAAATCATCCTCATTTTCCTCAAAGTTTTCATCTGACGCAGGCAGGCTCTTTAATGAATTCACCTCTTCGTCTGAAAATAAATCGGCTTCTTCAGGTTGATTTTCAGATGAGGGCTCCGGCATGATGTGATTTAATAAAATAATAATTTATGAATTATAATATGGTAATTTTCGTAAGTTGATAATTACATTTGTTTCAGTGTCTATCCACTTCCAAAATTGAAATGTTTTCTAGATAGACCTAAAGACCATTTGTAGCTTAATATTATTAAAATAAAATGAAATCCCTAACACTCCTCTGCCTGTCATATCTTGGATTAATCCTATTAACCTCAACAGCCGAAGCCTTTAACAAAAATAAATTCCCGGAGCATTGGGGAAATCCACCTAAGATTCAAACTCGAGACTTTAGACCTCTTCCAGGAGGTTACGGCAACGGCAGTTCAACCCTTGCAAAATGGATATCAAAAAATCTTGAGCAAGATAAAATAAAAGGGATACCAAAAAAATCTTTTACCACACTCTTCGGCCCAGACACTAAGAACTTAGATGGCTGGTCAATAAAGAGTGGTTACGCTTCCTACAAAATTCATGAAAACTCTATACTTGGAACCACCGCCAAAGGAAGCGGCAATACTTTCCTTTGTACTGATGAAAGTTATTATGACTTTGAACTCGAATTCGAAGTTAAATGTAATAACAAACTCAATTCCGGAGTTCAGATCCGCTCACAATTAAAGAACCCTTCCAGTAAATACGGTGGCCGAGTAAATGGACCTCAAGTTGAAATTGAAGCGAGCGGACAAAATGGTGCAGAGGCAGGATATGTCTATGGTGAAGCAACGGGAAGAGGTTGGTTAACTCCAAAGGAACGCCTCAAGCCCCATAAACACTTTAAAGATGGTGAATGGAACAAGTACCGAATCATTGCTAAAGGAAACAGAATTCAAACTTGGATTAACGGCAATAAAATTGAAGATTTAACCGATGAAGCTATTTATAAAACACATTCAACCGGATTGATTGGATTACAGGTGCATGGCATAGGAACAAATGCTGGACCTTTAACAGTCCAGTGGCGCAACATTAAGATAAAAGAGCTGTAAAATCTCGATCTTATACATGCGCCTAATTGCATCTTTTCTTCTTTTATTCTCTGTACTGTCAAAAGCAAAAGAGAATAAGCCCAATATTTTATTCATTTACCTCGATGACTTCGGTTGGCGGGACACCAGCTACGCTGGATCAGACTTTTATGAAACTCCTAACATAGATAGCTTAGCAAAGGGAGGGATGGTTTTCTCAAACGCTTATGCAGGCGCTGCTAATTGCGCCCCTTCTCGAGCATGTCTCTTGTCGGGGCAATACAGCCCCCGCCACAAAATATATAATGTAGGAACAGGGCCAAGGGGGAAATCTGCATATCGCAGACTTATTCATATTCCTGGAACCAACACATTAAGTCCAGAGATTCCCACCTGGGCTAAAGCCGCTAAAGATGCTGGTTATGCCACTGCATCCATTGGAAAATGGCATTTAAGTTCCGATCCAACACGTCACGGATTTGATCTTAATATTGGTGGAAGTAAATCGGGAAGCCCACCAAAAGGATATTTCCCGCCACATGGGAAAATTAAAGGGCTCACCAAGGTCGATAGAAACGAATATCTAACAGATACCCTCACTTCAGAAGCTATTAAGTTCATCAATGAAAAAAGTGAACTCCCGTGGCTCCTATACCTTACCCACTTTGCAGTTCACACTCCAATCCAAGCAAAAAACAAAGACAAGGAATACTTTGAAAACAAAGCTCCTGGAAAATTACACAAAGACACAACCATGGCTGCCATGATTAAGAGTGTTGATGATGGAGTCGGGGAAATTATATCCACCCTTCATTCCCTAGGCATAAAAGAAAAAACAGTCACCATTTTTTACTCTGACAACGGAGGATATGGACCTGCCACCTCAATGCATCCACTCAAAGGTTACAAAGGAACTTACTACGAAGGAGGAATACGCGTCCCTTTTTTCGTAAACTGGCCAAAAGTAGTCCGCTCCGGATCCAAGTGCGGAACACCAATCACGGCAGTCGATCTATATCCCACCATCTGCGAAATCACAGGAGGACAAATTAACAAAGATCATAGCTTGGATGGAATCAGTTTAATCCCATTACTGAAAGGAAAAGAAATTAAGGAAAGATCCTTGTATTGGCATTTTCCCGCCTATTTGCAAAGCTATCAAAGACACAATGAACAGCCTGACCCCCTCTTCCGGGCACGGCCCTGCGGCGTAATTAGGAAAGGAAAATGGAAGCTCATAGAATATTTCGAAGACGGACGGACCGAGCTCTTTAACTTGAATAATGATATTAGCGAAAGTAAGAATCTTACAACTGATCAACCAGAGATAGCTTCGTCCTTGCTCTCATACCTACGCAAATGGAGATCTCAAGTTAAGGCTCCTGTCCCCACGCAACCGAACCCTAAATTTGATCAAAAAGCCGAACAAACAGCAATTAACGAATTACTAAAAAGGAATCCTGATAACAGCTGAAAAACACTGACCCGCACCCTAGAGAATTATCTAATTCCCAGAGAAAATAATGCACTATCACTCTCACAAAAGAAACATCCTCATATTTTTTGTTGCGCACACTGCATACATGATATCGAGTTCAGGCCAGGAAGTAGTAGCGGATCCGGCTCCAGAACGGATCACTAAAACCGTTCAGATAATCAATAAATCACTCCCTTCGGTCGCCTCGATTCAGACATTTAAAGAATCAGGAACGCCCGGAATCTACAATGTGCAAGCTGGAAGTGCTTCTGTGATTCATGAATCAGGGTATCTTCTAACCAATGATCACGTCATAAGTGGAATCATACAAGGTAATGCAATTTTATATGGAAGACCCCCTTTACCATTTAAAACAATTGCCAGAATGAGCTCAGAAGACTTAGCAATAATAAAAATTGATACTGAGAGCCCTTTGCAACCTCTTCCAATCGGCCGAAGTAATGATCTAATGCTAGGCGAACCAATCTTAACGATTGGTAATCCAGGAGGTTTAAATCATTCAGTTTCCACAGGAATAATAAGTGGCATTAATCGCTCCACCTCTACAGGAGCAGCCTTTCTTCCTTGGATGATACAGACTAGCGCCGCCGTGAGTGGTGGAAATTCCGGAGGACCTTTAATTAATGCACTAGGGGAACAAATAGGAACCATCACATCAAAGCAACTCGGCTCCGAGAATATAAATTTTGCAATAGCGATTGACAGAGTCAGGGAAGTTTTTCCACGAATGCTATCCCCAGAATTGCGGTACGGGTTCTGGATCGGGGTCGAAATTGATATGTATGGACCAACTGCTAAGATTTTATCAGTAGCAGATAGATCACCCGCACAAAAAGCAGGTTTAGTTGCAGGTGATATCATAACGAAAATTGATGACTCCTTAATCAAGAATGGGTTCGAGTATTTATTCATCCTAATTGATAGGAGCCCTGAAGAAGCTCTCGAATTCGAATACATTCGCGAAAAAGAAAAGAGAAAATTAAGACTAATATTATCAGAATTAGAACTACTAGCACCTGTCCCTGAAGAAGGGATGAAACCGGGAATACATTTCGAAGCATTTTCTGGAAAATGGAATAAATTACCGGACTTCAATTCATTGGAACCAGTAAAGGAAGGCATCGCTAAAATACCTACAGAACAAGCATTCGTTTCTGAAGGTGGTGAGGATTACGGCTTGCGCTTTACCGGATTTATAAAAATTAAAGACGAGGGATTATACACTTTTAAGCTGTCCTCTGATGACGGAAGCCAACTATCAATAGGCAATCAACTCCTTGTGGATAATGATGGCCTGCATGGAGTGATAAGCGCTGTTGGACTGATACGTCTAAGGGCCGGGATGCATCCAATTAGTATTACCTTCTTTGAGAATAGCGGCGATCAGAAACTAGATGTTTCCTATGAAGGGCCAAACATAAGCTCGCAACAAATCCCCCAAGAAGTTTATTACACAAAATAACCACTCTCATTGAACTCTAGTTTATTTAAACAATTTAATTGCTCACAATAATCCCATGCCTAAACCTCTAAACATTGCGATCATAGGACATCAATTCATGGGAAGGGCCCACTCGAATGGGTGGAAACAAGCAGAGAAATTTTTTGACCTGGACGCTGCACCAATACTGAAAGTCGCATGTGGTCGCAATGAGAATACACTCAATAAATTTGCCACTAAATGGGGATGGGAGGAAATCTCTACTGACTGGGAAAGTGTTATTAATCGAGACGATATCGACATTGTTGACATAGCCACTCCGACATATCTGCATCACGACATGGTAATCGCTGCCGCTAAAAATGGTAAGCATATTTTCTGTGAAAAACCCTTCGCTCTGAATCTAGAACAAGCTGAATCAATGCTCAAATCTGCAGAGGAAGCCAACATCACACATTACCTCAATCACAATTATCGAAGATGCCCTGCAGTAAGGCTCGCAAAGAAATTCATTGAAGATGAAAAACTCGGTAAGCTATATCATTGGCGGAGCACTTATCAACAGGACTGGCTTGCCAATCCTGAAGCGCCAATGAGATGGCAATTACAGCATGAGTATTCGGGTGGAGGACCCCACATTGACCTTGGCTCCCATTGCATTGATCTTGCACGTTATCTCATTGGTGAAGTTTCATCAATTTCTTGCATTAAACCAAAATTTGTTAATGAGCGCCCATCGGGTGATTCAAATAAAGAAGAAGTCACGGTCGATGATGCTTCACTCATGGCAGTTGAATTCAAAAATGGTGCCGTGGGTTCATTCGAATGCACGCGATATGCCAGCGGACGGAAGAATAGAAATCAATTTGAAATCAACGGCAGCAAAGGGAGTGTCGTTTTCGATCTCGAAAGAATGAATGAATTAGAATACTTTTCATCTTCCGATACACAAGAAGAACAGGGGTTTAGAAAAATCCTCGTAACAGATCCCTCCCACGAATATGCAGGGAATTGGTGGCCTCCGGGTCATATCATTGGATATGAACACACATTTGCGCACGCCGCAGCAGATTTTTTAAACGCAATTGCACGCAAAGAATCACTACATCCAAATTTCTTTGATGGCGTCGAATGCATGAGGATTCTTGAAAAGGGATCTCAGTCAGATGAAGAATGTAAAAGGATATCACTCTAATCAGAACTGTACTTAACCTCTATTTTTTTGTAGATATTTCTTTTTATACTTTTCGTATAATCGAGTCTGCTTGTTCGACATATCTATTGGCCGGCCGCTAATGTAAGCATCAAATATTTTCGTAGTTACCTCTAAAGGATCTCCAGAAGTTATTATGAAAGTAGCATCCTTTCCCTCTTCCAAAGATCCGAGTCTGTCATCAACTCCTAGAATCTGTGCCGGATAAAGGGTCACTGATTTCAACGCTTCTTCTCTAAGCAATCCAAACGCAGCCGCCCTAGCAGCCTGATATGGCAAATTCCTCTCATGAGGTGCGTCCATAGATCCTCCACGACCCGTAATGCAAAATCTTACACCGGCGCGTTGAAGTTTAACTGGATTGACCATCGGTGTGTCATAATCCTCCCAACGCCTTCCTGGAAGAGAATTCACAGGACTAATAATGACTGGAACATTATGTTTCTTTAACAGCGGGATCGCTCTCCACGCATCGGAACCTCCAACTATTACAATCTTTACCTTCTGCTCAATGGCGAATTTAACAGCTTCTTGAATCTCGAATAATCTATTAACGTGAACATATATCGGCACAGAACCTGACAACACACCCTTCATTGCCTCCCATCTCAAGTCCGTCTTTTGCAATAAGTTTCCTGCCTTCTTTGCATTTAAATAAGATCTGGCTTTATTGAAGCTTTCTTCGAGTCTATTTAATTGCAATTTTGTCTTATCTGAAGCTTCTTTAAGAGCTTTCTTCTGCTTTGCGTTTAGAGCCCTCCCAGGATCAGGAACATTCGGCCAGCGCAAATGCATACCAACAGAAGATTTTACTGTCATTTCCTCCCAAGTCCAACCGTCCAACTTCATCAAAGCTGACTGTCCAGCAATTAATCCATTACTTTGCGGCACGCTCAAAACATGAAGGACTCCGTTACTGCGTGTAACCGGCAGCAATTCACTGTCGGGATTCACTGTAACCTCAGCCCTCACATTCGGATTAATATCTCCAGGCTCAATCATATCTCTAGTTGCCCTAATGGCCCTAATTTCTGTGAGTCCAAGGACTGTATTTGATGCGATCATCCCCGGATAGATATGCCTCCCCACACAATTAATTACCTTCACTGATTTACGTTCTTTGATTGGCTTATCAGGATCAGCTCTTTCAATCTTCTCTATCTTTCCTTCTTCAATAAACATTGATCCTATAAAGGAATCAGAACTGACAGGATGAATGGTCGCCCCACTAAAAACTAATGTTCCTGTCGGTTCCGGCGATGGCACATTGTCATTCGCAAATGCAATTGCCAAATGCCCCAACCATATTAAGTACAATATAAAACAGTTTCTCATCTTAGTTAGCCTGACAGCACTTCCCACTAGTGCATGTGTGTAAACTCTTCCCGTTATGATACAATCCTCTAGTAATTGTAGTGCAAGACTTTAACATTACTGGCAACCATCTCGGCCTTTTAGATAACTGAGCAGTCTCTTCTTTTAAATTACTACTTTTATCATTTTTTGAATCATCCTCTGGATCTTTAATTTTCTGCGAAATTATTTTGTTCACTAACCTCGCTCTTTCATTGATGGCTCTTTTGCGCAAAATGCTATCGGTCTCGAGATCAAAATAAATCACCCCCTCTATCCAGGTTTGCTCCGCTTTAGAATAAGTAGAGAGCGGATGCCCATTCCAAATAACAAAGTCAGCATCCTTTCCTGGCTCTAATGAACCAACCTTACTATCAATTCGAAGTTGTTTTGCCGGATTAATGGTAACAAATTTCAGAGCCTCCTCTTCTGAAACCTCACCATACTTGACTGCCTTTGCTGCCTCTATATTCATTCGACATGCAAGCTCACTATTATCAGAGTTGAATGAAGTAACGACCCCCATCTTACTCATCAATGACGCATTATATGGAATCGCATCATATACTTCAAATTTATATGCCCACCAATCACTAAAAGTGGAACCTCCTGCACCAATCTCAGCAATAGCATCAGCTACCTTATAGCCTTCTAACACATGCTGAAAAGTTCCTACAACAAAGCCAAACTTTTGAGCGAGCCTTACAAACATTAATATTTCATCCTGCCGGTATGAATGAATATGAACAATTCTTTCACCATCTAATATTTCTAAAACCGCCTCTAATCGATAATTTCTTCTATGGGGACGGTTCTCTTTAGCTGCTTTTATTTTATCCTTTCGGTACTCAGAAGCAGCAATAAAGGTGTCTTTCATGATCTGCTCGACGCCCATGCGGGTTTGAGGGTAGCGCGTTGTGTTATTATCACCCCAATTTGATTGCTTAACATTTTCACCCAAAGCAAATTTGACCCCAGGCTTTGCCCCAACAAACCTTAAGCCGTCAGGATCCGAACCCCACCGCAATTTAATAACTTGGTTCTGCCCCCCCATAGGATTAGCAGAGCCATGCAATAAATTTGCAGTCGTCAACCCACCAGCAAGCTGCCTATACAATGAAATATCAGTAGGATCAAGAGAGTCCCCGATTCTCACTTCCACAGTAACGGCATGAGTTCCTTCATTCACTCCCCTGCTAATAGCACTATGAGAATGGCAATCAATTAGTCCGGGAGTGATATGCTTCCCTGACGCATTTATTTCTTTGACCCCTTTGGGAAGAGCAAGATCTTTTCCAATAGAGATAATCCGCCCTTTATCAATTAACAGATCGGCTTCTTTGACAATTCCTTGATCGGCACTAGTCCATATTGTAGCGCCTCTAAAAAGAATTCTTTCAGAAAGTTTTAAAGGAAGATTTCTTACACCATAAGCTCCAGCCGGATAGGAAGAAAACTCAAGATCAGGTACATCATCCTCAATTTCAGACTTCTTCTCCTCTTCTTTCTTTTTGTCTTTAATTCCTTCGACACGCTTAGCGTTCCACCAAAGTGTCTTTCCGGATGATAGTACTCCGACTCCGCTCAAAGTCTTCTCTTCAGAATTAAAGGATGCCGACAAACGAGCATTACCTTTTTTTTCTCCAAAAATTGCTGAAGGCGGGAACAGGAGGAGCCTCCCTAATTTCCATTCACCAGAAAATTCTTTACCCTCTCCGTATTTCACCTTGATTTTTTTACCTTCAGGTATTTCCCATATAATTGACTCTTTATCCCCAAAACCACTAATTTCCCAACGGCCAGAAACCTTCAACTCGGGACTCAATTCCTTAAGGTAAGGAATTCCGTCGACCCAAGTCGTATGTATTTTTGATTGATTATCCAAAAATAGATCCCCTTCTGAAACTACAAGGTTCGCAAATTTTCCAGCTACCAAATCTCCACACCGCTCATCTATCCCTAGTGTCTTGGCGGGGATTGAAGTCAATGCTTGGAGCGCATAATTTGGATCCATTCCACGTTTAACTGCAATACGAATCCTTTTCCAAAAGCTTTTCAATGGATCATCCAAACCATGTGAACTAAAAGAAATTTTTAATCCATTTGTGGATACTAAGGCCGGACCTGACGGGGCAAATTCCCAATGATGAAGTTCTTCAAGTGAATAATCCAAAGCTTTTGCTGGATCGTCAATAGAAGGAAGCGTAGGGAAATTCAAAGGCATTATTATATTACATCCCAGCTCTTTCAATGCTCTGATCCGCCGATATTCATACCCGTTCCCCTTCACAATTACATCCAATTTAAATTCATTTTTAACTGTTTTGATACGGTCATAATCCAGCTCGTCTCGAGCAACGAACAGAAATCTGTCAGTCAATTCTAATTTATTTAAGGCTCGACTGTGAGATGGTCGCAAAGCACTGGACGGCTCCTTGAGATGTGCCGCCATAGCCTCATGATACCATTTTGCGTCAGTTAAAGTTTGCCTCACCAAAGCAATGGATCCCATCAAAGACGAAGGATATCCTCCACCACCATGATCGAAGTCAAGAACTTGACCCACTGATGAATTAAGCAGTTGCTCACCTCTGCCCCCATCACGAAGTAATAACAGTGCGCTCTTGCCTCTAAAGATTCCATCCTTTGGAACCGTATGTGCAACACTGAAACCCATACTTCTCATCAACTTTAATTTATCCTCATCCAAACTTATCAATGATGCCGCATTCCGATCAGGCATTACTTTTTTATTCCAATGACTGCCTGTGAATTCATCTGACACCTCCCCCTCTAACCAAGGTTCAATAAAACCAGGATAAATACGCTTACCTTCCATGTCCCATACTCTAGCCCCTTCAGGCGCGATGACATTTTCACCAACCGAATCAATGCGACCATCGCGAAGAATAATATTCGCTTTAAGATCACCGCGAGAACTAACCACAACCCCACCCATCAAGGCATGCAATCTTGAATCATTACTTCGAATACCTTCAATGGGAGCGAAACCCTCTTGGCCTTGGGCTAATAAGAGAGGATAGGAAAAAAAAATTATTAGAAGTAACCGCACAAGTAAAATAATAGTAACCAAATATCTAATTTTCCAAACAAACTTGATTCAATTCACAAGAAATAGAAAGAAAGATAATATAGCATATAAATAAAAAATAACCTGCCTCAAACTGTATTTTCCCGATACTAGATTAGTATTTCATATTTAAGGTTATTTTTTTGTTTACTATAGAGATGAAAATTCTACAAATTGTCTAATAATGAAAAAAGCACGCTTCACCTTTAAAGCAGTTATAATACTCGCTGCTCTAACTATACACCCTAAAATCACTGCCGCAGATTCCATTGCAGTTGGAGCCAATGCTCCAGCCCCAACCATCAATGACGAAACCGGCAAAGCCATTAATCTTGCCAAATATTACAAGCAAGGAACAACCTTGCTCTTTTTCTATCCGAAAGCAAATACAGGAGGATGAACTACCCAAGCCTGCAGTTTGCGGGATAACATGTCATCTTTGAAAAAAAGAGGAATCAAGGTCATCGGCATCAGTATGGACAAAGCCGAAGATCAAAAGAAATTCAAAGACAAAAACAATTACACATTTCCACTAATTGCCGATACTGAAGGAGTTCTAGTAAAAGCTTTTGGAGTCAAACTCTTCACCCCAAAGATATGCGCCAGAGAAAGCTTCCTTATTAAGGATGGGAAAATAGCATGGATCGATCGTAAAGTTTCTCCTAAAACCCACACAGAAAAAGTGTTAGCGGCGGCTGATTCTTTAACAAAGAAAAAGTAATCTCTCAGCACTATTCAGATTCCGGATCTGAATTCGGGACAGCCTCTGGCGCACTTGGCGATTCTTCCTGTTGAGGAACAGGAACGACCGGAGCAATTGGAGCGACCAATTGAACCTGACCGGCATTGCTTCTTATTTTTACTAGATTCTTACCTCTTTCCACAAGATCAGGGCGGAAATTTTCAGCTATGCTTATCGGCATAAAATGAAAAATAAGCAAAGCTAAAGCAGCACCAACGATTAAACCAATGGCTCCCCATGCGGGTCCAGGAATGCCCCTTGGTTGACCCACAGGAATTTGTTGATTGGGCGAAGCATATGTAGGCATACCCTGTTGATAAGGATAGGCTTCTGCTGGAGGTGGAGCAGAATATATTTGTTGGTAAGGTTGAACATTCTGATATGAATTCATCTGCTGCTGGGCATACAATTGCGGCGGCGCCGCCACCTGAGGGGCCATGAGAGGAGGTTCAACCGGCGCTTGGTAAACAGGTTCAACTGTCTGTTCGACGTTTGCTTCAACAGAAGAAACTTCATTCCCGGACTCATTCATTACCTCCGCAGCTCTGTCTGCATCAGCGACCTGTTCGTATGCATCCTTCATCCAATCATCCTCTTGTGGCTGCGGCAATTGACCAATGACCTCTTCTTCAGTAGCAGGAGGGCTCATTCCAACCGCTTTGACTGGGCCTGTTGGTTCCTCTGCTTGGGGTTCCTCTGCTTGGGGTTCCTCTGCTTGGGGTTCCTCTGCTTGGGGTTCCTCTGCCGCATCAATTGGTGCCACCAATTGAGGTTTTGGCGAGGAAGATTCTGCTTCTTGATCCGATGGCGGAACCAATAAACGGTTCTGCGATTTATTTCCTTCAGATTCCGGAACTATTAGTTTCGGGCGATTAGACTCTTCCTCTTCTGGCATGATCTCGTGATTGTTTTATGATTTGTAAATTACTTATAGTCTTGTCTCACTAGTTCTTACAAATGATTTATAAAAATTTGATTCTTTTACTGCTTTTTTTTATTAAAGTAATTAGGCCACCGAAAAAGCTTAACCCCATCACCAAGACCTCCCACCTCCCCTAAAAGCGACTGAACTTTATCAAACCACTTGTCCATATCCGGCGCAGAAGGTGAGTCTGCACTTTGGGGGAAAATTAAGTATGAGACTTTTAAGTCACTTACTGGTCGCTTGTAAGAAGTTGCATTAGAATTTAATTCTTTAGCTACCCTCAATGACGCTTCACCCAATTTCCATGTTGGACCAGTGTCTCCAATAATTACTGGCAGGATTCTATCTTCAAAAATTATTGCGGCGTAATCACCAACAGAAGGTGCGAATTTATTTTGATTCGTATACAATCTCATCCAAGAAGGGATGACAATAAATGGATCAGCACGAGCAATTAAAAAACTTCGCGCTTTCATATCAGCAATTTCACGCTTCAGAGTTTCAATGTTTTGCTTTGATACTTTTATTTTCGAAGAACTTAACTTGCCTTGCTCAAGTTTGTTAACCTCTTCACTCAGTTTCTTTTCCCATCGCTTAAGCAATGGATTTGGCTTGTCTGTTTGCTTTTTCCAACCATAACTAGTGAAGGGCTGGTAATTGGTAGACTCTGCTATGTATTGATCATATTCCGGCATCCGGTCCCCATCTGATCCGTCCGAAACAACATCCATATCACTTTGAATAAATAAAACCTTCCTCTTAGTTTTTGGGTGAACTAATTCAAGTATCGTTTCACAGTCATAGAAATTATGCCTATCAGGCACTGCATTTAATCGAGTCAAAAACTGTTGCAATCTTTTGGCCTTCAAATCATACAGTTTATGGTAAAAACCAGAAACTTTTCCCATTTTGATCATGTCATCAAACTCAGGAACAATTTTGCTCAATTTTTGATTAATAGAAAAGATCTCTTGCGTATCTTTAACCGGCAACGGAACCCGCAAATTAACATTGAAATTAAAAGTATAACTTTTTCTGTCTGCCCTCTCTTCAGATGCGGATGCGCCTTGGGTAACATTCATTAAAGAATTTGAATCAATCCCGTTCCATAGTCGAGCCGTATCAATACTCTTATAATTAACAAATTTACTCGGAAGAGGTTCTCTTACCAAAACTTTTTTAACTACCTCTTTGTCGCGATAAATTACTCCTGAATTCTTATCGTTAGAATCAGATTTACCATTCGCCGAAGAAAAATAAAACCAACAACCTAATGCAACAAAAATTAAAGAAGCTGATCCAAAGCCAATTAAATATATTCGCAGCGAACGCCTCATATGCTTCCTAGATTTAATAAATGGAAAGCTAGAAGCTATTTACATTTTTAATGATTAATAATTTAATCATTAATTTATCTTTTACCGTTTAGACAAACCTTTTAAACAATCCCTTATCATCAATGGAACTATGGCTTCTCTGGGATAGGTAAGATGAAATCATCTTCAACTTCTGGAATCGGAAGCAGTTCAGGCACTTCCTTTTCTTTAGTTTTTACTTCTTTCCCATCACCACTCGGCAAACCTTCAGGGGCTTTCGCTCCAACTTCCTTTGGCTTCTCTTCTATAACAATTTCCTTAGGGACCGGCTCTGTTAAATTCAACCCTTCAACAAAAGGCACTTTGATAACTTGACCTTCTCTAATGAAATCACCAATAATACCATTTAATTGTCTCAAAATTGAAATCGAAGTCTTTCGATCCCTCGAAATCTTCCAAAGGCTATCACCTTTTCTTATTGCATAGTCCTCTGTCTTTATTGATTCAATTTCTTTACTCGTTTTGCCTTCCGCATCGGGATAATCCGCAAAATCCACATTCAATGGATGGACTTCCCCTCCCTTCACACCAATTGATGGCAATAAAGAAATTGGAGCCCGCTCTCTGATGCCACACCCAGCCATTAAAAGGACAAGGATTCCTATATTAATCTGATAGAACTTCATCGATTTCTTTCTTTGCCTAGTTTTCATTAATACATTTTGAGCCGTCTTAAACAAAATAACAATAAATAAGAGATCAATTTTAAGTCTTGGGTGAACTTTCATCATTCGATGTATTAAACCTTTCTGACCTTTCAGCTTTGACTCTTTGTTCATAATCCGGCAAATAAAAAACATTACGATCAACCAAAAAAGACCATGCCGCAAAACGACGTTTTTTGTCACCTGCCTCACTAAATGATAAATTTACCATGTATTTAGCAGCGCGTAATTTACTTTTAACTGCCCAGGAAATAATTCCTCTATCTCTATCATAAGTAATTGGAACGTCTCCAAAGCCACTAACTTTCATCCTAATTGAATCTGGTTCAATCGCTTCATACACAGAGACATCTGCAAGTATCTTTGGCAGCCTGTCGATAATCTCCTTACCATTCTCCGGCCAAACTTTGATCTGACTTGAATTGCCCGCCGCTTTGTCACTGCTCCCTATTATATTCTGTGCTCCGACCAATCCCCCTTTCCCTCTAAAACTAGTTCCTGCTTTCCAATTGATATCATTGTTTCCGTGAATTATATAACGAGGCAATTCATAAAGGGGCGTCTCATATCCAGACTTTGCTCCATTCACAGTCACCGCTGATGAGTAACCTGCATCGGCAATTTTTTTTGCTAAGCTCTCATTATATTCTCCGTAGGGGTAAGCGAAACTACTAACAGTTACACCAAATTTTTTTTCTAATGATTCCTTAGAGCCTTTGATTTCTTTAGCTAACCAATCTTCATAATCACTTTCATTGCGAAACTTCCTTTTAGCCCTCACTAAAAAATCATGTGACACACTATGGCTACCCAACTCACCGCCGCCTTCGATTAACGCCCTCACCTCTTCATCATTCAGAGTCCTTCCACTTCCTCCCAAAAAGTTTGTATACAGATAAAATGTAAAAGGATACTTAAATTCTTTAAGTATAGGCAAAGCCACATCCGCAAGATCATCATACCCATCGTCTATAGTAATAACGACGCAACTCTCAGGAATCTCTTTTGTTCCATCTCTCCATTTCATATAATCACTAAAGGAAATTACAGGAATCCCTGCATCTTTAAGAACCTGCATTTGAGATCTGAATTTTGTTGCCCTTATCCTCATTTCCCCAGGATTACCTCGCGTAATGGTCTGATGATAACCTAAAAAAGTAACTCGAGAGCTTTTATCAATTATGGGCTCTGGAACCTCTTTTGGAAGCTGCATAGGTTCTGGACTCATGTCCAACTCCTCAAGCTCTTCAGCTATTTCTAATTTAATTGTCTTTGTAGCTTTTGGCCGATCACAAGCTACACAAAGCAGAAAGCTAAAGATTAAAATGACGATGAAATTCAATTTGGCTCCTTTAATTTTTATATCTCTTTCTGCAACTCATTCTATACCATTAAACTATGTCTAATATTAAAACCTAAGTTTTATCAACTATCTAACTTACTTAATAAAAAAAATAAGCTCCTAAGAAAAATCAATCGACATTATACACACAATATGTTGAGCTCTAAAGCCAATATAACGACCATATATTGTGAATTTTCGTCTTTTAAGCTGTTCAAGCACAAAGCTTACCAATAAAATCCACAAATCTTAACAGTTTAATTTATTCTATTAAAAAATATGCGCTTAAAATCGCTAAAACTTCACGGTTTTAAATCATTTGCCAATCGCACTGAATTTGAATTTCATCCTGGAGTAACAGGTATTGTTGGACCAAATGGTTGCGGTAAATCAAATGTAGTTGATGCCATTCGTTGGGTATTAGGAGAAACATCGGCAAAAGCCCTTCGCGGTGGAGAAATGGCCGATGTCATTTTCAATGGAACGGATAAAAGGAAACCAGTGGGAATGGCCGAAGTCACACTAACTCTATCTGACTGTGAAGACACTTTAGGCCTCGAATTTAATGAAGTGGCTTTAACTCGTAGAGTTTTCAGAGATGGCAAATCTGAGTATCGGTTAAACGGGAATATTTGTCGGTTAAAAGACATTCACGAATTACTCATGGATACAGGGATCGGCCGCACTGCATATTCAATAATGGAACAAGGCAAAATCGATCTCTTGCTAAGCTCTCGGCCCGAGGATCGAAGGACTGTTTTCGAAGAAGCCGCAGGTATTACAAAATTCAAATCTCAAAAAAAAGAGGCTCTTCGGAAATTAGATTACACTGAAGCCAACTTACTTAGGGTGACTGACATTATTGAGGAAGTTAAGAGACAAATAAATTCTCTCAACCGTCAAGCAAGCAAAGCTAGAAGATATCAAGAGCTATTGGTTGACGTGAAAACACTAGACACTCATTTCAGTCATCGAAAGTTCGAAGAATTTGATGCGGAAAGAAGTGAACTGAACACTTCTATACAATCTCTATCAGGCGAAATTACTGAATCTCAGAACTCAATCAGTGAAAAAGAACAAGCTATTATTAACGCTAGAAATTCACTATCCTCACTAGAAGGAGACATATCTAAAAGGAGAGAACAAATAATAGACAATCAAAATAAAATTAACTCTTCAAAAAGCAGAATCGAATTCAACGATGAGAGACAAACGGAATTAAATAATTTAATCACCCAGAACTCAGAAGACATTTCGAAGACACAAGAAACGCTAAGTAAAGAAAAGACCGATTTAGATTCCACCTCTGAATCTCTACTAAGAATCACAGAAAACTTAGATCATCAAAAACAACAATTAAGAGACCACGAAAAGAAAACTGCAGAGTTACGAGAAAAAAGGTCCAGCCTCGAATTAAACCTTCAAGAAATATCAGAATCCAAAGCAAACAAATTAGCTCAACTTGCCAAGGTTAAAGCTGAATCAAGCTCTTTTTCCAGCATGTCTGAAACTGACAATGAAAGAATAAATCAGATTGTCGGCCAAATCACAGGAATCAACAAGGAACACACAGAAAGACAAACGGAATTTTTTGGAGTCAATGAGGAAATGAGTGTTGCCTCTGAATCACTTCAAGATTTAGAAACTAAACTATCTTTAGCTGAAAAAGAATTTCAAAACGCAATCAATCAAAAAGAAATTCTGAATGAAAATCTATCACAACTTCATCGAGAGCTGGCTAAAAAAGAATCTCGACTACAGGTTTTAAAGGCTCTCCTAGTAGATGGTGAGGGTCTAGGAAAGGGAACCCAAGCCGTCCTTGATAATCTTAAAACTAATACACAAAACCAATTCAAAGCTTATGGGCTACTCAGCTCTTTCATTGAAGTGGAACCCGATTATATTCCGGCTATAGAGGCCGCCCTCGGATCTCATTTGCAATCAATTCTAGTTTCTGATGAAGCAATTGCAGAAACCGCAATCGAAATCCTCTCAAAAAATCGATTAGGTCGAGCAAGTATTGTTCCAGAAAATTTCGTCGCTCCTCCCTCCGCTCGTCAATTAATGACATTACCTACAGGTGTAGAAGCCTGGGCCATCGACAAAGTACGATCCACCGAAACTGTCAGCTCATTAATTGAGCAATTACTAGAAAATACATTTATTGTTAAGAACATCAAAACCGCAATAGCTTTAAGAAAAGATTTCCCATCATATAGCTTTGCTACACTTGACGGAAACATCATCAACTTCAATGGATTTATAACAGGTGGAGCAGGTGAATCGGGAGAGGCTAGCTCTTTGCTGGCTAGACTGAATGAAATAAAGGAACTCGAAACAGAAACCTCTACTCTGAATGACAATTTAGGCGAGCATCAAATGAAGTTTCAAGAAATTGAAATCTTCGTCAATACTTCATCAAAGAAAGTAGATACATGCAGAAGCCAATTGCAAACAGCCACAATTACACACTCAACTCTCGAAGGCAAAAAATCACTTCTTAAACGTGAACGCGAAGGCTTGGAATCCAAACTCCTTAATATGCAACAGGAGAAAAATGGGCTGTTAAGGAGACAAGAAAATGCTGAAACAAAACTTCAAATCCTCAAAGATAACGAGCAAGATTTAAACTCATCGATAGAGTCAATAAATCTTCGAATATCAGAAATCGAATCTTCAGTCGAAGAAGCAAAAAGGCAGGAAACAGACTCTATAGAATTGCTTTCAGAATTAAGAACTGCAATGGCAGTTGAAGAAAAGGCACAACAATCACTTCAAGAAAAAAAGGCACCCATTACGGAAAGAATGTCCGGATTAGAATCCGCTATATCTCGCCGAGCATCCGAAGTCACTAGCTATAAAGAACGCATCGAACAGTCAAAAACTGAAAACGTTTCACTTGTTGATCAAATAAGTTCACTCAATCAGCAATTACAAAGCCTAGACACGGCACTAGAAGAAGTCACAAGTCAACGAGAAAACAAAGCCGAAAACGTTAGCAATGCAGAAAATGAACTTCGTGACACTCGACGACAAATTGCCAAATTGACTGAACAAAAAGGCAAAGAAGAAGTTAAAAAAACACAAATAGACCTTAGGATCGAAAGTCTCTGCAGTACAATTCGACAAAGGTACAACATCGACCTCGATCACTTTAGCCCTGACAGTCATACGCTACTTTGCGCCATTGAAGATCAAAAAAAATCCCGCTCACTCAGAGAAAAACGGCGAGCGGATAGGGAAGCGAAGCTTGGATCTGATGTCGATGCGGATCAAGAAAACGATCAGAACATAGATGAACAAGAAAATCCTAACACCCAATCCATCCCACAAATACCTGGTGAAGATCAACCCGATTGGGATTTTGTCGAATCTGTCATTGATGAACTTAAACAAAAACTTGATTCAATGGGACCAGTTAACATTGAAGCCATCGAAGAATTCGAATCACTACAAGAGCGCTACGACTTTCTCAATAAAGAACACAACGACTTAACCTCTTCAAAAGAAAGTCTTCACAAGGTAATCAACAAGATTAACCGCGAAACAAAAACTCGATTTGCAGATACATTTGAAGAGATTAGAAAGAACTTCAGCAATGTTTTTAAAGAACTATTTGGAGAATCAGCGAGGGCAAACCTAATCATGCTCGATGAAAGCGATCCCCTAGAGAGCGGAATAGATATTATAGCTAAGCCACCAGGAAAGAAACCTCAATCCATAACATTGCTTTCAGGTGGAGAAAGAGCTATGACAGCGGTCGCACTACTCTTTTCAATTTATATGGTTAAACCAAGTCCTTTCTGTGTTTTGGATGAGCTTGACGCACCACTTGACGAATCTAATATCGGGAGATTCCTCAAACTCTTAGACAGGTTTACTAAAGAAAGCCAATTTGTTATAGTCACACACAACAAACGAACAATGAGCCGCTGTGAAGTTATGTACGGAGTCACGCAAGAAGAATTCGGAATAAGTCAGCTCATTGGAATGAAATTCACTACTAACGCTGAGATTGAAACAAGCCAACCAACCACCTAAATCAGGATTGCCCAAATCATTACAAAGGCTAGAATGCTAGAATTATTATATGGCAAACTCTGCCGACCAGAACCAAGAATTAAACGAAAAACTGTCAACTATAGCTGTTGATACTTACCGATGGATGGTCCTCGCAAGAACCTTTGAAGATAGGATTTCAAATATCTATCGGGCAGGAAAAATAGTAGGTGGAGTGTATGTAGGCAAAGGACAAGAAGCCTTTAGCGCATCTCTTGCCTCTCAGCTCATGAAAGGGCAGGATATTTACTCTCCGCTTATAAGGGACATGGCCGGAAGAGCTGCATTTGGTGAACCCCTAATCGATGCAGCAAGAACATATTTAGGATCAGCTCAGGGACCATCAGTCGGACGTGATGGGAACGTTCATAGAGGAAACTCACGAGAAGGCATGCCCACAATGATATCCCACCTAGGAGCAATGATCTCAGTTGTATGCGGAATGCTTTTTGCTCGACGCTTAAGAAAAAAACTTAATAACGTTGTTGGAGCTGCTTGCATTGGAGACGGCGCAACATCAACCGGAGCTTTCCACGAAGCCTTGAATATGGCGGCTGTTGAAAAACTTCCATTAATAATATCTATTGCAAACAACCAATTTGCATACTCAACACCAACTGACAAACAATTTGCATGCAATGAACTAGTAGACAGAGCAGCCGGTTATGGTGTGAATGGAATAAATATCAACGGCACTGATCTAATAGAATGCATTAAAGGATTTGAGAAAGCCATATCTCTAGCACGTGCTGGCGATGGACCTCAAATTGTTGTAGGAAATTTACTTCGCCTATCAGGTCACGGCGAACACGATGACGCTCCTTATGTCTCAAATGAAATGCGGTCTTCAGACCTTGGTCAGGATTGCCTCCTTAAAGCTAAGAATAAAATCATTGGAGAAAGTTGGTGCACTGAAAATGAATGCAATGAAATTCAAGAGCAAGCAACCGCTGAGGTAAATGCTGCAATAGATCAAGCAGAATCAGAAAAGGGACCCAACCCATATTCTCATGACTGGAACGCATATTCCAGTCCGTCATTTCGCAAATAAGTAATCGTGAGCATTTCATACCTAGAAGCCATCAGAGAAGCTCAATCATTAGCACTGGAGAATGATGAAAATGTTTTCATTTATGGACAAGACGTGGGCGCTTTTGGCGGAGCATTTAAGGCGACTAAGAATCTATTTCAAAAACACCCAGACAGAGTCATAGATTCCCCTATTAGCGAAGACGCAATGGTTGGTCTTGCCGTCGGTGCAGCTATAGAGGGTATGCGACCAATAATTGAAATGCAGTTTGCAGATTTTTCGTCAGTCGGATTTAATCAAATAGTAAATCAAGCTGCTACACTTTTTTGGCGCACTGCTGTACCATGCCCGATAACGATCCGATTACCCTCTGGAGGAACCCCAGGAAGCGGACCTTTTCACAGCCAATGCATGGAAACAATATATGCTCATTATCCAGGCACTATCGTCATGACTCCAGCCACAGTAGAAGACGCATATTCAATGCTATTAGAGGCAATCGCAATTGATGACCCGGTCATTTTCTGTGAGCATAAATACTTATATTATCACTTAAAATCCGATTCACTACCCAAACAAACTTTACCAGCGAAAAGCGCTCGCATCGTAAGATCGGGTCGCCACGCAACTGTTGTGACATATAGTGCAATGCTTCATGAAGCTTTGCGGGCTGCTGACAACATGAAAAACGACGGTTATGAAATAGAAATAGTTGATCTTCGATGCATTAAACCAATCGATATGAGCACAGTTTTAGGATCGATAGCTCGAACAGGAAGAGTATTGGCCATCGGCGAAGCCTTTCCATGGGGCGGAGTCACATCCGAAATCATTTCCAGCATAAGTTCAGAAGGCTTCAACCTTCTTGACGCCCCTCCTGTCCGTCTAAATTCGATAGACACTCCAATCCCCTATCATCCTGACCTTTGGCGATATCACAGACCAACGGCCAGCTCGATAGAAGAAGAGTTACGTAAACTGATCAGAGAATAAATCCAAAGATGCGCATACCAATTCTAATGCCTCAACTGGGCGAGTCCATTGCTGAAGCCACCGTCAAAGAAATTAAAATTGAAGTGGGCCAAACCGTTAAAACTGATGAAGAGGTTCTCGAAGTTGAAACTGAGAAAGCCATGATGGAGGTCACTACGCCTTGCCCTGGAAAAATTGTCGAAGTGTTAGCAGAAGTTGATGTCAGCTATCCTGTCGGATCCACATTAGGCTATCTAGAAGTTGATGAATCAACAGCTGATAAAATTAACATAGCTCGACTCGAGCAAAATCCATCAGAAGTACAAAACACTGATCCCGATGAAATTACCTCTAATGTCAAAAAAGAAGATGATTCGGTAAGTGAGTCTAGGACACTTCAAACCACATCCGATAATCCCAATAATCCTAAAGTAACACCTACTATTCGAGGTCTTCCTGTTCCTGCAAGAGCTTCGGGGGCAACTTATATCTCACCTAGATTAAGAGCAAGAATGCAGGAATTAGGCCTAAATGCGGCTGATCTAGCAGGAATTGCAGGAAGTGGAGTAGGAGGAAGAGTCACAGTAGAAGATTTCGAATCTTTCATGTCCGATCTTGAGACAAAAAAAACCACAGCAGCCTCTTCAATGAGGATTGCCGTTGCTGACTCAATGCGCAGAAGCTGGACAAGACCTCTCGCCACTGTTGGATCACCTGTATGTTTAGAGAATTTGCTATTACATCGCAAAGAATCTTCGCCAAAACCTGGCCCGACCCTTTACATCATCAGAGCACTTGCTATTGCTTTATCAGAAAGAACTGCAACGGCCGGACGATTAATTGGCAATCGGATAATACATCCATCATCAATAGACATCGGGTTTGCCGTTGAAGTAGATGACGGCGTATTGGTCCCAGTTATTAGAAACGTCGATCAAATACCATTGAAGGATTTAGTTGAACAATATTCAGCTTTGGTAGAATCCGCAAAGAAAAGACGTCTCCCAAAAGAAGCAAGCACTCCTCCAGGAATAGCAACAGTTACAAACTTTGGCAGTTTTGGTATTGTCTGGGCAACACCAATTCCTTTGCCTGAACAGAACTTAGTTCTTGGATTAGGATACGGCCAAAAAAAGCCTCACTGGAACGCAGAATCCTCTTCATGGAAACCAGTAATTGAAGCTGAGCTAACTTTAAGTTTTGATCACCGTATATTAGACGGAGGTGGAGCGGGTCGCCTCCTTACTCGAATTGCAGAATTATTACAAAACCCTAGAGACCTTTAATTACAAAAATACCTTCTGCCAATTTGGTTAATTCTCAAGATTATCAATTCTTATAGCCAATTCGAAATCACTTTCAGTCAGCCCCCCTTTAGAATGAGTAGTCAGAACTAATTTTACGCTGGTATAATTGATTGATATCTCTGGGTGATGTTGAGCTTCTTCAGCAATTTCGGCAATAGTATTTACAAAATCGATGGCAGGCAGAAACTCATCAAACTCAAAACTACGCGATATGGAATCTTCGTTTAATTCCCATTCTGGGATTTTTTTGATCCTTTCCTGAATCATTTCAGGCATTAGGGTATTGGTCATGATTAGTGTGGGGTATTAAATTTAGGGGTTAAAAAGGACTCATATGAATTTAAGATAGCCTATTTATCATATATTTTTTAATTACAAACAATTTTTCATCGCATTTCTCCATTTCTCTTTGCAAACCTAATAAGAACAATTTAATAATCTCTGTTCGGGAAGATCTCCCTAAAATTATTAAATCACAAAGCTGTTACAGAATGGGCACTCTATATAATAACATCGTAGAAACTATCGGAAGAACTCCTCTAGTAAAACTAAACAAAGTCACAGATGGCATTGATGCAACGATTGCCTTGAAATGCGAATTTTTCAATCCCTTGGGATCTGTCAAAGATCGTATCGGGATGGCCATGATCGAATCAGCGGAGGCCAAAGGATTAATTAATCCAGACACAACAATAGTTGAACCAACCAGTGGCAACACGGGTATTGCACTTGCTTTTGTATGCGCTTCACGAGGATATAATCTTACCCTCACAATGCCTGAAACAATGAGCCTTGAAAGAAGAATTCTATTGTCACTGCTAGGAGCAAACCTAGTACTCACTCCAGGCCCACAGGGAATGAAGGGGGCAATTGAAAAAGCAACAGAAATTCTAGAAAATACTGAAAACGCATGGATGCCACAACAATTTGAAAATGAGGCCAATCCAGCAATTCATCGCGAAACAACTGCAACCGAAATTTGGGAAGACAGTGATGGCCAAGTAGATATCCTTATATCTGCTGTAGGGACAGGTGGAACTATTTCTGGATGCTGCGAAGCACTTAAAAATAAAAAACCTGAGTTCCAGGCAATAGCGGTCGAACCTGAAGATTCACCAGTAATCTCTCAACAATTAGCAGGCGAAGAACTCACCCCTGGGCCCCATAAGATTCAAGGGACCGGAGCCGGATTCATACCTGGAAACCTTCATCTTAAAGAACCCGAAAGCGGAAAAGATCAAATCACAGAATGCATCAAAGTTTCGAATGATGAAGCGTTTGCAATGGCACGGAGAATTGCTGCAGAAGAAGGAATCCTTGTTGGCATTAGCACAGGAGCAAATGTTTGTGCCGCAATAAAGGTCGGTTCAAGACCTGAAAATAAAGGAAAATTTATAGTCACAATTGGATGCTCTACAGGAGAACGCTACCTGAGCACACCCTTAGCAGATGATGCTAGGGCCGCAGTAGGGGCATAAAACTTATATATCTACCCCCATATTAACTTTATAAATCAGACAATTAGCAGATGGAACCTAATAGTGAAATAAATACCGAACTGCCTTCCGTTAATCCTCTCGAAGCATTCTTTGAAAAGAATTGGAAAACACTATCTTGTGTAATACTCGCTCTAATTATTATCCTAGGATTCGTCTTCTTCCGCAAAGCCCTCAAACAAAGTAAACTTCAAGAGGATGGTGAAGGACTTGTATCTGCTTCTCTAAGCAATGATTCTCCAATCACTAAGTTAGACAAAATATCCAAGGACAAAGAAAAAACAATAACTGGTGGCAATGCCCTCTTACTACTAGCAAATAAGCACTTGGATGATAATCCCCCTAATCTTGAGAAAGCAGAAACCGTTCTTAAAAAATTTGCTTCCGACCACAAAGATAGCCCACTATATTATGATGGTCTATTTGCTCTAGCCACATTGCATGAAGAATTTGGGAACAATGAAGATGCTATAACTTTATACAAAAAGATTAATTCGCCCGAAAATTCGGCTTCCCCTGCTTCGGCCATTCGTCTTGCTGATTTATTATATAAAGAAGGAAAATACAATGACGCAAGTGAGGCATATGTAAATGCCGGAATTACAAGCAGTTTCGCTTCAGTCTTTAGTAAAATCGCAAGGTCTAAACTATCTTCAACCGAAGAAAAGATTGCACTCACGGAAAATCCTCCTCCTTCATTTGAACCTGCT
>Ga0115002_10000414_pt1 | contig 61534 bp, 56 predicted proteins | sample ArcticOcean_MG_C_8_FD_89576 | JGI IMG/M metagenome (GOLD analysis project Ga0115002, IMG submission 89576) | Marine microbial communities from western Arctic Ocean - ArcticOcean_MG_CB11_86 | ecosystem: Environmental > Aquatic > Marine > Oceanic | place: Arctic Ocean: Canada Basin | collected... | reverse complement strand
TCTCGGTCGGCTTCAACTGCAGCTTGCTTTACCGGATGGCGCGGGAGCTCAAGGCCAATTTGCCTCGCATCCTCGGCGATCATGAATTAACCAACGTATGGATTTATCGGCACCGGGCCGAATCGGTTGGCGTCGAAGCTCATTCCGACCAAGGCAAGGTGACCTTCAATTTCTACATCTCTCCCGACGACGCCAATCTGGATCCCGAACATGGTGGGCTAATCGTCTATACCAAAGAGCAGCCTTACGACTGGGATTGGCACCTCTACAATCGTCACAAGTACCGCCCGGACATTCGCGAGGAGATAGACGCGTTTCTGGATTCAGCGGAGACCCTGGTCGTGCCTCACCGCCAGAACCGTGCACTCCTGTTCAACTCGAACCTGTTCCATCGTTCCGACCAGATTTATTTTCGCGACGACTTCGCGAGCCGCCGCATGAACGTCACCATGCTTTTCGGCAAACGCGGCCGTGACTGAGGCGGGTCAGGCTCCGCGTCAAAACAGGAAATACCCCCCATCGATGAGAAGTTCATCGCCTGTGTGGTAGGCGCTGGCATCACTCATCAAGTAGACGGCGATGCCGCCAAAATCCTCTGGCTGGCCCCAGCGGCGCACGGGAATTCTGGGGATGATATTGGTCGCGAATTTCTCGTTCGCCATGGCTGCCTCGGTCATGTCCGTCTCGATCCAGCCCGGCAGAATGGCATTGGCCGTGACGCCATAGCGCGCCAGTTCAACCGATAGGGCTTTCATCATGGCCGTGATCCCGCCCTTGGTGGCGGCATAGTGCTCGTTTCGCGCCGCGCCCGAGATCGAGGCGAGGCTTGAGGTCACGATCAGCCGACCTCCAGGGTCTCCCGCTTCGGCCCGCTCCTTCATGTGCCCAGCGACCGCTTTCAGCGTGTAGAAGGCGCCGTCAAGGTTGACCCCCAGGACCTTGTGCCAGTCGTCCGCCGTGATGTCGAAGAATGAACGTGCCCCGCCGAGGACGCCGGCATTGGCGAAGCATCCGTCGATGCGGCCGAACTCGGACAGGCAATCGCCTAGGCATACCGTCACTTGCGTTTCATCGGAGACGTCACAGACGGACGCGGAGATCTTTGTGCCATGGACTCTCAGAGACTCGACCGCGGCGGTGTTTCTCGCCTCGTCGCGGCCCCAGAGGCAGATATCGGCCCCGGACTGGGCAAGTGCGTCGGCCATTCCAAGTCCGATACCCCGATTGCCGCCGGTGATCAGTGCCACTTTGCCCATTAAGTCGAAAGCCGAATAGCTCATGGTTTCAAGTTCCTTGTGTACTCGTGGCGTCGCAGCCATATTTCTCTAAGTCGTTATGTTTACTTAATTTTCCGCATGACACGGGAGTTATGATACGCTTCCTGCATGACGCAACTCTCTTCTAGCATGGATACGCGTTCGCCCGCCTATGCGGCCAATCGGGCGCATATGGAAGGCTTGACTGCCGACCTGCGGGAAAAAGTTGCGCACATTCAGCTTGGCGGTGGATTGGCAGCTCGGGAGCGGCATGTTCAGCGCGGCAAGATGCTGGCCCGCGATCGAATCAAGCGGTTGCTCGATCCGGGCTCCCCGTTTCTCGAGCTTTCGCAGTTCGCCGCCTTCGAGGTTTACGAGGACGACGTGCCGTCCGCCGGTATCGTGACCGGCATTGGCCGCATCGAGGGGCGCGAATGCGTGATTGTTGCCAACGACGCCACGGTCAAGGGTGGCACCTATTTTCCTCTCACGGTGAAGAAACACCTGCGCGCCCAGGAGATCGCGCGCGAGAACAGGTTGCCCTGCCTGTATCTGGTGGATTCGGGTGGTGCTTTTCTGCCGCATCAGGATCAAGTGTTTCCGGATCGCGAGCATTTCGGGCGCATACTTTACAATCAGGCGACGATGTCCGCCGAGGGCATTCCTCAGATTGCTCTCGTCATGGGCTCCTGCACGGCCGGCGGCGCCTACGTGCCGGCGATGTCCGATGAGAGCATCATCGTTCGCGGACAGGGGACCATCTTTCTGGGCGGCCCGCCCCTCGTGAAGGCTGCGACGGGAGAGGTGGTGAGCTCCGAAGATCTGGGCGGTGCCGACGTGCACGCGCGCACTTCGGGGGTCGTCGATCATGTTGCGCAAGATGACGGACACGCGATTTCCATCGCCCGGCGGATCGTGGCCGGCCTGAATTATGAAAAGCGCCCGGATATCGTCTGCCGTGAACCCGTGGCGCCGTTCTACGATCCGGAAGAGGTATCCGGAGTGGTACCGGCCGATGTGCGTTCACCGTATGACGTCCGGGAGGTCATCGCCCGTATCGTCGATGGGAGCGAACTCGACGAATTCAAGCGCCTCTATGGCACGACGCTGGTCACGGGATTCGCACATATTTTCGGTTACCCCGTCGGGATCATCGCCAACAACGGAATTCTATTCTCGGAGTCTGCACTGAAAGCGACCCACTTCATCGAGCTGTGCTGCCAGCGGCGAATTCCCCTCGTGTTCCTTCAGAACATCACCGGATTCATGGTTGGGCGGAAGTACGAGTTGGGCGGCATTGCCAAAGATGGGGCCAAGATGGTGATGGCCGTGGCATCCGCCCGTGTGCCGAAATTCACGGTCGTCATTGGTGGCTCGTTTGGTGCCGGGAATTACGGTATGTGCGGGCGCGCCTTCGGTCCGCGGTTCATGTGGATGTGGCCGAACGCGCGAATTTCGGTTATGGGAGGGGAACAGGCCGCCAGTGTTCTGGCCCAGGTGCGACGGGACAGCATGGAAAGCAAAGGCGAAACGTGGTCTGAAGACGAAGAACTGGAGTTTAAGGAACCTGTTCTCGAACAGTATGAAACGCAGGGTCATCCATACTATGCCAGCGCCAGGTTATGGAATGACGGCATTATAGACCCGACCCAGACTCGAACGGTTTTGGGCTTGTCGATCTCAGCGGCGCTCAATGCGCCGGTGCCGAAGACCGAATTCGGCGTATTCAGGATGTAAGCAGAGGGAAAGAATTTATGCCGGGATCGAGTGTTCTGTTCCAAGTGGACAACGAAGGAATTGCCACGCTGACGCTCAATCGCCCCGAGGTTCACAACGCCTTCGACGACGTCATGATCGCCGATCTTACCGAGACTTTTACGGGGATCGCCGAGGACGAAGATATCGTCGCCGTCGTCGTGTCCGCGCGGGGGCGCTCTTTCAGTGCAGGCGCGGACATCGGCTGGATGCGCCGCGCGTCTGAATACACGGAAGAAGAAAATTTTGCAGATGCCCGGCTGCTCGCGGACATGCTCTACGGACTTTACAGCTTGCCTCAGCCAACCATCGCCAAGATTCAGGGATCAGCCTATGGCGGCGGTGCTGGTCTGATCGCGGCCTGCGACATGGCCATCTCCGTCCGATCGGCGCAGTTTTCGTTTTCCGAGGTCAACCTCGGGCTGATACCGGCGGTGATTTCGCCCTATGTTATCGCGGCGATGGGCCCCCGAAATTCCAGGCGGTTCTTCTTGTCCGCGGAACGTTTCGATGCCGAGGAGGCCATGCGCTGCGGCCTGGTCAATCACGTCCGGAACGACGCCGGGGAGCTCCAGGCAACCTGTGATCGCTACGTGCGGGCATTCATTCAGGCCGGTCCCGGTGCGCTGTCGGAGGCCAAACAACTCATATCGCACGTGGCTTCGCATCCCATCAATGAAGCGCTCATCGAGGACACGGTACAGCGGATCGCCAAGCGCCGGACGACGGACGAGGCAAAACAGCGATTGGCAGCATTTTTTGAGAAAAGTCCTGAGTCCGGACCGCCAGTTGGGCGCCGCAAGCGCAGCTAGAGCAGATATCATTGTTAAGTTGGAAACATTTCCGTTTCCAACTTAACAAAATTTTCTCCAGGACGGCTGCGCCTCTTCAGCCACCAGGACTTCGATCACCAAGGCCTTAATCAAAAGATAGGCGATACTTCACGATTCGGTTGTTGCCGCTGTCGGAAATCCAAGCGATGTCACCGCGAAGTTCGACCCCTTCGGGCGTACGAAATTTGTTGGGTCCCTTTCCGGATGAGCGATCGCCGATCGTGCCAAGAAATTTGCCGGCCGGCGCGATGATCTTGATGGTGTGCGTATATTTGTCGGCGACCACGAGTGTTCCGTCCGGCGCCACGTCGAGATAGCGGGGTCCGCTGAAGTTATAGGGAGCGCCCTGCAGGATCTCCTGGATTTCGAGCTCCGGAGTCAACCGGACCAGACGGTCGTTCGCGGCGTCCGCGACCCAAAGATCACGATTTGGCGCAAACTCGATGTCATGCGGGGCAGAAAAGCCGCCCACTTCCTTCGTCACCTTGCCATTCTCATAGACGACGAGGTTGTGGCTTCCGGCACCGGTTGCATAGATGCGGCCGTCGGGTCCGGCCAGGACGCCTTCCGGCTTGCGGATACGGGCAGACACCTCACCGACGAGTTCGGCCTCGGTGCCGATGAGCTCGTAAATGCCGATCCGATGGTTATTGGTGTCGGCAACGTAAAGCCGGCCATCTTCACCGATGTCGAGGTCGTGGGTGCTTTTCTGATGATCGGCGCCGAAGTGGCCAAGCAGGTCGAGACTTTCGGCATCGAGGATGGCGACACGGTCGTTGTCGACATCGGAGACGAACAACCACCGACCGTCGGTCGACAGCTTCACGCCATGAGGATTTCCCAGATCGGCCGTACTCGCCATGAGAAAATTGGCTTCGAACGCCTGGGTCGGCGATGAAAGGGTAAGAAGTGTGGCTACCACCAGAACTAGGCATCGCATTGGCGGATATCCCCTAGATTTTTGACGTCTGTGACATCTATTCAGTTGCGGCGTTCGTCGTGACTGCGCCACTGGACTGGCCAAATTGATCGAGCGGACCTAGTTCTTTTTCGATCAGTGGCAGCACTTCCGTCCCGAATCGCTCGATGGAGTGCAGCGCCTTGTTCTGCTCGAAGGCACCTGCATTCATATAGATGACGCAGTGCATCGGGGCGGCTCGGCGAATTTCCTCGACAAGCTTTTCCGCCACGGTTTCTGCGTCACCGATCGGGCTGTTGTCGATGATGTCTTCCAGCGAGGGTTCATGGCTTACCGGAATTTCCGGCAACAGACCACCTGCCAATTCCTCCTGCCGGCCGCGCAGGTAGCGTGACAGGCGGTATTGGGAGCGGCAGTGATCCGCATATTCCAGCGCGACATCCTTGCTGTCCGTTACCTGGCAGAACCGGTGCGAGGCGAAGCGCAACGTGGCGGTGTCCTGGCCCTCGTCTTCCCATAGTGTCTCTACCCTCTGGCGGCTCTCGACCACCTGATCGATGCTGTGTACGAGGTTGGAGACGATCACAGGATAGTTCTTGCGGGCCGCCCGGCGCAGCAACTGCTCGTTGCCGCCGGCAAACCAGATCGGCGGATACGGTGTCTGCACGGGCGACAATGCCATGTGTGTGTGTGGAAACGAGAAATGCTTACCCTCGTAAGCGAACACGTCCTGGCTGAGGCCGCCTTCGAGGATATCGAGCATCTCTTCAGTCATGTCGGGAGATTCATCGACTGTGGCCTGAAAGCGGGTCAGTTCATGCGGTTGGTATCCGCTGCCGACACCGAGGATCAAACGCCCTTCCGTCATGGCGTCAACAAAGGCGACTTCCGACAAAAGGCGTGCGGGTTGATAGATCGAAGCGATGACGATACCGGTGGCAAGGCGGATGCGAGTCGTCACGGCGGCGCAATGGGCGACCATCATCAGCGGTGATGGAATCAACGAATAGTTCGAAAAATGATGTTCTGCGAACCATGCCGCGGCAAATCCGGCCTGTTCCGCCAGGACCACGCGTTCGCGCGACTCCGCGATCAACTGCGCGGTCGTCTGGCCGGTCTCGCGCCGGTTGCACAGAGAGAAAAGTCCGAAATCCATAACTAATTCATCCCAAGTTCATGAGGTACGGCTCGATTGAAATTGATTTGTAACAGGATGGCTCCGTCCGATGTCCACAAATACGCCGCCCCATAAATATCGCCGAACGGTCCGACTTTCAGATCGTGGAGTGGATTATACCAAGGCCTTCAATCCTGCCACGTCCGCGATCCCGGACGTGCCCGGTTCAGGTTGGTATTGACATGCGAAGGTGCGTTGCACACATGTTCATTCAGTCTATATGCCGGGAATTGGCCATATGCCGGGAACCGGTTGTGCTGAACGGGATGGACGAAGGAGAGTGCCGATGATCAGGGGATTGCATCACAACGCGTACAGATGCCGGGATTCCGAAGAGACGCGTCAATTTTATGAAGACTTCCTCGGCCTGCCTCTGGCCGGTTCGCTGCAGATCGGTGAGACCAAAAGCGGCCGCGACACGCAAACCCTGCACACCTTCTACGGCATGGACGACGGTTCCTATCTGGCCTTTTTCGAGGCACCGGACATGCCCTTTGAATTCAAGGAACAGCACGACTACGACTTGCACATTGCGCTCGAAGTCAGCCCGAACGATCTGACGGCAATGTTCGAGAAGGGGAAGGAATCCGGAATCGACACCCGAGGGGTCTCGAATCACGGATTTGTCGATTCAATCTACTTCCGGGATCCCAATGGTTACGTGATCGAATTGACCGCCAAGCGCGATGGTCACGACAATGCGATGAACCCCGCGACCAATGGCGCGCGCGCGATTCTCGATGACTGGAGCTCCAACAAGTCCGCTTGAGGTGCCTAGGCAACCGAATACTCTGTCATCGAGACGTATTTGCAACTGTAAGTAGAATTATTATCGCGTTGATGTTCACGCGGTTGTGATTTAGTCTATACAAACTGCGGGGGATTAGCGGGAAACGCGGCATTGCTTTGAGAGAAGCAGCCGGAGAAACCTGTTGGTTGAGGTCTTATTGCGCGGTAAGACGGCTGGTGGTTAGGGTTGGACGCTCTTTGCCGGAATATTGGAGGGGCAGTGACGAATGCTTCTTTATTTGTGCGAGAAGACCTTCCTGATAGCCATTTGCCTTGGCATCTCTAAAATCAACGGTGTCGTAGACATATGGACAACGCCCCATGTTCAACAAACTTCTGATCGCCAATCGCGGCGAAATAGCCTGTCGCGTCGTGCGCACCGCACGCCGTCTCGGCCTCAAGACGGTTGCGGTCTATTCGGATGTCGATGCCGGTGCCCAGCACGTGGTGGCGGCGGATGAAGCCGTGCTGATTGGTGGCGCTGCAGCTGCCGATAGCTATCTCAACTCCGAGACCATCATCGCTGCGGCCGTTCAGTCGGGTGCCGATGCGATTCATCCGGGTTACGGGTTCCTGTCTGAGAACCCCGAATTTGCGGACGCCTGCCTTGCCGCCGGCCTCGTGTTTGTCGGACCGCCGTCCGGTGCAATGCGGGCCATGGGTGCCAAGCACGCCGCTAAGGCAATTATGGAAAATGCCGGTGTTCCGATTGTCCCAGGATATCACGGCGACGATCAATCCGAGGTCGGCTTGCTCGCTGCGGCGAAGGACATCGGTTTTCCCGTGCTCATCAAGGCTTCTGCCGGTGGCGGCGGACGCGGCATGCGCATCGTTGACAAGGAACAGGATTTTGCCCGGGCGCTGGAAGGTGCCAAGCGCGAAGCGGCATCTGGATTTGGGGATGATCGGGTACTCATCGAACGGTATTTGACAAAACCAAGGCATATCGAGATCCAGGTATTCGGTGACACGCACGGGAATGTCATCCATCTCTTCGAGCGGGAGTGCTCGCTGCAACGCCGTCATCAAAAGGTGATCGAAGAGGCCCCAGCACCCGGTATGACATCGGATGTCCGGACTGCGATGGGCGAGGCAGCCGTGAGCGCTGCGCGTGCTATCGATTACGTGGGCGCCGGAACGGTTGAATTCATCGTTGATGGTAATGCGGATTTCAATGCGTCGGCTTTTTATTTCATGGAGATGAACACGCGCCTTCAGGTCGAACATCCGGTAACCGAATTGATCACGGGGCTCGACCTGGTTGAATGGCAGCTGAATATCGCGGCAGGCGATCCCCTGCCGTTGATGCAGAGTGAGGTCATCCTTGCCGGCCACGCGATAGAGGCCCGAATCTATGCGGAAAATCCCGCCAAACGGTTCCTGCCGTCACCCGGCCGCCTGTCACATCTGCGTTTGCCGGACCAAGGTCCCCACATCCGGGTAGACGCGGGCGTTGCGGCGGGAGACACCATCACGCCTCACTACGATCCGCTGATTGCCAAGCTGGTTGTCTGGGATGAGGAACGCGCCCGGGCCGTTCGGCGGCTGTCGGGAGCACTGACGGAGTTTCACGTAGTCGGATTGGTAACCAATCGGGATTTCCTGCTCGGAATATCCAATCATCGCGCATTCAAGGATGCCGAGCTGGACACCGGCTTCATCGATCGGCATCTGGCTGAATTGATTCCAGAGGCAGGTCCGGTCAGCGACCGGACACTGGCTCTCGCGGCGCTCGCAGTTCTCGTGGGTCGTCGCTCTGCGGTGTTGCGCGGTCACGCGCCGGTGGGGGATCCCTTTTCACCGTGGGGTCCTCAAGGTCCAGGTGATGGCTGGCAACTGAATGCGCCGGCGTCCGACGAGGTTGTCTTCGTCGATCCCGGGCGGCGTGAAAAGGGTGGTCGCATTCCGATTCTGGTTCGGCAATCGGCAGATCGTGACTTCACCTATGAACTGGATCTTCCCGACGGTCCGATGTTTGTCGCGGGTGAGTTAGAGGATAGTGGACGGTTGCTTGCGCACCTCGCGGGAACCCGGATCTCTGTCTCGGTCTATCGTACCGGGGATGAGCTTTGGATCGTGGACGATGTTGGCCATACGCACCGCTTGTTTTTTGAAGATCCCACGACGGTGGTCGCAGCCGTCGATGTCGTGGACATGAATGTAACCGCGCCGTTGCCGGGAAAGATCAGCGACGTGCTCATCGAGGTGGGTGAGAAGGTCAGGAAAGGTGCCGGTCTCATGGTTATCGAAGCCATGAAGATGGAACACACCGTTGTGGCGCCGGCAGACGGTATCATCGCGACAATCCATTTCACCGTGGCTGATCTGGTGGACGAAGGCGCCATATTGCTGGAATTCGAAAGCTGATCCGAATACTTTGTGCTCCGTCGTGTATCCCGTTCGTGGGTGCATTATTTCTGGAATCTGGTCGGCGCCGGAGACGAAACTGATGCTCGACGCGCGAAAACTAATCGCCGTCGTTTCGGCGCTGGCCGCGGTAACCCTCCTGTTGTGGCCGCCCGGCGATTTCACTCCGGAGATGTCGCGTGCTGCGGCGCTCAGTATTTTTGCCCTCGGATTGTTCGCTGGTGGCGTATTCCCCGAGCATGTATCCGCCGTGCTGTACTTCCTGATTGCAATGCTGTTCGCCGTGGCACCGGCAAGCGTCGTGTTTTCAGGTTTTCACTCGACGGCGCTGTGGCTCGTGTTTGGCGGTCTCATCATCAGTGTTGCGGTGAGTGAAACAGGCCTTGGGGCGCGCCTCGCACATTCGATTGCGGTAAAGCTTCGCGCCTCATATCTGATGATTATCGTCGGCATGGGAGGCATGGGCCTGCTCACCACGTTCCTCATTCCTTCCGGCATGGCCAGAGTCGTCGTATTTTCGCCATTGGTCATGGCCATCGCCGATCGATTCGGATTCGTGGTTGGGACGCGGGGGCGGACAGGCATACTTCTCGCATTCGTGTTTTGCGCCATATTTCCCGGTTTCACGATCCTGCCTGCAAACGTTCCCAACGTCGTTCTCATGGGCGGTATCGAATCCCAATACAGCATGTATCTGTCGTACGCAGAGTACATGATGCTTCATTTCCCGGTGTTGGGATTCCTCAAAGCTGTCATCATTATCGTGCTGATCTGGCTTATCTACCGGGAGACACCCCGGGAGCAGGCCACGGCTGGGGGCGGAAGTGCCGCTACTCGAGAAATGAAGCCGTTGGGCCATGCGGAGTTGCGGCTTGCGGTGATCTTGTGCGGCGCCTTGCTGTTGTGGATGTTCGATTTCCTGCATCACGTTTCGCCTGGATGGATAGCACTGGGTGCTGCGTTTCTCTGCCTGCTGCCGCGACTTGGCGTGCTCGCACCGGGCGATTTCGCTGCGAAGGTCAATTTCACACCATTGTTCACGACCGCGGGGATTCTCGGAATCGCGGGGCTTATCGCCCATAGTGGTGTTGGGGAATATCTTGGCCAAGCCATGCTTGACTCGGCGGGTCTGAGCCAGGGAGAACAGGGAAAAACACTGATCTCCCTTGTCGTAACGTCAGTGGGCGTTGGTTTAGCTTCGACGGTGGTCGGTATTCCTGCCGTCATGACGCCTTTGGCGGAAGGTGTTTCCGAGGCTACGGGTATGTCATTGGATGTCGTATTGATGACGCAGGCCGTGGCGTATTCCACCGTAATCTTCCCCTACCAGTTGCCTCCGCTTCTCGTCGGTGCCCAAGTGACAGGTTTAGGTCTGGCCGTAGCCTCACGATTCTGCCTCCTTCTGGCAGCAATCACGATGGTCGTATTGTTGCCTCTTGATTATCTCTGGTGGTCTCTCTTAGGTTACCTCGACTGAATCAATTCCTTTTGTGAGATGTGTTAGGGTCGGGTCATTCGCCATGGTTGTTCATCTGCTCAAGATCGGTGTCGGAACAGAAGATGTTGAACATCTGAGGCAGTTGCAGGCTGCCAAGATGCAACAATCGCGGGCGGCGGGGCAGGGCAGCAGGCTGTGGCATCGAACCCGCAACATGCCGACGCGCAAAGAAGAAGTGCTCGCCGGCGGCTCAATTTATTGGATCATCAGGCGGTTTATCAGGGTACGGCAACGCATCATCGGACTTGAGGCTGTGGTTGGTGATGACGGCATCCCGCGCTGTGACCTGATATTTGACCCCGAATTGATACGAACCGAGCCTCAGCCCCGGCGGCCGCATCAGGGATGGCGCTACTTGGATCCAGCCGACGCGCCGAAAGACCTCGATATCTCGAGCCCGGAGCAAGAGCTGTCCGAAGAAATGGCGATAGATTTAGGTGAAATCGGCCTGATCTAACCGACGGCTGCGATCCTTTGTGACAGCGGTTCACCAATTCGTGCCGCCGCGATCCGCTCTTCAGCCACGTGATCCGCCATCAAATGGGGGCTAATCCCCTCTGCATCCGCACGCCGGAATAAGTCGACAAGGTTGTAATGGATTCCGGAGACATGTGCGAAGGCGGCTTGATGGTCGTAGACGGGTTTCTCGTAGTAGATGTTGATGATTCCGCCGGCGTTGAGGATGTAATCGGGTGCGTACAGGATTCCGCGCTTGATCAGCAACTCGGTGTGACGGTCCTCTTTTAGTTGATTGTTGGCCGAACCGGCCACGATTCCGGTCGTGAGGCGAGGGATCGTGTCGTCGTTCAGAACTGCGCCCATCGCGCAGGGAGAGAAAACGTCAGCCTCCACGTCATATATCTCGTCGGGGGAGACGACACGTGCAAAAGTCCGGGCGGCTACCTCGTGAGCGACGGAATCATCGATGTCCGTAACAATGAGCCTGGCCCCGGCCAGTGATAGCGTATCGGCGAGGTGACCCCCGACATTGCCGACTCCTTGAATGGCAACCGTGAGGTCTTCCAAGGAATCCTGGCTAAAGGCATGACGGACTGCCGCGCGAATGCCGTGAAAGACGCCCCAGGCCGTTGCGGGAGAGGGGTCTCCGCCCTGATCAGGCGGGCCAGCGACGTGTTGCGTTTGCGTACGGATCATTTCCATATCCGTGGCGGAAGTCCCGACATCTTCGGCCGTGATGTACTGACCGTTGAGACTATCGACAAAGCTGCCAAAGGCCCTGAGCAGGTCCTTGGATTTGTGCTCGCGTGTGTCTCCGATGATGACGCTCTTGCCGCCGCCAAACGGGAGTTCCGCCATAGCCGACTTGTAGGTCATCCCGCGCGACAGCCGCAGCACATCTTCCAGCGCTTGTTCCTCATTCGCGTACGGGAACATTCGGCAGCCGCCGAGCGCGGGGCCCAGCGTGGTATCGTGTATGGCGATGATGGCGTGAAGGCCGCAGGCGGTGTCAACGTAGCTCACGACCCGTTCGTAACCTGGAACATTCTTGGAGGTTGCGGTGGACATAACGCGCCTACGAACTGCTAATACCCAACGTACCAACAAGTAAGCGAAACCTCTTAATCTTCAATGAATTAACGAAATCGTGATGAAACTTGCCAGGTCGTTAGACGGTTGCGGCGGTCGGCATATTTTTCGATCGCTAGCCAGGCATTGGACAAGATGTTGTTGGCCGCGATAAACCTGTACCAGTTCGAAAATCGGAGAATTCCTTGCTGATTCAGAGTACCTTCGAGGTTGCAGTGCCAGTGCCGCAGGCGTGGGCCTTGCTCACGGATATTGAAGACATCGCGCCGTGCATGCCTGGGGCTCAGCTTACCGAGGTCCTGGACGACAATAGTTATCGCGGAAATGTGACTGTCAGGCTTGGACCCGTGACACTGACGTTCGACGGGACGGCGCGTTTCGACGAAATGGATACCGACGCCTGCCGTGCCCGGGTTTCGGCCCAAGGCAGCGATAAAAAGGGACGAGGCGGAGCGACTGCCGATATTACATTCCGCTTGGAGCCCATTGATCAGGGCACAAAGGTCTTGATCGACACCGAATTGAATCTGTCCGGTTCGGTGGCCCAGTACGGCCGTGGCGCTGGGATGATCAACGAACTGGCATCCCAACTCGTGAGTCAGTTCGCGGAGTCTCTCCACGAAAAAATTTCCGCCACGGGCGACGAGACGCTTCCTGCCGAGGAAATCGCATCAGCATCTATCCCACCAAAGCCGATACCGATCCTGGGTCTCGCCGCGCGCAGCATCTGGGCGTCGTTCGTGAAGGCGCTGAAAGGGATGTTCGGCCGAACTTGAATTGCGGTCACAACGGGTGGTGTCGTCGCAAATCTGGACTTCGTTCAAGCGGTCTGACGGCGTTCTAATTAATAGAATATAAGTGAACTAATTCTACTTAAAGTAGAATTAATTGAATCTATGTTTGCAAGATTTTAGATTCACCGCAAACATCGTACGAACTGTGCGAATTGCTCCGCCTCGTAGTGGCAGAGAGTTAAAATTTATTATGTTAACTCAAATAGATATCCAGCCATTCTCCTGGCCAGATCAGTTGATTTGGCGAAGGATGAATTGAGCAATCGGGTATCAATACCGGGGTTTGAAGTTAGCGCAATTGCGGCTATGCGCCGTTCTTGCCTGCCTCAATCAATTCGATGATTCGTGGCGGGCTGATGGGGGTCTCGGCGATCCGCACATTGAAGGGCGCCAGGGCATTTTCGATCGCCGACATGATCGCGGGTGCCGCGGGAATGACGCCAGCCTCTCCAACGCCCTTGACGCCCAGCGGATTGACCGTTGAGGGGGTCTCGTGGTGTACGATCTCGATATTGGGCACGACAGGAGCGGTCGGGAGGAGGTATTCGGCAAAGGTCGTGGTGACGGGCTGGCCAGATTCGTCGTAGCCCATCCACTCGAACAGCGCGTTGCCGATGCCGTGGGCTACACCGCCGATGATCTGGCCTTCGACGATCTGGGGATTGATGAGGCGTCCTGAATCATTGACCACGACGTAGCGCGTGATCTTCACGCCGCCGGTGCCAATGTCCACCTCTACTTCGACCACGTGCACGCCGTTTCCATATGTCAGGCCCGTGGGCATGAAATTGGCGGTTGCTTCGAGTCCGGGGGACACATCCTTTGGGCGTGCGTAACCGACGGCACCCGAGAGCGCCTTGGCCACGTCGCTGAGCGAAACCGAAAGGCCAGGTACGCCAGCCACGTTGATCTTGCCGTCTTTCAGTTCGAGATCCTGTTCGGACGCCTCCAGCATGTGGGCGGCCGTCTTGAGCGCTTTCTCGCGGACTTCGATGGAGGCCAGATGAATGGATGAGCCGGCCGTTACCGTCTGACGGCTGCCGAAGCCACCGATCCCCATGGGGACTGTGCCGGTATCTCCAGCGATGACCCTGACATCACTGGGGTTCACGCCGAATTGGTCGGCGCAAATCTGGGCGTAGGCGGTTTTGATCCCTTGGCCCATCGCCATGGCACCGGTGTGAACCGTGATTTGGCCCGATGGGCCGATACGGACGATTCCAGTCTCGAACGGCCCCCGGCCCGTAATTTTGACGCAGTTGGCGAGACCCATTCCGATGTAGCGGCCCTCACTCAGCGCCGTGGCTTGGCGCTCGGCGAACTGTGTGTATCCCGCTCTATCCAACGCCTTCTGCAGGCATAGGGGATAATCGCCGCTTTCATAATGCGTCGTTGATCCGTCACGTGCCCGAAGGGGCAGCTCATAGGGAATCATCTCTGCTGTAATGAGATTTCGGCGCCGGATTTCGGCACGATCCATTCCGAGCTTATCGGCGATCAGATCCATCGCCCGTTCCATCGCGAACGTGCCTTCCGGGTAGCCCGCACCGCGAACGGGAATGGTTCCGACCTTGTTTGTCACGGCAATGGTCACGTCGAGCTGATAGTTCGGCAGAACGTATGGGCCAGGTACGGCGAGGGAGGCGTTATGTCCCACATTGAACCCCAGCAGCGTATAGGCGCCCTGATCGTGGATCATTGAGCCACGCACGCCCAGCAGGTGGCCTTCCTCGTCCGTGGCGACCTCGAACTCCCAGTATTGGTCGCGCTCCTGGATTGCGGCGAGGAAATGCTCGCGACGATCCTCGATCCACTTCAAGGGGCATTTCTGAAGCAGGGCGGCGCCCGCGACGATGACCTCTTCCGGATAGACGATGTGCTTGGAACCGAACCCGCCTCCGACGTCGGGGGTGGCGGCACGCACGCGATCCTCATCCAGTCCGAAGATGTCAACGAGGGTATTCCGCACGCGATGCGCGCCTTGGGTCGACGACCAAACGGTCAGGCCTTTCGTTGCGGACTCGAACTGCACGACGATTCCGCGACCTTCGATGGGGTGTCCGCTTCCTCTGTGCTGCTTGAGGGAGAGGTCGAAGACATGAGCCGCAGTCCCAAACGCCGAATGGCAGTCGCCGAATTCCGTGCGGAATGTCGTGACGATGTTATCCGGCGCATGGCGGTGAGCCCGCGGCGCGTCGGGCGCCAGTGCGTCACGACAATCTGCAACGGCGGGCAGAATCTCGTAATCGACATCAACCAGGGAAAGAGCGTCTTCGGCGATATAGCGCGAGTCCGCAAGCACGATCGCCACGATCTCGCCAACGTAGCAAACCTCTTCCTCGGCCAGCACTATGGCTTTTGTCGTTTCCGCGAATTTCAGGCCCGGGTTGTCGGGTGGGATGAGGTTCTTGGTGAACAGCGGCGCGAGATCGGCATAGCTGAAAACAGCATGCACTCCCGGCAAGCTCAACGCGGGCGTCGGATTGATTGAACGGATTGCCGCATGTGGATGGGGGCTACGGACGAAGGCGCATTCCAACATCTCCGGCAGTTCGATATCGTCGACGAAGCGCGCCGTCCCCGTGAGGAGTGCCGCGTCTTCAAGCCGGCGGACTGGCGTTCCAATCAATCCCTCGCTCACTTCACGTCTCCACCGTTGGCTGCACGCAGACGTCCGGCGGCATCCAATACCGCATTCACGATCCCTTGATAGCCCGTGCACCGGCAGATGTTTCCTGACAATGCTTCCCGCACTTCCTCTTCGTTGGGGTCGGGATGCTCACCAAGGAATTCCACCATCGACGTCAAGATGCCGGCGGTGCAAAAGCCGCATTGCAAAGCATGATGCTCATGAAACGCCTGCTGCAGTGGATGCCATTCGCCGCCGTCCGTGGCGAGTCCCTCAACGGTGATGATCTCGGCGCCATTCGCCTGCACGGCGAGCATCAGGCAACTGCGCGCCGAGCGACCATTGACGAGCACCGTGCACGCACCGCAAACGCCATGTTCGCAACCAAGATGTGTGCCTGTCTTTCCGATCCGGTGGCGAATGCAATCGGCTAGCGTCATCCGCGTCTCGATCTCGATTTCGTGACGTTCCCCATTAACGGTGAGGATGACGGTTCTTAGTTCGGGGAACTCCTGTTCTACGCTCATGATGTCGATCCTGCACCCATATCGTCCAGCGCCGTCCGTACCGCGCGCGACACCAATTCCACGGCCAAATGTTGGCGGTAAGCGGGAGAAGCGTGGACGTCCTCCATGGCATCGAGTTCACGGCAAGCCTCGGCGGCCGCTCGGATCGCAACGTCGTCTGGTGTGGTGCCGATCAATCGCTCTTCTGTCGTGGTGCAGCGAACTGGAGCTGCGCCCACGCCTGACAACGAAATCGTCGCACGGCGGATCTTTCCGTCGTCTGCCATGTCCAACAAGGCTGCGACCCCGACAATCGCAAAATCTCCGGGGCGCCGGGCGAACTCAACGAACGCGGACTTATGGCCGGTTGGCCAGGGTGAGAAGCTCACCGCGCTGACGAGTTCGTCGAATTCAATCGCCGGTGTCATGTAGAAAGCCGGGAAATCCGCGATCGGTATATCGCGGGCTCCCTGGGGCCCGACGACGTGAACGGCGGCGGCCATGGCTGCGAGCACGGTGGGCAATTCAGCCGCTGGATCGAGGTGGCACAGGCTGCCGCCGATGGTCCCCCGATTGCGTGTCTGGCGGTGCCCGACTTGTAGCAACGCCTTGCGAAAGAGGGGACAGCGCTCCCACAGGAGTTCTGAATATTCAATCTCCCGCTGACGCGTCATTGCGCCGATGGTGATCCGGCCGTCGGCTTGGTCGATGTGTGACAGGCTGGGAATGCGATTGAGATCAACGATATGGTCGGGCAACACATACCGCATGTTCAGCATGGGCATGAGAGACTGACCGCCGGCCAGGAGTTTCGCGTTCTCTAGCCTACCGATCAGGGCAACTGCTTCTTCGACTGTGTCTGGATCGTGATAGTGAAAAGGCGGCGGCTTCATCTTTCGTCTGTCCTAGCTGGATGTCTTGCCGTGACCGTATGCCGGTTGATGCACGACTGAGTGGTCAGCTCGAAGGCTCCAAATTGGCCGCATGCCGGGCGGCTGTCCATCCGCCGACGAAGCATTCCGCCATGTTGCCGCCACCCAGATACAGATGACCGAAAACCCCGCCGAGCTCCCCTGCTGCATAGAGGCGGGGAATGGGCTCATCAAATGAATTCAAGATCTGCTGATGCACGTTGTGGACCGGTCCGCCATGGGTATTCGAACAAATCGGCCAAACTTCCGCACAGTAAAATGGAGGCGTTTCGATTTTCATCATGGATGGCGGCGGCCGCTCGAAATCGTCGTCATGCCCCTCGTCGCACATGGCGTTCCAGTGCGCGACTGTCTCAGCCAATACCTTCTCGTCCACCCCCATATGCGACGCGAGTTCCGCCAAACTGTCAGCCTCGGTGACGATCCGGTCTTCCAGCGCGCGCAAGGATTTTTCGCTGTATTCGAACGAGAAACCGCGATCGTTGAAGGTTGGTGAACACAGCGGCCAGTTCCAGCGCGCCGGATCATCCAGCACCACATAGGAAGGAATGCGCGGATAGCTCTGCGTATGGGTATTGAAAAGGGACATCGGACGGGCCGACGTATCCTGCATGTATGGAGGATACTCGTTCATGTATCGCTGTCCGGTGCAGTCAACGACGATCCACGGCATCTTCACGTCGTTCCGGGGTGGTTTCCCGGGAGTCCAATCGGGCAACCGTTTTGGCCGAAGACCATAGGGATATTCGGGATCGGGATGCCGGAACCCGTATACGCCGTGGTAGTTCCACATGTGCCACAGCGCGGCGCCAGTGTCCTGCGCCATGCGGATACCATCACCTGTGCTGCCCCGAAAAGCGGCTAGCAACACCGGTTTCTCCTGCCAGTGCTGGAGTTGCAATTCGGGGCTGGCCTCGAATCCACCACAAGTCAGGATAACCGCTCTATTCGCTTTGATATTCTTGTCGCCGTCCTCGGTCTCAACGGTCAGCCCGACGACTTCGCCGGAAGGATTCGTGATGAGCCGTTTGGCACCTGACTTGAGCCGGACAGTGACATCCCGCTGCTCGACATTGTCCTCGAGGACCTTGAACAGGCGTGCGCCGGCAGCACGATGAATGGGCACGTAACTGTTGACGTGTGGATAACGCGCTGCGGCATCGTAGTCCGGGACGCTGGCAATGCTCGCGTATCCAAATGTCTCCGCGCCTGGGAACGGGTAATTTCCCGGGCTCTCGCGGTACTGAACTTCAGCGCCGCTGGTTTCTGCGAGCTTCTCGAAGTAGTCGACAACTTCGGTCATGCCGACGGCCAGCGCCTTCAAGACATCATCTGGCGTCGTGCCCGCGCAAGTTTCCTTGAGATAGGTGAAAGCTTCGTCGGCGTCTTCGGCCGCTCGGACGTTACCTCCGGAGCAGATCGAAATCCCTCCGGGGTCCGGCATCTTCTCAAGCAACAAGACCGAGCAGCCGGCTTCGCTCGCTTCGATTGCGGCGACACCTCCCGCATAGCCGTATCCGACGACGACGATGTCGAACTCTTCGTTCCAGGGCCCAATGCCCGCGCTGTCCGCTACCATGTCAATTCTCGTAATGCTTGGGCGATGAATGATTTTCGCCCTGATGATGCCGGTTCTTTCCCGCCGATGCGCAGCGCATGAGAGTTAAAAGCGGTAAGCGAGCACCGACCCAACGAAATATTGATCGTCGGACAGAGATATCGGGCTCTCTGCCGCATCGCCGCTGATCAGGCTCGCCTTGAGGTCCAAGGTGACATAAATATTCTCCGTGATGACATAGGTCAGCGTTGCGTACCCCGTCACGTCACGCAGGCCCGCCTTGGGTGCGAAGGCCGCGAAGTTCGCCGTAGCCGTCGGAACGCCGAAATAGGCTTGCAAGTATTTCTCGTCCGCCGCATGGATGTTAGCTCCGATGATAAGGCTGGTCTTGTCAGCGAGGGCCCCGCCTAAACCGACGTCGAGTGACCCGATGATCCCTTCATGTCCGTTCAATCCCATCCGCAGGTCAGCTTCGAACCGCCAAGCGCGAGTGAAGTGCTGCGCGAATACCCCAAATTCAACCGTCTGGTCGACGTCTGGAAGACCGGCAAGTACCGTCGCGTCTGAAGAATCGCGGCCCAAGTCGAGGGTGAAGCGCGGACCCGCACGGGTTGAACGTTGGCGGAGGATGTTGACTCCCAATCCCCGCTGCGTGCTCGCGAAGTAGGTCCCGCGCCACTCGATATCGACGAGAGGAAGTGGCTTGCCTTCGTAGTTGTCGTCGCCCAGGTACTCCGGCGCCATCCCGGCACCGGCTCCCATGACGACCCGCCATTCCCCCTGGCTTCCCAGCCGAGTGGACATGGCGCCAGATAGCCATTCCTCATAGTCCTGTTGGGCATGCGAAGGCACGGATCCAAGCATGAATCCAAGAAGCGTCGCCGCTAATAGGGGAAGTCTCAAAAAATATCTCAACGGGCACTCCAATTTTGGGGGCGAGGCAAGGTAGCCGAACGTTTCTTCGCCGTGCAAGTCCGCACTTTCTTCACTCCACAGTCGGTGCGTCAAATTGACTCAGATCGATCCTGACAAGTTCCCGTCAGGTCTCGGTTTGATTGCTCTGGGCAGGACCCTTGAGTTCGACGACGTTGCCGTCCGGATCTTCGATATAGAATGAGGCACCGGTGCCTTCCGCACCATATCGCTGCTTGGCGTCGCCGGCGTCGATACCGTGTTTGGCAAGCCATTCTCGGACTTTGTCCTCGTCAAAAGTTTTGATGCGAAGGGCATAATGATCCAGATTGCGTCTCTTACGACCGGCAGCCGCGCCGCCTTTCTGGCCAAGCTCTCCCGCGACGTCCACCAGGTCGATCAGAGAACGTCCAGCCCGAAGCTGGATGAGGCCTATGCTTTCGACGTTTCGCTCAATCTCGCACCCTAAGACATCACAGTAGAATTTCAGAGAGGCCGGCACATCACGAACCCTCAAAACCACGTGGTCGATTCCCATTACGTTGATTGCCATTTCGTGCCTATTCGATAGTTATGATTCAAGAAGCTGCACGACGTATTCGGCGATCGCGAGAGAGGCGGTGAGGCCGGGGGACTCGATCCCGAACAGATTGACCAAACGTGGTATGCCATGGCTTTCCGGCCCCTCAATAACGAAGTCTGCGGCGGGCTCCCCCGGTGCCTGGATTTTTGGACGAATCCCCGAATAGCCCGGTTGTAGCGCGTTGTCCGGGAGAGTTGGGTAGTACCGTCGAACCGCTTCATAGAAGGCATCTCCCCGGGCCGGGTCGACATTGTAGTCGATAGTATCGATCCACTCGACATCGGGGCCAAAGCGGGTTTGGCCGCTGATATCCAAAGTGACGTGGACACCTAAGCTTGCCCTATCGGGCATTGGATAGATCAGATGCCGGAAGGGAGACTTCCCGCTCATCGTGAAATAGCAGCCGCGTGCGAGATGAAGAGGGGGTATCGATGTCTCGGGAACTCCCGAAATGCGACGCGCGACTTCCTGTGCGCCGAGACCGGCCGAATTGACCAAGACATCGCACTCAAGAGTCAGCATGTCGGCAGGCGATGACCCATCACCGGATTCGATCGTGAGCGAAAATCCGTTGGGGCGGATCCGACCTTCTTTCAGCTGACTCAGGAAGGCGATCATCGTCCCGTGGTCTTCCGCGACACCTTGCAGAGCCAGCATCAATCCATGGCTGTCGACAATTCCTGTTGAGGGAGAAATCAGCGCGCCGACACATTGAATGGCGGGTTCCATCTCGCGCACCACGCCGGTCGTCAAGTGCTCAACATCTGTAGCGCCATTTTGATGTGCTGCCGCCTGCACATCGTTGAGAGCGTCCAGCTCCCTCTCAGCCGCCGCTACGATGAGTTTTCCGATCCGCCGGTGAGCGACGCCATGATCAGCACAAAATTCATACAATTGATGATTTCCAGCCACACACAGCCGTGCCTTCAGGCTGTCCTGTGGATAGTAGATACCGGCATGAATCACTTCGCTGTTACGCGAGCTAATTTCTGTGCCGATCGCATCATGCTTTTCCAGAATGATGACTTCCCGGCCGCGCATTGCCAGTTCTCGGGCAATAGCAAGGCCAACCACGCCGGCCCCCACCACGACACACTCCACACGCTCCGCCAATTTCGTCCCCGGTGCTTACAACTGATCAGCATGAATGTCGGACTGTCATGCCTGACGCGTCAAGAGACCAAAAAGACTATGACAGCGGGCAGAATTTCACGGAACCGTGATGCCATGAAGCTTGCCAAGTGACGAGGTCGGCTCAACCATACGGGGCGAGTATCTCGTCGGTTGGGAGAGTAGCATGCCGCGAGTGCGTGGATATCAAGGTTATGCGGCCGCATCCCTGTTTCTGGTCAGTCTCCTACTCATGGCATGGATGGCCGCCGCTGAAACTTGGCGAACGAACTTCGATGTTCGCTCTATCGACATGAGCGAAATCATGTCTGGGGGGCCACCCAAAGACGGCATTCCCCCAATTGATGATCCGGTTTTTGAGCCCTTGGCAGCAATTAGCAATTTGGCAGACACCGAGCCGGTCATCAGCGTTATCGTGGGTGATGATGCGCGGGCCTACCCATTGCGGGTTTTGATGTGGCACGAAATTGTCAATGACACGGTGGGAGATGTACCCGTGTCGGTGACGTTTTGTCCGTTGTGCAATGCCGCAGTCGTGTTTGACCGTCGTCTGGATGACATGGCGCTTGACTTTGGCACTACGGGCCGATTGCGGAATTCAGACTTGGTCATGTGCGACCGGCAGACAGAGAACTGGTGGCAGCAATTCCTGGGCGAAGCGATCGTTGGCGATCTGACCGGCAAGGTGCTCAAGATGGTTCCTTCCCGTCTTGAATCTTTTGCCAATTTCCGTGATCGTGCTCCCAATGGGAAGGTTCTGGTGCCCAACGACCCGGGCAAGAGGCGCTACGGAGCGAATCCTTATGTCAAATACGATTCGTCACCACAGCCGTTCCTCTATGGTGGTCCAGGGCCTCAGGGGATCGCGCCGCTGGCCCGAGTCGTCACCGTCGAATCGGTGTCCGGCGGAAGGGAAGCCTGGAGCCTGGACGTGTTGCGTAAGAAGGGCCGAGTCGAAACAGACGCGGGTCTCATCATCACATGGGAGCCCGGTCAGAATTCGGCGCTCGACAGCGGCCGGATTTCCGACGGGTTCGATGTCGGAAACGTTGTCGTACAGCGCAAGACGGGAAGCGGGACTGAAGACGTTGTTTATGGCGTCGATTTTGCCTTTGCCTTCCACGCCTTTTATCCGGACAGTCCTATCCATATCCGCTGACTGCCGACTAGGATCGAACATGCGATCAGAGGGCCGTTGGCCCACTGCCACGCACTTGCGCTAAAATACTTTGGCCATTGGCGCGCGCCCACATGCGGCCTGAAGTATGAGCAAGAAAACCGGAAACATATCGAAATCCGCCACGAACGCTGAAATCGACGCTTTTATCCAGAAGGTGGCGTTGACGCCGGCGTCTGCACCCACTGGTGAGCGAGGGCGTTTGATTTTCGCGCTCGATGCGACAGCCAGTCGGGAGCCGACCTGGGATCGGGCGTGTCAGATCCAGGGGCATATGTTCCAGGAAGCATCCTCGGTCGGTGGTCTTGATATTCAAATGGCCTACTATCGGGGCTTCGGAGAATTTCGGGCTTCGGAATGGCTGACCGACTCCGGCCAGCTCGTGCGGCAGATGACGAAAGTTTTCTGTCTGGGGGGGCAAACGCAGATTGCCAAAATCCTGAAACATGCCATCGCCGAAGGAAACGCACGCAAGGTCAATGCGCTGGTTTTTGTTGGTGATTGCATGGAAGAGAGTGTGGATGAATTATGCCAGTTGGCGGGTGAACTCGGAATTCTCGGTGTGCCTACATTCATTTTTCAGGAAGGCGATGAACCTATCGCCACTCAGGCATTCAAGCAGATCGCTCGCTTGACGGGTGGCGCACATTGCAGTTTTGACTCATCAAGCGCCGATCAATTGCGTGACCTTTTGAGTGCCGTCGCCGTATTTGCGGCGGGAGGCCGGAAGGCGCTTGAGAGTTTCAGCAAGCGGGCAGGGCGAGACGTGCTTCTCATTGCCCAACAAGTGAAATAGGCCATCTTGATCTCCTGGTTCGTCCTCGGCCTGTGTGTATTCGTGGCGGTGTTTCTGGCCGCGAAATGGTTTGTCAATGCGGATCCGAAAGCTGTTGTACGCGCGCTTCGCTGGACATTGTTCGGCTTGTTCGGGGGCGGCGCGGTATTTCTGGCCGTTTCCGGCAGGATACCTTTGGCCATCCCATTGGCGCTGGTTGGCCTTAGTTTTCTCCGTCGTTGGCGAAATCCTATGCCGTCGTTCACCCAGCGTGCTGCGCCGTCGAGTGGTCAGAAGTCGGAAGTGGAGACGGCCTATCTCAAAATGATCTTGGATCACGATACGGGTTCCGTTGACGGGACGGTGCTCAAGGGCCGCTTTGACGGACAGATACTCAGCGGCATGGAATTGGAGAACGTTCTCGAATTGTTCGCCGAGTGCCGCCAGACGGACCCTCAAAGCGCTGCCTTGATTGAGACGTTTCTTGACCGAGTGCATGGCGACGAATGGCGGGAGGGCGACGACTCGGCGACCCATGCCGGTCCGACTGGTGAGAGCGGCCCGATGACCCGCGCGGAGGCCATGCATGTTTTGGGATTGGAGGAAGGCGCCAGTCAAGAGGATATCAAGGAGGCGCACCATCGCCTCATGTTGAAGATGCATCCTGACCAGGGTGGCTCAACCTATATCGCGAGCAAGATCAATCAGGCGAAAGAATTGCTGCTCGGATCGTGATGGGTCCTTGAGTCTCGGGGTTGGCCGTGGCACAAAGCGCCCGTCCCGACGAAGTTGGAAAATACCCTCCCAAGCTAGTGAACCGACATGGTGAACACCGTACGCAAGGCCGTTTTCCCGGTGGGCGGACTTGGCACCCGATTTCTTCCGGCAACCAAGTCAATGCCCAAGGAAATGTTGCCGATCGTTGATAAGCCTCTCATTCAGCACGCAGTCGAGGAAGCGCAGGCAGCCGGGATCGAGGAGTTCATCTTTGTCACGGGGCGTGGGAAAACGACGATCGAAGATCACTTCGACCGTTCGTTCGAGTTGCACGATTTACTCAAGGCACGCGGTCGTGATGACGTCATTGCTGAAATCGCCACATGGTTACCGTCTGCGGGTACGGTCGCCTATACACGCCAGCAGGAACCGCTTGGGCTGGGTCATGCAGTCTGGTGCGCTCGCAATCTTGTCGGGAATGAGCCGTTTGCGGTCCTCCTTGCGGATGATCTGATCTTGTCTGAGTCTCCGTGCTTGCGGCAGATGGTCGATACCTATCAGGAGACGGGTGGCAATCTCGTGGCCGTTATGGAGGTTTCGCCTGAACATGCCTCCCGCTACGGAGTCCTTGATGTGGCTGCGGACCGGGGCAAGCTGGTGGAAGCACGGGGTCTGGTGGAAAAGCCGCCGGCTGGAAGTGCACCGTCCAACCTCGCCATCATCGGCCGGTATATTCTTCGCCCCGAGGTATTCGAACATTTGGGAAATGCGACTAAGGGTGCGGGAGACGAGATCCAATTGACCGACGCGCTCGCGGCGATGCTCGGCGCAACACCGTTCTTCGGTTATCGTTATGAAGGTGTGCGATTTGACTGTGGCGATAAGGTTGGGTTCCTGCATGCCAATCTTGCTTATGCGTTGGCCCGATCAGACATGAGTGAAGATGTGCGCGCGATCGTTCGGGAAATCGCCCAAACGTTGTAGCTCCTTGAGCAGGTATTATTTTTATGACGCGCGATCTCGGTTACCGCCGGAGAGATAATTAGATGCGCATTGCGATGATCGGTACGGGCTACGTCGGGCTGGTGTCCGGAGCGTGCTTCTCGGAATTCGGTGCGGAAGTTATCGGCGTCGACATGGATGCCGACAAGATTTCGCAGCTTGAGCGCGGTGAAATTCCCATTTACGAACCTGGACTTGATGAATTGGTTGCCGGGAATGTGCGCGCCAATCGTCTTTCCTTTACGACAGATCTTGCGGCGGCAGTTAGCTCTGCTGACGCTGTGTTCATCGCTGTCGGGACCCCCAGTCGGCGTGGCGACGGACATGCTGATCTGCGTTTCGTTTTCAACGCTGCGGAACAGATTGCTGATGCTTTGGACGGCTACACGGTTATCATCACGAAATCGACCGTTCCCGTGGGCACGGGTAGAAAGGTCGAAAAAGTGATCAGCACGCGTCGTCCGGACGCTGAATTCGACGTGGCATCCAACCCCGAATTCTTGCGCGAAGGTTCCGCAATAAACGATTTCATGCATCCGGATCGTGTTGTCGTGGGAACGGATTCTGAACGGGCTCGCGACGTTCTGCGCGAAATTTACAGGCCATTGTTTCTCATGGAAACGCCGGTGCTGTTTGCAACCCTCGAAACTGCCGAGCTCACGAAGTATGCAGCCAACGCGTTTCTGGCGACGAAAATTACCTTCATCAACGAAATCGCGGATATTTGCGAGCAAGTCGGGGCCAACGTACAGGATGTTGCGCGTGGCATGGGGCTCGACGGCCGAATTGGGTCGAAATTTCTCCATGCGGGCCCTGGATATGGCGGAAGCTGTTTTCCCAAGGATACGTTGGCACTGCGGCGCACAGCCGAGGAATCGGGTGCACCCAGTCTGATCGTCCAGGCCGTCATCGCGGTCAACGAAGCGCGAAAGCGGCGTATGGCCGAAAAGGTCATTTCAGCCTGCGGTGATTCTGTTTCGGGGAAGTGCGTGGCCATTTTGGGACTCACGTTCAAACCGAATACCGATGACATGCGGGAAGCACCTAGCTTAGAGATCATCCCCGCGTTGCAGGCGGCTGGGGCGTCGGTGCGGGCGTATGATCCGGAAGGTATCAAGGAAGCGCGAAAGCTACTTGCGGATGTGTTCTGGTGTGACAACGCCTACCACACGATGGAGGGCGCCGACGCACTGGTCATCGTCACGGAATGGAATGAATTCCGTGCGCTTGATCTCAAGCGCGTTCGGGAATTGTTGGCTTCCCCCGTGCTTGTAGATCTCCGCAACATCTACAGTGATTCCGAGATGCAGGACGCTGGATTTGATTATCATTCGATCGGGCGTCCCCGTGCTCAACCGGTCCTGCTCGAGGAGAGGATTGAGGTAGCCGAGTGAGCACAGGTCTTCGGCTCCATCCTTCTATCATTCGCGAATACGATATTCGCGGTATCATCGATGATACCCTGAGTGTTGAGGATGCGCATGAAATTGGCTGCGCTTTCGCCACAATGGTTGCGCAAAGCGAGGGGACACCGCCAAGGATCTGCCTTGGGTATGACGGCAGATTGACGTCTCCGGCGCTCGAGTCAGCGCTGTCCGAAGGGCTGATATCAGCCGGTGCTCACGTTTTGCGCGTGGGCCGGGGCCCGACACCTATGCTGTATTTCGGGGTGCACCATCTCGAAGCCGATGGCGGTGTCATGGTCACGGGCTCGCACAACCCACCTGAACACAACGGGTTCAAATTCATGCTTGGCCGAGGCTCGTTCTACGGCAAGCAAATACAACAGCTCGGTGAGATTGTCGCCAGGGGAATTTCCCGGGTTGCGGGCGGTCAATCCGAGGAAATCGGAATATTCGACAGCTACGTCGAAGGGCTCGTGTCTGCTTATCAGGGCAGCGGTCAGCTAAAGGTGGCATGGGATCCCGGCAACGGTGCTGCCGGAGATGTCGTGCAGGCACTGTCGCGAATGTTGCCGGGACGGCACGACATTATCAATGGTGAAATTGACGGAACGTTTCCCGCTCACCACCCAGATCCGACGGTGGCGTCGAACCTCGTGCAACTTCAGCAGTGTGTCGCCCAAGGCTCCCACGATGTGGGGATCGCGCTAGATGGTGATGGCGATCGCATTGGTGTGATTGATGACACCGGACGAGTCATTTGGGCGGATCTCCTCATGGCGTTGCTCGCCCGTGATGTCCTGGCTGCGCAACCTGGCGCGCCGATCATTGCTGATGTGAAATCGAGTCAGGTCCTCTTCGATGAGATCGCGAAATTGGGTGGAAGCCCTGTTATGTGGCGCACCGGCCATTCTCTCATCAAAGCCAAGATGGCCGAGTGCAAGGCACCGCTGGCCGGTGAGATGTCAGGGCATTTGTTCTTTGCGGACAGATACTATGGGTTTGATGACGCGATGTACGCCGCGGTCCGACTCCTGAATGTCATCGAAGGCGCCGGCGAACGCCTGTCTGCGCTTCGCGACCAGCTTCCGACGCTCGCCAACACGCCGGAAATCCGTTTTGAGTGCGCGGATGACAAGAAGTTTGATGTGGTTACCGAGATTCGGGAACGCTTGATATCGGAAGGCCAGGAGGTCAATGATATCGACGGCGTGCGCGTGAATTCCGAGGACGGCTGGTGGTTGCTTAGGGCGTCGAATACCCAAGCCGTCCTCGTTGCCCGCTGCGAGGCAAAAGACGATGTATCACTCTCTCGCGTCAAATCCGATTTGGAAGCCGAATTGGCCAAGAGCGGGATACGGTTCCCGGATTGATCGTATGTTTCAGAATTTGGCACGCCTATCCGAAAGAGGCCTGAAGATGTGGCGGCTCGTCGGGCGCTTGTCGTGACTGGGCATCTCCAAGTTTCACAGGAGGTTGAGCAGGCACTCGCCGCGAAGGCCGCCGTCGTCGCTCTCGAATCGACGATCATCGCGCATGGTTTCCCTTATCCCGAAAGTTTGTCGGTCGCGCAGGCACTGCACGAGGCGGTACGTGACGAGGGTTCCGTGCCGGCGATGATCGCAATCGTGCGTGGCGAGGTTCGGATCGGACTTGACGATGAAGCGACCGAGCTCATCGCGCGCGGCGATGACGTTGAGAAATGCGGTGTTGCCGATATCGCGGCGGTATGTGCCCGCGGCGCGGATGGTGCGACCACCGTATCCGCAAGTATCACTCTCGCAGCCCAGGCCGGGATCGAAGTTTTTGCCACCGGCGGATTGGGTGGAGTCCATCGACATCATGGTGGTGGGGACGCGCCGGCAGACATTTCTGCCGATCTCTTGGCTCTCTCGCGTACACCGATCGCCGTGGTCAGCAGCGGCGCCAAGATGCTTCTGGATTTGCCGGCCACGGTTGAAGCGCTTGAAACCCTTGGCGTACCGGTGTTGGGGTATAGGACCACTCACTTTCCGGCTTTTTATCTATCGTCCAGTGGAATTCCGTTGCGCCATTCGTTCGACAACGTGGCGGGCCTGGCTTCGGCAATTCAATGCCAAAGGGAAATGGGAGCGCTCTCGGGTATTTTGGTGTGCAATCCGCCACCGGACGATGTGGCGTTGGGTCCAGAGGAATTGGAGCGTTGGGTCGAGCAGGCACTGGCGGAGGCCAATCGTGACGGGATCGTCGGATCGGACGTTACGCCTTATGTTCTGGACGCGCTGCATCGGCTTTCGGCAGGCCGAACGGTTGTGTGCAACAAGGATTTGGCGAGGGAGAATGCCGCAGTGGCGGGCCGTCTGGCCCATGCCCTCACAATTCCTGAGGTTCAGTAGGCCGCTGCGGCCGCGGTCAATTCTTGGCGACTGTCAGCAATCCGTCTTCAGGTGGTATCGGGACGCAGACGAATTGGCGGATGATCAGCGTGCGGCAGGCGATTCGGGCCGATTGTTCACTGATTCCGAGTAGTCGAGCCCGATACAGTCGGCGCGAGTCACTGAACGCCCGGTCGACCACCATGCGCGCAGTCGTCAGCACGTTCGGCAAAGCGTCGATGGCGTCTTGGATTCTTTGAAACGCGGTGCCGTAGGCTGAATAGGCACCAACTTGAATTCCCCAGGAATCGGCCCCTTCGGTCTTAGCTTTAGGCGGTGCCGGCGGCTTTGGCTTGAGCAGATCTAGTTTCGACGAGCGCGGCTTTGGTTGTGGCGTCGGCGTCCGAATCGACTTGATCATATCTGCGATGGCATCGAGCGGTCCGATTTGGGCAATCTCCCGCCCGGTGTTTTTTGAAACGACTGGTTGTGGTGGAGGCGGCCTTTCCCTCTCCTCGACGACTTGCAACGTTTGCAACCGGTTGAACCCGATGTTCAAGAGGTGCGCCATTTTTCGGTCACGCCACTTCGACGTCCGACCCCCCAAAACAATTCCAATGACGCGCCTGCCGTCTCGTTGCGCTGATGTCGCGATGTTGAAGCCGGCGGCTCGAATGTACCCGGTCTTCAAGCCGTCGACGCCGCTGTATGTCTTTAGCAGCTTGTTGTGGTTCTGGTAGGTCCGTTTTCCCCAGGTAAATTGCTTCGTGGAGAAGTAATGGTAGTACTGGGGGAATTCGCTCATCAGGGCTTGGGCCAATACAGCCATGTCACGGGCCGTGCTGATCTGGCGGCGATTGGGCAGTCCGGTTGCATTCCGGAATATCGTATTCTTCATGCCCAGGCGTTTCGCCGTCGCCGTCATTTTTTTGGCAAACTTTACTTCGGTTTTGGAGATCCCCTCGGCCAGCACGGTGGCCGCATCATTGGCGGATTTCGTGACCACCGCGAGGATGGCGTCTTCCACGGAGATCGTTCGGCCTGGTTTCAGTCCAATGCGAGAGGGAGTTTGACCCGCAGCGCGTTTGGATACTCGAAGGCGCTTTTCAAAGCTCAACGAGCCGGCCTCGACTGCCTCGAACACCAGGTACAAGGTCATTAATTTTGCCAACGATGCAGGATAATGACGTCCATCGGCATTTCGTGAAAAGAGAACCTTTCCCGAGTCCGCCTCAACAACGATCGCCTTGTAGCGGGCAGCTTGGCTGTCCGTGGACATGAGGCCGGCGAACATCGGCAGCAGCGACGCCAAAACAGCCCAGCTGAGGATTCGTCGAGCCCGCATCACCGACGGTACACACCAAAATGGGGTGGCCAGCCGAAAGCAGGTGACGGAAGTTTCATTGCGCACCGAGGCCGCGAGTCCAAATGCCTCCAGTACAAGTGCCCCCTCCCGATCCGCCTTCAAAACTGCAGCCGCGGCAGTCTAGTAAAGTGGTGACTCTGTGTCTAATCATTGCTTGGGGAACACATAATTTTTACTGCACGCCGGGTAAGATTCTCTTGGATTTCGCTTTTAGCTATAAGATGGAATCTTGAGAATCGTGACCGATATAGTCGCAACACGTGGCTAACAATTTGTTAAGGCGGCTGTAAGACCCAAGTAAGGCGATCGAGACAGAATTCTCACACAGAAATTTGACAATGCCTGACACCGTCATGAGGCGAGCTGCAGCGCTACGCATCATCCTGTTAATCGTGCCGTGCTTTTTACTTGCGGACTGCCTTCCAGCCGGTTTTCAAGCTAACCCGGTCATGCGCACCCTCGGATGGTTCTTGTATGTCGGTGGTCGGGATATCCGCGAAGCCTGCGCGAATAACGGGAACGACCAAATTCGGCTAATTTACAATGCGATCTATGCCGAACAGGTGAGGACCTACGATCTAGTCGTAAATCCGGACAATAATTCAGCCGAGCTCACATCCCGCGTTATTGTGCCGTCTTCGCGGGTTCAAATTGACTGGGATGCACCGCTGGCGCCTTGGAACGGCGTAGTGAAACGCACGTCTATCGATCGAACCGACGTTGGCCGTCTAACGGATGCGCTGAAACGAAGTGGGTACTTCGAAACCGCACCCGTAGGGCTGAGGCTCAGGTCAGACAACTTCTATTGGGTTGTGAGCGGTTGCGAAGATGGAAAATTTCATCTCAACGCCTTTCAGGCGCCGACAAAGCGATTCGAACGGATCGAATTTCCGCCCGTTCTCTTCGGTCTCGATATGACGGATGTGCCGGTCAATCCCGTGCGCCAGTTGACCTTCGGGGCATCGGACCCAACATTAAGTTCTGATCGCTCAGGGGCGACCGGAACCGGCTTTATCCTTCAGGTTGCCGAGGGCGAAAATCTCTTGTGAGATCACGGCCGGGCCATGTGGGCGCGGAATCAGGGCAGAATTCGCGATATCCTGACGATACATGACGGGTGCAGCCTTGATTGCGCGCCTACAGAATGTTTCCCCGGGGCCTTGCAATACCCCAGATAACAGGTCTTTGATTGAGTATGGTTCAGTTACATATTAATCGGTGGTCATCTGCGCGGATGTATGCTCCGACATACCGAATTCGCTGAGAATTTTGCCATGTCGGATAAGGAGTTTGATCGGAACAAGAACGATGATTCGGGAACGATCGTCGTTACGGAAACGAAGACCAAGACGAAGAAACCCTCAATGTACAAGGTGCTTCTTCTGAATGACGACTACACACCCATGGAGTTCGTGGTGCACATACTTGAGCGCATCTTCCATAAGTCCCAAGAGGAAGCGACACAAATCATGTTGCACGTTCATCAGAAAGGTGTCGGCGTTTGTGGGGTGTTCACGTATGAAATTGCCGAAACCAAGGTCAACCAGGTGGTAGATATCGCCCGCCGCAACCAACATCCTCTGCAGTGCACGATGGAAAAGGAGTGACGTGCCCGGTTTTTCCAACAATCTTGAAAAAAGTCTTCACCGGGCGCTTGCGCTCGCCAGTGAACGTCACCACGAATACGCGACGCTCGAGCACCTGCTGCTGGCATTGACCGAAGACAACGACACCATTGCCCTTTTCAAGGCATGTGGGGTTGATGTCGATTTGCTGCGCCAAGATTTGGCATCGTATCTGGACGATGATCTCGTCGGTCTGGTCATTGAAGACTATGAGGACCCGAAGCCGACCGCTGGATTCCAACGGGTAATTCAGAGAGCGTTGATTCACGTTCAGTCGTCCGGCCGGGAAGAAGTCACCGGCGTCAACGTTCTCGTGGCCGTATTCTCGGAACGGGAATCTCACGCGGTTTACTACCTCCAGAAGCAGGATATGACCCGTCTCGACGCCGTCAGCTACATCTCTCACGGTGTCGCCAAGGTCGCGGGCATGTCCGAAGCCCGCTCGACGCGCGGCGTGGAAGAGGAGCCGGAAGAAGCACAAAGTGAGCAGGGCGACGAGGCGCTTAAATCTTACTGCGTCAACCTCAACGAAAAGGCGGTTAACGGAAAAATCGACCCCTTAATCGGTCGTCAAGACGAGATTGACCGGACGATCCAGATCCTCTGCCGGCGCTCAAAGAACAACCCGCTGTTTGTCGGAGACCCCGGCGTTGGCAAAACGGCCATTGCTGAGGGATTGGCTCGGCGGATTGTTGAAGGCGATGTTCCAGACGTCCTCTCAAATGGGACTATCTTTGCACTCGACATGGGTTCGTTGCTTGCTGGAACCCGGTACCGCGGCGATTTCGAGGAGCGCGTCAAGGCGGTTGTCAACGAGGTTGAGAATTACGACGGCGCCATTTTGTTCATCGATGAAATTCACACGGTGATCGGCGCCGGCGCGACGTCTGGCGGTGCCATGGACGCGTCCAACCTTCTGAAACCGGCCCTGCAGGCGGGTTCGTTGCGGTGTATCGGGTCGACGACCTACAAAGAGTACAGAGGGTACTTCGAAAAGGATCGTGCGCTGCTGCGCCGATTCCAGAAGATCGATATCAACGAGCCTTCTGTTGAGGATGCCGTCAAAATTCTCAGAGGCCTCAAGCCGTACTTCGAGGAGCACCACAAGGTGCGGTACACCGCCGAAGCGATCAGGACGGCGGTGGAGCTCGCTGTGCGCTATATCCACGACCGTAAGCTCCCTGACAAAGCCATCGACGTCATCGATGAAACCGGCGCGGCGCAGATGCTGAAACCCGCCCATCGCCGTCGCAAAACCTTGGGTGTGCGGGAGGTGGAGAACGTTGTCGCCAAGATCGCCCGCATTCCACCGCGCTCGATCTCTAAAAGCGACAAGCAGGTTCTTCAAACCATCGATCGTGATCTCAAGTCGGTCGTCTTTGGCCAGGACAAGGCGATTGGAGCGCTGTCCAGCGCGATCAAGTTGGCACGCGCTGGTCTGCGTGAGCCAGAAAAGCCGATTGGATGTTACTTGTTCTCGGGCCCAACCGGCGTGGGCAAAACCGAAGTCGCTCGTCAACTTGCGGATCTATTGGGTGTGGAACTCGTCCGTTTCGACATGTCGGAATACATGGAGCGCCATACTGTCTCGCGTTTGATCGGTGCACCTCCTGGATACGTCGGGTTCGATCAAGGTGGCATGATGACGGACGCCATCGATCAGCATCCTCATGCGGTCCTGCTGCTCGACGAAATTGAAAAAGCACATCCCGACGTGTTCAATCTGCTCCTGCAGATCATGGATCACGGGAAGCTGACAGATCACAACGCGAAGTCGGTCGACTTCCGCAATGTCATCTTGATCATGACGACGAACGCCGGCGCTCAAGAAATGGCCAAGCAGTCCATCGGGTTTGAGCGTGGATTGCGGGAAGGCGAGGACGAAGAGGCGATCAAGCGGCTGTTCACCCCGGAATTCCGCAATCGGCTGGATTCCACCATCGGGTTCTCGCATCTGACGCCCGAGGTCATGATGCTCGTCGTCGACAAATTCCTGTTGCAGTTGGAGGCCCAGCTTCACGACCGTAACGTGGAAATCGCCGCCACGGATGCGGCAAGGGAATGGTTGGGCAAAAAAGGTTATGACAGGGCCTTTGGTGCCCGCCCGCTTGGCCGTGTCATCCAGGAACACGTCAAAAGACCGATGTCTGAGGAAGTGCTTTTCGGCAAGCTTGAACACGGCGGTCGGGTTACCGTCGACGTGAAGGACGATGACGTCGTGTTCGAATATGAGGAACCCGTGCGGCCTATAAAATCCAAGAAGGGGGGGCAGAGCGGCCCCAAGGTGCCGGTACTGGCCAAGTGATCGCCGGGCGCGGGCTGCCCGCGCCCTACATCTCTGCGCCGACAACTTTAATCGCCTCTCCAAGGATCGACACCATGGTGTCGATCTGCTCGTGCGTGACGATGTAAGGGGGGGCGAGGACCACAGTGTCACCGTCTGTGCCGTCGGCGCCAGCCACGCCGGGGAGGACCAGCAGGCCCCGTTCGTTGCACTCTCGCCCCACTGCTTCAGCAACGCCTTTCGCCCTTGGAAACGGGCGTTTCGTCGTCTTGTCCGCGACGAGTTCCACTCCGCGCAGCAATCCGTGTCCCCGTATCTCACCGACCATGGGGTTTTTCCTGAGAGTCTCCATGCACTCGCCCAGATGATCACCCAACGTGCCTGCACGCCGCACGAGATCGTGTTTCTCAATGTAGTTGAGGGTTGCCAAGCCCGCGGCGCTGACCGCCGTGTGCCCCGTAAAGGATTCGCCATGAACGAACGATGTATCGGCCTCCTCGAATGCCGCATGGATTTTTTTATGAGCGAGAACCCCGCCGATCGGCACATATCCTGCGCCGAGGCCTTTGGCGATAGTGATGATATCGGGCGTCACACCAGTATGTTCAACCGCGAAATTCCGCCCGGTGCGACCGATCCCCGAGATCACCTCGTCCACGATCAGGAGGACATCGTATTGGTCGCAAATCTCACGCGCGGCTCGCATATATTCGGGCGGCGTGACCAGTCCACCGAGTGGACCGCCGGCCATGGGCTCTACGATGAACGCAGAGATGGTTTCCGGGCCTTCGCGCATGATGACATCTTCCAGCTCAGACGCGCAGGCGGCCCCGCATGACGGATAGATCAAGTCGAGTGGGCAGCGATAGCAATTCGGCGGAGAAATATGAGGAAAATCAAGCAGTAAGGGTTCGTATGGCTGTCGTCGGGGCACCGCACCCGTCAGAGAAAGGGCGCCGATAGAGCTTCCGTGGTAGCTGTGGTGCCGAGCGATCACGCGAAACTTTCCGGTGTTTCCCCGAACGAGATGGTAGTGCCGGGCCAGCTTGATGGCAGTCTCGTTCGCTCCCGATCCCGACGTGCAGATCCAAGCCTTGTCGAATGCTTCGGGCGCCCATTCCACAAGTTTTCGGGTGAGGGCTCGCTCCGTCTCACTGGTAAAGGTCGTCGTATAGGCGAAGGTTACTTGGCGCATTTCGGCATCGATAGCATCCGCGATCTCATCGACACCTTGCCCAAGTATGGCGACGAACACGCCTGCGGCTCCATCCAGGTATCGCTTGCCGTTTTCGTCCCAAAGATAGACGCCTTCACCCTTCACAACCGCAGGATATGAGCGGGAAATCTGCCGGTGGAAGACGTTCTCGGTATTAGACTTCATGAATGTAGAACCGCGCGGGCGTGTCATTGTTTGGCTGGTGCCAGAGTAGCTTACTTTTAGGATGGTTCCAGTGCTGACGCAGTTGCCCTGATCGCTCTTGCGAGATACATAAGATGCTCATTTTGTCAGACATGTTTTCCGCGTTTCTGGAATCGGAGCTGGCACTGTCCTGATCGGTAAACTCGAGGCGGGGGCGTTCATGTCGATGGAGTCGGCAAACGAAGCAGGTAACGGCGACTGGTACATCGGCGTGGATGTCGGCGGCACGTTCACGGACTTGGTGCTGGCAAACGTTCAACAACAGGTTCACGCCTTCAAAGTTCCCTCCGTGCCTGAGGATCCGGCTGAAGGCGTCTACAACGTGTTGAGCCGCGCCGCTGACTCGCTCGGAACCGACATTGAGTCTCTTCTTGGTGATTGCGCTCTCTTCGTGCACGGCGCCACGATCGCCACGAACACCGTACTGGAGGAAAAGGGAGCGAAGGTCGGATTGCTGACGACCGAAGGATTTCGGGACTCACTGGAAATTCGTCGAGGCTACCGCGAGAATCCCTTTGACCATCGAACGCCGTATCCGCCGGTGTTGGTGCCGCGCAGTCTGAGACTCCCCGTTGCCGGACGTATCGACCGTGAGGGTAACGAGGTTCTGGAACTTGATACGGATGATGTGAAAGCAGCGGCTCAGGCACTTGCCGACGCGGGCGTGCAATCCATCGCTATTTGCCTCTTCAACAGCTTCCTTAATTCAGCGCATGAAAAGGCTGCGGCGGCGGTGCTGCAGGAGAATTGGGAGGGAGACTGGGTTTACGCGTCGGTGGACATTGCGCCGATAATCGGTGAGTACGAGCGTACATCCACGACGGTCATGAACGCCTACGTCGCGCCGCGGACGGTGAGCTACCTGCAGCGACTGGATAAAAGGCTGCGGGATCTTGGACTGCCCAAAGGCATCCTCCTGGTGCAGAACAACGGTGGTGCCATTTCGGTCGATCGTGTTGCAGATAAACCGGCGACATTGCTGCTCTCGGGTCCCGCCGCAGGTGTCGGTGCGTTGCGCCTCTATAGCGCGGCCGCGGGCAGCGATGATCTCATTTCGATGGAGGTCGGTGGCACGAGTTGCGACGTCATTCTGATGAATGGCGGTAACGTCGATGTCACGGAAAGTTTCAAGATCGGTGGGTACGATCTCGCAGTTCCCTCTGTCGACATCTTCACGATCGGTGCGGGGGGTGGAACTATCTCCGGGGTCGACCGTGGTGGAATGCTCTATGCCGGACCGGCGGGTGCCGGCGCGAACCCAGGCCCGGCTTCCTACGGTTTGGGCGGTGAAGAGCCAACCGTCACAGACGCCCAGTTGGTTCTGGGCCGGCTGCGTCCCGGCGTGTATGCCGGTGACTCGATAAAACTGGATGACTCCCTTGCGCGCCAGGCCATCGACAACCGCATCGCATCTCGCCTCGGATTGAGTGTTGAAGAAGCAGCGACGGGAATCATTCGATTGGTCGAACAGAACTTGTTGCAGGCAGTTCAGGAAATCAGCAGCGAGCGTGGTCATGATCCGCGCCGGTTCATCTTGGTGGCAACCGGTGGTGCGGGACCCATGCACGGTGCGGCGGTTGGCCGCCTGCTCGGGTGTCCTAATGTCTACGTGCCCCGGCTCTCCGGTGTTTTTTGCGCGCTGGGAATGCTGCACACGGACGTGCGGCATGATTTCCTGCGGGTTTTTCTGGAACCGCTCGAAACCGTCGGGGCACAAGCGGTCGAGCAAGAATTTGTCGAGCTTTCCAGCCAAGGAGAGCAAGCCCTGCAGGATGATGGATTCAATGGCGAGTCGGCCCGCATCCTCCGGGAAATCGACTTGCGATACATCGGACAACAGTATGACGTGCGGGTGCGGCTGGACGGCGCGGACGCATTTTCAATCGAGAAGACGCGGGAGTTGTTCGAGCGTGAGCACGAACGCCTGTACGGTCACATTCAGCCGGATGGTCTTGTCCGAATCTCAGCGCTTCGCGTGGTGGCCGAAGGTATTTTGCCGGTACTCCAGATTCCGCATGTTCCGAAAGGGACGGGCACCCCATCATCTTCCGGACAGCGCAAGGTCTGGATCGATGAAGCGCGTGGATGGCAGGACGTTCCGGTGTTTTCAGGATTCGAATTGGCGCCGGGACACCGCATAGCGGGTCCAGCGATGGTCGAAGAGTTGACGACGACCGTCTTCGTCGGTGCCGACGATGAACTCGAGATCGACGCTGCGAACAACTTCCTGATCCATCTTCCCAAGGTGTAGGCGCCCGGTGCGCGGCGGGATCAATATTTTTGTATCATGTTCTGAGGCGAGGGCAGTGCTGTACGGTTTGACCGCAAAAGAATGAAGCTAAGGCAAATGACCGATCCCATCACACTGTCCTTGTTCCAGAATCGACTGGATTACGTCGCCCGCCAAATGGGCTGGGTCATGATCCGCACGGCGCGGAGTCCGATCTTCAATCAGGCGCACGACTTCTCGTGTTTCGTCGCCGACGAGAAAGGCAATCTCGTCTCGCAGGCGGACGGCATACCCATCCACACCGGCGGAGGTGGGTTCGCGGTCCGTGCCGTGCTGAGCGCTTTTGGTGGCGAAATATCCGATGGTGACGTATTCGTCCTCAACGATCCCTACGTCGCTGGTGGGAATCATCTTCCCGACTGGGTCATTGCCCGGCCGGTGTTTTTCGAGTCTGATCTTGTCGCGTTCACATGTAACCGGGCCCACCAGTCTGATATCGGCGGCGGCGCCGCGGGAACCTACAATTCTTCCGCGACCGAGATTTGGCATGAAGGGCTACGGCTGCCGGCGCTGCGTTTGGCTGAAAAGGGCCAGACCCGCGAGGACCTGTGGCAGCTTCTCATCCTGAACTCGCGGATGCCCCACTTTATGGACGGTGACCTTCGAGCGATGTTGGGGTCGACGGAAATTGGTCGTGAACTGGTCGTCGAGACAATGCAGCGGTTCGGACTTGAGGAGGGGCGGCAGTGCCTTTTCGGCGTGCTCGAACATGGTGATGCCCTGCTGCGCGAAGCCACCCAGCAACTGCCTGATGGCGTATACGAGGGTGAGTCGGGTTTTGACGATGATTGTTTTGAAGAAGTCGATCTGAAGATTCTTGTGAAGATTACGATCGAGGGTGACGAGACGACCGTCGACTTCACGGGCACGGCCGATCAGATTCGCGGTTTCAAGAACAGCTCTCTGGCGAACACTTACTCGTCCGTCTATTCGGCATTTTCCACGTTCTTCGATACTTCGATCCCGCGTAACGAGGGGACCTTTCGCAGTGTCACCGTGATTGCGCCCGAAGGAACGCTGGTCAACGCCCGGTCACCAGCCCCGGTGACCATGTGCACGCTCTTTCCCGCGCAACATATTATGCACGCTGTTTGGCAAGCCTTGGGAAAAGCCGATCCGGAGAATGCTTGCGCTGGTTGGGGCATGTGTGCGTTCCCGCTTTCGTCGGCGAGTGGCTACGACGGTCGCATGGCAACCACTTATCATTGGGGTGGGTCGCCCGGCGGCGGCGCGGTGTCCGGGCGGGATGGATTTCCCCAGGTCAGTGCGATGAGTGCCTTCGGCGCGCTCATAATCCCGAACGCGGAAATGAGTGAACAGATTTTCCCGGTTCAAGTGCACCGCCAGGAGCTGAGATGCGACGGTGCAGGTGCCGGAATGTACCGCGGTGGGCCGGGCGTTCGTTATGTCGTGGATGTCCTGCTGCCTTCGGAGTTTTCGTTTCGTGGAGAAGGTCTGCGGGTTCCCAGGGCTTACGGCACCAACGGGGGCAGCGCGGGGACCATCAACACACTCCGGCTCGCGCCGTTCGATGGAAGCGATTTCGATGCACCAACCTACGGCATAAGAAATATCGGGCCAACGCGCATAGAGTTGATATCTGGCGGCGGCGGTGGATGGGGGGATCCGCTCGATCGTCCTGCCGACCAGGTGCTGCGCGACGTCTGTGACGAGATTGTCAGTGTCGAAGCTGCTCGCGAGATATATGGCGTTGTGCTTGACGTGTCGAACGAGAGCGTCGACGTCGATGGAACCGAGGTGCAACGCGGGTCGCTCCGGAACGTTCGCGATGTCGCGCTCGTGGAGTAGCACATCCTTGTATTCCCCAAGCCTGATATGATGACGGTAATCAACGCTCATTCGGAGACCTAATCGTGATCGATCCAATCACCCTGGCGTTGTTTCAGAACCGGCTCGACTACATCGCCCGGCAAATGGGTTGGGTGATGATCCGCACCTCGCGCAGTCCGATATTCAATCAGTCTCATGATTTTTCCTGCTTCATTGCGGACGAGAAGGGCAACCTTGTGTCGCAAGCAGATGGTATTCCAATCCACACCGGCGGCGGCGGGTTCGCGATCCGTGCGCTGCTCGATATCTTCGGTGGGGATATCTCCGATGGTGACGTTTTCGTCCTCAACGATCCTTACGTCGCGGGTGGGAACCATCTCCCCGATTGGGTGATTGCCCGCCCGGTTTTCGTTGGGTCAGAGTTGGTTGCCTTCACCTGTAATCGCGCTCATCAGTCCGATATAGGTGGTGGTGCGGCCGGCACCTACAATTCGTCCGCGACCGAGATCTGGCATGAAGGCCTTCGTCTGCCGCCGTTGCGCCTTGTCGAAAAAGGTCAGACCCGTGAAGATCTATGGAGCCTCCTCCTCTTGAATTCGCGGATGCCCCACTTCATGGACGGCGATCTCCGCGCCATGACCGGGTCGACGGACATCGGCCGCGAGCTCGTCATCGAAACCATGGAGCGCTTTGGGCTCACCGAAGGCCGCCAGTGCTTTGCCGGCGTGCTCGATCACGGCGAATCGCTTATGCGCGAGGCCATGGCCCGGCTTCCCGATGGGGTATATGAGGGCGAGTCGGGGTTCGACGACGATTGCTTTGAGGATGTGACCCTCCCAATTCAAGTGAAGATTACGATCGCAGGTGAAGAAGCGACCGTCGATTTCACGGGCACGGCTGATCAGATTCGCGGCTTCAAGAACAGTTCTGTCGCCAACACGTATTCTTCCGTCTATTCCGCACTCTCGACGTTCTTCGACCCGTCGATACCCCGAAATGAGGGGACATTCCGTAGCGTGACGGTCATTGCCCCGGAAGGGACGTTGGTAAATGCCAGGCCCCCGGCGCCGATGACCATGTGCACTGTTTTTCCGGCCCAGCAGATCATCCACTCGATCTGGCAGGCGCTCGGCAAGGCAGATCCCTCGAGGGCGTGTGCCGGTTGGGGCATGAATGCATTTCCGTTGTCTTCGGCCGCGGGGTACGACGGCCACGTGTCGACGATGTACCACTGGGGCGCGGCGTCCGGCGGCGGCGCTGTGGATGGACGGGATGGTTTCGTCCAGGTCGGACCTATGTGTGCCTTTGGTGCCCTTATTCTCCCAAATGCGGAAATGAGCGAGCAATTGTACCCGGTTCGCGTTCAGCGGCAGGAACTCCGCCTGGATGGGGCAGGCGCGGGCAAATACCGCGGCGGTCCCGGTGCTTATTACGTTGCCGACATCCTGTTCCCGTCCGAGGTATCGTTCCGTGCTGAATCTGTAAAAGAGTCGTGGTCCTATGGGACGAACGGGGGAACGCGGGGCACGACGTCAACGGTCACGCTCACGCCCGTGGGCGGTAAGACCTACAATTGTCCCACCTATGGCGTTATCGATATTGAGCCTTCACGTCTGGAGTTGATTTCCGGCGGCGGCGGCGGCTGGGGCGACCCGCTGGAACGCGATGCGGACCGGGTGCTGCGGGATGTTTCCGACGAGGTCGTCAGCGTTGAAGCTGCCCATGATGTTTACGGAGTTGTGCTGGACGCGTCGCGTACATCGGTAGATGGGCAGCAAACCGATGCCAGGCGTCAGGCCTTGCGCGAGGCTCGTGAGGCCGTTCTCGTCGACTAAGCGGTATCGCCGATTCGCTCTAGAACCCGTCGTCCTCGATTTCGGAATGCCGGAACGGTGAGTGCGCCGCGAGGTAGGAGATGTCCTCGTCCACTTGTTTCCGTTCGTGCACCAGATAGCGTTCGATCGCTTCCCGGAACTGAGTCTCGCGTATCCAATGAGCTGAGTACGTGTGAACGGGCAGATAGCCCCGTGCGAGCTTGTGCGGCCCTTGGGCGCCGGCTTCCACGCGGGCCAGACCGCGTTCGATAGCGAACTGGATGGCTTGGTAGTAGCACGCCTCGAAGTGGAGGAAGCGGTGGTCCTCACAGCAGCCCCAATTCCGTCCGTAAAGCGCATCGCTGCCGATGAAATTGAGGGCGCCCGCAATATAGTTGCCGCCCCGCGAAGCCATCACCAGGGCGATGCGGTCGGGCATGGTCTCGCCGATAAGTGAGAAGAACAGGCGATTAAGATAGGGCCGCCCCCACTTGCGGGAGCCAGTGTCCGTATAGAACTCATAGAACGCATCCCAATGTTCTTCTTTCAGGTCGTCGCCGGTGAACACCTGGACGTCCAGGTCGGGATTCTCATGAATCTCGCGGCGCTCGCGACGAATCTGCTTCCGTTTACGTGACGTGAGATCGGTCAGGAAATCATCAAACGTCCCGTACCCGTTGTTGAGCCAATGGAATTGCTCGCCGGTCCGCTGAAGCAGTCCGGACTCACCGCATTGTTCCCACTCGGCCTCCGTGAGGAACGTGATGTGCAGCGACGATACCTCGAGCTGGGACGCGACCTCGACGCATCCGGCCAGAGCGAGTTCACGGTTCATGGCTTGATCCGGGTCTTCCCGGGTCAGGAGACGCGGACCGGTGACAGGCGTGAAGGGCACCGCGAGTTGGAGTTTCGGGTAGTACTGGCCACCGGCTCGCTCGAAGGCGTCGGCCCAGCCATAATCGAACATATACTCGCCCATGGAATGGGATTTGACGTAGAGCGGCGCGGCAGCACGCAAACTCTCATCTGGGCCTTCAACCACCACGTGATAGGGCACCCAACCCGTCTCCGCGCTCACACTGCCACTGTCTTCGAGTGCCTTGAGGAAGGCGTGGGATAGAAATGGGTTGCTCTCGCCCGCCACGCCATCCCATTGGGCGGCATCGATCGTCCCGATGCTGCCGACGGCCTTGATGGTTACCGCTGCTGGTTCGGCGTCACCCATGGATGGCGGTCATCCTCATCATTTCAGTTTAGAGATGTGGTTACTCAAGAGGCACTGAGTCTAACAAATGTGAGTCCCCTTCAGCACCCAGTTAAGGGGTAAATTCTTGGAAAAAGATATTGTCGGCATGCGCGTTGGCAAAGGCCTGCTGCTGCCGATTTCGGACCGTGAACACGATCAGGAGAATGCCCTTGTTGCGCATCCGCTCTGCACCGGGATGCGGTAGGGAATCGATAGAACAGCCAAAGAACTGGGGCCGCCCAGATCGATTGGTGACCAGGTTCCGCAGTGCGAAGGGATGCCACCCATCGGGCAAGATACTGATCCCCCGGAATCGCATCAGATTCTGGCCGCGCGGAAGATGGGGGAGATGACGGGCGCACCACGCCACCGTGCGCGCGTTGAACGACGACACCGCACAGGCACCATCATAATTCTTAAGGGCACGAGCCACCGCGGTTTCTAATCGGCCGACATGCATTCGTGGATTTTTTAGCTCAATGATCAATGGCACCCGGTCGGCAACCAAATCGAGAACCTGTTCCAGCAATGGAACGCTTTGGTCGCTGCCAAGCAGAGAAAGCTCTTTGAGTTCAGTTGCTAACTGCCGAGACACTTTCCTCGCGTCGCCGATCATGCGATCCAGGGTGTCATCGTGAAAAACCACGGCCGCGCCGTCGCGAGAAACCTGGACGTCAAGCTCAATGGGATATCCCGCCTCGGCAGCGCGCGCGAATGCCGCGAGCGAATTCTCTGGCGCGCCCGCCGCGGCATCGTGAAGGCCGCGGTGGGCGATGGGCTTGGAAGTAAGCCAGGCAGGGGGAAGCACCGTCCCGCGATATGTTGACGGAAGCGACCCGCTAGCTGATTTCCACCAGGGCGTCGATTTCGACAGATGCGTTGAAGGGCAGAGATCCCATTCCGACGGCACTTCGCGCATGCATGCCGGCGTCGCCGAAGACTTCGACGATGAGGTTCGAGGCGCCATTGATGACCGCAGGTTGATCCCCAAAGTCGCCGGGTGCGTTGACGAAGCCGTTCAATTTCAGAATCCGCACGACACGATCCAAGTCCCCGCCGCACGCTGCCTTGACCTGTGCGATGATATTCAAGGCGCACAGGCGGGCCGCTGCCGCACCATCCTCGATGGAGACGGCGTCTCCCACCTTGCCGACATATTGCATTTTGCCGTCCGCGATCGGTAACTGTCCGGCGACGTGCACGGTATTGCCACTGACCACATAAGCCACGTAGTTGGCCACAGGTGCCACTGCTTCCGGTACCTCGATACTGAGTTCTGCCAGCCGTGCGTCGATCATTCCCGCCATGAATTCCTCCTTGTTAAGCTATTTGGTTGAAAAAATTGGGTATCGGCCTAACCGCCCGGGCGCCCGCCTGCGCCTGCGCCGAGCTTAACGGCCACGTTCTTGGTCTGGACATAGTTGAAAAGTGCTTCGACGCCCTTCTCGCGGCCATACCCTGAACGTTTGGTGCCGCCGAATGGCGTTTCCATTCCGCCCGCGAACCATTCGTTGATGAATACCTGACCCGCGCTGAGGCGATCAGCCGTCCAGTGGGCAGTTTCGAGGTCCCGGGTGTAAACACCTGCACAAAGGCCGTAATCGGTACCGTTCGCAATCTCGATGGCTTCCTCTCTCTCCTGGAAGGGAATGACAGTCATTACCGGCCCGAAGATCTCTTCCTGGGCGATGGTCATGTCGGGCGTAGCATCCGCAAAGATTGTAGGTTGCATGAAATAGCCCGGCATGTCGCAACGCCGCCCGCCCGTCAATGTCGTCGCTCCCGCTTGTTGGCCCGTCATGCAATACCCTTCGACCTTGTCGAGCTGGGCTTGCGAGATCAATGGACCGAGATCGTTCTCTTCCAAGCCAGGTCCGATGCTCAGCGCTTTGGATCTCTCCACCAGTCCGTCGACGATTTGATCGTGAATCGATCTATGGACGACCAGCCGCGATTGGGCCGAGCAGACCTGTCCGGCGTGGCTAAAAATGCCGACGGCACTCGAACCGATGACTTGTTCGGGATCGGCGTCCGGATAGGCGATGGCGGCCGACTTCCCGCCGAGTTCCATGACGCAGGGAATGATACGTTCCGCTGCGGCGTGGAGAATGCTCTTTCCCGTCGCGACGGAACCCGTGAAGACGATGTGATCGACGTCCGGATGCGCGGCCAGCGCGGCGCCCGTGTCGTGTCCGTAACCGCAGATGATATTGACGCAACCTTTCGGCACGCCGGCGCGTTCGCAAGCCTCCCCCAGCAAGGCGAGCGACAGGGGACAGAGATCCGGCGTCTTTAGGACGACGGTGTTGGCGGTGGCCAGCGCACACACGACCGATCTGGCGCCGATCTGGAGTGGAAAGTTCCAGGGGACGATCTGGGCTGAAACACCGAAGGGCGCGTTGATCGTGTAGTCGACATATCCGTCCCCAAGCGGGATCGACTTGCCTTCGAACTGGGCGATTGCGCCGCCGTAGTAGCTGAAGTACCGGGCCGCGGCCATGGCTTCGTTCCGCCCGCCCGCCAGGGTGCGTCCAGAATCGAGGCAATCCGCCAACGCAACATCGTCGGCCATTTCCTTGAATATTTGAGAGATTTCGAGCATCAGCTCGCCGCGCTGGGTTGGGCGCATTTCGTAGAGGGTCCGGAGATTATAGGCGTCGCGGGCTGCTGTCACGGCACGATCGACATCGTCGGGCGTCGCGCGTGCAATTTCCGCGACCTGCTCACCCGTCGCGGGGTTGATGATTGGGATGGTTTGTCCGGTCGAGCCATCCACCCACTCACCGTCGATGTAATTCTGCCATTTTTCTTTGATTTGTGAGGTCATCTCACACACCTTTCGATCCGGCGCCGTGAAGGTGCCGCAAGTGTACTCCGCGAACAGGCTGCGGCAAGGTAGCTAGGATACTTCGCGATACAGGATTTGCTTGCGCTGTTCACGGAGTTTGTCGAAGTGAGCGAGTGCCTCAGGGTCAAAGTCTTGATCCGGTGCTGATTCCAGGTCGAAGTGGCCAAAATTGTCCTCGCCCCGGACCAACATTGCCGAATCGCGAATTCCTACCGTCTGCTCAGTTTGGGTCGAAATATAGCGAACGACGAATCCAATCCTCGGAACAGAGGAGGTGTTCGGAGGGGAACCGTGCACGATCTGGACGTGATGCAACGACATCTGCCCGGGTTGAAGCTCAATATCGATTGCCAGATTTTCGTCAACATCAACGCTGATCTCCTGCCCGCGCGACAGGAGATTGTTCTCCTCGAAAGTATCAGCATGCGGCACCAGTTCCCTGTGGGAACCTGGAATCATCCGCATGCAGCCGCTTTCGCGGTTACTCGGCGTGAACGCCAGCCAGGCGGAATAGACTTGCCCATTGCCCAGGCCCCAATAGGTCGCATCTTGATGCCAGGAGACGTATGTCTGATCGTTCGGTTGCTTGACGAAAAACGTGCTGGTCCAGCACAGAATATTAGGCCCGAGCACGCTTTCGACTGGGTCAAGGATGCGGGGGTGCCGGGCCAGGTCCGCCATCCACTTGAGCACCAGATGTCCCTTCAGTTTCAGCACGTCACCGCCTCGCCCCGCATCGTGGCGCAGCGCTTCGTTGTAAAGCTGGTGGTAGCCCTCAGCCTCTTCCGCGCTCAGCACGTTGATCGGGAAGACGAATCCCTCGTCGGTGCAACCTGCGACCTGCTCAGTTGTCAGTCCATGGGTCAACGGGCTCTATCCTCCCTCTCATCCGATGCTAGTACGCCGATACGCCGCCGTCGACGGGAAGCGCGACGCCGGTAACCATCTCGGCCTCGTCAGACGCCAAAAAAAGAAAGGCGTTTGCCGTATCGACCGGCCGGGCGAGGCGCCCCAGCGGAACCGTTTGCTCGAATTGCGAAACAGCACCCTCAAACGAGCCGCCCAACTCTTCGGTCATGGCGCGGAATAACGGCGTGTCGGTCGCGACCGGGCACACACAGTTGACGCGAATATTGTCCGGCGCCAGTTCCAGCGCGACACTCCGCATCAATCCCCGTACGCCATGTTTTGCGGCCGTATAGGCCGAAATATTCGGTTTGGCGTTTACGGCCTGACCCGACGCGGTATAGAGAATTGACGTGGTTTTGCCGGTCTCCTTGGCTCGCGCTCTGAGCACAGCTATGGCAGCCTTCGTCATGCGGAAGGGACCGAGCAGATTCAAGTCGAATGCGCGCTGTACTGCCTCGTCGTCAGCCGTCTCGATCCGCCCGGTGTAGGGCGCGCCGGCGTTATTGAGCAGGATGTCGAGCCCGCCAAAGGTGTCGACCGCGAAGGCCACGGCGGCGGTATTGCTGTCATTATCGAGATGATCGTTGTGGACGAATGCGCATGCCTCGCCGAGCTCACCAGAGACCTTCTCGCCTGCCTCGTCGTTGATGTCGGCGATGGCGACCTGACAACCTTCCTCAATGAAGCGGCGTGCCGTGGCGCTACCGAGTCCGCCGGCACCACCGGTAATCAACGCGACTTTTCCCTGCAATCTGGCCATGTGTCTGTCTCTACCTTTTGTTGTGGATTACTCCGGTATTACCGCATTGCATGGGTTGGATGCCAGTCTGAGCGCTATGAAACAAGGTTTCCCTTGTCCAAAGTGCCACAGCAGCCACATATGATAGTTCTCGGCTAACACATTCTGACTGGACGAGTATGTCGGACGCCCATCTGTATGCAGATGTCCCCTGGACTACTGAGGCGCGTGATATTGGCGATTGGATCATCACTGAGGGACTACGCGGCACCAATGAGCGGACCTTGTTGGAGGGGCTCTGCGAACGGCTCAATAGCTGCGGAGTCGGTTTGGTCCGTGCTCACATAGCCAGACGTACCTTGCACCCGATCTTTGGCGCATATGCCTGCCAGTGGCGGCCTGACGAGGGTGTCAAGCAGCTCAGCTTTGACCACGGTAAAGACATTCAAGAGAACTGGCGGCAGAGCCCATTCGTCCACATGTTGGAGAACCATTTACACGAATATCACGCCACGCTGGAAGGGACGAACGAACCATTGCCATTTCCGGTACTCGAAGAAATGCGGGAGAGAGGTGCGACAGAATACGTCGGTTTCGTGGTTCCCTGGGGCAGCGGGGATGAGTTCGGCTCTCTTGAGGGTTACGTGTCTTCCTGGGTCACGGACCGCTCTGGTGGATTTTCGCAAGACGCCCTGGATTTGTTGCGCAAGCTATTACAGCCTTTCGGACTAGCCATCAAAGCGGCTGGCATGCCGAAAATCGGTGGCAGCATTGCCGAAACCTACCTCGGCCGCGACGCGGGCTGGCGGGTCCTTCGTGGTGAGATTCAGCGGGGCTCGATGGAGATCATCGATGCCGTGCTATGGAATTGCGACATCCGGGGCTTTACTGCTGCCGCGGACTGGATGCCCTGGAACGAATTGATCACCATGCTCAATGACTATTTGGAGTGCATTGCCAGGCCGGTTGAGGACGGTGGCGGCCAGATACTCAAGTTCATGGGCGATGGATTCATCGCCACATACGATCTCGGTCAATTGGATGAGGCGGAGGTGTGCCGGGCCGCGATCGGCGGCATGAAAAACGTTCAGACAGCTCTCGCTGACATGAATGCGTCGCGTGCGTCCGCAGGTCAGCCGATCTTCGAGGTCGACATTGCGTTACATCAGGGGGAATTGATGTACGGCAACATCGGGTCCCGCGACCGCCTCGATTTCACCGTCATCGGTCCTGCTGTCAATGAAGTCAGCCGCATGGAAGCGTTGTGTAGTGAGTTGGGCGTGCCGATCCTGATCTCGCGCAAATTTTACGATCTCGCCAGATCGTCCGAGTTGGAGACCGGGTTGAAATCGATGGGGTTCCACGAATTGCGGGGAGTGCGAGAACCTCAGGAGCTATTCACGCTCGAGGATGGCTGAAAAGATAGGTCCAGGGCGGTGGCTGCCACCCTGGCCAAGTCTAGAGCAGAAGACATTGTTGAATTGGAAACGGAAACGTTTCCAATTCAACAAAAATTTGTTCTGCGGTTAGCTGCTTGAATAGGGGACTAAGCGGCGACAATGCGGGGGCGGTTCTTGTCCCGTTTTTCCTTGTACATCTCCGAATCGGCCTGGCGCAGCAGGTCCTTTTTGTCCGTTTCACAATCATAAGGCGCTGTTCCGAAACTGGCGCGGAGATCGAGGGTCAGGTCCCGGTAATGCGCGTTGGATTGGCTGAGGAGGGTGTTGAGGCGTCGAGCACGATACAGACCTTCGGCAGGTCCGGTGTGGGTCAACAATACGGCGAATTCGTCGCCACCAATCCGGGCGACACCGTCCGACGTACGGGTGTTCTTACGAAGAACGTCCGCCACGCTGACGAGAACGGCGTCACCGGCTTCGTGACCATACTTGTCGTTTGTAATTTTGAAGTTGTCCATGTCGATGTACACCAGAACACCGGTATCGTCATGTCGTCGTGCCGCCGCAAGAATGCGATCGAGATGCGTTTCAAACCCTCGGCGATTTTCGAGTTCGGTCAATGGATCGGTCATGACCATCGATTCCAGGGTCTCGATACGATTCCGCTGTTCGGCAATCCGCTTCTCGGCGGTCGCCACGATTCCCAGCACTTCTTCCAGTAGTGACCACGGCTCCGGATCGGTGGGGGAATTTCCGTCCTTGACCGATTCCAGCAGACGATTTGCCAACATGCCGGCTCGGCCGTTCACGCGGGCGTTTTGTGGTGAATTCAATGCAACTGCGATAGAGGCACTCATCCCCAGTTTTCCTTATCTATTGGCACTCACCGGGGCTCGTTAACGATTTTCCCGGCAAGTCACATAGCGCAAGGGATGTGCCATAAATTTATTTAATAATAATCAACTACATGACGCGTTAACCATAAGGAAAATCCTGCCGGTCGGCAGAAATTTCCCGGTCATAATTTCGCTTAGAGCAAATGAGGCGCGTGACTTCTCTCTATCAAGTTAGACGGGAGCAAATCGAGAGAATCAGACGGACTCAGCCTTGACGGCGTTGGGAGGTATTTTTCCTGCGAAGACAGCGTCTAGGTTGTCCAATGCACAAAAACCCATGGCGTCACGGGTCTCCACAGTTGAAGTCCCCATGTGGGGCAGCAAGAACGTGTTGGGCAAATTGCGGTATTCCGGATGGATATTCGGTTCACCTGGAAACACGTCCAATCCCGCTGCGGCCAATGTTCCCGATTTGAGTGCGTCGATGAGATCTTCATCGATGATCAAGTCTCCCCGCGCCGCATTGATAACGATCGCATTTTCCGGGAGCAGCGCGATTCGGTCTTTCGTCAGGAAATGCCGGGTCTTCGGCGTGAGTGGGGCGTGCAATGATAACACCTGACTGATCTGCAGCAGGGTCTCGGAGGTCTCATGATATCGGGCGCCGTTTTCCTGTTCGGGCGCAAGGCGATTCCGATTGTGGTAATGGACTTCCATATCGAATCCACGGGCCCGGGCCGCAACGGCACGTCCCACGCCGCCCATACCGAGGATGCCGAGGCGCTTGCCGGATATGTCAGTGCCCAGCATGCCCGTGGGGCTCCAGGCTTCCCATCGGCCTTGTCGAATCATGGCCTCACCCTCAGAGGCCCTTCTGGCGGCTCCCAACATCAACATCATAGTGAGATCGGCAGTGGCGGCATCCAGGACGCCTGGCGTGTTCGTAACGGTTATGTTCCGGGCGCTTGCCGCTTCTACGTCGATGTGTTCATAGCCTACGGAAAACGTTGAAATTACGCGCAAGGCGCTCGGCAGGCGCTCAATGAGTTCTGCCGTAAACTTATCTGCGGAGCAGATTAACACGGCGGCACAATCTTGCGACAATTTCACAAGTGTCTCGGCGTCGTACACAGTGTCGTCGGGGTTGAATTTGGCGTCGAAATTGCTGGCCAATCTCGCTTCGACGGCATCCGGAAGTTTTCTGGTGACAAGGACCCGTGGCTTATCGGACATGTTGATGACCTATCGCATTTGACAATTTACAGAGCGCTCCAGCGTATTGCTGGGAACGTGTGATATACACTTCGGAATCAATGAGTACCAAAAGAATAATTTGGCACAATCGGGCATCAGTTGTTGCCCTGGCCCTGGCCTTTTCGATGCTGGCCGGAACGATGAATGCCCTTTCGGCGGTGGCAATTGAACAACTTCCCCACCGCGCAGTTTACGATCTCGCGCTGAAATCATCTGGATCGGATAGCGGGATCACGGGAGTTCGCGGACGTATGGTCCTGGAATGGGCCGATGCCTGCGAGGGTTACACAACGACCCAGAAAATCCGTATGCGTATCGAACAGGCGCAGGGGCGGTTGATCGCCAGCGATTTTTCCGTGGCGTCCTGGGAATCGAAGGACGGTAATCAGTTTCAATTCAAGATCCGCAATCTGATTGATGGAGACCTTGTCGAAGAATTTGGGGGCTTGGCGAAACGGGACGGCGCCAATCAGAAAGGCGTCGTCAGCATGAAGAATCCGGCGGTATCGACAATCACACTACCGGCCGGAACCGTGTTCCCGTCGGAACATGCAAATATTCTGACCCGCGAAGCGCGGAATGGGGCGAAGCGGATCGAGGTTCGTGTCTTCGACGGGACGGGCGAGGAAGGATTGTTCGACGCCATCGCTTTCGTGACTGGACATGTTGCGGGCGGCGAATCGGCGACCGGGCTCCCGGAATTGGACGATCAAGAAGCCTGGCGCATGCGCATGGCCTACTACCGAGTCGGAGACACGTCGGGGCTGCCGGACTACGAGGTCGGCTTCAGGCTGTTTGCCAACGGGGTCGCTGATCAGCTGATTTTGGACTACGGCGATTTTGTGGTGGACTCGAAGATATCGCATTTTGAGGCACTTCCCGCATCTGGCTGCTGACAACATCAACCAAATCGAGCGGGTGACATTTTCATCCGTCAGTGTGTTGCCTCACTCCTCTGAAGGGGCCACAGCCAAGCCGCACCTCGAACGCCACTCGAATCCCCGTGTTGGTTGCATCGCAATTGGGTCGTGACTTCGTCTGAGAAGGCGTACCGTCCCCACAACAGCGGTACGTTTTTGTAAATCCGGTCGATGTTCGAACAGCCGCCGCCCAGTACGATCACGTCCGGATCCAGAATATTGATAACTGATGCGAGAGCCTTCGCCATTCTCTCTTCGTAGCGAGCCAGGGTGGCTTGCGCAGTTCTATCGCCGGATACCGCGCGCGAAGCGATCTCTTCAGCAGTCAGTCCTTTTTCATCGCTGTCCGGGTGATCACGTACCAGTCCAGGTCCCGAAAGGAAGGTCTCGATACAACCGTGTTTTCCGCAGTAGCAAAGCGGTCCTGGTGTTTCGCCGACATCTGGCCAGGGTAGAGAATTGTGCCCCCATTCTCCTGCGATCGCGTTTGGCCCGGTGAGTATTTCGCCACCAACGACGATTCCCCCGCCTGTCCCCGTCCCGACGATGACTCCGAAGACGACCTTGGCGTCTCGGCCGGCACCATCCGTGGCCTCGGAGAGCGCAAAACAGTTTGCGTCATTGGCAACGCGGACCGGCCTGGTCAGGGCGGCCGCCAGGTCTTTGTCGAAGGCTCGTCCGATCAGCCATGTCGAATTTGCATTCTTTACTAATCTGGTCGCCGGTGAGACGGTACCTGGAATGCCGACGCCAACCGTGCCTTGTTGGCCGACGCGGCGTTCCATCGCACGGATGAGATCGGTGATCGCATGGACTGTCGCTTCGTAATCCCCTTGTGGTGTCGCGACCCGCGTTCGGTCACGCTCGTGACCATTCGGGAGCAATGCAACGGCTTCAATTTTTGTCCCGCCTACATCGACACCGATTCTTAGATCACTCTCATCCCCATGCGGAGTCGCGATTTCGCTGTCGCGCATCAAAAGCCCTGATCGGCAAAACAGCGATCAATGATCCCATGTGCCTGCGTCCAATCTTGGGCGCGGTGGTGGCTGTCTTCGGCTGGTCCAAATAATTCGCCGAGACGGGGATCGGATACAAAGTAGATGCGCGTGACCTGATCAACGGATTGGGCCACAGACGTGTGGTTTCGGGGGATGTCATCTATGAACACGACTGGCGCATCGATCTGACAGCTCAATCTTTGGACGGCGGGACCCTTGCCTCCCGCATTGGTGATGACGGGATAATCCATGTCATGCCGGCGTAGGCATCGGGCGCGGGCCTCTCGGGCAAACACTGGAATATTCGAAAGGACCACGATTTGCGCCCGCTCGGACAGCGCATTCAGAGCCGCGGCGGCGCCCGGCAGAGGGTCTAACTCTTCGGTCTTATCGGCATAAAATCCGTCCAGTAGGGCGCGCACCTCTTCGCCGTCGATTGCCTCGTCATCTGTGTGTCGCTTGACGTTTCCGACGAGGCGGAACGAGGACCAGTCGAAGTAGCAGCCGTGGCTGTCCATATACGCCTCAAAGGCCGACATGAACTCAACGAGGACGCCATCGGCATCACAAATTATCAATGGGCGCGACCCTTGAAGGGCGACAGAATCTATCTGTTCGATAATATCGGCGGCGAGGTCTTCAGCCATGGGCCTGACAATGTGGTTCTACATTGGAGGAGTTGCGCCGGGTAACGCCGCTCGCGCGCGTTGCGTTTGCTCAGGTGTTACACCGACTTGATCGCAAAATGCCAACAGGCGGTCGTCCCGTTCAAGAAGAAAATCAAGTACGCCGCCAAGGAATTGAGGACTCCCGGCGCCCAGGCGTAGGTCGTCAACCGTTGCGCCCGAGTGGCCCAAGAATCCTCGGAGAACTTCCTCCTCTGAAACCAGAAAGGCCAAGGCCTGTAGAGCGACGGCCTCGGCCGCGGCACTATCCATTGATGTCCATTTCGGGCGCTTTCAGGCCAAGTCTTCAAAATATGCCGGTACTTTGCGTTCTGTTCGATGTACCAGCATCAGGCAAGCATCTTGGCCTCTTGGAAGCAAGATGTTAGAGATAAAAGCCATTTTGGGGATTTGCAAAGTGGATGCGCGGTCGTCGGACCGACGTTGCCGACCTCAGATTTGGGGCAGACGATGCTGGGGAGAGAGTTCATCGTCCGAGGCGACTCAGTTTATCTTTTACCTGTAGGTTGCCGTATGCCGCATCTCGGGAATGGGAGTGTGCGTTCCGGTCGCTGGTCCGGATGTATTCCGGCTGTAGGTTTGAGAGAGTTGTCCGTGAATATCTTTCCAATTGATGCCATCCTTCCTGTAGTTGATTTTTAATCCATGCCGGCGCGTGTCCTCATTGTTGACGACGATCCCACGGCCCTGCAGGCGCTGGAGACGCGGCTTTCTGAGGAGTACTTCGAGGTCGCGACGGCATCGGACGGAGAGTCGGCGTTACAGCACATGAAGTCTGATCCGCCGGATATCGTGCTGCTTGATGTCGTCATGCCCGAAATCGATGGTTATGAAGTGTGCAAACGTATTCGAAGCGACCCTGATCTGCTCCACGTGCCCATTGTGATGATCTCGGTGAAGAGCGATCCTGAGGACATCGTGCGAGGCCTGCAGGCAGGCGCAGATGATTACCTGGAAAAGCCTTTCGAGGATGTCGTCGTTCTTGCGCGGATTCGCTCTTTGGTACGTTCCAAGCTAATGACGGATGAGTTCCGAAGACGGGAACAAACCAGTAATCAACTTGGCGTTTTGGATAGCGAAGAGGATATAGTGGACGCCGATGTTATCGGTGGTCGGGTTTTGATTATCGATGACGATGCCGACGAGGTCGGCAGGATTTCCCTCGCCTTGGCGTCTTCTTATCAGGTGACGACCGAGCGCGATCCAGACCGGGCTATGGCCGTGGCGCGAGACGGTGAATTCGACCTGATCGTCGTGAGCCTGACGATGAAGGAGAGCGACGGACTGCGCCTGTGCTCCCATTTGAGGACCATGGAGGAGACGCGCCAGACCGCGATCCTCGTGATGACGGAACCGGACTCAGCCGACATGCTCGTGCGGGCATTGGAAATCGGTGTGAGCGACTATCTCAAGAGGCCCGTGAATACCGATGAGTTGATGGCGCGTGTCGGGACCCAGATCAGGCGCAAAATGTATCAGGACCGACTGCGCGCCAACTACGAGACCAGCTTGGCTCTTGCGGTGACCGACAGCCTGACGGGCCTCCACAACCGCCATTACATGGTGAGCCATCTCGATACGTTGATGGAACGCGGTCGGGAAAGCGGCCGCCCCGTGGCTCTCCTGATTATGGATATCGACCATTTCAAAGGCGTCAACGATACCTACGGGCATGCCGTGGGCGACGAAGTTCTTAAGGAGTTTGCCGAACGGATCAAGCGCAACGTGCGGGGCATCGACCTTGCCGTTCGCTACGGGGGGGAAGAATTCGTGGTGGTGTTGCCGGAAACTGACCTCGAAGTCACCAAGATGGTCGCTGAACGTCTGCGCCGGAACATGGGAGAAGAGCCGTTCGAAGTCAGCGCCGACGTGGGGAGTATCACCGTCACCGTGAGTATCGGTGGAACCGTTTACGACGGCACGGAAGTCAGCGCCGATGGCCTGCTGAAGCGCGCGGACGACGCGCTATACACCGCAAAGAACCAAGGCCGAAATCAAGTCATCACAGTATGATGGTTCACGACTCCTCACCCCAGAATCGGGAAGGGGTGAGCCACTAAATCGGTGGCCGCAAGCAGTCCTAAACTTCGAGATTGATCCAGGTCGTCTTCAACTGCGTGTATTTGTCGAGGGCGTGGATCGACTTGTCCCGTCCGAAACCTGATTGCTTGTAGCCGCCGAACGGCACGGTCATGTCCGCCTGGTCATAGTTGTTGATCCAGACGGTTCCTGCCTTTATCGCCCGGGCCGTTTTGTGCGCGGTGGCAAGATTGCTGGTCCAAACGGCCGAGGCGAGCCCGAAAATCGTGTCGTTGGCAATGGTGATCGCCTCGTCCACATCCTTGAACGTGATGACCGAGAGAACGGGACCGAAAATCTCCTCCTGGGCGATTTTCATATCGTTGCTCACATTGTCGAAGATCGTGGGCTCAATGTAGTAACCGCCCGTCTCTTCGCGCACGCGGTTGCCACCGTACAGGAGGTTCGCGCCTTCATTCTGTCCTTCGCCGATGTAATAGAGGACTTTGTCCATCTGGCCTTGGTCGACGATGGCTCCCATCTGAGTGCCGGGATCGAGAGGCTCGCCGGGAACGTGGCGCGCAGCGGCCTTGGTCATGAGCTCCATGAACTCGTCCTTGATCGACTCCTGTACGAGCAGGCGCGAGCCGGCGTTGCAGATCTCCCCCTGATTGAAGAATATTCCGAAGCAGGCAGCTTTCGCGGCATAGCCGAGATCTGGTGCATCTGCCAGCACGATGTTTGGTGACTTGCCGCCCAGTTCGAGTCCGAGACGCTTCAGGTTCGATTGTCCGGCATATTGCATGAGCTGCTTGCCGACCTCGGTCGAACCGGTAAATCCGATTCCGTCGACATCCATATGCATGCCGATGGCCATACCCACCTTGCTGCCACTTCCCGTGATGACATTGAACACGCCGTCCGGAATGCCGGCCTCGGACGCGAGTTCGGCGACCCGCAGCGCGGTCAGGGAAGAGACCGACGCAGGTTTGAGGATGACGCTGTTGCCGGTTGCCAGGGCGGGGCCAAGCTTCCACGACGCCATCAGAAGCGGGAAATTCCACGGCACGATGATACCGACCACGCCGAGCGGCTCACGTGTGATCATGCCCAGGAATGCTGGATCGGAGGGGGCGATTTGGTCGTAAACCTTATCGACGAGCTCTGCAAACCAGTCGATGCTGGCGGCCGAGGCCGGAATGTCGATTCGGGTGGTATCGCGGATGGGTTTGCCGACGTCCAGCGATTCGAGCAGCGCCAATTCCTGGCGATTGTCGCGCATCTTTTGTGCGAATTTTTGCAGAACACGCTTGCGCCGCGCCGGTGCCATTTGGGACCAGACGCCTGACTCAAAGGCGTCACGGGCGACCTTGACCACCCGGTCGACATCCTCCGCATCGCACGATGCGATGGAAGCGATGACCGAGCCGTCCGCCGGGTTTATGCTCGTGTAGGTCTCGCCGGACGCAGCGTCAACGAATTCGCCGTTGATGAACGCCTTCGTGCGGATGTCGAGCCCGCCGGCAAGATCCCGCCAATCGTCAAGTGTTTCTGCTGCTGACATGGGTCCGTCCCTTGTTCGTGTGTGCGGCCGCTATGGCCCCATCTACTTTATCGCTCCATCCGAAAGAATATCTTCCGCGCGCCGGCGATCAAAATGCTCTCGGTCTTCAGGGCAATATTAGAAGGTATACAGGCAAAACAAAGGCCGCACGTTCGCGCGGCCTTGCTGCGTTGTAGCGACGTTGGCTACTTGATTTTCGATTCTTTGAACTCGACGTGCTTGCGCACAACCGGGTCGTATTTCTTCATCGAAAGTTTCTCGGTCTTGGTCCGAGGGTTCTTTTTCGTCACGTAATAAAAGCCGGTGTCAGCCGTGCTGACGAGTTTGACCTTGAGTGTTGTCGGTTTTGCCATGCTGGCGATTCCTGCGCGGTGCCGTTCTTAGGATTGTGGCCGGGACTCTAACGGCAGCAGATCGCAAGTCAAGACCGCATCCTTGTGTCTCATCTAATTTACATTCGGATGTAGTCAGCGGCCCGGGATCCGGAGGCGACGGAAGATCAATAAAGTCAAGAACAGAAAGCAGGTCAAGACAACTGTCAGTGGCAGTCCGTGAGGCCCGATTACGTCCATGGCCAATCCCCCTGCCGCAGGTCCGGCGATGCCACCTGCGCCCCACATCAGCGCGAATGCAGCATTGGCGGCCACCAGATTGGTACCGGAAAATCGATGTCCGAGAAGGGTTAGCGCAACGGTGTACATCCCGTAGGTAGAACCGCCCCAAATTACCAGGACCGGCCACAGCAAAGCATCGGAAGGTCCCAGCGCAGCTATTGCCAAGCCACACAATATGCCTGAGATCGCGCATACCGCGAGAACGCGATAGCCGTTGAGCCGGTCCGCCATCCATCCCAGGGGTACTTGCAGAAAGACGTTACCGATCATGAACGCGGAGACCATGCCGGCCGCGACGGCCAGCGTAACCTCCAGGCGCAGGCCATATACCGCCAAATGGACGATCAACGCACCGTCGATGACGGCGACTGCGGCGACTGCGGCCATCAGCGTCGGCGCGACTTTGAAAAACGAGAGCACGGCCATTGTCTGATGATCGTCGAATTTTGGTGCAATGCGGCGGACCGGCAAAAATGCGATCGCCGAGGCCAAGATGACGGCGGCCCCAATGAGAAATGGCATCCAGCCTTCGATTCCTGTCAGAGGGATGATCATCGGCCCCAAGGCAAAGGCCGCTGCCAGTACTGTGACATAAAGGCCGATGGCGCGTCCGCGGCTGGCGGTATCCGCGATCTGATTGATCCACGTCTCACTTATCAACAGGAGTCCGTTGAGTGCGACGCCGAACATGAAGCGCAGCGGAAACCAGAGCGCGAGATCGTCGGTCGCGCGTATGAGCAACAGCGACAGCGTTGCCATGAGGACGCTGGCCGTGATGAAGCGCATGACGCCGAAGCGCCGTATCAAGAATGGGATGACCGGCGCGGATGCCAGGAATCCCAATGAAGTCATGGCGCCGTTCAAGCCGATTATAGAGCTACCCACCTGGCGTGATTCCAGAATCAAGGACAGCAACGGCGAAGAGAGCCCGAACGTAAAGCCAAAAGAGGCCGCGGCCCCATAGATGGCGATCAGGCTACGGCGGCGGTCGGCTGCTGAGAGGCCATTCTTGCTCATATCACTGGATGTCGAATGATGACAAATCCTGCCCTTCGCAAATGCGGCTCAGCTACATGTCACATTCAACAGTTGCAAGGCCAACCCATTTCCGTTGGTGACCTGAAGGTTGAGCAGATTAGTGAGTATTCAGCGGAATTGAGAGCATCCCTGAAAATTCATGTCCCTGCTCAATTCGTACGTGAATCCAGTATGATGGCCTGCTTGTTTGGGTCTCCTGACGGTCATGAGGGAATGATGACGGCCTCTTCGCAAACACAAGCTTCTCTGATGCGCTTGAAAAAGGCGGATCTTGTCGAGGAAGTATTGGTCCTCCGCCGCGAACTTGATGCAAGTCGTGAAGGAGAGGAGCCAGTCGATGCCGCGCCAGTAGAAGCGCTCCCTGGGGCGAACCTACTCGCTGGCGACGACCGTTCCGGTCTCTGGCCGGTCTTGGAGGCATCGCCGGTCGGCGTTTCCATAATCCGGCCCCCAAGGCGAAGTTCTCTACATCAACGCTGCGCTTGCGGAGCTGGTGGGCGTGCGGCAACAGGACGTGGTGGGGCAGGACACCCGGGGCCTGTTCTTCGATCCGGCGGACCGCGACTTCTGGTCTGGAAGCGATCGTCGCGCTGGACCGCGAACCCGTGGATCTCGTGCTACTTGATATCGTGATGGCTGAGATGGATGGCCGTGAAGTCCTGTCTCGCGTCAAAGCGGACAAGCGCTTCGCCGAACTTCCCATTGTGATGGTGTCTGGACTGGAAACCCAGGATGTCGTTACCGAATGCCTCGAGGCGGGCGCTTGTGATTATCTCTACAAGCCCGTGAACGTCGATGATCTGAAGATGACCTTGACCGATTGGCTGCCCGGCGGCAGCCGCCGCGAGGCAACGCAGACTCAGCGATCCACGAGACCAGTGTTCGTCAAAGATCCCTATTCCGATCCCGAAACTGAATCCATCTTCGATCAAAACAGACTCGGCGAACTTTTGGCCGACTATGGCTTGGAGACCACTGATACGTTCATCTCAAAATTCAGGGACCGCGCTGACGAATTGATCGCCAACATCAATCGCGCGGCCGCTGATGATGACGGCGAGGTTTGGCGCCGCGCCGCCCACGATCTCAAGGGGGGTGCGTGATTGCTTGGCCTCGCCCGGGTCGCGGCTTACTGCCGGCAGGTCGAAATCGCCTGCAGCGACGGTAATTTCGAAGACGCGCGAGCAGCATCTTCGAATTTTGATACACACGTGGCGGAGGGCCTGAGCGCTCTCGCCGATCATCGGCGGGAGTTGTAGGCGTTCGAAGTTGCTTCCACTGTCGCTCAAATGACCGTTGGCGGCCCGCGCGGCGGCGGTGATCCATGACGGACCGTGAACCCGATCTTTCTGCGCTCCGACTCCTTCTCGTTGAGCACGATCCATTTGCCTGCGACGTGGCGCAAGCAGCCTTGGGGCGGCTCGGTATTGCCGATATCTCGATTGCCGGGAGTGGCGCGGAGGCGCTCGGTATTCTTGCTGCAGAGGGGCGTTTTGGACTGGTCGTCTCCGCCTGGGATTTGCTTGGATTCGATGGTGTGGAACTTCTTAAGTCAGTCCGCAGCCATTGGCCGGGCACGGGCGTGGTGATGGTCACCAGCAACGACCAGCAAGATCAGATTGAATCGGCGCTCGCTGCCGGCGTTGACGCGTACCTCATCAAGCCAATTGCAGTAGAATCACTGGGCTCGGCGGTTGCCGACTCGCTGACAAAGGGAGCGGCTCGGACAGCCGCTCTGGGAATTGACGATATATCCCCTGGAGGAGATCGAGGGTCCGAACTGGACGCGATGTTTGGAATGCTTGAAGGCATTCTTTCGAATGTTCCCGCGGTGACGCCGGACGCGGCGATCGATGCCGAGACACAGGCTCGGCTCAATATCCTGATGGGAAAGCTAGCCGATCAACTCGCGAATTTCGTGACGTCCTATGAGTCGGCCACACCCGAAAAGCTCCGGGTCATGCAACTGCATATCGATTTCATGGATGCCATTCGGGCCGGTCGGACAGACTTGGTTGACCACGAATCGAGCAACATGATTATCGATGGCCTGAAAATGGCGATCGATATGGCATCGGACTGAATCGCTGGTTTGGGATCGCTGGCCAACAACACTCCCAGCCACCTTCACTTCCAAGCCACCGTCACTCATAGTGATGATGGAACCGCCCGCGGCGGTGCGAGAAGAATGATACTTGCCAGTCGTCCCCCTTCTTCGGCGGGTTCGCCATGTAGCGTTCGATCTCGAGCAGCATGTGAGTCGTCACGCTGGGTAGCGGGAGGTCGTGGGCGTGATCGACGGCCACCCAGTGGAGATCGTGGAGCTCGCCGTTGCCGCCGAGTTTCCCTTCCGTCTTGGTGCCATCGGTTATGAAGAAGCGTGCGTCGTAACGGATCGGCCGATTGGATGGCGTCAACGCCCGACCCAGGTAGTCGAGCCGGTGAAGGGCTGGTGAATAGCCCGTCTCGAAGAAATGCTGCCACGACGGAGGTCCGGACTTCTCGTCCTGGGTTGGTTCTCCGAGCAGCAGGCCGGTTTCTTCAAAAGTCTCCCGTACGGCTGCCATGGCATGCGCCCGGGCGCGTCCCGGCGAGCAGCGTCGCGTCAGGCGCGCCATGACATGGTCGTGCAGGGGCGTGGCTTCCCGCGCATGCCAGTCGCCGACATCCACACGGCCGCCGGGAAAGACGTAGACGCTCGGCATGAATCGCGTCCGGGTGTCTCGCCGGCCCATGAGGATCTCGACGGACCCCCGCTTTGGCATACGATACAGGATGAGGCTCGCGGCATGTCTTGGCCGCGGCGGCGATTTCTTGGGCGTGTCAGACATGTACCGGAAGTGCAGACTTGGTTCTGAGGCAAAAAAGGAAGCCCAAAAGTGCCGGACCCATCATCCCCTGTCCACCCACCTGCCCGGTCTCCTCCTCCCATGTAGGGAGGAGGCCGGAAGGAGGGAGGCGGTCAATTTTTTTCGCATCCCACACCCCATCACCCTTTGCGCCGCTGTCCGCGCCGCTTTTTCGTCTTCTGCCCACCCTTCGGTCGAGGTTTGCGGCGGGCGTAGTCCATCTCCTGCCTTTGATCGCCAATCAGCTCGAGTCGGAGCGAACCCGTGATCGTATCGGATTCGACCAATCTCACATCTACCGCGGCGCCGAGCGAGAATTTCCGGCCCGTCCGGTCACCGACAAGAGCGTGCTGCTGTTCGTCGTGAACGAAGAAGTCGTCGCCCAGTGTGCGAATCGGTACCAGAC
>Ga0115002_10000406_pt1 | contig 62140 bp, 60 predicted proteins | sample ArcticOcean_MG_C_8_FD_89576 | JGI IMG/M metagenome (GOLD analysis project Ga0115002, IMG submission 89576) | Marine microbial communities from western Arctic Ocean - ArcticOcean_MG_CB11_86 | ecosystem: Environmental > Aquatic > Marine > Oceanic | place: Arctic Ocean: Canada Basin | collected... | reverse complement strand
GTGAAGGCGGCTGGAGGGGCAGGAGTGGCCGACTTCGCTGCACGCCGCACCCACGGCACCGACGCCGGGAACAAGTTCGCCCGGGCAAGCTACATCGGCGGGTTTGTTGGGACCAGCAATGTGGGAGCGGGTGCCCGTTACGGAATACCGATCATCGGCACGATGGCGCACTCGTTCATTACGAGCTTTGATAGCGAGCTAGCCGCATTCAGGGCGTACGCCGACGCCTTCCCGGATTCGACCACATTACTTGTCGATACTTACGACACGGTTGAGGGGATAGAAGCAGCGATCGTCGTCGCACATGAGCTGGAATCACGTGGAAGCAGACTGGTCGGAATACGGCTCGATAGCGGCGATATGGACTCCCTGTCACGGATCGTCCGTCACATGCTGGACGCCGCATCGCTTGGCTACGTCCAGATCGTGGCTTCCGGAGGGATGGACGAGTTCTCCATTGAGGCGCTTGTGAAGAGGGGTGCACCGATCGGGGCTTACGGCGTCGGAACGTTGGCGGGCGTGTCGGCGGATGCACCATGGTCGGACACTGCGTACAAGCAGGTTACGTACGACGGTCGACCGGTCGCCAAGTTCAGTCCAGGAAAGGCGACGTACCCCGGCCCGAAGCAGGTGTGGCGGTGTTTTGACGAGGGTGATGGAAGGGTTGCGCACGATCATCTGACGAGCGCTGACGCGGATTCGCCGGAACCCAATGCGACGACGTTGTTGCACGAAGTGATGTGTGACGGCGAAGTTATCGGCGATTTGCCGTCGCTTGATCAGGTACGGAATCGGGCACGGCTGGAACTTGGACGTTTGCCGGAGTCGGTGCAGGGGTTGGCCGGACCGACGTCTTTGCAGGTCAGGGTATCGGGCGAGTTGGGGGACTTGGCGCGCCAGGATTGAGCCAACTGCCGGGTCTTGCGACTACGCGCTGGTGTGCCAAATGTCATTCTGAGGAGCTTGCGACGAAGAATCTCGCCGCCGGATGACGTCATGCACGCCTGATCTGCTTGCGCGCTGCTATCGGCGAGATCCTTTGCTTGCGAGCTCAGGATGACTTGATGCGGGTCCGAGTTTGGATCGTTAGATAGCGTGATCGCAGCAACGGGTGGGGCAAGCGCCGCCCCTACCGCGTGCCGGTGTGAGCAGCGCCCAAGGCCCCGTTGCCAGCGACTCACGGTCGCTTAGTGTTTGGTGCTTCAGGTGGAGTGGCCGTACAGGGCCGCGTTCACTTTGAGCCACTTGAACATCAGGAACTTCTTCAGCTCAAGCGACACACCGGCTGCCTGAGACACAAGGTTCCTGGCAACCAGAATTTCGGCGCCCTCGTGTCGCAACAGCTCGTATAAGTTCAAATTGGCCTTGCGGGCGTAAGTGTCGACGGACACCTTTGCGTGCCCACCTCAGCCGATGGCGGCGAGATAATCGAGGGCGATCGGCCGGCCAAGGTCACGGATGTGATCTCTGGCTTCGTCTGTCATCAGGATCTGCAATCGATGTTCCTCGTATCGTGATCGGGCGTCGGTATGGAGTTCAGCTGTGCCTTCAACGTTCATGGATTTCGATGCGCGTTCAACCGAATCGGCGCGCCGTTCCTACTTCCCGAACGCGCCCTCTGCACGCAGCGATGATACGTGTTCATCGGAATAGCCAAGCACTTCCGCCATTACCTCGTCGGTGTGCTGGCCGAGCGCCGGTCCCGGAGACGGATGCTCGATCACGCCGTCCATCTTGATGGGCGAGCCGACCTGACGAATCGTGCCGTACTCCGGGTGTTCCACCTCCAGGATCAACTTACGAGCCAGCACCTGCTGATCTTGGAGGGCTTCGGCGACCGAGTTCACGGGTGCGCACGGCACCGTGCCGCGGAGTCGTTCTAGCCAATCAGAGGTGTCTCGCTTTGCGAACTCTTTCTCAAGCTCGGGGATGATCAGATCCCGGTTCTCAAGCCGACCAGAGAAGTTGGAAAATCGGGGATCGGTCGCAAGCTCAGGCCGCCCCATCGCCACCACAAGGTTCTCGTAGAACTTCTCCTTGGCGCAGAACACGACGATCCAGCCGTCAAGTGTGGCGAAGTTCTGGGACGGGAGCAGTGACTGGTGGCTGGATGCAGCCTGTCGGCTCGGCTCCCAGTCCCTGTTCAGGGTCCAAGAAGCGAAGTAGGACAGCATTGCGATGCCGGTATCGAGCAGTGAGACGTCCACATTTCGGCCGATGCCGGTGCGCTGCGCATCGAACAGCCCGATCATCAGTCCGAGCACCGAGGCGTAGCCGCCGGCAAAGTCGATGATCGAGACGCCGCACTTGGCGGGAGGGGCGTCCGGCTCGCCCGTGATGGACATGTATCCGGCATATGCCTGGATCAGATGGTCGTAGCCGGGTTCGGACATTCGCGGCCCTGTAGAGCCAAAGCCGGATAGCGAGCAACAGACGACCTTCTCGTTGAATTGTCCTAAAGCATCGTAGTCGAGTCCAAGCTTTGCAGGCAGATCGCCGCGAAGGTTGTTGTAGACGCCGTCTGAGGCTTTCACCAGGTCGTGCAGCACCGCCATCCCGGATTCGGTCCGAAGGTTCAGCGTGACCGACTTTTTACCGCGGTTGAACGCCTGAAAATACAAAGAATCCTGGTCCGATGCGAAGGGCGGAACGTATCGGGCGACATCGCCGCCAACGCCCGGGTCCTCGATCTTGATGACCTCGGCGCCCATATCGGACAACACGGTGGTGCCAAACGGGCCTGCGCCGAATTGTGATATCGCAAGAATCCTGACGCCTTCTAACGGCGGGCGAATGGGCATTCCGGTCTCCTGATTTCAGCTTGTTGGGCTGCGAACGTTAACGGTGGGTCTGAATGATGCACGGTTTTTACGGTGCGTGGTGCATCAGATGGAACGAAGGCGGCGATCGCACCCTCTGTCATTCTGATCCTTCCGGGGAAGGAGAAGAATCTCCTGGCTCTTATTCGTTCAAGCGCGTATTCCGCGTAGAGACGGTTCAATAAAACGGTCGTAGGGGTCGATTGGTATCGACCGTAGGGGCGGATACCAATCCGCCCCTACGGTGTGATTGCGAATGCTCCCTCTCCCGGTCGGGAGAGGATATAGGTGAGGGGGTTGTCGCTTGAAAAGCGGCAAAGGCCGAGCGCGTCTTCGTGGAAACCCGGTCCTTCGAGAGCCTCAGGACACTGGCTTGGGTGGGCCGTATTGCCATACGCTCCTACGTGTGCTTCCGGCATCGGGCGGAGCAAGCGCCGCCCCTACGGCGTGTATGTCTTCCGCGCCTAACCCTCTCCGGCCTCAATCCCGATGCCCAGGTCGGTGTTCTTCTCCGGCTCCCTCATCTCCAGCGCCTTTTTGGCGGCCAGGCGGAACATTTCTATCGGCTGCGCGCCCGTGAACCAGAATTTGTCGTCAATCAAAAAGCCGGGCACTCCGGTCACACCGAGCTGCATCGCCTCGTCGAACTGATCCTGGATAAGACGATCATACTGACGAGATTCCAGCTTCGGCAGGATGTCGTCCCAGTCCAGCCCGACGCCGATTGCGATCTCTTTTAGCACATCAAAATCGCCAAGGTTTACGCCGTCTTCCCAGAACGCCTTGTAAGCGGCGTGGTGGAATCCGTTTGCCTTGCCGAAACCCTTTGCGTACTCGGTAACGGCCTGTGCATGGATCGTATACGGGGTTAACTTTGCCCGCCGCATTACGATGCCCTCTTCCTCGGCCAGCGCGGCGATCCGCGGGCTTAACTCGCCCTCGGCTTCACCCGGTCGAGTCTCACGAATCTTGCCCTCGGGCGGTATCTCCGGATGGAGCATGAACGCCCGGTAGTCGAACTCGACGTTGAATTCGTCTGCCAGTCTGTCAAGCCGAGCCAGCCCGATGTAGCACCAGGGTCATATGTAGTCGTACCAGACGATGAAGGTGATGGGCGCGTCGAGCGGCTTGAGTGGCGGCAGAGCCTGATCGAGAGACATTCGAAGTTCCTGGTGGCAATGGGCTGGAAATACTTATAAGTCCCCCCATTCTGCCAGACCCCCCAGTGGGGGGCATTATTTTGATGGAGTGGGGGGGCGAGGGACTTTAGCTCGCCGAGGTTCTACAGGGCATTCGTTTGGGCAACCGCACCAAACTCACGGCGGGGCGTTATATGGTCCGCGTGCCGGAAATAGCGTCTCCCGCTGGCCCAGAGCGCCGTTGGGCGAAAGCCCGATCCGGCGTGCCTGAACTACAGCGTTCGGCTTGCCCTGTCCGTTATCGCACTTCCTGCGTACAGAGCGATCAAGCCGCCGATGGCCAGGCTGGGGCCGTACGGGATCAGGGTGCGTCGTGCGCCGAGGCCACGGGCTAGAAAGTGCGCCGATGCCGACGACTCCGCCGATGAGTATCCCGAGGTACAGGCCAAGTAGTAGAAGCTGTATGCCCAGTACGATGCCGAGAAGCGCAGAGAACTTCACGTCACCCCAGCCCAGATCCAGACGGCGGATTCTCAAAGACGCTGGACATCATTATGGCGAGCGCGCCAGATGGCGTATCCATCAACGAGGTCGACGACGACGGCCACCTCGTCACACTCAGGGCGAGTGCTCCAAGTTACGATCTGCTTCTGGAATTCACGACCGTTCTCGAAGGACCGGTAGGGACACAGGCCGGCATCCAGGGTGTTCGGGTAACGTCGATCGGATCGTCGGCGCCTGGAGGATCGATGGCGTATGCAGAGCAAGATCTGTACGGGCTGCTTCCAGGTTTCGAATTTGAGAGTGAAATAGGAACCGGGGCGTCGTTAGATCTGGTCAGCGACATGCCGATTCTGGAACTGGAACTCACGCGGTAAGTACGCGCTGTTTCAGACCTGAGTTAATGCTGGTCACAGCTAAACTGCCGGTATGTCTGCTTTGTTTTCAGGGACCGGAAATGTTGAACAGGGGATCGGCGCACAAGGCGTAGAAGTCACCTACATAGGTCACGCCTCTTTCCTGTGGACCGCGCCGGACGACACGCGCGTCCTGATCGATCCTTATCAGGACCCCGATGAGGGACCCCCGTGGTTCGAGAAAGATTTCCCTCCGGTCGTGGCCGATCTTGCGGTCTCAACCCACGATCATTTCGATCACAATGCGGTTGGCAAAGTCCCGGGCTTTCCTGTTTTGCTTACCGGCTCCGGCGAGTTTGAGACGCCTGGAATCCGAGTCACTGCGGTCCCGGAAGTGCACGCAGGCAAGTGCGTGATGCCAAACAGCCTGGTGGTGGTGGAAGCCGGGGGAGTGAAGTTCGTCCACTGCGGGGACAATCGTTTCGATTTCAATCTGGAAGCCGTTGCGGCGGTAGGGCAGGTCGATATCGTTATGGTTGCCGTCGATGATTCGCAGCACCTGATGAGTTGGGATGAAGTGTGGCAATTGGCGACGGCCTTTTCGCCCCGCGTAATCGTGCCGATGCACTATCTGCTGCCCGGCGTAGTAAAGGCGTCAAGCACGCTGCTAGGTATAGAAAACTGGCTTGCATCGCTGCCGGACGATGTGGCCGTGAGGCGGCTGGAGGGCCCGGAGATCACGATCTCAGAGGATGTGTTGCCGCTACGTCAGGAGAGACTAGATTCCCGACAGACGCCGGAGGTATGGGTGTTCGACTCCGCCTTTGCGATCGGTTAGTGAAGGCGCGTAATCAAGCGGACCAGTTCGGATCTCGACCGGCGAGCGCGAGCGCACGCTCAAAGGGTCCGGATTGCGACGGGGCAGTGACCTCAACCCCAAATGCGCCGGCATCCCGCGCCGGCTCGGTGCAGAGTCGTTGTGCCGTGACAAGGCTTGCGGCGGCCAGTTCCATGGACAGCTCCAACTGTTGACCGGTAGCCATCGCCAGGTCCCAGCCGTGGACGAGGATTTCAAACAGGGTGATGTGACCGGCGATGAACGCCGACATCTCGCGATCTCCAAGATGCGTCCGCCCTTCGAACGCATCCGGCGTAGCCCAGGCGTCCGCCATTTTCGAGCTCCACTCCGCGAGTGCAGATCCTGGACCATCCCCAGAAATCGCTTGTGGGGCAGGTCTATCTATAGGCCCACTCTTCGTCGCTGCTGCGGCTGAGACAGCGAATACGCCCGACATGTGCGTCACGAGTTCGTGGAGGTTGAACTGTTCGCATGGCGTTTCGTTGGAGCCGTTGTCGGCCGAAATGACGTTTGCGAGATATGTGGTGGCGGATACGGCCTCTCGTATCAATTCCGCAGAGCTCATACAGGTGTCTCCCGTTTGTCGTCGCGCACCGGTGTTGGGTACTGCAGGAGAAAGGATATTACGATCTGCTGTTCCCATGTCGGTGCCTCCGTATCAATAACGTGTGTAGAAAAATCCGTGTGGACTACGCGTTTGCGAACTCGTCCGGTCCCGGGTCGCCACCCGCCGCGATAGTCGCGAGCCGTTCTCCGTAGTGCGTCCAACCCATGGCGTGCATCTTGGCCGCCTCTTCGTCCGGCACAAGGTCATAGCTGACCGTGGTGGACCCTGCTGCGATCGGCTGGTCATCGCCCTCCCACCCGAACGTGTACACAAGCCGCGTAGGCGGTGTGACTTCCAGATATTCGCCTCGCATCACCATGCCTTCACGAACAACAATGCGATGCATACCCCGCGGTTTCACATCTACCGCCACGTGCTGTCCCTGCCACATCACCAACTTTGCCGGGTCCGTAAGGAACGAGAATACCGTCTCCGGACGGGCATCGATTTTTATCTGTTGTTCGATTCGGGTCGTATCGGTTGTCATGTTGGGCGACTCCGTTCTTCCTGTTCAGCGACCCGTTTCAAATCAAGCAGCCGATCTGTCCAGAAAGTCTCCAGGTAATCACGAACCTCTCGCAGCCCGTAGCGACGCGCCCTGTAAAGCCGAGGGGTTCCGTCCCGTCGCTCGTCCAGCAGCCCGGCGTCATTCAGCACTTTCAGGTGCTGAGAGATCGCAGGCCGTGTCACCACGAAGTACGCAGTGATCTCGCCGGCGGCCTTTTCGTCATCCCGAACGATGTTCAGGATGGCTCGGCGCCGTGGTTCGGCGAGGGCGTGTAGTGCGGTGTCCATGCGGTTAGTTAATCAGAGACTTACGTAAGTGGAAACTTACTGATAGCCGTCATTCTAAAAACAACTTCTCCTGCACCAGAACCCCTCCCGGCTGAACTTCCGTTACATTGGCAGCACGCTGATATTGCACCCGGGAGGTTACCGATGACCACGACCACGTACGTTTTCGATGAATTTGTCCACGACATGACGGTCCTTGTAGATGGCCAGCCCGATCAGGAACGGCTGTTCGATCTCGGCTCCTACTACCTGGAGCGCCTGATCAACAACCCTGACGCAGTGCCGCAGGAGTTCCGTGTACCGGCAGGCTCAACGGGCCGTTCCGCCAACCACGGCTCTTACATCCTTCACCGGGGAGAAGGGTTGGCGATCAGCAGCGTTGTGTGGGGACCGGGTGACCATATCTCGGCGCACGATCACAAGACCTGGGGCATGATCGGCGTCATGAACAACGGCATTACCGAGACACGATTCAATCGTAAAAACGACGGTAGCCGGGATGATTTCGCCGTACTCGAAGTTGACCGTAAGACACTTGTGCAGCCGGGAGAAGTTTCGTTGTTGATCCCGGACGTGGATGAGATCCACCAGATGGACAACACGTCTGACCGGCCGACCGTGGAGATCCATGTCTATGGCAAGGACTTGAAGGGCCTCGAACGGTGCATGTACAACCTCGAGACCGGGGCCGTAAAGAATTTCTCGACGACGCGCTGGGACAACTGCTAACAGCAGGCGAGGCCTGGTTTATTTTGGGGGGTTAGTTAATTGCTGGGTGAGCGCACTGGAGAACAGCTTTCGGCTTTGCTGGACGGAGACGCGCCGTTCGCACTGATCGATATCCGGGAGCCGATGGAGTACAACGCCGCCCACATACCGGGTGCGAGCCTGATCCCGCGACGCCGGTTGGAGTTCGAGGTATCGCGGTCGCTGCCGTACAAGGGTGTTCAGGTGGTGCTATGTGACGACAACGGTCGTAACGCCGAGCGCGAAGCGGCCACGCTTGTCCGGGGTGGTTACACCGACGTTTCGGTACTCAAAGGCGGCGTTAATCGCTGGGCTGCGGATGGCCGACCGACCGAGTGGGGCGTGAATGTTCCGAGTAAGACTTTTGGCGAGGAGATCGAGTTGGAGCACGAGGTGCCGACCATCTCGGCCGACGAGCTGCATGAACGGATCGAGCGCGGCGACAAGCTCATAATCCTGGACACACGCACGCCGGAAGAGTTTCAGCGCCTGTGCATACCCGGCGGTCGAAGTGTGCCCGGGGGCGAGCTGGCGCTTCGGATAGCTGACATACGGGCCGAGGCGGGCCAGGACGCGACGGTGGTCGTGAACTGCGCCGGCCGGACGCGCAGCATCATCGGCACCCGATTGCTCCAGAGGATGGGGGTCGAGGACTTGTACGGACTAGAGAACGGAACTGCCGGTTGGGGACTGGCCGGATATGAGCTTGAGGCGAACGCGGACCGTACCGAAATGCCGGAGCCGTCGGCCGAAGGCGCGTCTGAGGCCGAGCGTTTCGCACGCGGTGTGGCTGCCGAGGACGGGGTGCAGCTTATCGACGTGGTGAAACTGCGTGAGTTGATGGCTGAGCAGGATGACAAGACGCTGTACCTGGTAGACGTTCGCATGCAGGACGAGTTCCGGGCGGGGAACGTCCCCGGAAGCGCATGGATGCCCGGGGGCCAGGCGGTGCAGACGGCCGACGCCACGGCGGTGGTCCACAACGCGCCGATCGTATTCATTTGTGACGGCATAACCCGGGCTGCAATTGCAGCGTCCTGGTATAGGCAGTTGGGCAAAAACGACGTTTACGCGCTGGATGGCGGCACAACCGCATGGACGAATGCCGGACTTGACCTGGTAGGCGATGCTGCGGCGTCGGAATCACACGGACGCACTGTGCTCGGTCTCGATGCGGCGCGCTCCGGGAATCGTGAGATTCCGGCGAACGATCTGGCTTCCAACTCATCCCGAACGGTCCTGTTTGTTGGAACAAGCGCTGAATTTGCAGCGGGCCATGTGCCGGGCGCTTCCTGGGTGTCTCGCGGGGTTCTGGAGGGCGAGGCAGGGGCTGCGATTCCAGGAATGAACACGCCGGTAGCTATCACTTGCGAAGACGGAGGGGACAGTGCCGCGCTGGCTGCGGCGACGCTTTCTGAGATGGGTTACCGGGACGTCGTGTGGCTAAAAGGCGGCATGGACGCGTGGCGCTCAGAGGGCCGATCGGTAGAAAAGGGCCTGACCGGGGTAATATCGGCGCCGCTTGATGTACTTCCGGCCGGCACCAATCGCAGTTACGGAGACATGATCAACTACCTGCGCTGGGAGACGGCGCTGGTGGAACAGCCGGAGCGGTAGGCGCTTCTACGGTGTGTCGCCGGTAGGGGCCCACTTCTTCGCCGCGATATCCACCAGGGCGACCAACTGCAGGACGCTCCATGCGAACGGGACGTACCCGCCATAGCCGAGGATCGGCATCTCGAACACAGGAACGTAATCCAGCACCGGGATGTCGTAAGTCCATTTCGGGAACGACCAGAAATTCCAGAACTCCCATAGTCCGCCGCATACAAGCCCGGCTGCGCCGACAACCGAGGCTCGCCGCCTGGCTCCCTGGCTTAACTCCGAGACTATCGAATTTCCGCCCCCCAGGATCACCAGTCCGTCTATGAGCAGGAATGGCGCGATCCACACCAGCGGATAGAAGACGTCTGGCAGGACAAGGGTTGCCGCCCCTGTCACGATTCCGAGGGCAACCAGCCAGATGGCCATTCGCCTCGATCCGGGTTGTGTCGGTGTCTCCGGGAGCAGATCGAGTGTGAGTCGGTTCACCATAGCGGTCGCTGCCACAAGGGCGGGCACCACGGTGGCGAACGCCAGGGACGCCAGGATTGCGAACTCGATATCGTCGTAGCGGTCTCGCCCCAGGTACTCCCAGTTCGCGGTGCGGGAGTTGATGGCCTCGAAGTACCACCAGATCGGAACGGATATTGCTGCGAGGGTGAGGTGACGCCGGACGCCTGGGTAGTCCCGGTGCGCTGACCACATGAGCAGGGCTGCGCCGGTCCAGAGCAGCAGGAACGCCAGCGGATTCAGGAAGGCGGTCGTGGCCCAGAGGACGACCCAGCCGGGGATCAACAGTCCAAGTCCGACTGCGACGTGAGCGCCTTTAACGCTGTGTCGCGGCGCCTGATTCATTACGGCCCTACTACGTCTGTGTGCTCTGTGTTATTGGCATCTACCCGCGCCCGGGCGATCCGTTTGTCGATAGGCGGGTGTGAGTGAAAAGCGATCTCCATCAGGCGGTGAGGGCTTCGGTCCGCCAGGTTCTGTTTGGCCAGCTTCTCCATCGCCCGTATGAAACTGTCCGGCTCATCGATCGTGTCCAGAGCGAACCGATCCGCGGCCGCCTCACGCCATCGTGAGTAGGTGTTGATCAGCGGGAGGGCGATCAACGACACGCCGATCAGGATGAGGGCAAGCGCCGGCATCCCCGCAATGTCTCCACGGCCCGTGAGATCGAGCGGGCCATCGAGCCATCCGATCAAGAGGTGAATCACGAGGAAGCTAAGGAACGTGATCGGCGTCTGGACCAGGATGGCGTTCCTGATGTCCCCGCTTACGTGATGACCAAGCTCGTGGGCGAGCACCGCTTCGATTTCGTCCGGCTCGTAGGTGTCCAGCATCGTGTCCGACACGATCACGCGGCGGGTGTTGCCCCATCCAACCACAGCTGCGTTGGACCGCGTCGATTTTTCGGACAGGTTCCACACAGAGACTCTTACCGTGCGCACACCGACCCTGTCACAGAGCCCCAGGAGCCGGTCTTTGATCGGCCCTTCTGGCAACGGTTCGAATCTGTAGAACAGGGGCATAAGCAGCACCGGGGCGAGATTCGTCAGCAGCACAACGAAAACGGTTACGCCGACGCCTGCTATCAGCCACCAGGTGTCCGGGAATGCGTCGATCAGTCCGTACACGGCGGCAGCGCCTGCGACGCCAAACATTAGTCCGAGCGCAAGGGACTTCACCCAGTCCTCGACCCAAGACCCGAATAGCTGTACTGACGTCCCCGCTCTGCGTTCCAGGAAGAGGCTGTTGTAGACGTGTGGGAGGAATGTCAGGATCTGAAGGGCGATGTAAAGGTCTATGAACATCACGATCGCGCCCAGGGAGGGGTTCAACGTGAACTCTTCCGCCTGGTCTCGCAGCCATGTGTTCGCGGGAGTGAGCGTTACGGCCAGCAGCATTCCGATCATCAGAACCAGGCTGACGATAGACGCGATACGTTTGAATTGCCGGTAACGACGCGCTTCATACTCCGTTAGCGGCGGGAGCGTTGTCGGGAACTCGGCCGGGTCGCCGTAGAGATCGTCGCTGGCGTCGATCGCTGGATCGAAGGCCGGATCGTCTTGCGGTTTCTGAGAAGGGTCTTCCATGATCCTGTGAATTATGACGGTTCCCGGCCAAGCGGGGTTTCCGGAGTGTTTACGCCGACATGGGCGGTGGCGCGAAGGGACCCCCGGTCGGCGGCCGGAGGTCTCTGTTTATTTGCTGGACGTGGACTCGAATGAACGGACCCAGGATTGGCGACGGTTAATCGTCGCCGTGACCCTTCTTTTTACCGTGTTTCTCTCCGTTTTCGTGCTCTTGCGGAGCCCCGGAGAATTTGGCGGTGGCGTTCGTTATCAAGATCTCGCCGAATGACAGGTCTTCCTGGCCAGGGGACTTGTTCACGATGACGATCAGATCGCCGGTCATCTAGTCAAGATCCCGGTCCCCGGCGGTGAATTCACCCGGTTTCGGGTTGATTTTGAAGCTACCCGTGTCCACGACGTGGAGGTCCACAGCAGGAACGAAGACGTTGGTGGGATCGTAGTCGTCTCCGCCTTTTGTGCAGGCAGGCGTAGATAGCGGTCCCGAGGATGTTGAGTTTGGCGGTCCCGGAGATTCCTCCAACAGAGAAGTCACAGCGAAGTTTGCCTTCCAATTCTCCAGAGTAGGTTTGGACGCCGAATACTGATGGAGGATAAACAACCACGTTGGTTAGCGTCGCTTTGGAAGTATGCAGGCTCAGGATCGCCTTCCCATTGATGAGGAGTTCCGTGGCGTCACATGCTCCTGTCACGCCTGTCTCCTCACACCCGCCGACGGCCGTAAAGCCGCCTGCCACACCTTCATCCGTGGTGTGGCAGGCGGATGCTGTCGATGGTCCTGGCGTTCTTTTCGCCCGTGTACTTGATCGTTACTTTGGTAGAGAACTCGGCGCCGGGATCGAAGAATTCCCCCGGCCCCACTCCCAGACGAGAGCCGAGGCGCCAAATTGTGCCTTCGACTTGGCCGCGTGAGCGGACACGATTGTGACCGCGCTGATCATCATTGCGACGGCCAGTACGAGTGCCACCGCAGATCTTCGTGATTTCATTGATTAACCCTCCGATAAACGTCCCGAATGGACGTGTCACGTCCGCTGAGGTGTGAAGCCATTGGGTTCCCCATTTATAAGTGAGATCTGCCGACGCCCGGAGGATATTCGGTGTGCAGGTGGTCAATCAGTGGTGGTCGGTCCGGGATAAGACGGACGATGGTGCCGACGCGGTGTCAACCGGTGTGGATCGATCGGTGCGCGGCATGTCCAGCCCCGAGTGCTACGATTGCCGACGTGTTGGCCGATCCCGGCTGATCAAATCCCCGCCTCAAGTGGAGACATATGGGCAAGACGTACTGGCTGCTGTCCTCGACAGAAGAAAATTTCCGGGCCACGAGCGACCTGGGTTTCAGCGTTCAGGGTGTAGACACGCGGCAGCGCCGAAAGGCGGTGCGTATGGCTGAAGAGGATCGAATGATCTTCTATATCTCTGATCGGCGGGCGTTTGCGGCGTCCACGACTCTTACGTCCGATCATTTTGAGGACCACGAACGTATCTGGAAGTCGCACCGGGAAGAGGAAGATTTTCCGCACCGGGTCAAGATGCAGGTGGATGTAGTGGTTGAGGAAGGGAGATGGGTTGACGCTATGCAGATCGGCCCACGGCTTGAGTACGTCCGAAAGTGGCCGCCGGAGATGTGGCCGCTGGCGCTGGTCGGCTCGCTTCACATCATCCCTCAGCGAGATTTCACGATGCTGGAGGAAGAGTTGAAGCGGGCGAACGTCGTCGCAAAACAGGTCCGACGCCGCGGAAGGGGACGCCGTGGCAGACGCGGACGCCGCGTCCATGGCGAGTCAGGCCAACAGACCGCGGCGGCGCAGGACTAAGGGCGCGCCGCGGAAGCGCTAAAAACAAATACCGGACCAAGCCGTCGAAGCAGGCCCCTGCAAGCTTAGATCCAGAGTCAACGAACCTAATACCCGAACGCCAACCAAATAAGGCCCCCACCGGGGGCTAGTCGCGGTAGCCGGACTCTGTGAGGCTGGACTTGATCGGGTCGTGCGGGCCCTGGCCGAAGTTGTCGTCGTACAGATCCGCGAGCCTGGCGTTCTCGTCGTTCGGAACGGCGGCGAGATCTGCTGCTGCGACGAACTCTTCAAGCTGCTCTGTACTCGTCATCGTTGGCAGCACGGACCCCACTATCTCGGGCTTCAACACGAACTGGAGCGCTACCTGGGCGACCGTTCCGTCGGTATTTTCAAACAGGAACTGGATTTCATCCAGCTTGTTCAGCCCCTTCTCCAACCACTCCTTCTTCCGGTAGGTTCGGTGGTCACTGGGGTCAAACACTATCGGCTTATCGCGGGTGTAAGTCCCGTCCAGAAGTCCCGATGCGTGCGGCACCCGGCTCACTACGCCGACGCCTTCTTCCGCTGCGACTTCTATGAACCTGCGCCCGGGTTCCTGCTCAAAGACGTTGTAGATGATCTGCGCCGGAACGTGTCGTTTCTGGATCGTGAACTCGCCCTCTTCTACCCATCCGATATCCGGGCCAACGGCGATCCCGTAGGTCCTGACTTTTCCGGCCTTCACCAGCCCGTCCAGTGTGTCGAACAGATCGTCTCGTTCGATCGTCGACAGGCGGGCGTTGTGGGCCTGGTAGAAGTCGATGTAGTCGGTGCCCAGTCGCTTGAGTGAACGGTTGCAGGCCTCTACTACGAACTCCGGATCCCACTTTTGCGGCCGTTCTTTGTGTCCCTCTCGGGGAGCATCAAGGTCGTAACCGAACTTACTGCCTATCACGATCTCCTGCCGATGTGAGGAGAGTGCGTCGTTCATGATCTCTTCGCCGTAACCCTCGCCGTACGTGTCGGCTGTGTCGAAGAAAGTGACGCCGAGCTCGAACGCCCGGTTTAGAAGGGCTTCGCCGGCATCTTTATCTACGGGGCCCCACCAGCCGGTGGAAACACTCCATACGCCAAAACCGATTGTCGATAGCTTGAGGTCAGTTCCGGCCAGGGTCCGGTATTTCAACGGTGGGCCTTTCTTGGCCTCTTCAGGCCTTGAATTACTTGGAAGCTGGTGTAGTTGTGTGCGTCGATTGAGATTCAGGCGGTCGCGTGGGTCGCAGCGAGGGCAGCTTTGATTTCCGATACTCTGCGCTCGTATTCAGTGTCCGGGATGGCGGGAGTCATCTTGCCCAGCGGAACTTCGTCATCGAGGTCTACCCAGGAGGTGCATCCGCTGTATTCCTGGGTGAGCGGCATGGTTACCGGCTCTTGAATTGAGTGGCAGCGAAGGAAAATTACGTTAAGCGGGTGCAACGGCTTCCAGTGAACACGCTTGAGCGCGAATCCCGGCGCCCAGATGTGAAACGGCTCAAGTGCTGCCGTCGCGGACTCGGGATCTCCTGAGTCAGAAACCCCGAGTTCGATCACGTCCGTGACCTCTGCGTAGAGACTGAATGTGACCTTGGACGGATCAGGGGACGGATCGAGCTTGTCTTCCTCATCTGTTAGCCATGACCGGTAATCCGGTTTCAGTAGTTCCGCATTCTCATGGAGGTAGCCGGGGAAGAACAGGAAGCGGTCGTGTTCGATCTTGAAGTGCAGATTCGGCTCCCGTATGCCGCCTTTTCGCAGAATTATGATCTGCTCGCCGCTCGCAAGTGCTTGAATGGTGACGGCCCATTCCTTAAATGCTGTCTGACACGCGTTCGGCATGATTCGTATCTCTCGGATTCGTCGCCGATTCTTACGGCGAACGGATGGAATTATACGAGCGTGTCGTCGTAAGACGCGGTGGGATACCCAGGAGGACGCTTCTTGAAAACGAAACAGACGCTCGTACAGGCTCGGATAGTCTCGTTTACAGAGCGGCAGAAACCCGATCAGCCCTGTGCCCGAGCATGGTCAGGACATTGGCCGTCGTCGCTTCCATAACCTCGGCGATGTCGATGCCCTTTAGTTCTGCCAGTTTCGCAGCGACGATCGGCACGTCCTTCGGCTCCGTCCACTTCTCCCGCTTGCCCTTAAACGGCTGCGGGTAACAATCTGTTTCGAGGACGATCCACTCAAGCGGGAGTTTCTGTGCGACTTCTTGCAACTCAGGTAGCCGCAACAGAGGCTTCGCTAGCGATATGTAGCAGCCCAGGTTGATCACAGCGGCGGCCTCATCATGGCTGCCCTGGAAGTAGTGTGCCGCTCCGCCGAGTTCCGATACTCGCTCCTCGGTGAGTACCCGAATCATGTCGTCCGTGGCGAACCGCATGTGGAACACAACCGGAAGGCCGGCCTCATGGGCGATGTCGAGCTGGGCACGGAACGCGCGTTCCTGTACAGCTCTGTCCGGTGAGTGATCCTGGTGGTCCAACCCGACCTCGCTCATCACGACCACCCGTTCGTCGGAGGCCATCTGGCGCAACTGATCGAGAGCAACGTTGTCCAGATCTCCGGTTAGATCAGAAGGGTGGACGCCCACGCCGGAGAAAACGTTGTCGTACTCGGCCGCAAGCTCAAGACACCGACGAGTGCTTTCCACGGTGACGCCGGCCGCGATGATTGGACCAACTCCTACCGCCTGTGCCCGCTCAAACATCCCCGGGAGTTCGTCGGGCTCGTACTGATCGATATGCGTATGAAGATCAACGAACAAGTGGTTTCCCCGTTCCTTCTTGCCCGCATGCCACGTCTTGCGGGCAACCATAGCGCTCACGATTTGCGTCAGATCCCGACCGGATGAGGAGGCGACACGCCGGTGCGCTCCGTACACTGATTGATAGCGACCAATCGTACCGCCTCCTCAACACAATAATTTGCCATCAACGACAGATTTACGTACCGGGCCAATCTGGCAAGTATTAAGCGCGCCCGCATTGCTAACGGCGGTATTGGTGTTGTTGCTGGCAGTCGCGTGCAGTTCTTCGGGCGAATCCTCAGGTACGGGAGCCTCGACGGCTACCGCTTTTCCCGTCACGTCCACCCCGACCGTCTCCGGTGCACCCGCTGCGACTCCGGAGGGCGATGTGAGTTCGACTCCCGTCGCCACCGCTTTTCCTTCCGTCAGCGCAACTCCGCCGGTTCCGCCCGCCGATACCGGCGGCGGCTTTCTCCGGTTCTCGGTCCCGGAATCGGGCCCGCATTTCGATATCCACCGTGAGGTGTCGCCGGCCCTTTCCACATGGGGTATCGGGCTGATCTACAGCAGGTTGCTCAGGAACGCCGACGCCGATTCAGCGAGCCTGGTGGAGTGCGAAATCTGCGAGAGTTGGGAGTTCGTTGATTCGGACTGGTTGCGGATCACGCTTCGTTCAGATGTGATGTGGCAGAACATCGATCCATTGAACGGACGCCGATTGGTGGCGGCTGACGTGGCGTTCAGCCTGGAACGGCAGCGCGCTCCCGGAAATCCCAACGGCGATCTACTGACCGGCATCGGCGCCATCACTGCGGTCGACGATAAAACTCTTGAGCTGGAGCTTGTGTCCGGCGGCCTTGACGCCGATCTTTTGCTGAACCTGGCGGACGGCCGGACCCGCATCGTTGCACCGGAAGCGGTGGCCATCAATGGAGACCTGCTTCGCGGCCCGAACGTCGGGAGCGGACCATGGATCTGGATCGACACTACGGCGCAAACGGCCGCATATGATCGAAACCCGAACTATTTTGAGTCCGGCCTTCCGGGGATCGACGGATTTCAGATTTCGTACATCCCACAGGCCAGTACAAGGATTGCCGCCTTCCGGGTCGGGATATTGGATTTCGTTGACGCTTCCGGGGCCGAAGAGATCGAGACGCTCAAACGCCTCCCGGAAATCAGCTCGAAGCTGATAACCAGCTTCGGAACCGGGGCCGAGATCGCCTTCAACACCGCCATGCCGCCGTTTGATTCGCTACTGTTCCGGCGCGGCGTGTTCAGGGCGATGGATCCCTGGAACGACCTGGAAGACCTGTGGGGCGGCGATGGAATGGTGACGCTAGGTATCCCTACACCGAGGACCGCATGGATGCTCAGCGAAGACGCCATGCGGACCGGGTTTGCGGATGTCGATCGTGCGGCCGAGTTGCTGATGGAGTCCGGGGTCGTGCCAACCGGGCCGGTCGGGATAACGGTCGGCCAGTTTGGGAACAGCTATCTATTACAGGCTCGGAGAGTTGCGGACGCGCTGGCGGTACTCGGATTTGAGAGCACGATCCGTGAGGTGACTACTCGGAAATTTGCCGACGAGGTCTGGATCGGCGGCGACTACCAGGTTTTCGTGGGCGCGCAGGCCCCGGTGGACGGCGTCAGCGACGACCTGTTCTCGGTCCACCATTCTGATGGCCTGTGGAACACCACGGGGTTCTCGTCCGACGAGCTTGATGGGCTGATCGAACTCCAGGCAACTCAGATGGATCTGGCGGAGCGAAGGCTGACGTTACTGGACGCCCAGTTCCGCATTCTGGAAGGCGCTCACCGATTCACTGTGGCGGCGCGGACGACTCACTGGCTCGCTCGGGAGTGGGTAGGCGGGTTCGACCCTGATCCAGGACGGGGCGAGAACGCATGGTTGGCGCGACTGACTCTCGGCGAGCACGAGGAGATTTAGGGGCGATGCCGGGCAGCCGCTTTGGGGCTGGCTAACCTTACGCCGAAAGCATCACTTTCAAGCACCAGGCTATGTAGATAGATGATGACTGGTCACCCTAACGCCCGGCCTTCCACTTTTTGAACTCGGCCGTGGTCTTCTCGTCCGGCGGATAGTAGTTGCCCGGTGACAGGCCTTCGGCGTCCAGGCGGGCGCGAATCCACTCCTCAAGCTCGTCGTACTCGATCGCTTTCCGGGCGATATCCGCCGCCACCTCTCGCGGGATCACCACCACACCGTCGTCGTCCGCGTGCAGATAGTCACCCGGCTGCACAAGCACACCGTCGACCGCAACGGTGCCGTTCGTCTCGAACGGGAACCCGAAGGTCGTTCCAAGGTTTGATGTTTGGTCCAGCCCGAAGAAGGCGGGTCCGTAGTCCTTGACCACGTGCATGTCGCGGACGCCACCATCGCAGATCAGCCCTGCCACGCCGCGCTGCTTGAGCCGGAGGAACTTCACGTCGCCGCCGATCGACATACGCTTGTCCCGCATCGACTCCATAACGATCACGTCGCCCGGCCCCGCTGCTTCAAATGCGGCGTACTCTGGAGAGTCTTCACCCGCGGGCTTTTTGGCCTCAACGTCCGCCCGGAACGGCACGAATCGGACCGTCACGGCACGCCCGACAAGCCTCCTGCCAGGAGTCAGGTTGCGGATGTTCGGCATGTACATGTAGTTGGGGGCGAAGCCGTTTTTGGCGAGCACATCCAGGACGGCGGTCGAGTTGATCGCCATAAGGCCGTCGATCAGGTCCTGGGTCAGTGCGGGGGCGGGCGTGGGAGGGTGGTTAGCCATGCGGGTTCCTCTGGTTATCGGACGTGTTGATGATTGGCTTGATGGGGCGCGTTGCGGCGCGCCGGGAGGCCGGAATTATACGGTCGTGATACTCGCTCGCGCCGGACTCAGGAGCGCGATGTCGTGTTCAGATCTGCCCTCTGCGATCAACCCTGCTATGGCGTCAGCGGTCACCGGGCCGTAGTGGATGCCCTTGCCGGAGTGCCCGGTCGACAGGTAGACGTGGTCCCATCCGGGGACGAGTTCTACGTACGCCCGCCCGTCCGCTGAGATTGGCCGCAGGCACGCCGTCTGGCCTGAGATACGCGCCGTCTGTACCCGGTCTGATAACCGGGCGGCCCTTAGCAACAACGCGTCACGCGCACTCGCCGTAATCGAACGGTCGAACCCGACGTACTCTTTCGATGCGGCCACGATCGTGTCGCTCAGCCTTTTGGGGATGAGAGAACCACCGTCTTCGACGATATCGATCCCGATCTCCAACTCCGGTCCTTCGCGATCTCCGGGTGAAGCGAGATACACAAGTTCTCCTCGCTGCGGCTTCACCGCGACCGGGTGCCCCAGCCACTCGGCAGCCTCGCCGGACCACGGACCCATCGCCAGGACAACCGCACCGCCGTGGATCTCCGTCCCGTCTTCCAACTGAACCCCGGTACTCGATGTGAGCAGCCCGACCACCCTTCCGGACATCATGCGCGCACCGCGCTTCTCGGCCGCCTGGAGCGCGGACATGGTGAGGCGGTAGGAATCGACCGTCGGCTCGTTGTCTCTCCTGAGTGCGCCGATGATATTTGCCGTGATCCACGGGCTCATGGCACGCGCCTCTTCGCCCGACAGCCACTCCATCGCCACGCCTTCAGAGGCGCGCTGCGATTGGAAAACGCGCAGCTCTGCGATGCCGTCTTCGGTGACAACGCAGCGCAAGTAAGGATCGGGCTGGTAACCGTGATCGATGCCGGTGACGCTCGGAAGCGTTTCAGCTAGTTCCGCGTGCAGGCGCAACGTGGCCGGGGATAGGGCGAGCATCGCGGAGTCGTTCTCGTGAGAGTACGGCGTGAGCCAGCCGGCCGACGTTCCTGACGCGCCGCTCGCTATGCCATCAGCCTCGATAACAACCGAACTCAGCCCGCGTTGCAACAGGTAGTAGGCCGTCAGGCAGCCGATGATGCCGCCGCCAACGATGACGACATCTGCCGGTCCGGGTTTCGCTGTGCTGATGTTGTTCCCTCCCGGTCTCATCTTTTTAGAAGACGTCAGTCAGCGAACCAGTCCCAGAACTTTGATGCCTGCGATATGGACACTTCGATGTCTTCCTCGATCAGGTACCGCTCCGCCGCCAGCCTCTCGCCCGCGGCCCGCACTCTCTCCAGGTACACGTCCTTTGACGCGTACCGCTCCTCGATAGACAGACGGGGGTCGCCGACTAATTCACGTTGTGCCTGTGTGGCGGCGAAAGGCACGGTTCCGCCGGCAAATACCAGCAGTTGGGTCTCGCCGCCAACAGCTGGATGCCGAAGCGTCCAGCCGGTCGTAGCTGCGATAGGCACGGCGACCTCCGGCAGCGTCACGCCGGCGACCTCGTTACCGTCGATGTCCACGGCGGACACGAGCGATCCGAACACCTTGCCTTCACGCGGCGGGAAGGTCGTCACCTGTTCACGGGACTCCATTAGCCCGAAATCGCGTCGCTTTGGATCGGCGTGATGCTCGGGATAGTTGGCACCCGGGATCTTGTTGAAAACGGTGGCCGGTTGGCCTGTTGGCACTGCCGTGCCGTCGTCTATCCGAGGATGGCGGCTTGGAGGTGGCTCGACGCCATCCTCCACCCAGGCGTCCATGTTGGTAAGGCAGGCACGCAGCAGTGGCCCGTAGTCGATGATATTCCGTAGATTCTGGGACCGGTCCTGGCCCTCCTCCCCTGCGGCAGCGACGTCCGTAGGCGGCCACATTCCGAGGCCGTGCTCGGTGCCGGTGAAGTGGTAAATGCGGGTGTTCGGCCCGGGATCAACGTCGCGTGCGCCGTCGGGGTCGGTATGCAACAACGAGGCGTCGCCGCGGTGGTACTCGGCCGACGTGTTCGTGTAGAACACCTTGATGTTGCTGTGGCGGCCGTCCAGCCGACCGTGGAGCGAACCGATCTCTTCCGTCTCGGGGTCGATCGTCTGTGCGCTGGCGAACGGAAAGAGCTGGGTCAGCATGTTGTTGCGGTCTTTGGAGTTCTGGCCGAATCGCTGGTTGAACTCGCCCCGCATGCCCCCGGCAACGTTTGCGATAACGCCGTCCACCGCTTCCCGCCCGTCCTCGTCCAGGTTCAGGTCGTTGTAGACATAGGTCCGGAGGTAGCGCCCGGTCTGGGAACGTCCGTACGCGTAGGCATGTTTCACCCCCGGGACGGGCGATTCCAGTACGGGAGTCCCGTGCTTGATCCATGACGTGACATCCCGTAGGGCGGCGAAGCTCAGACCGAGCACTCGTGCCCCGACAGTGTTGTAGATCACCTGGTAGAGACGGCCCTTCTGGAACATTGTCCCCGAGCAGATGTAGTCGGGATCGGCGACGTAGTTTCCATCGTCGTCTATCCGGCCGAATCGCCAGTCCTCCCGTGCGATCGGCTGAGGGTCGCCGTCTGGCTCGTCCCGAACCTCCATCGAAGCGCCAGGCTCATCCATATCGGCCGCCGGGTATGCACGATGGCCTTTGTCGGAGAGCAGGAAGTTGTGGGTGTCGGTGGGTGACTGAAGCTGCGAGTAGATGCGGCCGATGATCGGGTTACCGTTCGGGTCTACGCCGTCCGGACTGTGCAGCGTGATCAGGGCCGGGTAGTCAGGTGCGTCCTTTTGCCAACCGCAGGCGACGACGACGTAGCCGTGCCGCATGAGGTAGCCGTCGCCGGCATCGAGCTCGACATCGATCGGCGTGTTTTCGTTGATGTTCGGCCGGGTCGCACGGTTGAAGTTGGGGAGGGCGACCCGATTCCCGCGGTTCACCACGTCCAGCACCATCTTGCCGCTGGCCTTGCTGCGGTCCACCGGCAGGATGATCGACACATCTGCCGAGAACTCGACACGTCCGTCTGCGTTACGTGGCGCCAACCCAACGTCCGTGATGCGCTCGTTTGCCGAGTGCTCGGGGTCGATATCGAAGTGCAACGTGCCGCGTAACTCTTCGTACGGACCGACGTCTCCCCACGACTTTCCATTGGCAAGGGGACGACTGAACTTCACATCGAAACGATTTACCGGCATTTAGCGTTCCTTATGTATGGGGCGTGGTGGAACCAAGGATTCGTCCGGCCACAGAGTACGCCTAATCAGGCTCTTCACGTAATAAACGTGACCTGATGGGAGAGAAGGCAATAACGCCGCACGCGACGTAGGAACGGGAAGATGGCGCGATTCATGATGCTGGCGGTCGCCGGGTTGACGCTGATCGCCGTCTCTTGTGGCAGCGATCCTGGGCCCGGAGTGGGATCTGAAACGGCCGTCGGTGTTGAGCCAGCGGCGACAGTGGCGCCTGCGAGCACCTCTGTGCCCATGGCGCCTGCGAAGCCGGCGGATACCTGCCACCCGACGCCAGGTTCTACAACAGATCTACCCACATACTTGCATCGCATCCCGACCGGCACTGACATTCCTTCGTAGGTCGTAACCCGGGAACGCTGAAATCCGGCGCTGTGATGCAAAGAAATCCCAAGAGTGGCTGGTGCCGTGGTCGGCCCAGTACTAGTGGCTGACAGTTCAAAAAAGGGAACCCTATTTCGACACGCAAGATGTGTCGATTACGAAGCTAAAAAAGAGTTCGAAAAGAGACTCCCCTTTTTCAATCGTTGTTACGTTCGGTGGAGTGCTTTGTGCAGAGCTACCCACCATGACCGTTCGTGTAATAGTCCCAGCGGACTCCGGCGTGAGTGACTAGATCGTCGATGTCCTCGGTCAGGACGTAGCCTTCGTCTGCTACCGCTGTTGCTGCATCTCGGATCTGCGACAGGTATGCGTCTCGGGACGGGTAGCGTTCTTCTATGGATTGGCGTGGGTCGCCTGCGGCATCTCTCGCTGCCCGGGTTTTTGCGAAGGGGATTGTTGACCCCATGAAGACGAATAACTGGCGTTCGCCGCCGTTGTCCGGGTGACGGAGGTTCCAGCCGGTGTGCGTTGCTAGCGGGACCGTGACCTCGGGCATCCGAATTCCGGCGATCTCGTTTCCGTCTGCGTCCACCGCCGAGACCAGCGAACCAAACGGCTTCCCCGGGATTGCCGGGAGGGTGTGCGTCTGGTTCAGGTCCTTGTCTGCGCCGAAGTCGAGTCGACGCGGCAGGGCGTAACGGTCCGGGACGTGCGCGCCCGGGATTCGGGCGAAGATCGGGCCGAGCTCTTCCGGCGGCACCGCGGTCCCGTCGTCAAGCCGTGGATGGTTACTTGCCGGAGCGGGCACACCCTCCGTGACCCAGCGGTCCAAGTTCACGAGCGCGCCGCGCAGGGCTGGCGAGTAGTCGATCTGATTCAGCGAGTTCTGACCGGCCTCGCCCATCATGTCGTTCCGGTCAGTCGGAGGCCACACGCCGAGGCCGTGCTGTGTGCCGCCGAAGTGGTAGATCCGCACATTCTCGCCGTGCTGCACGTCACGCGTACCGTCCGGGTCCGTGTGGAGTAGCGAGGCGTCGCCCCTGTGGTACTCCGCCGACGAGTTCGTGTAGAACACCCGGGCACTGGAACCACGGGCCTCAAACCGGCCCATTAGCGACCCTGTCTCTTCCGTCTCCGGGTCGGTCTCCGGCTGGTCCGTGAACGGGAACATGTGGACCAGCATATTGTTGCGGTCCTTTGAGTTCTGCCCAAATCGTTGATTGAACTCGCCCCGCATCCCGCCGGCCACGTTCGAGATGATGCCGTCCAGCGCCTCGCGCCCCTCTTCGTCCTGATTGAAGTCGTCGTAGATGAAGGTCCGCATCAACCGACCGGTCTGCGATATGCCGTACGAAAAGGCGTGGTCGATATGCCCGGCCAGCGGGTTCTCGTCTTTTCCTGATTCGTTTTCGCGGGAACCATGTTTGATCCAGCTCGTGCAGTCCCGGAGAGCGGCGAACCCGAGTCCGAGGACACGGGCTCCGGAGGTCGTGTACGCGACTTGATAGAGCCGTCCTTTCTCAAATCCGCCGTCCATCGAAACGTAGTTGGGGTCGGCTACGTAATCGCCGTTATCGTCGATCCGGCCGAATCTCCAGCGGTCCCGATCGATCGTCTCCGCCGGCAGGTCCGGCATGTCCCGGGCGGTCAGAATCGCTCCGGGCTCGTCTATGTCCACCGCCGGGTACGGCCGGTGATCGCGGTCGGACAGCATCATATTCGTCACGTCCACGCCACGTTGGAGTTGCGACCAGATGCGGCCCGTGATGGGCGTGCCGTCCGGGTTGGTGGCGTCCGGGGAGCGCATCCCGATCAGCCCCTCGAACGGCGGCAGGTCGTTCTGCCAGCCGCAGGAGATGATGGAGTAGCCATGACGCATCAGGAAGCCGTTTCCGGGGTCGACCTCCGGGTTTGGCTCTTCGGCATGGACGCCGCCAAAAAGCGGGCGGACGCCGAGGTTGAACATCGGTACCGACACCCGGTTCCCACGGTTCACGACGTCGAGCAGCATCCGGTTGTTTCCGCGAGACGGGTCGACAGGCGCAACGATCGCCAGGTCAGATTCGAATTCGACCAACCCGTCGGCGTTGCGGGGCACCAGCTTTATGTCTGCGATCCGCTGATTGGCCGGGTGCTCAGGATCGACGGCGAATGTGACGACGCCCTTGATCTCTTCGTACGCGCCAACATCGCCGAACTCATGGCTATCGGCGACAGGTCGTCTGAGCGTGATCTTGAACCCGGTTACTGGCATTTTGTGTGTCCTTGTTGTTTGGGGCTCACGGAGTGGTCGCCGCATCGCGACCCACCTCCAACCTCCTCCCTCCCAGGGAGGAGGCTATTTGTTGGCCCCTCCTAATTTAGGAGGGGGGTAGGGGGTGGTTAGCTGTGCAATGACGAAAATTAGCGTTCTGTCCGGATGTTGAGGGTTGGACCTCCCTCACCCTGACCCTCTCCCACCGGGAGAGGGGACTTCCCACTACCCACCGTGCCCGTCCGTGAACCAGTCCCAGCGGACGCCTGCCTGCGTGACCACGCGTTCGATGTCCTCGTGCAGCATGTAGCGATCTGCGACCAGTTCTTCCGCCTTCTCTTGAACGATCCCTAGGTACTGGTCTTTTGACGTGTAGCGCTCGGCAATCGACGGCCGCCTGTCGCCCGCCGCCGCCCGTTCTTCCGCGTTGCGGGCAAACGGAAGCGTCGAGCCACGTGGTCCGCCGGTGAGGCCCATGATCTGATCAGGAGCGCCGACGTCGGGGTGACGCAGATTCCAGGGGGTTGAGGTCGCGAGAGGGACGGACACGTCCGGGTGCGTTATCCCGGCGACCTCGTTCCCGTCCTCATCCACGTCCGATACCAGCGACCCGTAGACCTCTGACGGAGTTGGAGGCAGGTTGAGGGTGCGTTCCTGTTTCTCGTCGGTCCCAAAATCGAGACGTACCGGCACAGGAACGTGCGCCGGGAACTTGACCGGAATCCCCTCGAACGCCCGGGCCAGAGAGGCCGCTGGAACGGCTGTTCCATTGTCGATGCGCGGGTGCTTGCTCGGCGGTGGCGGCATGTCGTCGGTGATCCACTCGTCCAATCGAACCAGCAAAGCACGCATGAAGGGCCTGTAATCGACCGAGTTCAGCAAATTTTGACCACGCGCACCGTCAGTTTCTTGCGTATCGGTTGGGGGCCAGATGCCGGGTCCGTGCATTGTCGCCGAGAAGTGATAAGTCCGCGTAGACGGGTGATCCTCGATGTCCGTGCGACCTACCGGGTCGATGTGGATCAGCGACGCATCTCCCCGCCAGTACTCGGCCCCGGTGTTGCTGAAGAACGACCTGGTAGTAGCGCCGCGCTCCGTCATACGGTCCAGTATCCCGCCAGATTCTTCCGTGACGGGGTCGGTGGAAGGAGACGCTGTGAACGGGAACATCTGCGCGATCACGGACGGCAGGTCCTTGGACGGCTGCCCGAATCGCTGGTTGAACTCGCCGCGCATGCCGCCGCCGACATGCGGGAACACGCCCTCGAAAACATCACGACCCTGCTCGTCCCGGTTCAGGTCCATGTACAGGTAGTGCCGTAGATACCGGGCGCTCTGGGAGACGCCGAACGCGATTGCGTGGTCAATCTCGCCCGCCGTCGGGTTGCCGTCTTCGGCCGATCCGTACTTCAGGAACGACACTGCGTCCCGCATCGCAAGGTAGCCGAGTCCGACGACCGGCGCGCCGATGGTGGTGTATGTAAGCTGGTACATCTTGCCCGGCTCAAACCCGTCTGCCATGTAGACGAAGTTGGCGTCCTCGACGGGCACGCCGTGATCTTCTAAAGCGAAGCTCCACTGATCCCGCGGGATCACACGCGGCTCAAGGTCGGGTTGGTCCCGGACAGTCAGCAGTGCGTCCGGTTCAAGCGTGTCTGCCGCGGCGTGAGGCGTGTGAAACCGGTCGGCCAGCCTCAGATGCCGGACACGGCTCATCGGCTGGAACTGGGAGAAGATACGTCCCGTGATAGGCATCCCGCGGTCGATCGCGTCTGGCGCGTACAGCTTCATCCGTCCTGCCAGGCGGGGCGCATCCGGCGACCATCCGCACCATACGGACGTGTAGCCGTGTCGCATCAGGAAGCCGTTGCCGACCTCGCTCGGAGGGTCATCGCCGGCCACCACGGCCGCCGGCGACGCGCTGTTGAACGTGCCAAGCATGACCTTGTTGCCGCGGTTCAGGACGTCGTAGACGATCTTTCGGCGGCCTTTGGAAGCGTCTACAGGCCGCATGATGTGAACGTCGGCTGCGAACTCGACCAGCCCGTCGGCGTTGCGTGGGGCGAGGTCGATATCGGTAATTCGTGAGTTGGCCTCGTGGCCCGGGTCCACGGCGTAACGCAGGATCCCAACAACCTCTTCGTAGTCCCCAACGTCTCCAAACTTCTGACCTTTGGCAAGTGGTCGGCGGCTGGTGATCTCAAACTGCGTGACGGACAAGCGGGGGCTCCTCTAATTCAGGTGGATCAACGATTACGGCTGCCTGTGTGACGGCGCGAGTCTACTCCCGCGCCCCTTGAACGCGCGGGGAACACGTTGGGGACAAGCGGAAGTCACCTGGAAAGAAGGGTGTGGCGAAAGTGGATGGTCGTCGTATCATGCGCTCGCCCGGCTTTCACTCGTAACGGGCCGAGAACTAAGTCAAAGTCGCTCGACACCAGATTTACGGAGCCAGAGATGTCCATAAAGATGACCGGTAAAAAAGCGCTGCTGGAGATGCTCAAGGCCGAGGGGGTCGAGTACATCTTCGGCAACCCGGGCACCAGCGAGGGGCCGATCATCGACGCTCTGGAGGACTATCCGGAGTTCAAGTACATCCTCGCCCTGCAAGAGGGAGTCGCCGTGGGAATGGGCGACGCCTACGCACGTGCGACCGGGCGCGCAGCATTTGTGAGCCTACATATCGACAGCGGCCTGGCCAACGGCATCAGCTTGATGCAGGACGCTTTCACGACCGGCACGCCGATGGTCGTCGTCTCAGCTAACTACGACACACGCAAACTGGCGGAGCGCAAAACGGACCTTGCCGAGATGGTCCGATCTGTAACCAAGTGGAGTGTCGAGCTTACCCACCCGGACCAGATCCCGAGCGTGATTCGGCGCGCCTTCAACGAGGCCAATTCGCACCCAAAGGGCCCGGTGTATGTCGGGCTAACCTCGAACGCCCTCGACGGCGAGGCGGAGATGAACATCATTCCGTCCACGCAGGTCTACGACGCCGGCGGGCCGGACCCGGCCGGAATAGCGCAGGCAGCTGAACTGCTGTCGGGTAGCGAGCGGGGCATCATGCTCATCGGCGACCGCGTTGGTGAGGCGGACGCCGTGCAGGAGGCGGTGGAGATCGCCGAGCTACTGGGTCTTCCCGTCTACCAGGCGCCGGGGGGCAACGTCGGGTTCCCGACGACGCATCCGCAGTTCATGGGCGCGCTGGCGCTACGACGATCAGAGCACCGCGAGGTCATTAGTCGGGCGGACGCCGTGCTGGCCGTCGGAGGGGACATATTTTCCGACCTTTTCTACTTCACTGACGTTCAGTTGCAGGAGTCCACAAAGCTGATCCACATCGATCCTCGACCGGGCGCGGTGGGCCGGTCTGAGCCGACCGATATCGGAATTCTGGCAAGCCCGAAACTGGCGCTTCCGGCGCTGAGCAAGGTGGTCTCCGCCGGGCTTACCGATGCTCAGAAGACAGCGATAGATGATCGCAGGGCGGCAGTTTCGGACGCGCGTAATGCAGAGCGATCGGCGTACGAGGCCGGGGTTGCGGAACTGTGGGACAACGATCTCATGACACCGGCCCGCATGATGTCTGCGCTAGCTGATGCGTTGCCTGACGATGCCGTCGTGGTGGACGACTCGGTCAGTTCCAAAGGGGATTTGCGCCACTACATACAGGGCAGCGAGCCTGGCGACCTGATCGGCGGACGTGGTGGTGCAATCGGCTGGGGCATCGGAGCGACGATGGGCGCCAAGTGCGCCAACCCGGATCGACCGGTGATCGGCATCATGGGCGACGGCAGCTCGATGATGACCATCCAGGGACTGTGGACCGCAGCGAACGACAACATTCCATGCGTGTTCGTGATCTGCAACAACGGCATGTACCGCGTCCTCAAGGTCAATATGGACATCTACAAGAATGATGTCCTCCAGGAGGAAGAGGCGGGTAGCAGCTACCTGTACATGGACTTCCCGACGCCGTTCGACGTGGCGGCCATCGCTAATAGCATGGGCGTCCACGGGGAACGAATCACAAAGCCTGAGGATATCAAACCCGCGCTTGATCGGGCGCTCGCGTCAGGCAAACCGGCCCTCCTGGACATGGTGATAGACGGGGCTCTTTAAGGGCCATTAGCCCGTTCGCCAGCCGGATGGTTACTCACCGGAAGTTCTCGAATCCACAGGGGTCAGTGACACCCGGCGGTACCACGGTGATGCACCCGAATGGGTGGGCGTAAGACCGTGATATCCACATGCGTACAGCTATTAATTTGCGGGTAAGCCGTGGTTTACATGGTCCAACCTCGTGGTAGCGCCTAGTATTTCTGGCGAATTGCCATATATCCGGGTGATCGTTGAATGTTTGACTTGGATCTGTTGACCGGTTCTACGTGCGGGAAACCGATGAGGGCACCGCCGGTCACCTGTATTGAGGATTCCATGACTTTTCTTACGGACCCGGCATCGTCGATCCCAACTTCCCCCGGCGTTGACACCGTCGCCGAAATTGGCAGGCTGCTGTCGTCTGCATGGCAAATCGGAGATGTCTATTCCCAATTCGCCGGTCTGGTTGGAGAGCTGATCGGGTTCGACCGACTCAGCGTTTCGGCGATAGATTCCTCTACGGGACTTATGGAAATTCTCTACGTGGACGGTATTTACCTCTCGGACAGAGACGCAGGATTCGGCCACCCGCTTAACGGCACACTTGCCGGTTCGATGATCGAGAACGGCAGGGTGGTCGCTATCGACGGCGCCACCACCATCTCAGACTGGCCCGGCATGGATGAACTGAAGGCCGCTGGTCTACAGTCGGCGCTGGTGTCGTCGCTGATGATCGAGGGCGATCTCGTCGGGGTGATGATGTTGGCCCAAAAGAGCCCGGACGGATTTGCGGCAAAAGAACTCGCGATGGACGGCCAGATCGCGTCCCAGATCTCCGGCTCTGTAGCTGCCGAAATGCGGCGTGACGGAATCTACAGGCATTTGGCTGCGTAGTTCACCCTGATTCAGGGGCCATCCCTTGGCCCATTTCGGCGGCGAGGTTCTGGTTAGTAGAACGAACCCGCCAGCGGCGGAGTGGGCACGTTGGACCACCTTGCCGGGTCTCCGTACAAACCGGTGTTGGGCTGGTACTCCGCCCAGCCGTACCACTGCGTCACGAACGATGTGACCCAGGTAAGTTGCCGCCCTTCTAGTGGACCGCTGATCGCACGCCCGCGGATGTCCCAGACCGAGCCGGTGGCGGTGTCACGCACGACAAAAGATGACCCGCTAACCCGTTCAAACTCCATCACTTCGCCATCGACGATCCGTGACCATTCCAGGCCTGACTGGTATGACAGATCAGACAGCACCACGATCTCAAGGCCGCCAATGACGTCGTTGACCACGCCGTTGTCTTCAGCCAGGAGATCGAACGGGAAAGCATGAAACTCGTCCAGCGCCTCAACCCCGACGACCAGGCTGTTGGCCGGTAGTCGTGTGTCTGAGAAGGAGCCAGTGACCCCTACCTGTGCCGAAGGAGAGACCTCACGGTATTGGGACTCGAAGCCGGTGGATCGGTCCAAGATCGTGGAGTCCGGGTGAAGTGCCGTCCACTCGCCCCAGGTCATCTGCTGGAGTGGAATGAAGCCCATGCGTTCCCCGGCGAGAGGCCCGTTGGCTGCATTACCGTCCAGGTGATTCCAGACAGAGCCGGTCTGCCGATCCAGCATCGTGAACACGCCGTCTTTGAGCCCGAGGACTTCAAACGTGTGCCACTCGCCGTTGATCACGGGGTCGAACCCGACCCCCGAGTTGCAGAGAATTCAGTAGGTGACCAGCACCGGCCAGCCGCCGATGTTGTCGTTCGCTATGTGATGGAACCACATCATGCTCAACGGGTAGGCCCTTGCCTCGCCGCGCCAGTCGAGGCCCAGCACTAACGATTCGCCCGTCATGCTCTGGGCCGAGGAGGCGGGCACAAAGCGCGGCTGATCAAGAGGGACGAATTGGGTCGCACGTCCAACATTGGCGTCCGGCGAACCGGGCCCTCCCGGAGGAGCAGGAGTTGGGGTGGAGGCCGGTAGTGGAGTAGCGATAGCCGTGGGCGCTGGAGTGTTTGTTACCGCAGGAGCAGGGGTTGGCGTTGGCGCTGGCTCGGAACCACCTGTGGATTGCGTCGGTTCGGTAGTCGGTGATATCGGGCTGGAGTCCGGCATGGGGGTAGCCTGACTCGGCGTGACCGTATTTACAGGGCTCGTTGCGCCTTGCGGTTCTGGAGTTGGAACCGCCGCAGTCGTCCCGGTCGCTGGAGTTGCTGTGGCGCTGAGGGCGATCGGCGTTGCGGTCGGCGCGGGTGCAGAGGGTCTGGCGACGGTCGCTATGGGAGATGGCGTGTCAGAAGGAGCTTCATCTTGAGGCTTGTCGGCATTACATGCCATCAGCAGGGCTAAGCCGCAGCCGATCAGCGAAAGGAAAAATGGTCGCTGAACCCTCGTTGCCATTCAAGAATGTTCTTTGATTCCACCTGGAAGCTAACATGGTAGCCCTCATGAGTGTGGCAGTGAATTCCGCCAGAATGTCCAGGGAATTTACCCCGAAGGACCAACCAGATCCAGCTTCCGCCTCATTGAATCGCGCTCTTCGTCGCGGAGTAGTCGCTCGAAACATGCGAGAACGGTTGGGAGCGTCAAAACTCCCTCTCCCGGTGGGAGAGGCCTGCTTACACCTGAGGTGAGGGAGGATCAACCGACTCTCTTCCGTAACGCGCTACTTTTTGGTGCCCAGCCCGACGCCACTACACGTCATCCTGAGGAGCTTGCGAGGATGGATCTCGCAGCTGCACGGCGTCAGTACAGCAGAACTACTTGCGCTCTACTAACGGCGAGTTCCTTCGTCTCGGCTCAGGATGACTTGTAGCGGGATGGCGCTTATCTCGAATGACGGAGTTGCTGCACGAATAACGGCCCCCGAACCCCCTCCTACAGTAGGAGGGGGCCGCATTTGCCCCCTGCCCCCTGCCCCCTGTACGGGATAAGGTGGGCCCCTAGAGTTGTCTTACCCGTTAGGCGCGGCAGGCGCATCCGGATCGTCTGTGTAGTGGTGGACGATTTCCGGGGCCGTCATGGTGATCCTTATCGACGGCTTATCGCCGATCGTCATGAGGTTGTGGGACGTGCCCCCGGGGACGAATACCAGGTCGCCCGGGCCGCCCGTGACCGGCTCCTGATCTGAGATGCTGAACTCGATCTCTCCGGCGATGACGGCCCACCACTTGTCCATGTCTGGATGCCAGTATCGTCTGTTGACCGTTCCTGGCAACTCGTGCGTGATAAGCGCACGGTTGCGGGAGTCCAAGACCGCCAACTCCTTCCAGTTCGAGTCGCTCCCGTGCTTCTCCAACAGCGCCTTCATGGACGTGTGAATAAGGTTCGGCGAAGACAACCCAACGTCCGCCGGGATGAACCGGCTTGGCGGGACGCCCTTGATATCGTGATTACTGTCCGGGTGCGTTACGCCGAGACGGATCGCCTGCTCGCCTTCTACAGGCCTGATGTCGTGTGCGTAACCGGCCGGAGCGATCATGATGTCGCCCCACTCGGCGTCGATCGGCTCGTACTGCCCGATCTGATAACGGGTCACACCGTCCAGGATCACCCAGTACTCGTTGAAGTTTGGATGGATGTGCGGGTCCGGCGGCGTCCCGGGAGGTCCAGAGATCCAGACCACCTTATTGCGCCCATCCTCGATTGGAACCTCGGCCCAGCGGCTGCCCTCGGGGTGGCGACCCATGATGTCTGCGTAGCGTGTGACCGTGAGGTTCTTCGTCTGGGCTGGGCTGGTCATCTCGGGATCCTCTCGTTCGGGCGGTTGCCGACTGGCGCATGGTTGTCGGCAACATCTTAGCGCGCCGTAGGACTGGGACGCAGAAGAACTCTGCGAAAGGGCAGCGCGCTAGGGTCCGAAATCGTGTTTAATTCGCCCTACAAAATAGTTCTCAAGAACTTCCCCTGGAATCTCCAGGGATCGACGGCACACGATTTCGGAGAAACGATGTACGAATTAGAAGGACTTACGTGACCCTGCCCGGCAAAGAGAGGCTAGTCGCCTCGATACTTCAGCGGATGGGTCAAATTCTGGTCGACGCCAAGGTCCGAACCCCGTTTCACGTGTCGTTCAGTGGCGGCACGACACCGGGCGACAAAGGGCTTGTGCGCATGACATGGACGTCGAGACGATCGAGTCGATCGTCTCGACGTATCAGGGCGGGCATGAGCACCCGGCGGAGTACGCAGCGATGATGTCCGTGCGAGACGAGCTGACGACCGACACGTGGATCGAGTTCAACGAGTTAATGAACGACGACAAGATGATCGACGCGTAACCTGGACGGCATAGAGGATTCCCGCAGAAACGATGTACGAACTACGCCGGACCTACGTGACGCTGCCGGGCAAAGAGAGACTTGTCGCGTCGCTCCTTCAAAAAGCCGGCCAGTTGTTGGTGGACGCCGGACAGCGCTATCCGTTCCATGTCTCGTTCACCGGCGGCACCGCACCGGGCCAGAAAGGCCGTGTCTACATGACGTGGACCGCAGTGACGATCGAATCGACCATGCGAGGCGGGCTCAAGAAACCGGCCGGCTATCGAGAGTTATTTGTAGAACGCGATCCGTTTTGCACCGACACGTGGATCGAGTTCAACGAGTTGATGAACGACGACAAGATGATCGACGCGTAGAGCGTTCGACCCCATAATCAAACAAGAAAAAATCAGGAGCCAATATGTACGAACTACGCAGGACTTACGTGACGCTGCCCGGCAAAGAGAGGCTCGTCGCCTCGATCCTCCAACGGGCCGGAAACATGCTGGTGGACGCCGGATTGCGTGAGCCGTTCAACGTCTCGTTCAACGGGGGAACAACGCCGGGCCAGAAGCAGCGTGTGCAGATGACGTGGACCGCCGAGAAGATCGAATCGCCGATGCGCGCCGGAAACCAGAACCCGGACGGTTACGGCGACTTCATCAAGCAGCGAGACGCGTACACAACGGACACCTGGCTTGAGATCAGCGAACTGATGAACGACGACAAACTGATGGACGGGTAAAGGGCCGCACCGGTAACACGTCATTCCCACGCAGGTGGGAAGCTGAATTCGCCCAGTTGGCGGTCACGCTCCTAAAGGGTGGACATCGTGTCTGGATTCCCGACTAATCGGGAATGACGGTGTAGTCATAGGTGCTCTCGCTGGCACGCTATTCCAGACAGCTCCTTTGACACCCGTCCGCGCTCAGCTACAGTGACCCTCGCCGCATCAACCCGCATATGACAGGAACGCAAATGCCAGGCTCCATTACCGATGCCGATCTCAAGGCCGCACTTCCAGACGTCACGTCGTCGCAATCGTTTGCCGGGCTTGACGGCCCGATCACGATTCATCGTGACGAGTGGGGCATCCCTCACGTAAAGGCGGAGTCGGAGCACGACGCGTTCTTTGGACAGGGGTTTGTGACCGCGCAGGATCGGCTGTGGCACATGGAGTACGACCGTCGCCGGGCGCTTGGTCGATGGGCGGAATGGGCTGGTCCCCGGGCGCTTAAAGAGGACCAGTTGATGCGTCGGCTGAGTCTTGAACGCGCTGCGAAGGCGGATCTTGCGGCGACACGGCCGGACGCACAGGCGATGGTGGAGGCACTGTCGGAAGGGATCAACGCCTTTATAGACACCACCAAAACGCTGCCGATCGAGTACAAGCTCCTCGGCGACACGCCAGAGCGCTGGGAGCCCTGGCACTCGTTCGCCGTTTACAAGGTGCGCAACATGCTGATGGGCACCTTCGATATGAAACTGTGGCGCGCCCGCATCACCAACGCACTCGGCCCGGAGCGTGCTGCTTCGTTGTTCCGCGGCTATCCGCTGGACCACCTGGTAACGACTCCCCCGGGAGTCGAGCACACCGGCGCTCGATACGACCCGTACGAAGAGCTGGCCGAGTCGTGGCAGATGCTCAACCAGATCGGTGAGATCGACAACGGTAGCAACGCCTGGGTCGTCAGCGGCAAGTGGACCGAATCTGGCCAGCCGCTCGTGGCCGGGGACTCCCACCGCGGACTGGACACGCCAAGCGTCTACTACCAGGTCCACATGTCATGCCCGGAATGGTCGGTGTCCGGCTACTCCGTCCCCGGCGTTCCCGGGGCGCCGCACTTCAGCCACACGGAGCACGTCGGCTTCGGAATGACGCACGGCAACGCCGACTACCAGGACCTGTTCATCGAGCGGTTCCGTGAGGCGGCCGGCGGTCTTGAGTACGAGTACCGGGGCGGCTGGTACCCGGCGGATGTGCGTACCGAGGTTCTGAACTGCAAGAGTCATGAAGAACTCACGATCGAGGTTGTGCTTACCCGGCACGGCCGGATAGTTGCAGGAGACCCTCGGAAGGGCATCGGCCTTGCGTTCAGCCACACCGGGACGAACGGGCCGACCAAGTGGATGGACTCCGTTCTCGACATTCTGAGGGCTGGCGATGCGGACGAGCTGGAGCAGGCGGTCAAGGAGTGGACCGAGCCGGTCAACAACTACATGTACTGCGACACGAAGGGCAACTTCGGTTATCGCCTGAGGGGTCGAATCCCCATCCGTGATGTCGCCAACACATGGGCGCCGGTGGACGCCGCTTCAGGGTTGTACGAGTGGGAGCGGGAGATTCCGTGGGAGGAGTTGCCGCACATCCGCAATCCCGAAGTCGGTTACGCCGTGACCTGCAACCAGAAGGTGACCACGGACGAGTACCCGTATCACATCAACCACTTCTTCGCGAACGAATGGCGGGTCCGGCGGATCACTGACCGGATCATGGCCGTGCCAAAGGGCGAGATGAATGTGGAGTGGATGGGCGCCATTCATAGCGACCGTATTTCGATCCCGGCGACATGGGTCGCACAGCGCGTCGCAGCGCTTGATTTTGACGACGCCCGTGCTGTCGAGGCCCAGGCATTACTGGCGAACTGGGACGGCGAGATGGGCCGTGATGACGTTGAGCCGCTCATTGCAGCGGAGGTGATGTCACAGATCCAGTGGGAGGTCGCCACACACCTGTTCGGCCCGATGGTGGACGAGGTCCTGGCCGGTTCTGGTCGTGGCGGCCCGTCCCACTGGGGCGAGCTGGTTTCGCACGTCTGGGAGAGTTTGAGATCGGACGATGACGAGTTCATCCCGGAGGACAGGACCTGGGACGAGATCATCTCGGACGCGCTAACCGGGGCGGTAGATGAACTGACCGGCCTGCTTGGCTCGGACATGTCGAAATGGATCTGGGGCAAGGTCCACCACACGAAGCCGATACACCCATTGTCAGCCTCGTTCCCGGATACAGACGGCGGCCTCGACCCGCCGGAAATCCCGATGGGCGGCGGTATCGACACGCCCCAGGCGGGTAGCTTCTCGCAGGGCAACAAATACATTATCACAGGACTATCGGTGAACCGGTACATCCACGACCCTTCTGACTGGAGCAAGTCCAAGTGGGTCTCCCCGCTGGGAGCTTCCGGCCACCCGGGCAGCCCGCATTACGCAGACCAGGCGCCGATCTGGGGCGCAGTGGATTACGTTCCGCAGCTCTGGGACTGGGATGAGATAAAGGCCCGTGCGGAGACGACGCAGGAGCTGACGCCGGGATAGGCAGGCACGCCTGCACCTTATCCTGGCGGGGCCTTTGTTCTTGTAGCTGCGATTGTTATTCCACTCTTTTGTACACAACGTCTATGGGAAGTACACGTAGGGGCGGGGTTTTCTCCTCCCGCTAGCGCTAGTGTTCTGAGGCTCTCGAAGGACCGGATTGGTGCAGCAACGCGCTCGGCCTTTGCCCCTTTTCGAGCGACAACCCTCTCACCCTGCGCCCTCTCCCGACTGGGAGAGGGGCCGATAGCGATCCGCCCCTACGACGTTTTGAATCACCGACCCACCCTGAGGCTCTCGAAGGGTCCATCGAGCAAGCCCCGCACCTGCACGTAGTTCGAACCGAATCAACGTCCACCTACTCCTTCAGGGAGAACGGCGGGTACTCATCTGTTGTCAGGATGAACGCGTACGCCTGTACACGGGTTCCGTATCGCAACACGCCGACTATGTAATCGAACAATCCTCTTGGCAGAGAACCTCTGATCAGAATGGCGAACCAGGTGATGATGACAGCGAACACCCCGATGATGGCGAGCACGAACAGCACAACGTAATGCGGGATCACCAGGATCCACTTCACGAGGGGCATCCACCGCGTCAGGTCGCTCTCTGCGTCTGGATATTCCAGTTGTATATTCACGCTCTGATCTTCATCTGTCGATGGATATTCATGCTGCAAGAGAAACAGATAAGCGAGAATTCGCGTCTCAAATTTCAGCAGTTGCACGTTCCAGTCGAACCACCATCTCGGGTACTTCTGCCGGAATAAGATCATGAGTAGCGGCGCAAAAAACAGTACATCGCCGGCGCCGATTCCGGCTTCCTGAGCGTATTCAGCGGACTGGGAATCTCAATAACCTCCAAGCACAAACGCGCCGACAATCAAAATCGGGATCGACAGGAACACTCTGAATAACGTGGTCAATCGATTTGGTTCCTCCGGGTAATCGATTTCCAGTTGCACGGGATAGTCGGACGCGGCCATTTCGTAATCTCCTAACGGCCAATGCAGAGATATCGTTATTTCTTTTGAGGCTCGCATATCCCATTCATCTCGAAAGTCTTCAGACAAAACAAGAGGGCCGAGCGAAACGCCCGGCCCTCTTTAAGTGCGGTTATACCTGACGCCTTAGTGCCAGTTCCTCTCGTCTTCCAGCGTCCGAAGGTTACGTTTCGGGTACTGATCGCCGGAGTATTTGGCGAACTTGCTCTCGTCCAACTCGATGCCGATTCCCGGGTCGGTCGGCAGCTCCATGTAGCTTCCTGATGGCACAAGTGGCTTCACAGAGATGTCGTCGCAGATCTCCTGGTTGTGTACGAAGTATTCGTAGATTAGGAAGTTCGGCATCACGGCAGACGCCTGCAACGCCGCAGCAAGTCCGACGGCCGTACTGTTGTTGCCGTGGGGCGAGACGGCGATGTAGTGGGGAGCGGCCATATCAGCGATCTGCACCATCTCAAGGATGCCGCCGCAGATGCAGATGTCCGGGTTGAGGATGTCCACGGCCCGCTGATCGATCACATCCCGGAACTCTTCACGTGTGTAGAGAGCTTCCCCGGTAACGATCGGGATATCTGTCGCATCACGGACTTCTTTTAGCGCCGGTACGTTCTCTGACGGGTTCGGCTCCTCAAACCAGTACGGCCGGTAGCGCTCGATCATGTGGGCGAGCCGAATCGAGTTCATGGGCGCCAGACGCCTGTGGATCTCGATCAACAATTCGACCTTGCCGCCAACCGCGTCACGGACAGCCCCGACAACCGCAGCGGCTTGCTCCAGATCCTCGAAGTTCGGGTAGGCGCGCCATGGCCCGGAAAGCGGGTCGAACTTGAGCGCCGTGAAGCCTTTCTTCACCGTTTCGGTAGCCGCCAGGGCCCAATCTTCCAGCGTCTCCGCTCCGCCATACCAGGCGTTTGCGTACAGGCGAATCGCCGGTCGTACAGGACCACCCAACAGGTTATAAACAGGCTGATCGACAGCCTTTCCGACGATGTCCCACATGGCGATCTCGATACCGCTCAAAGCGCACCACAGGTCCATGCCCCCGCGTTTCGTAGCGAAGTCCTCGTACGCGACGTTCATCCAGTGCCGGATGTTGAAAGGATCGCGGCCCTCCAGATATCGGCCGAGCTGCTCGATGTGCGCGATCGCCGCTGTGTCACGGTCGGTCTGCGTGTACGCCTCGCCCCACCCGACGATGCCGTTGTCCGTAGTGAGTTTGACGAACAGCATGTTCTTGCCGCGGGGCGGGTGAATCACAAAGGTTTCGATATCGGTGATCTTCATCGGGCTTGATCTCTCCTGATCTGTTCATTGGCGTTCATTTGTTCTCGCCGGTGAACAACTGGCAGGTCGGCGAGCGCATTTTATGGCTTCCAGATAGTTGCTGCGATGTAACGCTCTCCGTTCGGAGAATCGTTGTAGTAATAGACGGTCACGACACTTCCGTCGCTGCGTTGGACAGACCTCGGGTATCCGATGTCATGGTTGCCGCCGTCGTCCCTGAGCACGATCTCGGTCCCCCAGGACCCGCCCTCGTCGTCGCTCAATATGGCGTTAATCCCGGACGGAGCATCACGGTAACCGTAGGTCAGGCAGATTCGACCATCGGACAGGCGGATCATAGCGGGTGGATTACCGCCGGTGCCGGTGTCGGGCGCGGGTGTCGAGATATGACGCCACGTTTTCCCGTTGTCGTCACTTCTCATCAGGTCGATCGAATCGCCGCCACCTGAAGCGTTACGGGTCCTAAGTGCGGTGATGATTCCGGCATCGTCCAGCCGCAGCGATGCCGGCATGATGTCGAATCCCGGCGGGTCTGGCCGCAACCACGACACAAACTTGAAGGACAAACCTCCGTCCACCGTCCTCGCTGCAAATACGCGTCCCTCTTCGCCGTCCGGTTTGGTCGCCGTCAGAAACAGCGTGGCCTCATGTCGGCCATCCACCAGATAATCGGTACGGGCAGCGATTCCAAGTTGATCGAACATTGGCAGCGTGAACGGCCCGTCCCAACTCTGGCACCTATTGGCGGACGTGTAAAACCAGGATTCTGCGCCCGCCCTCAGCCCCGTCCGGGCGCACAGCATTGCGAAATCCGGATGAGTGAAATCGATACCGCCCGGATGTGGAACGGGAGCGCCGATACGATCAGCGACACGACCCTGTGGCTCCGCCATGTGCTCATCGGCGGAGATCCCCATATTCCCGGGCGCTTGCAGTGGGGCCTGGGCGTTGTCCCACGTTAGCCCGCCGTCCAGACTTCTTGACTGCATTGCGATGAATGGTTGCCCGGTATCACGGGCATGAAATCCGCCTTTATCGTCGTGATAACCAAGGGTGAAACCGGTGACGATTTCGTCTTCCCAGCTCCAAATGCCGTAGTTGGCCGGCCACCCGGCATAGCGGCCGGGGACTCTGTAAACGGTGGTGTGTTTTATCTGCATATCGCCTCCCGCGCATCATATACCTGTGTCTTGCCGACCTGATTTCCCGGGGTGCACGGAAAATGGAAGCCTGAGCCGAATTAATGCCACGCGATAACCCGGACCATGCCGATATGAACGACCGGCCCCTGAAACTGCCAAAGCTGCTCCTCGCAGAGTTGATCACGCACGCACTTGAGAGAGACCCTGAAGAGTGCTGCGGCCTGCTTCTCGGGCGAGGGAACACTGTTACGCGACTGAGGCGCATCAGAAATATCCACGAGAGCCGTGTCAACCGGTTCAATATGGACCCGCTCGACATTATTGAAGCGGAGCGTGATGCGGACGGGGCAGGGGAGAAGTTCGTGGCGATCTACCACTCGCACACCTACTCGCAGGGCTATCCGTCAGACACCGATGTCCGAAATGCCGTCGAAAGCGGCTGGCTTGATCCGTTCTACGTCCTTGTCTCTCTGGTAGAGAAGACCAGGCCGGTGGTGAGGGCGTATCGAATATCAGATGACGGAATGGTCGCCGAGAGATTCATTCGTGTGCTCGGCGCCGGTAGCTACACTTCGGGCACAACGCGTCCCGGACTCGTGGAGTAATTTCAACGTGACCGGTCTTAGGCGACAACCACGCGAAATTAACTTTTAGAACGAACTCTGGTCGAGGAATTCGATGAAGATGCGAACGGCAGTTAGTCCTTGGATATTCGGAATCCTGGGGGCCGTAACGCTGGTTGCTTTGGCGTGCGGATCAAGCACGGCCGACGATCCCGAAGCCGCTCAGGCACAGCTTGCAGGGGGTTCGGGAGCTTCCGGAGTGCTGGTCACGGACCGGGACAGTCCGGACACAGGGGACGCCACGTTATGGCCAGGTATCGAAACTGCGGCAATCCCGGAGTTCCTTGCAGGATTGCTCGGTCTTCCAGCGGGAGAACGCGTCGCCTGGGTGACGCCAGGCGGACCCGCGGATGGTGTCCTCATCCTGGGCGACACGATCACTGCGGTCGACGGAGTAGCTATCGGGGCCGAAAATGGGCTGGCCGCAATGGTGAGCACGAGGACCGTGGGCGAATCTGTATCGTTATCGGTACTGCGCGGCGGTGAGAGTCTTGACCTTCAGATCACGCTGGGAGAGAAGGCAAAGCACAGCTCGGACGGAAGCCTTGCGGAGATATAGAACTTCTTCGACCGTGCTATCAGCGGCGAACTGAAATTTCTGGATTCTGACGGAGGCGAGCACACCGTTTCGTTCGCCTCGGGCACACTTTCGGGCGTCAACGCCGGGTGGGAGACGATGACTCGAACGGGCGGTGGACCGATGACGATTGCGCTCTCTCCCAACGTTTTCGTATGGATAGACGGCGGTCCGGGAGCGTTACAGGACCTGCCGGATCTGACAGGTGAATCGGCCAAGATCGTCATGTTCGATGACACGGTCATGGCCGTCCTGGCTGGCGGGGTTATTCCGCCGGTTCTGGAGAGTCTCGAAGGGCTATTTGGCGCCGAGGGGGACGGCCTTCTGGAGAGTCTCGACCTGCTGGAAGAATTCGGAGCGCTCGAGGATCTTCAACGGCTGTTCGGGTTCGGTGAATCAAGGTCCGGGGACGCAGGACTTTAATCCACGGGCGGGGATGCGCTAAACCTGGTTAACCCTAACTAACCCCAGATAACCCAAGAATTGTGGCGGGCTTGAATAGTTTCAACAAGCCGTTGCGAGCGCTCCATCTGGAGAGTGACAGCGAGCGACGGCCCGGGCGAATACTGGATGAAGGAGTCGTCGGACATCGGTCCACTGGATGAACCGGTCCTGCTGTCGATGAGTTCGGCCAGCCTTCGCATCATGCGATCTTCAGTCCATGGCTTTACGAAAAAAGCGTCTACGCCAAGGCCGATCACATATTCCTCATAAGAGGCATCGCTCACGGCGGTCAGTATGCAGATAGGAATATCTGCCGTGCGTGGATCCTGCTTCAGAATCTTAAGTGCCGCAGGTCCATCAACGACTGGCATGTTCACATCAAGGAAGATCGCATCCGGCGCGTATTTCACGGCGAGTTCTAGTGCTTCCGAGCCATCGCTTCCTTCGACCCCCTCATACCCGTGGTCTTCAAGCGTGGCTGTCAGCGCCAGCCGGAGGTCCGGCTCGTCGTCAATGATGAGAATTCTGGGCATTTTCCCGACTCCATAGCTGTGGGATCGGCATCGCGTGTATCACCACGTGTCAGCCAGTTCACCTTGTAGCTCTCGACAGTCAAGTGTGCCGAACACGTCCCGTCGCCCTCCCCGGAGCCGGGACCTCTGTTCACTCGTAAGAACTGCAACCATTGTTGAGGGTGCTCACCCACTGCGGCGATCCTCAAGGGTAAGCATCAGCGCGCCGATCGACTCACACAGAGTTACGAGTTCATGAATTTCCGGAGCCGGTCAAGAAGCTCCGGACACACCCGGTCGGCGGCACACGAGCCAGTATTCCATGCTGTCCGCAAGGGCGAGCCAGCTCGCCTCAAGAATGTTTTCAGAGGAGCCTACGGTGTTCCAGGTATCGTGCCCGTCCGACGACTCGATAACGACCCTGACGATGGCCCCGGTGCCGGTTCCCTCTGCGACTACACGGACCTTGTAGTCGGTCAGTCGGACGCATTCCAGGTCCGGATAAGACTGGAGCAGCGCCTTGCGCATGGCATGGTCCTGGGCGTTAACCGGTCCGTTGCCCTCCGCAGCCGTGTGCTGGATATCCTCACCAACCCGCACCTTTACCGTCGCCTCAGACAGGATGCCTCCGGAATCGGTGAGTTCGGAGATGCGCGCCGTTCGGCGGTTCTCGATCAAGACCATGAAATCGATCAGCTCAAACGGGGCCTCGTAGTTTGGGAGATGTCGACGGATCAGTAGCTCAAAAGACGCACCCGCGCCCTCGTATGAGAACCCGCGGCTCTCCAGTTCCTTGAGTTCCTGGACGATCTCTCGGACGTCGCCGTCGGTGAGATCGTCCTCGAGGCCGAGGTCACGTATACGGCGTATGACGTTCCCGCGCCCGGACAGCTCGGAGACGACTATCGCGTTACGGTTGCCAACCGTGCCCGGCTCCACGTGCTCGTACGACTGTCGCTGCTTGTTGACGGCCGCCGCGTGAAGGCCGCCCTTGTGGGCGAACGCGCTTGCACCAACGTACGGCTGGAAGGCGTGAGGTGACATATTCAGCGTTTCGGCGATGAACAGCGAGGTGTCTGTGAGCGTGGCGAGTTGTTCGTCGGAGATCACATCGACGCACATCTTGAGCTTGATGTTGGCGATGATGCTGGTCAGGTTCGCGTTGCCCGTGCGCTCGCCGTATCCGTTGATACACCCCTGAATCTGGGTCGCACCCGCCTGCCAAGCGGCCATGGAGACGGCCACCGCTGTATCGGTGTCGTTGTGGGCATGGATGCCGATGCGGACACCCATCGCCGCGGCGTATTCACATGCCGCGGTCACGATCCCAGACGCTTCGTGTGGCAAAGTGCCGCCGTTGGTGTCGCACAGCACGACCGTCTCTGCGCCCGCTTCGGCTGCGACGCGCAGCGTTTGAAGCGCGTAATCGGCGTCGAACTTGTAGCCGTCGAAGAAGTGTTCCGCGTCGTAGATGGCGCGGCGACCCTGTGCGGTGAGGTGGGATACCGAGTCCGCAATCATGTGCAGGTTCTCTTCGACAGAGGTGCCGAGGATGTTGGTCACCTGCCACGCCGACGCCTTGCCGACGATGGTCACGATCGGCGTCTCGGCACGTAGCAACGCCACGATTGCGCCGTCGTCCTCGACCTTGCCGCCCGCTCGACGGGTGCTGCCGAAAGAGGCAAGCGATGCGTTCTTGAGGTCAAGAGACTGCGCGCGCTGGAAGAACTCGTCGTCCTTCGGGTTGGCGCCTGCGAAACCGCCTTCGATGAAGTGGACGCCCAATGAGTCCAGACGCGCTGCGATCGCCAATTTATCGTCCACGGACAGTGAGATGCCTTCTTGCTGCGTCCCGTCCCGAAGGGTGGTGTCGTAAATCTGTACCTGTTCGGCCATCTTATTGCCTCTTGTTGGCATGACCAGCCAGGCATGGTTGCCGGCTGGACGCTCGATTATTTGACGGGCACAAAAATACCCGCCCCAGAAAGGGACGGGCTAAAAATCAGGCCCGCGGTACCACCCTAATTCCCGCCCGGATGTGGCCGGATGATCCGCTTGGTAGAGGCACAAACATGCCTCCGTGATAGATAACGGGCCACGAACCCGTCTACGCCTACTTGGCCCTGACTAATCAGCCAGTTCACCGTTCGGGTAGAAGCTACGGAGGGATGTTCATCCGGCCGGACCTTGCCTGCTCACACCACGCCAGGCTCGCTCGAAGTCCCGGGACCGAACTACTCGTCTCCGTGCGGAGAGCAGACCATATTTTGATCGGTCTACAACACCACCCTTAAGATCAGGCTAGCACCGGTCCCGCCGCGCCGCAACGGATTTCGTAACAATGTGGAGATTTGCTACGGAAGATGATTGTAGGGGTTGGCGCCGATACAAAGGGAGGCCACCTGCGCTGGATGCTGTTGTCACCTCCCCAATCACCCCGCGCACCCGCTTCGTATGGCACCATCTTGGTGTGACCTCAGCCTCTCCAATGCATACAGACGCCGAGTACCTGGACAATCTGACCCGCAAGATATTTATCTCGGGTTTTTCGGGCGATCCTGTCGCGACCCGATGGCCTCGTTTTCGCGAGGTGTTCTACGCATTTGATCCGGGGACTGTCGCCGAAATGCCGGACCTGTTGATAGACCACCTCCAGCAGGACCCTGGGATCATCAGGAACAAGCGCAAACTACGTGCGACAGTCGCGAACGCCTCGGAGTTCGTACAAATAAGTGAGGAGTTTGGCTCGTTTTACGACTACCTCCGCTCGCTGGACGACTTGTCGTACGAGCGCCGGGCGCGGGAGATCGGAAAACGCTTTGCGTCCGTTGGTCCCAACACGGTCTATTACTTTCTTGAGGATGCGGGCGAACCCGTGCCTCCGGTAAAACCCGAAGGCGTCAAATCCAGGAAGAAGCGATTGGCGAAAAGGAGCCTTGAACGTGCCAGATAACGGCCTGAAAATCGGCGTGAACCTGAGCGATGTAGCGGACACTGCACGCCACGCGAAGCAGTCCGAAGACTATGGCTTCGACTTCGTTGGCGCCGGTGAACACGTCATGCGTGACGACCCCAGCGGGCCGACCCAGCTCGCCCTTTCCGCACTCGCCGTCGCCGCAGGCGCGACCGAGCGCGTATCGCTGCTCAGCTCCATCGTCATCGCACCGCTTCACCATCCGGTGTTGCTGGCCAAAGAGGCGGCCGTCGTGGACCTGGCATCGGGTGGGCGACTGATCCTGGGGATCGGCGTCGCTGGCGAATTCCCGTCGGAGTTCGAGGCGATGGACATCCCGCTCAACCAGCGCGGTACGCGTACAGACGAGGCGATCGACGTGGCACGCGCAATATGGGCCGGACCCGACGCGAGCCATCATGGCAAGCGCTTTAACTTCGATGGTTTCACTCTCTCCCCCCCTACGCACAGCCCCGGCGGACCGCCGATCTGGGTCGGTGGACGGGGCGAGCCGGCAATGGAACGTGCAGTACGCGCTGGAGACGGCTGGCTGCCGTACCTGTTCACTCCTTCGCAGTATGGGAGGGGCGCTGGACAGGTACGGGAGATGCTTGAGAAGGCGGGGCGCGGCGACGAAGCCGATTTCGGTTATGGACTTCACCTGATGACGGCGCTCGGCTCCACCCATGAGGAGGCCGTGGCTGCGGCGGCCAAGGGCCTGGCCGACGCTTATCGCTATTCTGGGAGTTACGAGGACCTTGCGGAACGATATGTATTGCTGGGGCCGCCCGAAGAAGCCGCAGAACGTATCAACGAGTTCCGGGAAGCGGGAGCGGGACACATCCTGCTGAGCTGGGTGACGCCGTTCGATCAGATCGATGATCAGATTGCGATGGCCGGTGAGGGCTTGCTGCCGCTATTGCGAGGTTGAGGCCACCTGCGGGAACCCCGTACGCAGTGAAACGAGACCTTTCAGGCCAGCAGGGCTATACCTAGAATGGTTTGAACCTGTGAACGAACTGGAAACTTTATCGAAACTTTATCTGGGCCCGAAGATTACTGGCCCTATCCGACGGGATGAACTTTGGCTGAAGATCAACGTGTTGACCTGGGACTTGTAGATTCGATAGTTGCAGAGACCATCGGCGAACCGGGGCAACGGACCTTCAATATCACTGCGCGCAGTTCGCGTGGGCAGGCCATCGTATGGATGGAAAAAGACCAGCTCCTTCAACTTGCGCTGGCGATAGGTCAGCTTTCCGAAGATCAGAAACCGCCGGATCCCCCGTCTGCGTTCGTACCGGAGTACGCCCACACCGGGGAGCCTGTGAACGTCGAATTCAAGGTCGGCGACATGCGGGTGCGCTACGACACGTCCACCGACGTCTTTACGATGGAGGGAACGGACCCCGGCAACAGGGACGACGATGACGGTCCAGAAGAGACACAGGCGGAGGAACAGGTGGCGGTCCAGTTCAGCTTCAGGCGCTCAGACGCCAGGGTACTGGCGGAAGATGGACAGAGGATCGTGGCCTCCGGCCGGCCCAGGTGCCCGTACTGCCACAGCCCCATAGAACCGGACGGACATGTGTGCCCAAGGTCAAATGGACACAGCAAGACGGGAATCCCGGTGGAGTGAGCGCGCAGATGCGTGACTCCTTAGTTGCGGGGATTTCGGTATCCAGATGACGCTGCAAGACGCCTTCAACTCAGATAGAGGCCCCGCTTTGGATGGCCGTTCAGAAGACGACATTCTGGAGCTATTACAGACGGCCGAGATCGCCGAGGCAGGGTTGCATCCGGACGGCTCAAACTACGTGTTCATCGTGCGTTTTGAGACAGACCTCGGCGGGGACGTGCCCCTCCTCGGTGTGTACAAACCGCAGTCCGGTGAACGTCCCCTGAGAGACTTCCAGCGCGGGCTGCACAGGCGCGAACGGGCGTCGTATCTCCTCAGCAGAATTCTCGGCTGGCCGGCGATCCCGCCGACGGTAATACGGGATGGGCCGCACGGGGAGGGGAGCGTGCAGATGTTCATCCACGCCGATTCAGAAGAGACTTATTTCACGATGCGGGATGAGCATTCCGAGAAGTTCGAGCCGATCGCCGGGTTTGACATCGTCGTTAACAACGCTGATCGCAAGGGTGGCGCTTGCCTGAAGGATGCGGACGGCAAGGTGTGGGCGATAGACCAGGGTCTGACATTCAACCCGTACGCACGCGTGCGTACGGTGATGTTTGAATTTTGCGGGAAGCCGTTCAGCGCCGGACTCGTGGATAGCCTGAAACGGCTTCGACCTGGATTGGCTCCGGACTCAGCTGAGATTACGGGCCCGGATGCAGCGCTGCTGGCCGAACTGAAATCGGTGCTGTCAGAAGGCGATATCGACGGGCTTCGAGATCGAATAGACATGATCCTAGGGGATCCGGTGTTTCCGATGTTGGACGAGTACTACAACGTCCCGTGGCCGCTGGTCTGACCTCAGGTTCCCGCTAGTAAGAGTTGACCGCTTACGCGAAGGGAAGTTCTACGACCTCAACGGGGCCGTTAGTGCTCTCCAACTTGGTCCCTGGCTCGGTATGCGCCTTGCGGACATATGCCATTGCGATCGGTCGTCCGAGCGAACGTGAAGTGACAGCGGACGTTATGTGCCCAACCTCCCGGTCGCCGGCTTTAAGCGACGAATCGGCGGACAGTACAATCCCAGACTCCGACAACAACCCAACAAGCCGTCGCTGTAACTTGTCGTACGTGTCCAAACGGGCGATCACTTCCTGCCCCATGTAACAGCCTTTGTCGAAATCGACATAAGGCAGTAGCCCGGCCTCAAGCGGGTTCGCTTTGTCCGAAATCTCGCTGCTGCGGGCGGACAACCCCTGCTCCACTCGGAGAACGTCGAAGGCGTCTTCGCCCGTGGGAACACCACCGGCTGCCACAAGTGCGTCCCATACCTTGCTGGCCTGACTCTTCTCGTTTATCAGAACCTCGTATGACGCCAGAGACGGCCCTGAGATCGCCACGATCTCTACCCCAACCCCACCGATCTCTTCCGCGACAATGCGGCCCGGCTCGGGAAGGTTAATCCCCAGATTCGATGCTTCTGGTCCTGAGATGGTTATCTGCGCCGACGCCTCGGTCGTAACGGCGAACTCACAGTCCTCACCGAAGTTGTAGCGGTCCAGCCATTCGATGACCGTATCTTCGGCGTCTGGTCCCGTAAGAAGTATGCTCTCGGTCGCAGAGCGGCGCGCTATGGTGATCAGTTCTAGTACGCGGCCGATTTGAGATGTGAGAACGGTGACCACAACATCGCCATCGGACAGACCAACGGTTTCGTTGGTGGAAAAGCGATTGATCAGATCAAGGGCGTCGCCGCCGGTCGCCATGACGCGGCCCATGTGGGACCGATCAAGGATGGCGACGCCGGTGGAGAGCGCGTCGTACCCGGCTTCGGGGTTGTCGAGGCTCGAGGACACGTTGGCTCCTAAGCGGAGAACGAGTCGCCGCAGCCGCAGGTGCGGGTTGCGTTCGGGTTCGTAAACACAAACCCTTTGCCGTTCAATCCGTCCGAAAAGTCGAGCTCGGTCCCGGCCAAGAAGATGTAACTCTTCTTGGGGACGTAAAGCTCAAGCCCGTGATGCACGATTATTTTGTCGTCATCCTGCGGACCTTCGACGATGTCCAGAACATATTCAAGCCCGGAACAACCGCCGCCCTTTACGGCGACCTTCAGGCCGAATGCGTCCATACCGTCTCGGGCAGCATACTGCTTCACTTTGGAAGCTGCCTTCTCGGTGATGTAGATCGTATTTGCAGGGATTGCTGGCTTGGAAGCGCTGACCAACTGGACCTCCGGGCGATAGGCTTCCCGGTTCAAGAGACCGGGCTCGGGCACATACTCGCGCAATATCTGCCACTTATTCTAGCTTTGAGTCGCAAACCGGTCAAAAGGCGTGGTGTTTGGGGGCGTTGGTCATAGAATGTAAAGGTCACCTACGGCCCATTGATTTTGTGTCCGTACACCCCGGCCCGCACCCGTGTAATAGAACCGAGAACTCGATTTTGAGCCAACAACTACCCAAGCCTCGCATCGTGATCATCAACCACAGAGCGGCCAATATCCACAGCGTCAGCAAGGCACTTGAGCTCTGCGGGGCCGATGTCGAGGTAACAGGTTCCGCAGAAGCCCTGTTGAAGGCTGACGGCGCATTGCTGCCCGGCGTTGGCGCTGCGGACGCGGCCATGCGTGCGCTTGGAGAGTTGAACCTCATCGAGCCCATCCGTGAGTTCGCGCGTTCCGGAAGGCCGCTGATGTCCGTGTGCCTGGGGATGCAATTGCTTTTCCCAGACTCAGACGAGGGTGAGCTGCCGGGTCTTGGGCTAATCGCGGGGCGAGTAGCGCGGTTCGACGTCGATCAACCGGTCGGCGACGGTCCAAGACTCCCAAGACTCAAAGTACCCCACATGGGCTGGAACTCGGTGAATTTCGCGGCCGAAGACGCAGACAGGCACCCGGTGTTCAGGGGAATACCTGACGGATCGTATTTTTACTTCGTCCACAGCTTCCACTGCCTGCCATCAGATCCTGCCGATAGCGTCGCCACGACCGAATACGGCGGTCCTGTTTGCGCCGCTGTGGTGAAGGGCGAGCTCATCGCCACACAGTTCCACCCGGAGAAGAGCGCCGATCGTGGTCTCCAGATATACACGAACTTTGTACGGCACGTAGTTGAGTTGGCCGCTGCGCGGGTAGCCTGATTCTTACGTTAGATTTCCAGAAAAGCGTCTTTTCATGGATGTGATCCCTGCGATAGACCTGAGAGGCGGCAAGTGCGTTCGCCTTCACCAGGGTGACTACACTCGTGAAACCGTGTTCGATGACGATCCGTTGTCGGTGCTGCGGCGTTTCGAGGCCGCCGGTGCGACTCGCGTCAACATTGTCGACCTGGACGGCGCACGTGACGGCACGCGTACCAACGCCGGGGTGGTCGCAGACATGGCCGCCGCTGCGACGATCCCTCTACAGGTATCCGGGGGCATCAGGGACGCCCGCACCGCTGCTGAATTGATCGAAGACGGCGTGGCGCGTGTCGTGTTTGGAACGGCCGCGATCGAAGCGCCGGACGAGGTCCGGGCGGCAATCGCCGAACTGGGAACCGAGCGCGTGGTCGTCGGAATAGACGCCCGAGACGGCGTTGTGGCCACGCGCGGGTGGACCGCCTCTGCGGGTATCCAGGCACTGGATATGGTGCGAAACATGGCCGATCTCGGCGTTTCCCGCATCCAGTACACAGATATCAATCGTGATGCGACCATGGCGCATCCAGACTTTGATGCAGCGGCTGAGCTACTGGACAACACTACCTGTCGTATCCTTATAGCTGGCGGCATCTCCTCGATCGATGACCTCCTCAAGCTCCAGGAGCTCGGAGTTGATGGGGCGGTGCTTGGCCAGGCCATCTATACCGGCGCTGTTGATCTGGCGGAGGCCGTCTCCGCGATCAAGGCGCATTCCTGAACAATTAATAGAGACAGATACATTTATGCCGACAAAATTCCCGGTTGAACGCGCCGACGTCCTGCTATCGAAATCGGACCCAGGCGCCGTAGACCCGAATCTTCTCATCGCCGAGCTGCCGATCCGGACCGATATGACGGTCGCGGACATCGGTTCAGGCCCGGGCTATTTCAGCGTGCCGCTCGCCAAGTACCTGTACGACGGCAAGGTCCACGCCATAGACGTGCAGCAGGGAATGCTGGATATCGTCGCAAAACAGGCTGAAGCAATGCGCGTCAACAATATCGAAACGGTGTTGTCCAAGGAAACCAAAATCCCTCTCGACGACGCGTCCGTTGATATCGCACTGCTTTCCAACGTCCTGCACGAGGCATCATCCCCTACTCGTCTGATTCGGGACGTGGCCCGCATCGTCAAGAAGGGCGGATGGATCGCCATCATGGAGTGGAAGAAAGAGGAGATGAGTTCAGGGCCGCCGTTGAAAGAACGAATGGCTCTGAAGGACGTCGAGAAGCTGGCCGAAAAGATCAACTTGCCGATCAAAGCCCGGCGTTTCATCGGCAAATCCAGGTACATGGTCCTGATCGAAAAGTAGGACGAAATGCTTACTCATCGCATCATTCCGTGCCTGGATATCGACAGCGGGCGGGTCGTCAAAGGCGTCAGCTTCGTAAACCTGCGCGACGCCGGTGACCCTGCCGAGATGGCCCGTTTTTATAACGAAGCCGGTGCCGATGAACTCGTATTTCTTGACATCACTGCCAGCTCAGATGACCGGGACACGATGGTGGACGTCGTTAAACGCGTCTCTTCAGAGGTGTTCATCCCGCTTACGGTCGGCGGCGGCATCAGGTCTGTGGAAGATGTTCGACGGATGCTGGAAGCGGGCGCCGACAAGGTTTCTATGAACACGGCCGCTATCAACCGGCCGGAGCTGATCCGGGAAGCCTCCGCCGAGTTCGGAGCACAGTGCATAGTTCTCGCCATCGATGCCAAGCGCGTCGATGCGCAGAGCGATGTGACCTTGGATGGCCGACCGGATCTCGTCGCAGAGTCCCCGTGGCGTGTGTTCACGCACGGTGGACGGAACCCGACCGCACTGGATGCCGTCAAGTGGGCGCAGCACGGAGCGGAACTTGGTGCTGGAGAAATTCTCATCACCAGCATGGACACCGACGGCCAGAAAGACGGGTATGACCTGGAGCTACTCCGGGCCATTTCGGACACGGTCAGAATCCCGGTGATCGCAAGCGGCGGCGCAGGAAATCTGGACCACATGTACGACGCCCTACACGAAGGTCACTCCGACGCCGTTCTGGCTGCGAGCATCTTCCACTTCGGTGAGTACACGGTGACGGAGGCCAAACAGTACCTTTCAGACCGCGGCCTTCCGGTGCGTTTACCGACCGATTCCGGGTAAATTTAATCGAATACCGGCGCGGTCCGATATTCATCGTCGCCTTACCTTCCCCCAAGGAACCATCACCCCAGCATGAAATCACTCCGGAAACCTGACGCCATCATGTTCGACGTGTACGACACGTTGTTCTTGAACGACACCAACGCCTGGCAGCGCGCATTCCAGCAGATCGCTGAGGAGCAGGGCCTGGATATCACCGGGGCAGACCTGTGGACGCGTTGGAAGAAGTTCGAAGTCGGCTTCCGGAAATGGCGCACTAACATGGATGATCCTGAAAGTTCGCCGCCGTTCAAAAGCTATGAGACGGCCTGGCGGGAATGTTTCGAGCGGGTGTTTGAGGAGGACAAGATCCCTGGGAATGCAGTCAATGCAGCCCGCAGGTCGGTCACCCACATGTCACATCGGGACCCGTTTCCAGAGACGGTGCACGCACTCTCGGAACTGAGCAGCCGTGTCCCGCTTGGCGTTTTCTCAAACGCAGACGACGCATTCCTACGGCCGATGCTTGACGAGTACGGTCTGACCTCCAAATTCGAAATCATCGAGTCCTCAGAATCCGCCGCCGTGTACAAGCCGCACCCGGGCGCGTTCAAACACATGTTTGCGGCGATGGATGTCGCCCCGAGCAAGTCCTGGTACGTGGGTGATCATCTATATGACGACATACGGGGGGGCTCGGAAGTCGGCGCGTCGGCGATCTGGATCAACAGGACCGAAGCCCGGCGCTGCCCTGATGACGCCAAACCGGCCAAAGAGATCACCAGCCTGATGGACCTCGTAAAGCTGTTCGACCGCGCCTAACTCAGGCACAGGCAATGCCTGGGTTCTTTAGATAGTGTTTCGGTGCGAGAGGCGTTGAGTCCAATACAGGCTTGGCCCGAACTCTATGGGATAGTCGTTTTGGTCCACTCCGCGCTTATCGGAGTACATCCGATCTGATATTTTCTAAGTAAGACTTTCCAGCCCAAATAATCCAGGCATTGCCTGCTGCAGAGGGAACACCACATGGCGGCGACTCTGACCTTTGACGACAGGGGCCTCATCCCGGCGATCGTTCAGGACGCGGGTGATGGACGTGTGTTGACGCTTGCCTACATGGACGCCGAAGCGCTGCGACGGACCATCGAAGGCCCGGACGTCTGGTTCTACAGCCGCAGCCGACAGGAGTTGTGGCACAAAGGCGAGACATCCGGCAACTACCTGAAAGTCCGCTCAGTGTCGCTCGACTGCGACGGGGATGCCGTGGTTGTGCAGGCGGAGCCGGTTGGGCCGGCCTGCCATACCGGAGAGGTCAGTTGCTTCCACACAGATCTGGACGGCGATGCGTTGGCGCAGGCGGAGTCCGTAGAGCGGATCGGTCCGGGGGAGATCGCCCGTCTATTTGCGGTGATCGAGGACCGCAAGGCCAACCCGACCGAGAGCTCTTACACGTCCGAGTTGTTCAGGGAAGGTGTGGATCGGATCGCACAGAAAGTGGTCGAGGAGGCCGGCGAGACGGCCATCGCAGGGGTGCGTGGAGTCAGCGAGAGGATCGCGTCCGAAACCGCCGACATGCTTTATCACACGCTTGTGTTGCTATCGGCGACCGAGGTCTCACCGGATGACGTGTGGGCGGAGCTACGATCCCGTAGGGGCCCCACTGGGGCTTGAATTTGGGAGTACAGAGCGACGGGTGCCGCCGAACTATTCGGCCGTACTCGTTCCTGACGTTGGTTCAGAGTCCGATGGAACCGGTGCACTCGCCGGGATAGCCTCCCCGTTGTCCAGCGCTATCGCCGCCTGGATGGACGCGATGGCTACCTCACACTGGCCGTCGTCCGGCTGCTTTGTGGTCAGATTCTGAAGCAGCAGGCTTGGCCACGCCACAACCTTCACCCACCACCAGTCCGCGTGCCGTCCGTTGAAGCGAATGATCTCGTAACTAACGGCCGCGACCACCGGTATCAACACGATCCGGGATGCGAAGTGGATCCAGAGAGGATCGCGTGGGAAGAACATGAAGGCGACGATAGAGACCATCACGACGGTCAGCAGGAACGCTGTCCCGCATCGTGAGTGAGCCGTCGGATGAAGTCGCAACCCTTCCGCGGTTAACGGATCGCCGTTCTCGTGGGCATGGACGGCCATGTGCTCCGCCCCGTGATAGCCGTACAGGCGTTGAATGTCTGACATCCTGCCGATCAACCAGATGTACGCGAGGAACAGCACGATCCTGATCCCGCCCTCTCCGGCGTTTGCCGCCCAGTAGTTCCAGCCGAACGACTCAAGACCGCGTGAGAGGAACAGCGGGATGATGAAGAAGATGACGATCGCTAGCGTGAGAGATAACGCGATCATTCCGCCAAGCGCAAATCCGCCCAGCGTCTGTTCTTCCGCCGGCTCGCCGCTTTCATCCCCCTCTTCCTGGGGGAGGGCGGCGTTAGCGGACACGGTGAGCGCCTTCATGCCAAGCGTCAGTGTCTCGGCGAGTACAGCGATTCCGCGCAAGAAGAGGACGCGACGCCAGCGGCTCAACCACAACTTGCTTTGCGGGAGCGGCTGGACCATGATCTCGCCGTCAGGCTTGCGCACGGCAACGACGGCGTCGCTGGCTCCTCGGATCATGACGCCTTCGATAACGGCCTGTCCGCCGTAAAGCGCGCCCTTAGGAGGCGATTCGGCCATCGGTCGCTACCTCCTGTTCCTGTTCGCTGCTTCGTCTGTATCTCTTACGCAACGAGCCTGCACATGAAGTGCAGGCTCGTGCTAATCGTTTCTTGGTACCGGGTGCGCCCAGAAACCAGTTCAGGGGACCAGTTCAGGAATCCGGTGTTAGTCGGCGTCCGCTTTGGCTTCTTCAGAGTCTCCGTCACCGGAGTCCTCATCTTCTGAGGCGTCAGCGTCGGCATCTTCGGACTCAGCCTCGTCTGAGACGTCATCGGTCGGCGCGGCTTCTCCGGCCAGCATGGAAGCCTGCGTTGCAGTTCTGGCTGCTTCGCGTTCGGCCTCTACTGCTGCCTCGGCATCCGCCTCGGCTGTGGCTGAGCGTTCGGCCGTTTCCTCGGCCAGCTTCGCCGCTTCTTCCACACTTCCGAGGTTGAACCGTCGCATCAAGCGTTCGACACGACCCTCCGTGTCAACGATGCGCTGCTCACCGGTGTAGAACGGGTGGCAATTACTGCACAGTTCTACGGTGATGCTGGCGGACGTTGAACCGGTGGTCCATGTGTTGCCGCAAGCACAGGTGACCTGTGTATCGGCGTGGTAATCGGGATGTATTTCTGTCTTCATGTCTGGCGTTATCGCCCCGCGATGTCAGGGAAGGATTAGGAGGTCGTTACCGCTACCGGGTAGACCGCCGCACGCTTCCTCTTTTTTGTGTCGTGTTCGTAAGCAACCTGGCCGTCAACGAGAGCGAACAGCGTGTGGTCTCTGCCAACGCCTACGTTCGTTCCAGGACGGATCGGTGTTCCCCTCTGGCGGACGAGAATCGTTCCGGCGGTCACATACTGACCACCGAATCGTTTCACGCCGAGTCGCTGAGAGTTTGAATCGCGGCCGTTACGAGACGTGCCGCCACCCTTCTTATGTGCCATTAATATCTCCTCCTCAGTGTGGAGGTTCTCTAACCCTCCCCCGAAAAACGAATCCGGGCTATCCCAGCAACTGCCGGGTAAGGGGCTACTTGATTGAGATGCCTTTTATCAGCAACGAGGTGTACGGCTGACGATGACCCTTCTTAACGCGGGACCGTGTCTTGTTCTTGTACTTGAACACCGTAAGTTTCTCGCCACGCCCGTGTTCCGCGATCTCGGCGGACACCAGAGCGTTTTCGACAACAGGGTTGCCGACCTTGAGTGATCCTTCGAGTGAGGTCATCAGCACGTCGTTAAAATTGACACTGTCGCCAATCTCGCCATCGAGTTTTTCGACGTTTACCGTGTCGCCTTCGCGGACCCGGTACTGCTTCCCACCCGTTTTTATGATTGCGTAATCAGTCATTACACCAGCCTAACCGTACAATCCTACGAGCGCGACCGGCCCCCGGTCAACGAATTTGGCATGCAAATGGCGTCTCTATTCGTAGGCCGGGGCATCCAATCCTAAGCTGCATAGCCTGGACTACCCATTTTCGAGTGTGAAACGGGTGGTCTTATCCCAGGGAGGAACACGATGCCGGAGACCGAACTGACCATGCTGGAGACCTCGCACGCCTACTTCAATGAATCGTGCGACTTGCTCGAGATTGATGACGGGACGCGGCAGGTACTGCTGAACCCGTGGAGGGAACTTTCGGTCGCCGTCCCCATCAGGATGGACGACGGCAGCATCCGCGTATTCAACGGTTTTCGGGTTCAGCACAACGGAGTTCGCGGCCCATATAAGGGCGGCGTTAGATTCGCTCCGGCGGCGGATGCCGAGCACACAAATGCCCTCGCAATGCTGATGACGTGGAAGACGGCGCTTGTGGATATCCCGTTCGGCGGCGCTAAAGGTGGGGTGCAGGTCAGACCATCGGAGCTATCTGAAGACGAGTTGAACCGGCTGACCAGGCGCTATACATCGGCAATTTCCCACATCATCGGCCCAAACAGGGATATTCCGGCTCCGGACATGGGCACGAATGCCCAGGTGATGGCATGGATGATGGACGCATACGGCCAGTCGTATGGTTATGCGCCCGCCGCCGTAACCGGGAAACCGATAGAACTCGGAGGCTCTTACGGCAGGGAAGCGGCAACAGGTCGCGGAGTCTGTGACGTGTCAGCGCTCGCCGCTTCCGACGTCGGGATCGAGATGCGCGGAGCAAGAATCGCCATACAGGGATTCGGGAACGTGGGGTCATTCGCAGCCCGGCGTATGGTGGAGATCGGGGCGAAGGTCGTCGCGATCTCGGACGCCAAGTGCGCCCTTTACGACAAGAACGGCCTGGACATAGACCAGATCGTAGATCACGTCGCGAAAACTCGAACCCTGGAAGACTGCCCCTGGGGAGAGTCGATCACCAACGATCAGCTTCTGGAGCTGGACGTGGATGTCCTGATCCCGGCCGCCATTGAAGGCGTGATCACCATGGCAAACGCCGCAAATATCAAGGCGAAAATGATTGTAGAAGCAGCAAATTCGCCCGTGACCTATGGCGCAAATACCATTCTTGAGGATCGCGGGATTACAGTGATACCGGACATCCTGGCCAACGCCGGCGGGGTGATCGTGTCCTACTTTGAATGGGCGCAGAACATACAGCGCTTCCGCTGGACACTTGAACGGGTAAACGAAGAGCTGTACTCGATCATTAGCGGCGCGTATCTGCGTGCAGCCGACATGGCGAAGGAACGCCAGATCACGCAACGATCGGCGGCCTACGCGGTCGCCGTCGGTACGGTGGCGAGGGCGACGGAGCTACGCGGGTTTATATAGGCTGGCCCCGAAGGCTTTCCAGGTTGAACTCGCCCAGACTTCGCCCCTTCTAGTCCAGCTCAATCTTCCCGAATTTGCCCGTGTAATAGAGCAAGGGATCACCATCGTTGGTCGTTAGCTGGACGGCCTCGCCGACGAAGATTGTGTGATCACCGGCGTCGTGTGCGGCGACCACCTTGCACGACATTGCAGCCAGCGCCCCGGCGATAACCGGCGGCCCCTCGTCGCGCTGCTCCAGCGGAACTTCCACGTCGCCGGTTCGGTCAGCTGCGTCACGGACGTAGTACATGGCGATGTCTGCCTGATCCTTGCGCACGATGCTGATTCCAAACCAGCCGTCGTCGCTTATGTACCGGTGCGTATTACGGGATTTGTCCACGCAAACGAGCGCCAGCGGCGGATCAAGTGAGACGGACAGAACGCCGTTCGCCGTCATGCCGTGGGTGCCGCCGTCTGGCTCGGCTGATGTAATTATTGTCACGCCGGTAGCGAATCGGCCCCAGGCGTCTCTGAAATCGGATTGTGTGACCGGATTTTCGCTGGCCAGCGTCGTCCTCCCCAGTAGTTCCTGAACATATCGATGATTATGGTTGGTAGTTGGCCGAGGCCGTGCCGCCGGATTATAGGGCGCGTTGACCAAAACGGGGCGGGTGGAGCGCGGGCGCCTGAATCAGGCCTTGACGATCAGGCCGTCCTTCAGCGCTGTTTCGATCTGATCAGCAGATAACCCGGCTTCTATTGCCATATCGCGCGAGAACACTTGCTCCTCAAGCGGTTCCAGGAACGGGGCCACCTCAGCACTACGCGTCCATGCGAAATCGTAATCGTTGTACACGTCGTTTCCTGACACCGAGCACCACGGGGCCAGTGTGAACCGATCATCCCTGGCGGGCTCCGATGGTGGTGCGTCCGGTAGCTCCCCCGTTATCGCATCTACGTAACCGCGCTGCATTCCTTCAAATGAGAAATCTCGTGTCAGGAGCCGGCGAATTCCCTCAGGATCGGTCATACCCCCGGCGGCGGCCAGCGTCGCCTTTGCGGCTGCGTCAGCGCTGGCATACGGGAAAAGATGGACGTCTGGATGCTCCGGCAGGTCGCGTAACGCTCCCACGCCCGCAGCGACGACCGGCGTTCCGCATGCGAGCGATTCGTAAGCGACCAGGCTGAAAGACTCGATGAAATTACCCGGACAGAGTGTCAGGTCCGCAAAGCTGTACGCGTCCGCCGTTTCGTCGCCGCTCCACCACGGCGCAAACTCCAGAGATTCCATCACGCCTTCCGTTAGAGCGAGCCGGACGGCGTTGTCGTAGAACTCGCGCGTTTCAGAGGAACTGGCGGCGTCGACATGCTTTGGAACGAGAAGCCGGATATTCCATTCCGGCAGATCTCGAGCCAAATCGCGCGTAATCCCGATCGCCTCTGAGATTCCCTTACGCGTATCTGGCCTGTGCGGCCACAGCAGGACAAGATCGCTATCTGAACGTTCCCGGACACCTCTTGGCGTGACGCCGGGGCGCGGTCGGTACGTTTCCAGATCGATGCCGTTCGGCACCACCACTACCGCGTCCCCAGATCTTCCCCCAGATTTTCCAGGAGTAGCGCCGGCCGTGGCATCGATACAGCGCTTCAGGTAACTGGACGGGATGATGGTGACATCGGCATCGAACGCGAACGCTGATATGAGAGCTGTCTCGTAATGAAAGTCGTGGAAGGACCGAACCACCCTGCGGCCTTCTGGAATCAAATTCCGAAGGTAGAAGGTGTCCGCGTGGAGATAGACGGTTTCCGCCCACTCGAACACAGGGCCGATGGCCTCAGCGCTCTGCAGTATCCGGTAGGGCGGCACCTCCCACGGATCGGGGAAGTAGCCGGTCAGCCGGAGAAGAGGCTCGACCCTGATGCGAGGCGCTATCTCGAACCCGCCATCGTTTTCGGGCCGCCAGGAGCAGATAACGCGTACCTCTGCTCCTGCGTCCGCGAGTCCCCGTAACACGCCGTCCAGGATGCGCTGAGAGCCGCCGTGGACCGCCCCCGGAAGGATCGGGGCGATGGATACAACGGCGACACGCTCAAGCATGGTTATCGGCCAGTCCGGGCCGCCACAAAGGCGGCCCGGACTGGAACCTAATCTTCTTCTTCGGTTTCCGGTGCTTCGTCCTCTGACGCCTCTGGTGAAACGTCTGGCGCAATTTCGTCAGACGCCGTGTCTCCAGCGCCTTCGACTAGTTCACCGGTGATCTCTCCGTTTTGCGGCGCTTCTTCTTTCCCGGCCGCTTCAATCTCTTCCTCACTCAATAGGTCTGCCGGAGCTTCCCGTGTCTTCATTGCACGGATGGCGCTGACAGCGTCGCCGGTGTCCGGCACAGCCATGATTACGCCCTGAGTGATGCGACCGGTCTCCCGGATCTCGTTCAGGTGAACGCGGATGACCTGCGCCTTCTCCGTCAGAATGAGGACCGTGTCGTCCCCATCGACCTCGCGGTCGACCACCTGTGCGGCGGCCACTCGACCGTTCTTGCGAGCGATCTTGAGGGTGATGAGACCCTTGCCGCCCCGCTTTTGTTGGCGGTATCGACGCATCTCGGAAAGTTTTCCGTAGCCGCGTCTGGTAACCACAAGCAACGAGCCGGTGGGGCTCACTACGTCTGCCGAGACGATCTTGTCGTTGTTCTGGAGTGTCATGCCCCGCATACCGCCCGCAGCGCGCTGACGCGCCCGGATATCGGTGCTCGGGAACCTGATCGCCATTCCCTGTTCGGACACCATGATGATGTCTTCCTCGGGAGTGGCCAGGATCACGGACTGCAACTCATCACCCGGCTTCAGGTTGAAGGCGTTAAGCCCACCCCTCCGGATGTTAGAGATCTCTGGCAGGTGCATACGTTTGACCTGTCCGGCTACCGTCGCCATCACCAGGTACTTGTCTTCCCGGAGGTCTGACACCGTTACAACGGCGTTGACGTGCTCACGTGGTTCCAGGTTGATGATGTTCGCCACGGGAGTACCGCGTGATGTTCTGGACGCGTCCGCGGGCAGCTCAAACGCACGGCTCGCAAAGACGCGACCGCGGTCAGTGAACATCAAGAGGAAGTCGTGCGTGTCCGCGACCCTGAGGTGCGGCGTAACGTCGTCCTCCTTCGTCATCCGCTGGCCCTTGACGCCCTTACCGCCGCGATGCTGCGCTCTGTAGGTGGCGAGCGGGATGCGCTTCAGGTATCCGTTTGCGCTCAGCGTGATTACGACGGTCTCGTGCGGCTCTGTGTCCTCACGACGCCACTCGCCAAGCTCCTCCGGGTGAACAACCGTGCGTCGTTCGTCGGCGTGCCTGCGCTTGAGGTCCAACGTCTCCTTGCGGATCACGGCGTAGACTTTTTCCGGATTGGCAAGAAGATCTTCCAACTCGGCCACAAACGCCATAAGTTCCTGGTACTCGTTCTCGATCTTTTCTCGTTCGAGAGCGGCCAGTCGTCGGAGCTGCATGTCCAAGATGGCCTGGGCCTGCACCTGTGACAGATTGAACTCCGTCATCAATCCTGTGCGTGCGGACTCTACGTCAGCGGACGCTCGGATCAACGCGATAACTGCGTCAAGGTTGTCCAGGGCGGTGCGCAGACCTTCAAGGATGTGCAGACGGGCGCGCGCCTTGCGGAGATCGAACTCGGCTCGGCGTACGACGACCTCTCTTCGGAACTCGATGAAGTAGCGAAGGGCCTCTCTCAAAGTGAACACCCTGGGCATGCCGTCCACGATGGCCAGCATGTTCGCCGAGAAGCTGGTCCTCAGCGAAGTGTGCTTGTACAGGACATTGAGGATCACGCTCACTGACGCGCCACGGCGCAGATCCAGCACAATCCGCATGCCCTTGCGGTCAGATTCATCCCTGACCTCAGAGACACCTTCAAGAGTCTTGCTCTTGATCAGGTCAGCGATCTTGGCAACCAGGGTGGATTTGTTCACCTGGTACGGGATCTCTGTGAACAGGAGATGCTGCCGGTTGTTCTTCTTGGTCTCCTCGATCTCGTGGGAGGCCTGCATCATGATCCGGCCGCGGCCGGTGGCGTAAGCGTTCCGGATGCCCTCGTTACCGTAGATGTGGGCGCCGGTCGGGAAGTCTGGACCTTTTACGAACTCCATCAGGTCATCCAACGATGCGTCGGGATGCCGGATCAGGTGTGCGATGGCGTCGCAGAGCTCGCCCACGTTGTGGGGCGGGATGTTGGTAGCCATGCCGACAGCGATACCCGCTGCGCCGTTGACGAGGAGGTTCGGGAGAATGGACGGAAGGACCGTCGGTTCTTTGAGCGACGTGTCAAAGTTGTCGGTCCAATCGACGGTCTCGCGGTCGATATCGCCCAGAAGCGTCATCGCTATGTGCGAGAGGCGGGCCTCGGTGTAGCGCATGGCGGCCGGTGGGTCGCCGTCCACGCTGCCGAAGTTGCCCTGTCCGTCCACGAGCATTGCTCGCAGGGAGAACGGCTGTGCCATGCGGACCATGGCGTCGTACACCGCCGTGTCGCCGTGAGGGTGGTACTTGCCCAGTACCTCGCCGGTGATACGGGCGCTCTTCTTGTACGAGGACGTTGGTCGGATTCCCATGTCGTACATGGCGTACAAGATGCGTCGCTGAACGGGCTTTAACCCGTCACGAATATCCGGCAATGCCCGGGAAACGATCACCGACATGGCGTAATCCAGATAGGAATTACGCATCTCGTCAGTGATGTTTATTGGGCGGACTTCACCGATGTCCTGACCTACCACGGCGGGTCTCCTGAATCGGGGGGGGATGCGGGCCTCACACGGACGTCGATACCGCGAGAATGGCCTGCGTAAATCTGGGCGTGTTCC
>Ga0115002_10000405_pt1 | contig 62260 bp, 55 predicted proteins | sample ArcticOcean_MG_C_8_FD_89576 | JGI IMG/M metagenome (GOLD analysis project Ga0115002, IMG submission 89576) | Marine microbial communities from western Arctic Ocean - ArcticOcean_MG_CB11_86 | ecosystem: Environmental > Aquatic > Marine > Oceanic | place: Arctic Ocean: Canada Basin | collected... | reverse complement strand
TCGCTTGTTCGGCTTCAGCGCTTAAATACAAACACGGTGCCAATTCAGGCTCGACTACGATGAATTTCGGTGCCCGGTCGCCGTAAGCTATGCGGAAGTACTCACACACTGTCGCAGCAAGTCCGCCAACGCCACCTTGTACAAATACATGCGTTGGCAGCTCGTCCGTTATTTGCGCAACGATTTCGGCGACCATAACCGAATATCCAGTCATGACCTTGCGTGCGACATCATGGCCGGCATCACCAGAAGTTGTATCCGAAATTATGTGCCAGTCATTCTTTTCCGCTGCTGCATAGCAGATACGCACTGACTCATCGTAATTGCCCTCTACTTGGATAACTTCCGCGCCCAAATTAAGGAGTGCCTGCTCGCGTCCCTGACTGACTTCGGCATGAATATATATGACTGCTTGCATGCCGTGGTTCTTCGCTCCCCACGCGACCGATAGACCATGATTGCCGTCGGTGGCTGTCGCCACCGTAATTTGCTGGATTTCATCGGCCCCATTCAAGGCGAGTTCGCTGACCGCATAAGCGCCGCCAAGTGCCTTGAAACTACCCAGACCGAATCGCTCGCCTTCGTCTTTGTATAGGATGTGCCCAACGTCCAACTCCGCGGCCAGACTTGCAAGACTCCGTAAGGTTGAAGGCTGATAGCCCGACCAGGCCTCTATTTTTTCTTGTGCATGAGCTAATTCGGCTGCGTGGAATAATGGGTGTGGTATGCCGTTATCGTCACGAGCCAAGGCGAGCGCGGAGTTATCCACGTGTCGCAATTGGGCACGGCTAAAGGGTGCAAAAGTTGTTGCTGTCATTGGACGCTTCGACTGGAGGTTTAACTTGGAGTGAGTTTTCTACCCGTCACGCTACACAATCCCAAATGCTATCTCAAATAAAAAATACGGATGATCAGTTTTGCAGGCAAATAGGGATGGTATCCTTCGATTCCGACGCCGCATTAACATACAAAGGAAAGGCAAACCAAATGAATATTTTCGAGATAGGTACTGTCTTGATCGGCTTGTCCGCATTGTTTGGCTACATCAACCATCGCTTCCTGCGCCTACCTCATACGATCGGTTTGGTCATGATCGCGTTGGCGGCGTCGCTGTCGATAATCGCCATAGAAGCGCTTAGCCCGACGACGCAAATTGCGAGCCTCGTCACCGCTATGCTCAATCAAATCGATTTTCACGAGGCGGTCATGAATGGCATGTTGAGTTTCTTGCTATTTGCCGGAGCGTTGCATGTCGATTTCTCGGTATTCAAGTCCAATTCGTCGGCCATCGCCTTGATGGCGACCCTGGGTATTTTGCTCTCGACCTTCCTGATTGGCGGCGCTACCTGGTGGCTGTTGAACCAATTTGGCATCGACATGCCGTTTATGTGGGCCCTGGTGTTTGGTGCGTTGATCAGCCCTACAGATCCAGTAGCGGTATTGGGACTCTTCAAAACCGTCAACGTCCCGGATACGTTGGAGGCTAAAATGGCCGGAGAATCCCTCTTTAACGATGGTGTCGGAGTGGTTGTTTTCGCGGTTGTAGTGGCAATTGCGGTTGGCGATGGCAGTCACGGCGATATGAATGCGTTGACCATCGTCCAACTATTCTTAACCGAAGCGGTTGGCGGTGCATTGCTTGGGTTGTTAGCAGGCTATATCGGATATCGAGCCATGCACGGTATTGACGAACATAATCTTGAAGTGCTCATCACGTTGGCAATGGTCATGGTGACTTACGTTGTCGCTCTACAACTGCACATGAGTGGCCCAATTTCGATGGTTGTTGCGGGGTTATTCATTGGCAATCAGGGCATGAAATTTGCGGTTAGTGACAATACAAAAGACTACATCCAGAAATTCTGGTCCTTGTTAGATGAAATTCTGAATTCAGTGCTGTTCCTGTTAATCGGTCTCGAAGTGCTGATAATCGCCCAGCGTGCGGATCACGTTGGTGTCGCGCTGCTAATAATTCCAATCACAATCATCGCGCGGTGGTTCGCTGTTTTCGTACCGATAATGATTTTGTCGCGCTGGAGGACGTTTACCAAGGGCGCAATTCCGATTCTAACATGGGGTGGGTTACGGGGCGGAATCGCTGTGGCATTGGCGCTCTCATTGCCGGTCAACGAATATAAGCCGACCATTCTGACCATCACTTATGCAGTTGTGCTGTTTTCCATCATTGTTCAGGGTCTAACGATCAAACCTCTCGTAGAACGGATCGTGTCGAAGAACGTCGTTGTCGATACGGAATAGGAGCAGGCATTGCATCGAGACATCGCAGACATTCGCCTATGCGCAACGGTGGTAACAAAAAGGATGCATACTTTGTACAACTTAATGGCCGCAGCTAGTGTTTGATTGGTTTGGCAGGTTGTTTGGCGGCCGGTCGGCAGTTGAAGAGCGTCGCCAGAATCCTGTTCTCGCAGCAACTGTTGAGCTGTCCGCACTTGTCTACAGTCGAATTCCGCTGCACACGATGATTGACGAAGCGCGACGAGCAGAACTGGCGAGGGCCTTATATCTGGAAGTCAACGAATTATGCAACTCTCGTGATCCGGTAATCGATTGTCGCGAACGATTCGTCGCTGTCATGTTAGAGCTGGCAGCTTTTCAGGTGCTAGTGATACCACCGCCACCAGAGGACGACCCGTTCGAACTACGACAACAGCCTGGCATCACCGGAGAGCTTCAGTCACATCTAAGGTCATTATTCGATCGCAACCATGGATTGCGATCAGCGTTGTTCGCGGTCGAGGACACCTCGAATGAGATGTCGCTCACGGACTTCGTATTACGACAATACTGGGAATTGTATTGGCGCTTGGAAACACTGAATGCGGCTCGTATTGCACTCGGTGATGTCGCTCCAGAGAACGACTGGAAGCAGGCGTTTTTGCACGCGGCTTCGGTCAATTGCGAGCATCTGTATCGATGGGAGCTGCAATTGCCTGCCGCGTTCGACTATTCGATTGCAAATGAGGCTTCAACCGCCTATTCGATGTTTACGGACATCGTCGTCTCTGGCGCGAAGGATCCGGCAGCTGAATGGCGCGAATACTACTCTAATAGCGATATTCCAATGCCTGATTTTTGAGTCTAGAGCGGCTAAATGATGAAAAATAAGTGGCAGTCGCCAACCATGTTGCTGGTCTTGATGAGCGTCGCAATGCCCATCGCGTTCAATGTCTGGAACGCGCTCCTCAATAATTTCGTCGTGGAACGTGTCGCGTTTACCGGTGTCGAAATCGGAATTCTGCACAGTCTTCGCGAGATTCCCGGCTTTATCGCGTTTACGACGGTTTTTGTGCTGTTGATTATTAAGGAACAGACTTTCGCCGTCATTTCGCTCGCGCTGCTGGGTGCCGGGGTCGCGGCAACCGGCTTCTTTCCGTCAACTTACGGTGTGTACTTTACCACTGTAGTAATGTCGCTGGGCTTTCACTATTTTGAGGTGGTCAAGCAATCTCTTGCGCTCCAATGGCTGAGTAAGGACGAGGCGCCGCAAGTTCTTGGGAAGCTTATCTCTGTCGGCGCGGTTACGTCGCTGATCGCTTATGGAATTCTTTGGGTGTTTCTCGAAATTTTTGAATTCGACTATCTTTGGAGTTTTCTAGTTCCCGGCATCATCTGCGTTTTACTAGCGATCGTGATGTGGTTCGGATTTCCGGAGTATCACAATAAGACGCAACAACATAAGCAAATTATTTTGCGAAAACGCTACTGGCTCTACTACGGTTTAACATTTTTCTCCGGTGCAAGACGACAGATCTTCATGGTGTTCGCAGCGTTTCTAATGGTTGAGAAGTTCAGTTATTCGGCGGCCCAGGTAACGCTCTTGTTTTTGATCAATTACACGTTCAATTGGCTTTTCGCTGAAAAAATTGGTGTTCTCATTCGCCGCATTGGAGAGCGACGCTCGTTGACGATCGAATATGTTGGTCTGATTATCGTATTTGTTTCCTATGCATTTGTGGAGAATGCCACTCTTGCCGCAACGCTATATGTAATCGATCATATGTTTTTCGCGCTATATATTGCCATGTCGACGTATTTCCAGAAGATTGCGGATCCAGCCGATTTCGCGAGCAGCGCAGGTGTCTCATTCACGATCAACCACATTGCGGCCGTCATTGTTCCGGCGCTGCTTGGACTCGTTTGGGTGCATTCGAACGCCGCTGTATTCCTTATAGGCACTGCATTCGCGGCATGCTCACTGGCGCTGGCGCAAAACGTCCCCGATCATCCTTCGCCAGGAAATGAAATGAGATTTGGCAAAGTTAGTCAGACGATTTCGGGTCAAAGGTAGCGACGTCATCGATTGCGACGCCGTTCGCTAATGTTTTATGCACTGGGCAGCTCGTTACGATCTGGGCAAGCCGCTTTCTTTGCGCATCGTCGAAGTCGCCCGATATATGTACATTGCTCGAAATTTGTTGGATAAAACCTTCGGTATCTTCACCGCAACTCACGCAATCATCTGCATGAATATTGTTGAATTCGTAGGTCGCCTCTATCGAATTGAGTTGCATGCCTTTGTGCCGACAGTACATGGCGATTGTCAGGCAAGTACAGGCGGCAAGGGAGCTCAACAGGAGTTCATAGGGGTTGGGGCCAGTATCATTGCCACCCGCACTTGCCGGCTCATCCGCTGACCAAGAGTGACGTCCATTGCTCAATCGGACAGCGAACCCGTCGCCGAGATGTGCCGTAATCTGACTCATATTCTTATCTCCTGAGAAAATTCATGTGAGTTGGCTGACCATAACAGTGGCGAGTTCCATATTCATGTTTCCGCAGGCCGATCGCTCCGCTAGGATTACGGCATGGATATCTACCTTATCGGCGCGATAGCATTCACCCTCGCAGGTTTTGTAAAGGGCGTGCTCGGTTTTGGCTTTCCGATAATCGCGTTAGTTGTTCTAACACTATCCATCGGTCTGTTCGATGCCCTAGCTATATTGATCGTACCGACGATCGCAACCAATTTTTGGCAAGCGCTCGCGGGGCCGCACCTGCGCGCGATTATGAAGCGTATGGGACTTTATTTTGCCTTCGCAGCAGTGGGTGTTTTGTACACGTCACGTTACCTAACGGTTGTTAATGTTGATTTGCTGATTGGATTATTGGGCTCGGTGCTGTTTTTCTTTGCATTGTCTCGTTTGTTTGATTTGAAAATCACAGTGCCGCGTGAAAAGGAACCCGTTTTGTCAGTAGTGTTGGGCCTTCTGAATGGTGCTTTAACCGGAATGACGGGTTCGTTCATGGTGCCCTCGGTCCTCTATATGCAGGCGCTGGGTTTTCCAAAAGATATGTTGGTGCAGGCTATGGGCGCGTTTTTCGGAATTTCGACGCTCATGATGACAATATCGCTGGGTAGAAACGGCCTGATCGACGCCGAAAATTTTAAATTGTCGATGCTGGCGCTCGGTCCCGCGTTCATCGGCATTCTCGCCGGCCGCTGGACTAGAGATCAGATTGATGAAGAGCGATTTCAACATATATTCTTGTTCGCGGTACTTTTTCTGGGCGCATATCTGGTGTGGCGTGCGCTAAAACCGCTTGTCCTCTAATGCTTGGATGCTTCGCAATGGCCGCAGTTCGAGCATACAATTCAGAGAACGAATCTTTTCTGTCAGGAGATACCGCAATGCGCATTCAGAGTTGCCTTACGTCGGCCGTCATATCGTTTCTCATTCTAAGCGTCGCGCCGGGATGTGCTGATGCGCAACAAGGGGCGAACCGGGAAGATCGAGCACAGCGAGCCGACAGACTGATGGCGGTTCCCAACCCAATGGAACCGAGCGCTTCGGTCTGGATCGAAGATCTGACCTATATGGAAGTTCGAGATCGAATTGCTGCTGGTGCAACAACCGTCATTATCTCGACCGGCGGCGTTGAAGAAAACGGACCGTTTATCGTGACCGGAAAACACAACGTCATTCTTGAATCATTGTGTCCGGCGATTGCACAGGATCTTGGCAACGCCCTGTGTGCCCCCATTGTGCCATTCGTACCGGAGGGTAATTTCGACCCACCGTCTGGAGCAATGCTCTTTCCAGGGTCAATTACTGTAAGAGACGCTACGTATCAATCGTTGCTGGAAGATATCGGGAATAGCTTAAAGCTGCACGGCTTCACCGACATAATTTTGATTGGCGACAGTGGCGGCAATCAAAAAGGCATGCAAGCTGCTGCGGACGCATTGAACGCTAGCTGGGCAGATCGCGAGGTGCGAGCGCACTTTGTCGTAGAGTTTTATACCGACGGTTGGGCAGAAACTGAAGAATACACGGCGAAGGTGCTCGGTGTGTCCGAGACCAAGAATGATGGTCATCATGATGACATTTGGGTCACCGCCATTATGATGGTGACGGACCCGGAAACTGTTCGATACCGTCAGCGGGTAGCAGCAGATCTGGCATCGATCAATGGTGTCGATATTTCAGATCTTGAAGCGACTATAGAGCTCGGGCAAAAGATGGTGGACTTTCGAGCCGCCTTAACCGCGGACGTAATTCGCGCTGCGATAGAGGGCGAATAGTTGCAGTTAAGTCAGTTGAGATCAGCGCGTAGCCGGAATATTTGTCTGCTGCTTAGCAGGAAACACAATTATAATTGTTAACGGCGCCGAAGTTTTCCAGTAAGGCGATTGTCGTCGGAAACGGTTTGACGCGCTGAATCGGTCCATTGGCCATATCGACAGTCGTTTCACCTTTGCGGCTAACGACCATTACGTCTGCGCCTTTGTCGACAAGATATCGCACCAGCTCATCGTCTCCCCGTGACGCTGCGTGGTGAAGAGCGGTGTAACCGTTCGCATCTCGCAAGTTGACATCGGCGTCACATTCTTCGACCAGGTAACGCATTGTCGCTAGCCAATTGTCGGGGACAAAACGATGCGCGTTGCCGGCGAAATTCTGGCCGTAACCTGCGCCGGCGGCAACGTGAATCGGGTAAATGAACGGACCACCGACAGGGACGGGTGGTATGCCGGACTTATCTTCGTTCTCAGATTCATCCTTTTCCTGCAACAATGGTGCAGGCTCGCTCCGAGCTGTATCAACAACGGTCACGCCTTTTTGGGCTTCAGCATTCTTGGCATCTTCCCTGTCGGGGTCTGGCCGTCGTCGTTTTCGCTCGGGGAGTTTGAGGCTCGGAATGCCAGTGTCTGCGCCGTACTCCTTTAGCATTGCCATAGCGTCCATATCCAGCGCGTTAGCGGCGCGCCAGAAGGGCGTCGCCCCGGCATAGTGAACACCGGATTGAGCAAAGGGACTGAACGTGTACTCCATGTACCAAAGTCGAGTTTTTAGCCTGACATTTGGATTAGCGCCTGCTTCGAGAAGCACTCGCATAACATCTAAGTGTGTCGCATCTTGCTGATGATGTTCGGTGGGATGAGCATAGGACGCGCGTGGTGCCCATTGACGCTCAATGGCGGCAAATAACGGTGTTGTTCCGGCAGCACTGGTTAGATTGGGGTCGGCGCCTAATTCGATGAGCAACGGCACAAGATCAAACTGTCCGTTAATCGCCGCGAGTAACAACGGCGACGTGTGATCACCTGCTGTCGGCTGATTTACGTCTGCGCCACGTTCGATCAGCGTTAGGACGGCATCTGTATGGCCCTGACGAATAGCGTGATGCAGCGGTGCAAGACCGCCCCAACCGCCAACCAACTCGCCATAAGTCGGCGGCTTGGGTTCATCGCTATTATTTTCGACGGGATAGCCGTCTATCGGCTCGCCGTCTGCATTGTAGGTGACGACATTAATGCACTTATTGTTTGAGTCCTCTTCTTCCGCGGCCTCATTTTCCGGGTCGTCGTCATCGCAAGTCGGATTTGGCACGTCGGGCCACTTTCGTTGGATTTCCCTGGAGGCTTCGACTGCTGCCTGCACTTGGCTTGGTTGTGGCTGCCAATTCGGTCCACCGCCTTCTTTGGCTTTGAACTCCGCCAGGAATTGTTCCAGGCGATTTTCTGCTGCTTTGTCTGCCTTCTCCATCTTGGCAGTATCGACAGACTTGGAGGTGATTGACGGATCTGCACCGGCGTCTAGCAGGACACTCATTACTTCGATGCGGTTCGCAGCAGACGCAAACACAAGCGGCGTTTGTCCCCATGCACTTTCAATGGCGTCCACATCGGCACCGGCACGCAAGAGCAATGCAGTGAGATCAGCGTTTCCCGACGCGGCAGCAAGGTGAATGGGCAGAACGCCAGAGTTAGTCGTCGACGCCATGACATCTGCGCCCGCACTTATGAGTGCATTGGCAACCCCTAGTCGACCACGGCGAGTCGCTATATGCAGTGCAGTATAGTGGCCGATTCGCGTTCCCGCTTCGAGATTGGCCCCGGCAAAGATCAGCATTTCGGCTAATGCGGTATCGCCACGATCGGCCGCCCAGTGCAGTGCGGTCATACCGTCGCCCTGTGCAGCACTTACATCCGCACCAGCGCGCAGCATTTGCTGCACCGTTTCAATATCACCACGTGACGCAGCATCGACCAAGGGACTGATGGCCGCTTTCAGCGTAGTCATATGAAGTGACAACAGCGCTAGTATTAGAAGTTTATTTTTCATCTACTGACTCGTCTAGATTGATAATTCGCCAGAACTGTCGCCAAAACTTTCAAGATCATGCCCAAGCCAGTTCAACATCGTTAGCTGAGCATTCGCCATGGGCGTTTCGTCTGCTGCTTTGACATGTGCACCACCCTTGTGATGACCGCTTGCCCCGCCCACTACGAACAATGGCACGCGGCGGTGATTGTGCAGATTCGAATCCCCCATTGGCGATCCCCACATAATCAACGACTGATCCAACAGGCTGCCATCTCCGTCACTGGTTTCTTCCAGGCGCTGCAGCAAATAGGCCAGTTGTCCGACGCGATACTGGCAAATCTTGTTGAATTCAAGAACGCCGCTCTCCTTGCCGCCGTGATGCGAGGCAGGATGAAACGCTCGGTCGGAGCCACTTTCAGGGAAACTTCGATTCGACGCGTCGCGACCGGTTTTTAGTGAAATGACCCGGGTCATATCTGTCTGAAATGCCAGCACCTGCAGTTCAAACATGAGTCGAATATGTTCAGAGTAAGAATCCGGAACCCCAGGTGGCGCACTCGGTAGGGCACGTTCTTCGCCGGCCGTATTATCGGATTCGACCATTTGGATCCTGCGCTCTATTTCACGCACATTTTCCAGGTAGTGACTGATGCGTCGCCGATCGACTGCGCCAAGGTTCTTGTTCATATCGGACACTTCGGTCGCGACCCAATCAAGTATGCTGCTGTGCGTCTTTCGGCGTGTGGCTCGTTCCGCGGCGCTACCGCCCGCACCAAATAATAGATCAAATGCGGTGCGCGGATTGCGAATCATAGGTAATGGTTGAGTCGGCGATGCCCAACTAATGCTTTCTGTATAAGCACAGGAATAGTTGTAGTCGCAGCCACCGCCCTTGTCGTTCGGTTCGAGACATAATTGCAACGAGGGCAATAAATTGTCTTGCCCAAAGCGCTGCGCATGCAGTTGATCCATCGATATGCCGCAATGTAGATCGGAGCCTTGAGTCTGTTTCGGATGAGACTGGGTCAAGAAAACAGCTGACGAGCGAAAATGATCACCACCGACTTCGGGAGGGCTAAAAGCCTCTGCCATGCGTACATCAGTGTTACTCACAATAGTCAGGTGTTCTCTCCATGGCTCTAGCGATTTTAACGCGTTAGTTGGCAGCATCTCGTAATCGCGACCTTCAGTGGAAGGCGCGAAAAGGAATTGCGTCTGACCCCATTCATTACATCCCGGTAAACCATGCACTTCCTCAATGCAGAGAAGTCGGGTGCGCTGACTGTCTGCAGATTTTCCAAATGCTGGGACCATTGCGTCGAGTAACGGCAACGCGACTGATGCGCCTGCGCCGCGAAGAAATGCTCTACGCGCAATTTTCTTTTTTGTTACAAAGTTCATTTTTGTCAGCCTCTACAGCTATTTTTTTCTTCTAGCGAGCTAAAATTTCAGCGTCATCGCCATCCGGAAACGACGCGTCCTTCATGCGAAACGCATCACTCATTATGACGCCCATGATTAGAGACGTTACGGGGTAATTATCTTTCTCAGCTTTCGACACGATCGCTCGTACTGTTGGCATGTCGAAGTATTCAACGCGCCTGCCGATAGCATAGGCCATTAGGTTGGTCGTAAATTCTCTCACTAACGGAATCGGACGTTTTAACAGTGCGTTTGACAGGTCTGCGGGCGTTGATATTTCTGTACCGTCGTAAAAGGTGCTGTTGGTATCAATCGGTGCACCGAATTCACGTATCCGCCATTTTCCGGTGACATCAAAATTATCAAGTGCAAGACCGATAGGGTCCATCACCTGGTGACAGGCGAAACACACTGGGTTCTTACGATGCAATTCCATGCGCTTGCGGGTAGTCAGTACCTCTCCGTCAAGCGTATCTTTAGTTTCTTCAAGGTCAGGAACTCCGGGAGGTGGGGGTGGGGGTGGAGTGCCTAGTAAAACTTGCACGACCCATTTTCCGCGTAGAACAGGTGACGTTCGATTGCCTAACGATGTCTGCACTAAGATACTGCCGTGCCCAAAAATTCCGCTCCGTTGCGTGTCCGGGTATTTTACGCGCCGGAATTCATCGCCAATGACGCCGGGGATTCCATAATGATTGGCTAGGCGCTCATTCATGAAACTGTAGTTGGCGCCATACAATTCCAGAATGCTCTTGTCCTGTTGAACAAGATCGTAGAAAAATAATTCCGTTTCCCGGCGCATCGCCTGCATCAGCTGCTGACTGTAGTTGGGGAACCAAAAAGAATCGGGTTGAACATGTTCGAGGTCTTGCAGGCGCAGCCACAATGAGGCAAAACGGGTCGACAATGCCTCAGAACGCGGATCGGCTAACATGCGTTTGGTTTGCGCCCTCAACGTTCGCGTTCGCGATAATTTCCCAGATGCCGCCAACGCCAGGAGTTCGTCATCAGGATTGGTGCCCCAAAGAAACAAGGATAGACGTCGCGCTAAATCAATATCGGCCAGTGAGTAGGTATCGCCCGGTTTGACTCGCGACGGTTCTTGTTCCATACGAAACAGAAAGTGCGGGCTAGCAAGCACCGCCTCAAGAGCGGTACGAATACCCATCTCAAAGCCGCCATTTTCAACGCCCAGCGTATAGAACTGCATCAGGTCGCCGACGTCGTCACCCGAGGGCGCGCGTCCGTAGGCTTTAGCGGCGAGCTCCGTCACGATATTGGTGGCGCACGGTAACGCTTCAATTGGAGTTGTTGGTCGACAGGAAAAAATTCCATTTCGTACCGGCGATTCAGAGATGCCGACCGCATTGTGGGGCCCCTCAAGTGTCAGGCGGGTCAAATGGGGCGGGGAAGTTGTGCCGTAACCTGTTTCGGTGCCCGTCAATGACCAGTCATGCGGACGAATTAAGTCCTCGTAGGGACCGTCCATTTGTCGAATAAAGGCCGCAGTTACGCGGTGCTCGCCTGCACGTATAAATAGAGGATCGGTTGCAACCGGAAATTTTTTGAGTCCCTGAAAATCAATCCCGCCACCGTAACGTACAAGTGCTACGCGCTCGCCATCAATCGATATATCGACATCTTGATACCGCTCTCCCCAACCAGACACGAAACCCATCGAGAAAATGTAGTCTCCGTCAGCAGGAAATGTATGCGTAACGCTGATGCCGCCGCGCGTGCCGTAGGGGGCACCTTCTACTCGCTCCCACTCGTGTTGAGAAACGGACGCCGGATTTGAGAAAGTTTTTGCTTGAATCGGAGCATCTTCCTGACCAATAGCGCGCCGCGCAATATCGCTGGCCGCAGTCAGATAAGACACCATTAGTGTCGCCGACATACCTTGAACATCGGCGATGTTGTCAAAGCTCGCGCTGATTTGGTCTTCCGGGAGCCATTCAGATGGATCGACGGTCAAGCCCAGTAAATCGTTTACCATGCGGGCATATTCAGCGCGATTAATTCGTTGGAAAGGGCGAGTGCCGGCGCGTTTGTTTTTTCGTGCGTGACGATCCAGAACTTTCTCGAGTGTGGTGATCAAATTCATGATCGCATCGTCGTTGCGTGGCATTTCTCGGGGCGGCATCTGGCCGGCCCGAAGTTTGCGGATCATTTTCTCTGCGACAACGGGATCGAGGTGCGCATCGTTGACGTCAAAGTTTTGCAGATTAAGGCCCGCCTGAAGCGTGAATTCGTTGTGACAGGCGATGCAGGTCTGTTGGATGATTTCGTTCGGCTGCTGCGCGAACGCAGCGTGCCAGCTGAGTGACAGGCACAAGACTGTAAACGCACTGTGAACGCGCTTGGGTCTATTGTTGAAAGTTCTACTCTGGCGAAAATACGCCATCAGGCCCCCCCGACCAAATTCAAATGTCGAACCATCGATAATAGCCTGAAAATGGGATATTGCGAGGCATTTGAGGAAAATATTGCACTGAATGGCGATTTTACATATTCATAATTGTTGAGATATTTCAATATTTTACGTCTGGGCGGCGACGGCCCTCGCCTAATGTCGTCAGTTCGCTGATAATGCGATCAAGCTCAAAATTAAGAAGAAATCCATGTCTTTAGAAAACCAGCCTGCGGCTTCTTGGTCATCCATCGGGCGTCTGTTATTCGGCGGTAACCTCGTTTTGCGTATCGCGATGGGTATTGTTGTGGGCGTATTGCTCGCGTTTCTTTGGCCCGATGCGGCGAAGTCTGCAATGTTGCTTGGCAATCTTTTTGTACAGGCACTAAAGGCGGTAGCGCCGATTCTGGTGTTGGTGCTCGTGGCGTCGGCGTTGGCCAATCAAACGCCAGGCCACCAAGCAAATTTACGACCGATTGTTCTTCTTTATTTGATTGGAACCTTAAGCGCCGCGTTTCTGGCCGTTTTGATGAGTTCGGTATTCCCAACCACGTTGACGCTGACAGTCACCGATGTCGCGATAAACCCCCCGCAGGGAATCGGTGAGGTTCTGAACAATTTACTCTTCAAAATTGTCGATAACCCGGTGAGTGCTGTAATGAATGGCAACTTCATCGGCATTTTGGTGTGGGGTATTGCGCTCGGACTGACAATGCGTCAGGCGAGCGATGGATCTCGACAAATGCTGACTGACCTGTCCGAGGCGGTTACGTCGATCGTCCGAGTTGTCATTCGTCTTGCCCCGATTGGGATTTTCGGTTTGATCGCAGGCAATATCGCCGAGTTCGGATTTTCCGCGCTGCAGGGCTATGCGCGGATCTTATCGGTTTTATTAAGTGCCATGTTAGTGATGGCACTTCTGGTTAATCCGATAATAGTATTCTTAAAAACTCGGCGAAATCCTTATCCGATCGTGCTCACCGCACTTCGAGAGAGCGGCATCACTGCATTTTTTACGCGTAGCTCAGCTGCCAATATTCCGGTCAATATGTCGCTGTGTGAACGCCTGAAACTAGATAAAAATACATATGCTGTTTCGATACCGTTGGGCGCGACCATCAATATGGGTGGGGCAGCGATTACCATTACGATATTGACGCTTGCTGCCGCGCATACGCTGGGTATCAACGTCGACTTGCCAACCGCATTATTGTTGTCGGTTGTCGCAGCGCTTTCAGCGTGTGGTGCATCAGGCGTTGCCGGCGGTTCTTTGCTGTTAATCCCCCTTAGCTGCAGTCTTTTCGGTATTCCCAATGATGTTGCGATGCAGGTAGTTGCGGTCGGTTTCGTTATTAGCATCCTGCAAGACTCTGCAGAAACAGCATTGAACAGCTCGACTGATGTCGTCTTTACGGCTGCAGTGTGCGGTATGCCAGAGGAAAGCTCGCAATCGCTAACTGAGAACGTCGACTAGCCGTTCGATATCATCCCTATCGTTAAAAATGGTTGGCGATATGCGCTGGTCAACATGACGTGACTCCCACAGGTACGAATGGCAAGTCCAGCGATTCATGCGTGGAAGATTCAGCGCTAACGCAAATCGATTTCGTGTTCCATCCAGGCCTTGAGACAGGTCCCCATATGCATCCAGCCGCCACAATTATCATGCGAAGCTTTCAGTCCTGCTGCGTTCGTTTTCCAACCTTCTTCGCTGATTGAAAGGCGAGTGCTACTTTCGTCTAACGCCTCGAACTCGAAAACCACTACCACGTCGTAGGACTCATCTGCCGTCTTATCCCACTCATTGGAAAAGAACCAGATTCAAGATGATCAGGTGTTCAAAGCATTGGCTGGCACCGATCGGCGGCGAATTCTGGATTTGTTAAAAAACGAGCCGATGACAACCGGTGATATTGGGAAACGGCTAAAGCATCTCGACCGCACTACCGTCATGCAGCATCTGGGTGTATTAGAGAAGGCGGCCTGGTTATTACAAAAAAAGAGGGCCGGTGTCGCTGGAATTTCTTGGATGTTAGCCCTATTCAGCGCATCCATGAGCGCTGGATTGAGCCGTACGCTGCACCTTATGCCGACTTCTTAAGCAAACTGAAACATGATCTAGAGCGTTCAAACTAGCGATAGCACCAGTATTGGACACTCTCCTGTTCCAAAAACGCCTCCGCTTCTGCGCCACGAAGCATTGCCAGGGTCGCGAACATACCGGCCTGTGTACAGGTGTCCGTGGCTGCCGTGACTGAGCGTGGTGCATCCGGAATGGGCCAGCCGGTTTTTAGGTTTAGTACGTGGCCGAAGCGATAACCAAACTGAAAAATGATGGCGTCGAGATCGTTCAGTTCATGACGGGCGTAGCGACGATACCTTCACGCCGCTTATCCGCTGCGCCGTCAAGGCCGTCAGGCGTTACAACAATTATGTGCAAACCGGAATTCTCGCCGTCGCTTTCCTGCACTTTATAGCCGCGTTCTTTCAAGTCGTCGGCAATTGCCTGTCCTGTTTCGACATTGACCTCGACTCGAACCGATTCGCCTCGGGCAATGATGTTGGGGTGATCAACCGCTTCTTGCGCCGACATGCCCCAATCCACGACGCCAACGATGCTTTTGGCAACATAAGCCGGTATCGAGTTGCCGCCTGGCGAGCCAGTCACCATAAGCAAATCTCCTTCCGCGTCGAATATCATGCTTGGAGACATCGATGATCGCGGGCGCCTACCGGGCGTTATCGCATTCGCTGCTCGACTTCCGTCCGTCGGAACTTCCCGGGCGAAGTCAGTCATTTCGTTGTTTAACAGGAAGCCGGCGGCCCAGCGTGACGACCCAAACGGTGCTTCTATGGTTGCCGTCATCGATACTGCGTTTCCGTCTGCGTCAATTACAGATAAGTGCGTCGTACCGGCAACTTCTTCCGTTGTATCTGGACTCCACAACGCCGCTGTTGAATCCTCGCTGAACAAGAGGCCGGGATCGCCTGGGGTTGGTATCGCGGCGGGATCAATTCGCTCAGTCGCGCGGTGTTTCAAATACTCAGGATGTAACAGATCGTCAAGGGGGATATCGATTTCGTCGGGGTCGCCGAAATAGTGGTCACGATCTGCGTAGGCCAGTCGCTGCGCATCAACAAACGCAGCAATTTTATCCGCCTGAGATGTCGCTCCGGAAGAGAGATGATCGTAGAGGCCGGCAATCATGATTTGAGCACCGCCCGAGGACGGCGGTGAAGATGTACAAATACTAAGATCGCGAAATCCACCGCAGATTACCGGTCTCTTTTCAGGCTTGTAGGCTTCAATATCGGCCGCGGTAAGCGTTCCGCCATTCGGTTCGGCTTGCGCCGCAGTAGCGATCGCCTCTGCAATTTCGCCAGTGTAAAAAGCGCTTATTCCTTCATTCGCGATACGCGTGAGGGTCGCGGCATACTCTGGATTTTTCAAGAGATGGCCGACTTGTAGTGCCTCGCCACCGGGATAGAAATATGCAGCGGTTGGCGGGTTCTTAGCCAGCTGGCTGCGCTCCGCCATCATCGGTAAAAAATCCGCCAGTCGTGGCGACACCTCGAAGCCTTCCGTCGCAAGGCGAATAGCGGGTTGCAACACTTCGGCCCACTCAAGTTTCCCGTGTTGATCGTGGGCACTCGCGTAAAGGGCGACAATTCCCGGCACGCCAACGGATTTACCGCTTTGCCATGCTTCGAAAAAGTTCATGACAACGCCGTCAATCATAAACATGTCTACGGTGGCACCGCTTGGAGCTACTTCGCGACCTTCGTGAAAGGTTAGTTCACCTTCCTCGCGTTCGTATACCAGCATGAAGCCGCCACCGCCCAAACCGGAACTCTGCGGCTCGACCAGTCCAAGCACGGTATGCGCGGCGATTGCGGCGTCGACAGCGTGGCCACCCATTTTCAACATCTCGATTGCCGCGGCAACCGCATGTGAATTGGCAGCCGTGGCCATGCCGCCCTTATTCCAGCCATCGGCGTCTGCGAGCTCAGCATGCCCAGCTTGCGACTCGGACTCAGCGGTTGGGGCGCCATCATTTGAACAACCATGTAACAGAGCAAGGAAAATGAGGAGGCTAATGCGTTTCATTAAGAGTTCCTAAATTCAGGGGGCGAGGCACGACGAAGGAATAAATATACCGGAATTGCGCCGGGGCCAATACCGTCTTATGCTAACCTCCCGCGCCCTTTCGCGTTGCCTGTGGTTAGAATTAATGCCCCTTTTCAAACGTACGTTAAGCGAATTTTTGTTTCGCCGTTTCGTTCTCAAACACTACGGATCGAATCTGTTGGTGGACCTGCAGTTGGATGCAAAAAGGGACACGCTTGAATACGTAAAGGCCAACATGGCAGACGCGCCGTATTTCGAGAAGCACCCCAAACTGGTTCGCTACGTCGTTGAAGCGGCGAATTTGCCGGGGTTGTATTTGGAATTTGGGGTTGGGCGCGGCAAATCCATTCGCTGGATTGGCTCACATGCCGATCGCACCGTCCATGGTTTCGATTCATTTGATGGTATTCCGGAATATTGGAACGGTAATCCGGTTGGCGCATTCGCGCAAAAACAGTTGCCAAAAGTACCCGACAACGTGAAATTCGAGATCGGAATGTTCGATGCGACGATAGGGCCATTCCTTGAGCAGAATTCAGATCCGATTTCGTTATTGCATGTTGATTGCGATTTATACTCGTCAACGGTGACGATTCTTGATGAGCTGGGAAGTCGATTACAGCCAGGCGCAATAGTTTTATTTGACGAATACTACAACTTCCCGCGCTGGCAACAGCATGAACACAAAGCGTTTCAAGAGTTCGTGGAGCGCAATGGCGTCGAGTATGAGTACATTGCCTATTCGGTAACCGGTCAGCAGGTTGCGGCAAGAATTCTAAAGAATCCCATATTTTCCGCCGCATAAAATAATCAGAATAGAGTCAAGATTTTCGTGCTATTTCATTGATTTATTATAACAAAAGGGCTATTTCGGGTGGCGTGTCTACGCTACACCCGATCCAATGCACCCCAAGAACAAAAATAAAAAGAGCGCAGGCGTTTTGCAATATCCGTCTACAATTCCCAATATAGTGCGGGTCGAATTCGGTGGTCATTGTGCAGCCTGGCTGCAGCTGTTGGCGTCAATGATGGTGCCGCAGGCGGTGGCGTGATTCCACCTGCTTTCCTGTTTCTGTTATATCTGATCTCGATTGGTCGTCGACAACGCTTTCACACGGGTCGCTGAGCGGTATCTACATTACTGTAGCTTCGGGCCGTTGATTAACGCATCGCGCGTCAATTGAAGAATTAACTCTATTTCCTTTTCGCTTACAGCGAACACCGGCGTATAGCGTAGAGATCGTGCGCCCCCGTGAATGACCCCGAGGCCCTGTTTACGTAGATAGTCCTCGGTGCTATTCGTGCCATAACATTTGTAGCGCGAATTGAGTTCGCAGCTTAGCAAAAGGCCTGTCCCTTGAACGCCCGTGACTGCGTCGCCAAGTTCCTTCTGAAGATTCAGTAACCCGTCGACCAATGCTTGTCCCTGAACCCGAATGTTCTTGCGAAACGCCGGTGTGAAGCTCTCGAGAACCGCCACGGCGACATCAAGCCCGCGCGGGTTCGTTGTCATCGTATTGCCATACAGACCTGTTCTGTAAATTGACGCTGCACACTCTGCCAGTGCCAGCACCGATAACGGAAATTGACCCCCATTCAATGCCTTCGAATAGGCTTCCATGTCAGGGCCGTCAAGGTCTTCAAATCCCGGGTAGTCCACAATTGACAGGACGCCATGCGCGCGCAATCCGGCCTGAATAGAGTCAATGACAAACATCGAGCCGTGCTCTTTGGTCAACGCGCGGGCACGAGCATAAAACTCCGGAGTAATGGATTGTCCGGGGTTACCTTCACCCATGACGGGTTCCATGAAAAACGCCTCGATAAATTCACCGTCACGTTCCGCTGCCGTGAATGCGGCCTCCAAAGACTCGATATTGTTAGGTTCGACGGTGTGCAAGAATTGCGTGTCGCGATATGAGGCGAGATGTTCTTCATAATTCCCTCGCGTTGAATCTGTGTACCGGGCTGGCCGATCGGTACGGCCGTGAAAACTGCCCTTTAGGGTCAGGCCCCTAACTTCGCAATTATCATATCGAGCGCCCGGATCGGTCATCGTTTTCGTATTAATATCGACAATGCGAGCTGCCATCGACGTTGATTCCGAGCCGCTATTGAGACAAATGAAGCTGGCGTACGGAACGCTGTCGGGATTGGTGTGGCCAATTTCCTTTCTGAGGCTGGCGATGAAATTCATCTGGCTGACACTTGACGTCATGATGTTGGCCATGACGTGCGGTTGATTCATCTCATTCAGGATGCTCTCCGGCGCGTGACCAAAGCCGAGCATTCCATAGCCACCACAATCATAGACTACGGCGCCTTTCAGGCTGACGACCCAGGGCCCCGCCGCTCCAGCGGCTACGTATGGGTTGATCGCATCTTCGCTGTAAAAATTGGTAAAGCCTTCCTGTGCTTTTTCGATCTGATCTTCTTCGCTCAATGCGATGAAGTCGGGGCGGCTGTCGCAGACATTTGAGAAGTGATCGTAGGCGCTTTGAATGGCCAATCCGAGAAGCGGGTAATCAGGCAAAAAATCTGCAATGACGTCATCCGCAAGCCCGGTACAGCTTGCACTGCCGCCGGCTTTTCGCATCTCGTCTAATTGCGCGAAATGGATTTCGGCGCTAAGGGTATTCGCGGACATGGACATAGCTTTGCCAACATTTATTGGTGGTCGCGAACTATATCAAATGAGGCCTGTTGCAAGGATACGACCATGCCACATCGTGAGACGTTGGCAGAAATTCAGGGCCCGGGTCTGGTCCCGAGCCCTGATCATGCTCATTGGACCTTAGAAGTCCCCTAACGCCATCGCCGTCAGTTTTGATCCTGTCTGCAACATGACATATTGCTTGCCTTCGTGGATATAGGTCGACATGCCGTAGTTGACTGCATTAGGTATCTCGACGCTGCCCATGGGTTCGCCGGTGACTTTGTCGACGAAAAACAGCATAGGTGTGCCGTCGCCTGCCTGACTGGTATACATGAATACGGTCTTGGTGACCGACATCGCCGCGTTACGGCCGGTACCCGTGGTTGGGATGTCCATGTCCTGTAAGTCCGGATGATTAGCGACTCGATCTGGCGTTTCGCCGATCGGCAATTGCCATAGGTGTTCGCCTGTATTCATGTCGATCGCCGTGATGTGGCTATAAGGCGGTTTGAACATCGGTATTCCGTCAGGATGTCGTACCTGATCGGATCGCAGTGACGCAAAGTCTGAAAATGTTGCGCCAGTTGGGGCTTCGATGTTCGGATCTCGTTCTTCGCCCGAGACAACAATTCGTGACGAACATGCGGCATGAGTCGAGACGTAAAGTATTCCTGTTTCCGGATCCGCAACACTCGGTCCGTCAATATTGGTGCCGCCGCCGTCGCCCGGGCACCAATACGCCGCACGAAAACCTTGATCGTTGTCTTGATGCAGGGGCGGATTGAACAAAGGCCCGATCTTGTGGTCTTTCAACGCTTCGATCGCAGACTCACGCATGGCCGGCGTATAATCGACCAGGTCGTCGTAAGTCAAACCCTGCATTCCATAGGCCGCCGGTTTGGTTGGAAACGGTTGCGTCGCGGCAAGTTTTTCGCCCGGCACATCGGAAACCGGAACGGGCGTGTCATTGATTGGCCAGATGGGCTCGCCGGTGACACGGTTAAATGTGTAGGCGAAATTTTGTTTCGTGGTTTGAACAACGATGGGTACTTCTTCGCCGTCAATTGTGACGTCCATTAAAACCGGCGCGGTCGACGTATCGTAATTCCAGATGTCGTGTTTAACGAGCTGATAGTGCCAAACGCGCTCGCCGGTTTTTGCGTCGAGTGCAATCAGGCTGGTGCCATAAAGATTATCACCTGGGTGAAAGCCGCCATAGTAATCAATTGTGACCCCATTTGTTGGGATGTAAACGATGCCACGTTCTTCGTCAGCCGCCATTGGTGCCCACGAAGAAATGTCGCCGGTGTATTTCCACGCATCGTTTTCCCAGGTTTCGTGCCCAAATTCTCCTGGACGAGGAATGACATGAAACTTCCATAAGAATTCACCCGTTCGGGCGTCGTACCCAAGAATGTCACCAGGTACGTTCTCAACACGAGATTGGTAGTAGCCTTGTTCGTGCGAATTGCCAACGATAACGACACCGTTCACGACAATCGGCGGAGAGGAGGTCGTAATGTAACCGTCTTTTAAATCCATTCCCTCATACGCGTCGTGGCTGTACGGAAGATCCGCTAGCAAATCGGTCAGCATATCCACCATTCCGGTTTCCGGGAAACCTTCTACGCCAACAGGTCGACCCCAATTTTCTAAAGGTTGTCCAGTTTCAGCATCGAGTGCGGCCAGGAAAAATGCGGGTGAAGAAATGTAAATTACGCCGCGGCCGTCAACTTCGGCGTAGGCGACGCCTTTGCCGTAGTCAGCTCGCATTGAGTATTCGTAGCGAGGTGTTTTCGGTTCGCCAAACGACCAAAGTAGTTCGCCAGTTGCCGGGTCAAGTGCGACAACGTAGCGCCGCGGGCCCGCTACCGTATACAACTTGCCGTTTATATAGCTCGGTGTTGAACGGCCGCTAGCAGCACCGAAACTGGCGCCATCCCAGACCCAGGATTCTTCCAAATCCTTGAAGTTTTCCAGGTTGATTTCATCGGCAGGCGAATAGCGCGTGTGTGCGGCGTCGCCACCTAGATATCCCCATGCGCCTCCTTCGGTGCCTGGCGGTGGCTTAATGCTACCGGACGCTACAGCCATGTCCGTATCAGTATCCGTGCTCGAGCCTTCATCGCTTGAACATGCGGCAATGCAAAGTGCCAAAGTAATTGCGCCAAAACGAACGACGTTCTTCATTTTTTGCTCCCCTACTGGTTTTTCCCGCGGCGGCGTTTTCTTATGTTTTCGCGCGTTTTCCGACGGAAAGTTGGTAGATACCTGTGGCCCGATTTTACGCCAATTGCTCTCTTCATTGGAGAATAAAAGCCGTTTTGTTACAGTCGATAGCGACCAGTGAGCGCGGCACACTGTGAACAAATCATTGGCGGCTGTAGATGTGCGTGTCTGCGATAGCCGGACAAGAATAACAATAACCGCTAACCGGATTTCCGGAACGAGACAAGATGTATCACTCATTCCTAACAGCTATTACGTGGCTAAGCGATGTCTTGTGGGCTCCGCCCACGATGATTTTCATCGCATTCGTATCGGTTTATGTGACCGTCCGCACCGGTTTTTTTCAGGTCACCCACTTCGGGTTCATCATGCGGCGGACCTTTGGACGCATATTTGTTCGCTCAATCGTAGTGGACAGGAATCGTATTACGCCATTTCAGGCAACGGCGACGTCGTTGGCCGGCACGGTGGGAATGGGGAACATGGCAGGCGTTGCCACGGCACTGTCAATCGGTGGTCCCGGCGCCATTTTTTGGATGTGGGTTTTGGCATTCTTCGGCATGATGACAAAAGCGGCTGAAGTGACGCTCGGCGTACATTATCGGACTGTCGATGCAGACGGCCATGTGCATGGCGGTCCGATGTACTACATCAATAAGGCCCTCGGCTGGAAGGCTCTGGCTGTGTTGTTCAGTGTTGGCGTGACAATTAATTGTTTCTTTAGTTCGTCGCTTCTGCAGGCTCACACAGTCGGTAGAGCGTTCAACGCCAGCTATGGGCTTAATCCGTATTGGGTGACCGGTGTGATGGCAGTTGTTACGGCAACAGTTGCAATCGGCGGAATTCAGCGCATCGGACGATTTTGCGCGACGCTGGTTCCATTCATGACGGTGATCTACCTCCTTAGCGGATTGGTCATTCTGATCGCTAATGCCGAGCAACTGCCGATCGTCATCGGTGACATATTTTCGTACGCGTTTGCACCTGCACCGGCACTTGGTGGCTTTGCCGGTGCTGCTGTTATGAAGGCCATACAGATGGGCATGGCCAGGGGTATGTTGTCCAATGAGGCCGGACTGGGTACGGCTCCGATGGTGCATGCAGCAGCGGATACACCGCATCCGTTCCAGCAAGGCTTATGGGGAGCGGCTGAAGTATTTATCGATACCACCGTTGTTTGCACCATTACGGCATTTGTCATCCTTTCGTCCGGCGTATTGGAACTCGGCAATACCGGCATTGAAATGCTGTTGAGCGCTTTTGCGTCATTTTATTCACCAGCGCTCGCCAACGCTTTTATCTCACTGGCAATTCTGACGTTTTGTTTATCAACGCAAATCGGATTCTTCGTCTATTTCGAGACCGCGGTTGTTAGCTTATTTGGTGAGACGGCATTTCGCTATCTTAAGTGGATCTACTTCCTACCAGGGGTTGTGTTCGCCGGCGTCACTAATGTCGATCAACTATGGGCGCTGGCAAATATATCCGTTGCGGCCAGCGCAATTCCAAATTTGGTCGCGCTGCTGATGTTGAGTGGCGTCTTTTTAACCCTGATGCGAGATTATCTGGGCGGCGAGAATCGTTATTCAACTGCACTCGTCGATGAAAATAGGCAGTATGTTCGCGTAGTCTCGGACGGCAATGAGGTTTCCCCAAAATGACAGTCCAAATACTCGACGAATCTGCGAGTGGTGTGTACATTATTTCGGCGACGCCATTTCTTGATTCCGGCGAGATTGATTTCGACAGCATTGATAGCCTGGTCGAGTTTTATATCGGAAAAGGCGTTTCGGGAATTACCATCCTTGGCATGATGGGCGAGGCGCAAAAAATGGCGTCCGAAGAAGCTGTGAAATTTGTTGAGCGGTTCATGCTTCGCGTCGACAGCAGGGTGCCTGTCGTCGTCGGCGTTTCTGATGCCGGATTGAATAATCTGACTCACCTTTCAAAAATCAGTATGGAATTAGGGGCGGCAGGTGTAATGGTTGCTCCACTGGCAGGACTGCCGACTGAGGAAAAGGTCTACAACTACTTTTGTCAGGTTTTTGGTGCACTCGGTGACGATATCCCAGTGTGTTATCAGGACTACCCGCAAGCAACGCGAACGGAGATATCCGTGCCGCTCTTCAATCGCATGGTTGCTGAGTTCGACCAACTCGTGATGTTGAAGCATGAAGAGAGCCCGGGATTGACCAAAGTGTCGCGAGTTCGGCAAGCCTCGCTAGAGGGGCTACGTAGAGTTTCGATCATGGTGGGTAATGGCGGCTTGTACTTGCCGCAGGAGCTTGCGCGTGGTGCTGATGGTGCGATGACGGGATTTGCGTATCCTGAAATGCTGGTCGAAGTGGTTGCATTGCATAAAGCAGGCGAGGTCGATCGTGCAGAAGACTTATTTGATGCGTACTTGCCTTTGGTTAGACACGAACAACAACCTGGCTTCGGCCTTGCTCTGCGCAAAGAGATATTGTTTCGGCGTGGAGCCATGTCCTCTCCTCGCGTTAGGGCGCCGGGTCCAGTATTGAATCAAACAGACAAAGATGAATTGACGCGAATTTTAGGTCGCGTCGAAAAAAAACTCGGGGAGTTAACGAGATGAACTTAGGAATAACAGGAAAACGCGCATTGGTACTGGCATCGAGTCAAGGGCTCGGCCTTGGCATAGCCACTAAACTCTGTGAAGAAGGCGCGCACGTCTTACTCTGCGGTCGCGTCGAGGAAAAACTCATCGCAGTAGCGGATCAGCTGACAGCGGCTGGCCCGGGAAAAGCGAGTTTCGTTGTAGCGGATTTGTCAGATAGAGACGCTGCAGAAACTTTGTATGCGGCAGCGCAGGCTAAATTGGGCGGCGTTGACATTCTCGTGAATAATACGGGTGGCCCACCACCGGGAACGGTTGATACGCCCGATAGCGATCAATGGCGAACCCAGATCGACACCATGTTATTGCGTGTCATCGAAATTTCGAATCTCTGCCTGGCCGACATGAAACAGTCAGGTTGGGGTCGAATATTGACGGTCGCGTCGTCGGGCGTCGTTCAGCCGATATCGAATCTCGCCATGTCCAATACCATTCGGTCATCGCTAGTGGGTTGGAGCAAGTCGCTATCAAATGAAGTCGCGGCTAATGGCATTACGGTAAACATGCTGTTACCCGGGCGTATTCGAACGGAAAGACTCAATCAACTGGATGCTGCGGATGCACAAAGAACGGGCAGGTCGGTTGAAGAAGTTTCCGCTTCAGGGCAGGCGTCGATTCCGGCAGGCCGTTACGGAACGGTTGAGGACTTTGGCAATGTAGGTGCATTCCTTTGCAGCGAGGCAGCCAGTTACATGACCGGTGGCCTGATTCGTTGTGATGGCGGTGCCATCAGAGGCGTTTGAGCGGATAGATAAATGTCGGATTTTGATCTAAAAATTGTCAATGGTACGGTCGCCAGTGCGTCCGAAACCTATACGGCCGATATCGGTATCAAGGATGGACTGATCGCGGCCATTGGTCGGCGCCTTGGCAGCGCGGATGACGTGATAGACGCTGCGGGTCAATATGTTTTGCCCGGCGGCATCGAAGCACACTGTCATATCGAACAGGAGTCGTCGAGCGGTCTCATGACCGCTGATGATTATTACTCTGGTAGTGTTTCCGCTGCGTTTGGCGGCAACACATGCATCGTTCCTTTTGCGGCTCAGCATCGTGGGCAGAGTCTTGCCGAGGTATTAGAAACCTATCACGGTCGTGCGGGCCCTAAGTCTGTAATCGACTATTCGTTTCATCTCATCATTTCTGATCCGACTGATGACGTTTTGCATAACGAGCTTCCGCAGGCGATAGAAGACGGTATTACGTCTTTCAAGATATACATGACATACGACCGCCTTATCGTCGATGACGGTCAAATGCTCGACATCTTTGCGGTGGCGAAAAAGCATGGCGCGCTCACCATGATTCATGCTGAGAACAACGCAATGATCAAATGGATGAGCGATAAATTGGTGACGAGTGGCCATGGCGAACCCAAATATCATGCGTTGAGTCATCCCCGGACAGCCGAATCAGAAGCCATCAATCGAGCGATCGCGCTGGCGGGGTTCATAGACACACCGATCTTGATCGTGCATGTTTCTTCTGCAGCAGGTGCTCGCATTATTGCCGAGGCTCGCTATGAAGGTCGCAAGGTATTCGGTGAAACCTGTCCACAGTATATGTTCCTCAACATGGAGCAAATGGATTTGCCTGGCATGCAAGGTGCGCAACTCTGTTGTAGCCCACCACTTCGAGATCGTGCGTCACAAGAAGAAATTTGGCGTTGCCTGCAGAATGGTACGTTCCAGGTTTATTCCTCGGATCATGCGCCGTACCGGTTTGATAGCAGCGGAAAGTTGAACGCAGGACCGACGCCCGATTTCCCTAAGATTGCGAATGGATTGCCGGGCATCGAAACGCGTTTACCCCTGCTATTCTCGGAAGGGTTTATGAAGGGTCGCATTTCACTCAATCATTTCGTTTCTTTGGCTGCGACCAATGTTTCTAAGATATACGGCATGGATCACCGCAAAGGCTCCATTACCGAGGGAAAGGATGCGGACATCGCTATCTGGGATCCGGAAGTTAGGCGGGTCATCAAAGCGACCGACCTGCATGACAATATGGAGTACACCCCATACGAAGGCATGGAGATCAGTGGTTGGCCAACCACCGTTTTGCAACGTGGGAAGACGATCATTGCCAATAATGAATTGCAGGTTGAACGTGGTGTCGGTCAATTCGTGCCACGACGCAAGATAGACTGCACTGGCATGCCCGGAAAGCTAGCGCCTGAGCTCGACCCGGCAGTCAATTTCGGCGTTGATCTTAATATCTAGGGGCGCCCATGCAGCGGCCGAAAATTTTGGTCATTAATCCGAACTCAAACGAGTCGGTTACTGATGGACTTCGCGTGTCATTGCGGGCCTTCATGGCAGATGTCGACATCGATTGCTGTACTTTGGAACGCGGACCATTCGGAATTGAGTCTGACGAAGATATCCAAGATGTCATTCCACTTCTCCGAGACAAGATTGGTGGCTCACCATCTTACGATGCGTTCGTAATCGCTTGTTATTCTGATCCCGGGCTAAACGAATGCCGAGCGATGATCGACAAGCCCGTCTTTGGCATGCAGGAGAGTGCTCTGAAAACAGCCGTGACCTACGGCGGACGATTCGGCGTGTTGGCACTATCTGAAGATTCTATTCGACGCCATCTTCTCTACATTCGAAGTCTCGGCTACGAAAGTAAATTGGCGCGCGAGGTCGCGCTCAACATTTCAGTCGATGAAGCGGCAAACAGTCATGAAACCGCGGACAAAGTTATGTCTGCGGGCCAGATCCTGATTGATGACTTTCGTGTAAGCGCGGTGATTCTGGGTTGCGCCGGGATGGCGCACATAAAGCGCATTGCAGAAACAAAACTGCCTGTGCCGGTAATCGAGCCGGCACAGGCAGCGGTAGAGCTTGCGATACAGTCTTTACGTTTGTTTAAACGCTCCTAACGGCACCTTTTATGCTATCCAGCGCAACCTTCAGTGTTGAACGAGCGCAACCGATATTCATGCGCATGCAACGCTCGCCACCTTTACCGTATCCGCGACCGTCATTTAGCTGAATGCCGGATTTTTCGACCATCCAATCTTCGAAATAGTCACTCGCACTTCTCGGCTGATCCATGTTTTTGTGAGCGGCTGCTTTTTCAACGGCACCCGATTTTTCCATGATGTTGTTGAAATGCAGCCAACTTAAGAACGTGCCTTGAGATTTCGTGTAGCCAACTTCCGGCATGTTTTCTTTGATGTAATCTTCAACGTAACGGTGATTGCCATCTAGATATACGAGCAACTCATCAACCCAGCCCGCGCCGTGCTTATACGCCGCCGCGTTGGCGACAACACCCAGCGTATTAATGCCAGCCTGGTGATATTTCTTTACGCGTGCTTCCAATACCGGATTCGTTGAGAACCAATACGCGTTTTTCGACGCAGGTATGCTGAACGTTTTGGTGATTGCCCGGAACGAAAGACTGTTATTGACGATGTCCTTGTCCGGCAGCGAGGCGAACGGCGTAATTTTATGTCCCGGGCGAACCAGGTCCATATGAATCTCGTCAGACAAAACCACGACTTGATGCTTCAGGCACAATTCGCCGATTCGCAACAAGTCTTCTTCTGACCAAACGTTACCGGTTGGATTCTGTGGGTTGCACAACAGCATCGTTTGCGTGTCCGGCGTCATGCGTGCTTCGAGGTCATCCCAGTCGACCGTGTACGCACCGTTTTCGTAGATCATTTCGCTTTCATTCTTGAGCGTTTGCGTCGCGCGCAGATCAGAATAGAAACCGTTGTAGGTTGGCGTCATGAGCAAAATTTTGCTGCCCGGCGTGCTAAGCGCTCTGATCGAAGAAATCAGCCCAGGATGTACGCCCGTCGCAATCTGTAGCGTCGTGGGATCGACCGTCAGGCCGTAGCGTTCGTGATTCCATTCCGCAATCGTCTCGCGAAACTCAACGTAGGCTTCTGCGCCAAGATAGCCCCAGTTTTCGTGTTCCAATCTTTCCATCATGGCGTCACGAATAAATGCAGGTGTTCTAAAGTCAGTATCCGCAATACCCATGCCAATTTTGACTTTGTCGCCGTACTTTGCAATCTGACTGTCAAATTTGACACTGCCAGAGCCGACTCGGTCGTACACCGTGTCGAAATCGTACTTTCCATTGACTCGGTACGGTATGTCTTTACCGTCCGCAAGCGCGCTTCCCGCGGCACCGGTACCAACAGCACCTGCGAGCGCCGTCATTCCAGCGCCTTTTAGAAATTTTCGCCGGTTCAAACCGATTGAATCTGACATCATCTTACCCCTAAATAAAATTCGCATTCATTCCACGGATGCCCCTGAGAATAGCAGATTTGCTCGGCTCTGGCAGCGTCGCCAGGGCGCTGGCCACTAATTGCGCTGGCGAGCTTCGACCGTCAAATCGTTTAAGGCGCCATCTTTGTACTCTAGCTCTGCATCCCCTGCCGCATAACGGCTGAGCGACAATACGTAGGCAAGAATATCAACGTACTCTTTTTCAGACAGAAAGCCGGGATTGTTCTCCGGCATCGACGTGCTCATTACGGTAAATAGAACGTTGATCGCCTGGCCTTCCCATCGATTCAGAACAGGTCGAAAATACTTCTTGTCGTGACATAAAATGCAGTGTTGCGAATACAGCGCTTCTCCAACTTTTGCCTGTTCTTTTGTGTACACGCCGTCGTTAATCGTGCGTGGATCTGCTGTTGCACTGGCAAAAATCGTCACTCCCACGACCGCTATGGCTAATAATTTTATGAATGTCGACATCATCGGTTCAGAACTCTCACATGGCGCAGGGGTTATCCGGCATACAACACGCGATTTGGCCTACATATGACCGCAATTGTCCGGCCGGTTCCCTGAATTGGCGCTTAATATTTCGTCAGCGTCATTGCCGTCAATTTGGAGCCCGTCTGCAACATAACGTATTGCCGCTCATCATGGATGTACGACATCATGCCGTAGCTACTGGAGGCAGGTGCTTCAACTCGCCCCAGTTGTTCGCCCGTTTTTTTATCCACTGCGTAAACATATGGCGTGCCGTCGCTACCATGAGCGGTGTACATCAACAGGGTGCTCGTTACGGTCATTGGCGCTACCTGACTGCCAAATCCTGTATTCGGAATATCCATGCCTTGAAGATCCGGATGGTTGAGGACGCGGTCCGGTGTCTCGCCAACGGGTATCCACCAAAGATGATCGCCGGTGTTCATGTCGATCGCTGTGATGCGGCTGTATGGCGGCTTAAACATGTTCAGGCCGTCTGGGCCTTGCACGCTACCGTAACCGGGAATGACGACATAGTCGGCAATTGTCGCGCCGGTTGGTTGGTCGATTAGCCCATCGCGCTCAGTACCTGGCGCCAGAATTCGATAGGAACAATGTTTACGTGAGGTGACGTACAAAATGCCTGATTCAGGATCTGCTGCCGCCGGGCCGTCAATATTGACGCCCCCGATATCTCCAGGACACCACAATGCGGCTTTCTTACCCGCCTCGTTACTCCGATGTAGTGGCGGATTAAACAGTGGCCCGATCTCATATTCCTCCAGAATCTCGATCATTCGAGCACGCAATTCCGGTGTGAAATCAATTAGCGCATCGTGGGTGAGGCCTTGATTGTCGTAAGCCGCTGGCTTAGTTGGAAATGGCTGCGTTTCCGAGAGTTTTTCGCCAGGAACTTTAGACGCGGGGACTGGGCGTTCCTCGATTGGCCAAATGGGTTCACCGGTTTCTCTATTATAGGTATAGGCCATGGATTGCTTAGTGACCTGAACAACAATTGGCACGGTCTCGCCGTTTTGTTGAATGTCCATCAAGACCGGCGCCGTTGGTGTGTCGTAATTCCAAATATCATGATGTACGAGTTGTTGATGCCAGACGCGCTTGCCGGTTTTTACATCCAGCGCGATGAGACTGGTGCTAAATAAATTATCGCCCGGTCGAAAGCCGCCGTAGAAATCGAGCGTCGCACCGTTAGTCGGTATGTAAACGATGCCGCGTAATGTATCGGCCGACAATGGAGCCCACGACGATATGTCGCCAGTCCATTTCCACGCGTCGTTCTCCCAAGTCTCATGTCCAAACTCGCCCGGTCCGGGTAGTACATTGAACTTCCACAAAAATTCGCCGGTCTTTGCGTCGTAGCCAAGAATGTCGCCCGGGACATTTTCGACGCGCGATTGGTTGTAGCCTTGCTCGGCAGAGTTGCCCACTATGATGACGCCGTTAACGACGATTGGCGGGGAAGATGAGGTGATGTAGCCACGTTCTAACGGCAGGCCTTCATAGGGGTCAAACTCGTGACCGAGGTCGCCCAACAAGTCAACGATGCCGGTTTGCGGGAAACCTTTGACGGGTACTGGTTTTCCGAATCCCTCTAGTGGTCTGCCGGTTTCTGCATCCAATGCGGTCAGAAAAAACGCAGGCGAAATACTGTAGATCACACCGCGACCGTCGATCTCGGCATAGGCAACAGTCTTGCCGTGATCTTTGCGCATTGAATATTCCCAGCGGGTTGTATTAGGCTCGCGGTAAGACCAGATGGTTTCGCCGCTGGAGGCGTCAATGGCAATAACATGACGCCGTGGGCCCGCAACGGTATAGAGCACTCCATCAACATAGAGTGGCGTTGAGCGACCACTTGCAGCGCCAAAGCTAGCACCGTCCCAAACCCACGCTTCTTCGAGGTCGCCGAAGTTGTCGGCATCTATCTCGCTGAGCGGAGAATAACGAGTATGTGCTGCGTCACCACCAAGATAACGCCACTGGCCGTCGGCCGTACCGGGTGCTTCTGCGAAACTAAGTCCGGTGGTGCATAGCAATGTCGCCAGAATGGCGGTCACTTTTCTCATTTTTTTCCCCTAAACGTGCAGGAGGTCAGGATACAACAGGGCTTGGATCAGGAAAACACATTCAACCGTAACTGAGTTTCGTTTCGTCGCGCTCGGATGCAGCAGCCCAGAAAGCTGTTGAGAAAACTATCTGATCAGCGGATTAAGGCCCTCTAAGTGATTGAATTTCGCCGGAGTCGCGATTTTTCGGTGCTATGCTCAAGCGTCCTCTGTACTCCGGACACATGCCGTGCAAAACGAACTACTGGACGGATTCCGCTTACAGGAACTGCGTATCGAGCCGCTGACGGGCTTTGTGCGCAGAAACGATCAGGAATCACCTGCCGTCGAAAAGCATTGAGGTGTTGATGTGCCTTGCCCGGAACCCGCGTAAGTTAGTTTCCCGTGGTGAATTGCTGGAACGGGTCTGGGGCGGCGCTGATACTAGTCAAGAGTCCCTGAGTCATTCGATAAGCGAGATTCGCCAGGCGCTCGGTGACAGAACTGAATATCCTCCTGTCATTCAAGCGGTTCATAAACGCGGTTTCCGCATGACTTGTTCGGATCCGAGTCGGAAGGTACCGGCGTTGTTGAAACGCAAGTGAATCAGGCGTCGAGGCGTTCCACTTTGATCGGTAGTCTGATGGATCGTGGTGTCCTCCAGGCCGCCGCTGTATTTCTGGTTGTCGGTTGGCTGCTGATTCAAGTTGCCGATGCTGTGGTTCCCATACTCGGTCTGCCTGATTGGACAACACCTTTTGTAACTTATGTCGTCATTGTCGGTTTTCCGGTTTTCCGGTTGTCTTGTTGTTTGCTTGGTTCTTTGAGTTTGCAGAAGGCCGGTTTTATTTGGATCGCGGTAAAGATTCTCCGGCGACGACAATCGGGCTTGAGAAAAGCTACCTGACGACGTTGGCGGCATACGTCATCACTTCGGTTGGGGCATTGATTTATCAATTCTCCGTCGGCTTTAGCGTGGTCGGTAATCCGTTAGACGTCGCTGACGAAGTTGTTGCTAGCGAATTCGTAGTCGAGCCGAACTCTATCGCTGTGCTTCGATTCATGAATATCGACGGCGGGGAACGTAGTGAAATTTTTAGTCATGGTTTCGCAGAAGACGTGCTTGATCGCCTGGCTAGGGTGCCAGGGTTGCTTGTTTCCTCGCGGGGAGACTCGTGGTCGTTGCCGGTCAATTCTAGATCCGCTGATGTGCGAGAAAGATTGCGAGTTGCTTACTATTTGGAAGTAGTGTGCGACTGGTTGATGACGATATTAGAGTGGTCGCGCAATTAATCGATTCAGAGACTGGTTTCCATGTTGTTTCCAAGAGCTTCGATCGAAAACTTAAAAATTTTATGGAGGTACAAGCCGAGATTACGAATTTAACGGTTGCGAACTTACGGGTTGCGCTTCCAGAAGAAACACAAATGCCAATGGCAAGGAATTATTCTGGAGCGGACTTGGATGCCTACATTATCTATCGACAAGGGCGAGAGCTACAGGAGTTGCCGACGACCCACGAGCGGATAACAGAGGTGATTAATCTTTATCAAAGCGCCCTGGATTTAGACCCCGATTATGCATGCGGCGCATGCCGGACTCTGTAGCGCATACGTCATTCGATATGTCATCACAAAGAATGATGCGGAAATAAACAGCGCAGAAACTGCGTGTGCATCCGGTCTCGCAGCAAACAGTAATTTGCACATGGTGTACACCGCGCTTGGCGATTTGTATGAGCAGACGGGTCGCCTCCAAGAAGGTGAAGCCGCTTATCTTCAAGCCATCTCGTTTAACGAGCAGGATGTGCAAGCAATGCACGGCCTTGCCTCCATTTATGAGCGCCAACAAAGGCTTGATGAGGCGATCGCTTTATTGAACGAAGCTATAAGGCTGCAACCCGGTAATTGGCGCTCTGCGAGTACCTTGGGTGGCTTGTTGTTTTCAAACGGCCGCTTCGCGGAGGCAGCCTCTGCGTTCGAACAGGTTGTCGCACTGAATCCGAACAATCAAAACGGCCTCGGCAATCTTGGTAGTGCGCTCTTAATGACGGGCGACTTCAACGGCGCGGGAGAGGCGCTACGAAAATCTCTGAATATCCAACCGGATCGTGACTATTTCTCCAATCTGGCCGTCATCTATTACTATCAGGGGCAATTTGATGAGGCGGTTGAAATTAACAGGACCGCAGTGGCCGAGTTTCCGGATCAGAGTTCCGTCTGGCTTAATCTTGGCGATGCCCTGGTATTTTAAAGCACACCAGACGAAGCGGAAACAGCGTTTCGACGTTCCGCAGAATTAGCCGAGGCCGTATTGGTGGTTAATCCGCAAAATACGATGATTATGTATGAATTGGCTTGGCCGACCGCGATGCTTGGCAACATGGGCTACGCACGTGAGCTGATAGGCCGTTCGATGACGCTCGATCCAAGCAATCCCTATGTTCACTACTACGACGCACTTTTGAGTCTTCGCGAAGGCAGGCCCGACGCGGCAGTGGATGCGCTGAGAGAGACAATTGAACTCGGTTATCCAACCGCATTGTTGGCAGCCGAACCCTATTTGATCGACCTACGCCAGAACGCGAACTTCGCGGACCTGGTGTCCGAACAACAATAGCGTCAAAGAAAATTCCGAACTTAACTATCTATCGTCAACCTCGATAGTTAAATATGGCATGAAAACGACTAGGAGAGCGAAATGAAAAAAACAAAAGTAGCGTTAATTCCGAGCGTCATGTTGGCCATGGCGGGTTGTGCGCCGTCAGTGCCATTAACAATTGGTTGCCCGGATGCGAAACCAAAACAGTAAAAATCAGTTTCAAAAAAATGAGGAGATTAGAGTAAATCGTCCGGTGCTAAATGTTGAGCAAGGTGATGTCATTGTGTGTGAAATTAAAGGTGGTGCGGGTATAGAAGTAATTATAGAAGGGGCCGAGTCTGATGATGAATGGCTAGATACGAAGGGCAAAGGTAGCCCAGACGGCAACTCTTACTATGTGTGTGTTGAGGATGACCAAGACGTCAAGGATTATAAGTACAACATCGAAGTTGTAGGCGTTGGTACGCTAGATCCGGTTGTGCGAGTCAAAACAAAAGGGAGCGGAGCGTAGTTCGCTAGTTTTCGAGCATCGGAAAGTCGATGGCGATTTCGTCGCCAGTGAAGTTAGCTACCCAGCCAGCGGGATCGTTAAATAAACGAATCGCGGTGAATGTTGGATTGGGCCCCATGTCGAACCAATGTTTGGTGTTTGCGGGTACCGAAATTAAGTCATTCTTCTCGCAAAGAATTGAATAGACTTTTTTCTCAGCGTGAATCACGAACAGGCCTTGCCCACGCACAAAAAAGCGAACTTCGTCTTCCGAGTGCGTGTGTTCATTTAAGAACTTGTGCCGAAACGCATCTTTCTCGGGATGATCAGCATTCATGCTGACGACATCCCAGGTTTGATAGCCACGTTCTGATACCAATCGATCAATATCGCGTTTGTAAGCAGCCAATATTGATTCATTGTCTGTGTCCGGAGCTAATTCCTGGTCCGCCTTCCAACGCTCTATCTGAATGCCTATTTGGCCAAGTTCGTCGGCAATGACTGCAATGTCTTCGCTGCTCAATAGTGGCGATTCGGGACTATTGTCTGCATAGATAGTTAGCTGACTCATTGTGTTATAACTCTCTTTGTAATTCGCGGACGTTCAACAAAATTTCGTCGAAGTTTGTCGCGACGGCATGCGACCCTACAACAACATCGTCTTGTCGAACCAATTGTACGGTCTGCATTCCTGCTTTCGCGGCAGCATCGAGTTCCTCGGCGATATCCGAAAGAAACAGTATTTCAGATGCATGCAAATCAATGGTTTCTAGGATTGCCGCGTAAGATTCAACTTCTTTCTTGTGGCCAATCCGTGTATCGAAGTAACCACTAAAAATGGGTCGGAGATCACCGACGTCGCTGAAGCCGAATAATAGTTTCTGCGCTTCAACCGACCCGCTGGAGTAAACGTAGAGGTCCACCCCTAACTTTGACCAACGTCTCATCCGATCGGCGGCGTCGTCATAGACGTGTCCGGTAAAGTCGCCACGCTCGTAGCCACGTCGCCATACGTGGCCCTGCAATTCCTTCAGTGAAGTGACCTTGCGATCGGCATCAATCCAGATCTGCAGAATCTCGGCGATGCGATCAATTGTGGCATCCGCTTCGTCTGCTTCGCGACGAACATCATCCAGCAATTTCGCAATTACGGGGTGTTCGCTACATTCTTTTACAAACCCCGGCAGTTCACGATTCGCATATGGAAACAGTACGTCGTGCACAAATTCAATGGAACTGGTCGTACCTTCGATGTCGGTGACTATTGCTTTAATTGTCATGCCAATCCCGCCAGTTTTTCTTGCCAACGACAGGCAAACAGAAATTCGAATCCTTCGACGTGCCTTTGCGCGGTCTGACAATCAGCACCCCACGCATATAGGCCGTGTCCGCGCACTAAAAATCCGGGGACGCAGATGGAGTTCTCGCGCCACGCAGTTGCGACCCGCTGCGCCAGACGCGGCAGGTCTTGATCGTTGTCGAAGATTGGCACGGTGACGGTTTCTTCATGAGAGTGAACGCCCTCTAGGGCTTTTTGCATTTCGAATCCGGAAAATTTGATGTTCGAGTTTTCATGCATCGAGAGGAGCGTCGAATGGACAGAGTGTGTATGCATGATAGCGCCGATGGAGTCATCCAATCGATACAATTGAGTGTGTAGAGGCGTTTCCGCAGATGGTCGACAGTCAGGGGACGTGGCCTGACCGTCAAGATCACAAATCATCAGATCGTCGCGGGTCAATTCGGACTTGTCTTTGCCAGACTGCGTGATCAGGCAGTGCGTTGCATCGATTCTGAGTGAAAAATTTCCACCGGTTGCTCGGCACCAACCGCATTCGCCGAAGCGACGACAGGTGCGGCACAGTAGGTTAGCTTGTTCTTGAAAATCCGTTGGGTTCATTGCTCTAGCCAATCAGTATATAGAGTGAGGTTACAACGATTAGCAGGCCCATCGCAGCGTTTACGAAGGGTGCGGCGCGACCCGTTGTCATACTGCGATTTAATGCGTCTCCTGCGATCATCCAGGCTGAACAGGCGATCAATCCCGCGACCAAAAACACGCTGACGATGATTATCGCCCGTTGCCAGGCCAGGCCAGCAATAGCGATGTAAGCGCTAGCGGCTGAGAGGGTCGTCACAATGGCCTTGGGGTTGATCCATTGAAAAAGCACCGCCTCCATGAATCGAAATGGGCGAGAAATAGGCGTAGTTTCGATTTTATCCCCGTCACCGCTGTGCGCAAATGCCGCCCGGAAAAAACGCACTGATAACCAGGCGAGCCAACTAGCCCCACAAATACGCACCAAGGTCAGTAGCCATGGCCATTGGTCGACTACGGTGCCCAAGCCGAATACGGCGGAAGTGTTGATCACCGCAAATCCCAATAAGACACCGCTGAGGTGCGGCATTGTCCGCCTCCATCCGAACAGTGCTCCTGAAGACATGAGCAGTAAGTTATTGGGCCCAGGTGTACCAGTCGATATAAATGCGAACCCAATCAGGCTAACGAGTAGTGTGGTGTCCATGCAGCTACGATCCGTCTAAGTCCAAAGTTGCAGCTGTAATGGGAGAGGACAGCAATGCTTCAAATCTGGCCCACCGCGCGGCCGCATCGCTTGTATCTAGTTCCACGTAGTCGCGCACAAGATCCTTGCCCAGGTTGTAATTAATAACGTAGCTACGATAGGCATCAAAAAACTCTGTGCGTTGTCTGGCTCGATCTGGGGAGCTTAATGAGTAGTCGACCATCCATTGTACTGCTTGGTCTCGATCAATGGTGCCATTCAAGTAATCGCGTGCGGCTTCGTTGCCCGAATTTTCGAGTTTGGCTATGAGTGCCTGTAGTTGGTAATAACGATCGGCCTCAGCAGCATCCAGGCCAGCGAGTGGAAACAAAACGTCTTTTTCGAAAGTTATGCGTTCGTTGCCCGGAAACGCAAGCTCAATGCCGTAGTTACCACTGCCTTCTGCGATCAGTGATTGTGGGCTAAAAAGCGGATAGATAGAAAATTCATTCCATCCTTTTTCTTGCACCAGGTTTTTTTCCAACAAAGCATTAAACGTATGATGTCCTGGGTATCCTTCATGACAGCCAAGATCAACGGCGCGATTTATATAAATTGGCAGATCTGTATTGATTTGAATCAAACTTTGCGCGCTGCCCTGATACCAGTTGTAACCGGACCACGGTTTGTCATTGACATATTCGATGCTAAAAGACTCATTGTGGGGTAATGCGATGTATTGCAAAGTGCGGCGACGACACTCGTTTATCGCGGCGTCGAAAACGACACTTAACCTCTCGCGTGGTAGCACAAACTGATCGCGGAAATCGTTGACGCGCTGCGCAAGAGTCCCTTCACCGCTGATGAGGTGATCGATTTCATCAAGAATAACTTGAAAGTGGGCGGCATCGTGATGAGGCGCGGCGGCACCGAACAGGCGCACCGATTCATCATCGAACGAAAAATACTTACCTTGTTTTAGCGCAACGCGTGTTTCCAACGCGGTCAGGCGACCCAATAAGCCGTCAAGTCGCGCGGCCTCTATGTTGACGTCTGGACGGTCAGGCAGGGCCTCAAGTTCGCCTCGTAGTTGTTGACTGCGCGAGGCGATGTCCACTAGCGATAATTGCTCCCGGTTGGCGGCCTCACGAATCGTCTCGGCGCCGAAATAGGCGTCAACGTGGCCGTCATCGTGTGTCCCCATGCTCAATTCAAGGAATAGATACTCACGTGTCAGAGCATCGATACTCGGGGCAACTTGTGTCGATTTGGAGGTTGCCTGATCATTACATGCGCACAATAATATAGGTAATAAAATCAATAAGTAATGTGGTTTCACGCCATAATTCCGGGGATGAGTTTCGGTTAGTCTTGGACAAAGTCAGCATAGCAGCGCGTGCGCTCGAATAGCGAGTTTATGCCGTAAAATTAGAACCGTCTGCTGCCGTTTCAGTCATACTATAATGCTCCATATGACCACCGACTGTTCGGTGCCACTCGGTTAGTAAATGGCAGGTAGGTGAAATGCAACGACAGACCACGCAATGGTTAATCCCGGTGCTTCTCGCGATCGGTGTCGCTGGCGTGTTGTGGTACTACCGCCTGCAGGTTTCTCCACCACCGCCATCGGTTGCACCTCCATCAGTGACCGTTCCTGAGGAAGCCCCACCATCAGAGCCGCGTCATCTTGTCTCGAATACGATCGTTGAACAGGGAGAAAAACCGGCGTTAGTGCCAATGCCAAGTCTGCATGAAAGCGACGCATATTTTAGGCTTGGGATCGTCGACATATTCGGTGAATCGATGGAACAATTTCTGGCGAACTCAGGAATCATCGAGCGAATTGTCGCGACCGTTGACAGTTTGCCGCGCGCCGAAATTCCAGCACCGATTCGCCCGTTGACCGGTGTTACCGGGCAGTTTCAAATTGGTGGGCAAGATGAAAGCGGTGAGTTCCACATGTCTCCTGGTAACTTTTCACGCTACGAAGAATTAGTCGACCTGTCGGAGACAGTTGACTTAAATGAAGCAATGGAGCTGTATCGCCGCTTCTATCCGCTGTTCCAAAGTGCCTATGTAGCGCTTGGCTATCCCGACGGATACTTTAACGATCGACTTGTTGAGGTCGTCGATCATCTTCTGTCGACGCCCAAGATCACTGGTCCTATCGAATTGGTACGGCCTCACGTGTTGTACGAATTTAGCGATCCTGAGCTCGAGGCGCTTTCGGGTGGTCAAAAACTACTGCTGCGAATTGGAAGTGAACAACAAGAAAAAATTACCCATCGGCTGGAAGAACTTCGAGCAATGCTGACGACAATGTAATGTCGAGTAGTCGCGCATTGGTCCGGTTGGTGGATCAAAAAAATACTCGTAAAAAATACAAATAAGAAATTGGGGATGTCCATGAGACTTTTAGTGCTGGCACTATTCGCTGTTAGTGGTGCAACTTACGCAGATTCAAACATATTGGGTTTCGACGCGGATTCGAGCGCCGCACAAAGGACTCTAGAGGCGGAATTCGACGGTCTCATCGATGCGGAAAAAATGGACGAATGGCTGAGAGTCATGTCGACCCTGCCACACCACGTGGGCTCGCCTGCGAGTAAAAAGAATGCTGAGTATATTGCTGAATTGTTGACGTCGTGGGGTTACGACACGGAGATCGCAGCCTATGAAATTCTGTTGCCGATGCCCAAGACCCGTGAAGTCGAGTTAGTCGCACCAACCAAATTTACAGCATCATTGACCGAAGACTCTCTCTCTGAAGATCCGAGTACCGAAAGGCGTGAGGGCTTGCTGCCACCGTATAACGCCTTTTCACGCGACGGTGAAGTTGAAGCTGAGTTGGTGTTCGTCAACTACGGCATGCCAGCAGATTACGAGGTTTTGGAGCGTTACGGCATTGATGTGACGGGCAAGATCGCCATCGCGAAGTACGGTCGTTCTTGGCGCGGAATCAAACCAAAGCTGGCGGGTGAGAAAGGCGCCATCGGCACAATTATCTACTCAGATCCGATTGATGACGGTTACGGTGCCGGCGACGTATATCCGAATGGACCTTTTAAGCATGAAAGTGGCGTGCAACGCGGCTCAGTGATGGACATGCCGACGTATCCCGGTGATGTCCTGACGCCGGGCCGGGGTGCAACAGAGGGCGCTCGACGGTTGAAACGAGAAAACGCACCGACAATTACAAAAATCCCTGTCCTGCCAATTTCTTACCGAGATGCGTTGCCTTTGCTCCGCGCGATGGGTGGAGAAGTTGTCCCTCCGGAGTGGCGCGGTGGGCTACCGATTACTTATCACTTGGGTCCTGGTCCGGCGCGGGTACGCATGAAAGCGGAATTTAACTGGAATATGGTAACGGCCTACAACGTTATCGCGCGACTTAAAGGGAGCCAGTTTCCGGACGAATGGGTCATACGCGGTAATCACCACGACGGCTGGAACCACGGTGCATCAGACCCATTGTCTGGCCAGATCGCAATGTTGGCAGAGGCTCGCGCAGTTGCAGAATTGGCGAGGTCTGGGAAACGGCCGACACGCACAATTATTTACGCTGCGTGGGATGCAGAAGAGCCCGGCTTGATTGGTTCGACCGAGTGGGTTGAACATCATGCGGATGAGCTGAATGAGTATGCAATCGCCTACATTAATACGGACGGCAGTAGCCGTGGGTTTTTAGGTATAGGCGGCAGTCACGTACTCGAACAGTACCTGAATGAAGTGGCCGACGACGTTGCAGACCCCCGCATGGATATTTCACTGAAGGAGCGACGACGCGCGTTCTTGGAAATTAATGGAGATTCGAAGACGCGTAACGACGTTAAAAATCGTGACGATCTGCGAATATCCCCGCTGGGATCAGGTTCAGACTACACACCTTTTCTTCAGCATTTGGGCATTGCCTCAGTGAACCTCGGTTTTGGCGGCGAGGCGGCTGACGGCAGTTATCACACGCTGTACGACACATACGAACATTTCACTAAGTTCAAAGACCCAGGTCTTGTTTACGGCGCGACGCTCGCAAAAGTTGCTGGTCGTGCGACGCTAAGACTTGCCAACGCGCAACGACTGCCGTTTGATTTTCGTGGTCTTGCTGACAACGTGGCCCTTTATGTGTCTGAGATCGAGGAACTGGCGGACACGATGCGGACGCAAACCGAACGCGAAAATGAAATGATCGAAAAAGGATCCTATGCTGCGGCGCTGAATCCTTACAAATCGTTTGGCCCGCCAACAATGAAGTCGCCGGTACCGCATTTTAGTTTCGCGCCTCTCAAAAATGCACTGAACCGAATGCACTCTGCCGCGGCCGAATTTCATGCAGCGGCCACGACAAGCAATGTCTCCAGTGCTGAGATTAACAATCTCTTATATACCAGTGAGAGACTACTCACTCGGGACGAAGGTCTCGACGGACGGCCCTGGTACAAGCATCATATTTATGCCCCGGGGTTTTACACTGGCTACGGCGTTAAGACGATACCGGGCGTTCGTGAGTCAATCGAGCAACGCGAATACGAGAAAGTTGGAACACAAATTGAAATCGCGGCAGAAGTATTGGATGCCGTGACAGAAAGATTAGAGATTCTAACGCGGAAAGTTTCTGGAGCGTCCCAATGAGGAATAACTGTCGATCAATGCTTGCCGCGACGATATTTTTCGCTGCCGCATCGTGGGCGCAGAACTTGCCGGAGGTGCCCGACGGTGCGCAGGCTTTATCGTTGACCGGTCAACCATTGTATGCAGCTGCACCTGCTCAGGGAGCGCTTGGTCGCTTGGCGACAGCCAGAGCTGACTACGATAGCGATCCAAGCGATGCTGACAATATCATTTGGTATGGCCGTCGAACTGCGTATACGGGCGACTACAGAGGCGCGATTGAGATTTTTTCAGAGGGGATCGAGACGCATCCACTGGACGCCAGAATGTACCGTCATCGCGGTCATCGCTACGTATCGATTAGGGAGTTTGATCGAGCCATACAGGATTTGGAGCAAGCAGCCGAACTCATTGAAGGCACTGACAATGAGGTCGAACCAGATGGTCTTCCAAACGCGCTGAATATCCCGGTCAGCAGTTTGCACGGCAATATTTGGTATCACTTGGGCCTTGCCTATTATTTGAAGCAAGATTGGGACAATGCCTATCGGGCTTATAAAAACGGTTTCGACTCCAGCCGCAATGATGATAATCGCGTGTCGACCACACATTGGCTTTATATGATTTTGCAGAGAAAGGGAGATCCTGAGGCTGCGGCAGAGGTTCTGGATGTCATTACTGCAGACATGAATGTTATTGAAAACATGTCGTATCACAATTTGTGTTTGTTCTACAAAGGCGAGCTGACGCTCGCCGGACTGATCGGTGATAACGAAGATAGCCCTGCGGGCGCTGCGATGATGTATGGCGCGTCCAACTGGCATTACTACATGGACGATCTGCCGAAAGCGAAAGAAATGCTCGAACAGATGCTTGCCACTGATGGATGGTCGGCATTTGGCGTGGTAGCTGCTGAGGCAGATTTGGCGGTCGATAAATAGACGAAATTTTTTAAGAAAAATGCTATCGTTTGTCATCTTGGGGAGCGTAATCGTGTACAGATTTTCTTTGATCTTTCTTTTTTTAGTGTCTGCTGGATGTACTGAAGCTGTTGAAGAAATAGAAACGGAATCGCGAAACCGACCGAATATCGTATTTGTGTTGGTCGATGATTTACGTTGGGACGAGGTTGGCGTGGCCGGGCATTCCTACGTCGAGACACCTAATATCGATCGTATCGCTCATGAGGGAGCCTATTTCACTCGTGCTTTTACGACGACACCTCTATGCTCGCCGGCGCGAGCGACTTTCCTGACCGGTTTATACCCTCACAAGAATGGCATCACAGACAACCTTGCACGCAACGAACAAAGCCATAGGCTCGAAACCTTCCCCAAAATGCTACATGCCGATGGCTATGACACCGCATTCATTGGCAAGTGGCATATGGGCAACGATGATAGTCCACGGCCAGGATTTTCGACCTGGGCAGGAATGAAGGGTCAGGGCGAGGCGCTCAATCCGGAAATGAACATCGATGGCGTTCGGCAGCCGTTTGACGGCTACGTGACAGACATCCTGACTGACCTTTCCGTTGAATTTATCAATCAAGAACGAGATGAGCCGTTCTTACTCTACATATCGCACAAAGGTCTGCATCCAAACTTGACCCAGCTTGACGACGGTAGCGCAGTGGCATCTCCGAGTGGCGTGCCAGGATTTATTGCCGCAGATCGGCACAAAGGACGTTACGCGGATCAGCCGGTTCTGCGTCGTCCGAATGCAGGGATTCCGCCAACGGATAAGCCTGCGTTAATGCGCCAAATTGGCGACTTACCAGCACTTGGTCCAGCCACAATCACGCCCGAAGAGATCATTCATCAGCGGCAGGAAATGTTGCTCGCGGTCGATGAAGGTTTGGGTTCGGTTGTCGCAGCAATCGATGCATTGGGTGAGCTGGATAACACAATTGTTGTCGTCACGTCGGATCACGGATTTTGGTACGGCGAGCACGGCTTAAGCAATGAGCGTCGCCTGGCTTATGAAGAGGGACTGCGGATTCCACTCATGATTCGTTATCCGAATGGGATCAAAGCGGGCATCAGGCCGTCTCAAATGGCTTTGAGTATCGACTTAGCACCGACTTTGCTTGATCTCGCTGGCACGACTCCTGGGAGCGAACTTCACGGCGTGTCTTTGCGGCCATTGCTGGAAGGCACGTCGACAGATTGGCGCTCATCATTTCTAGTCGAGTATTACAGTGACACCGTTTTCGAACGAATTTTCAAGATGGGCTACAAAGCCGTACGTACTGAAAACTACAAGTACATTCAATATGTAGATCTTGACAATATGAACGAACTTTACGATTTGGCTGCCGACCCGTACGAACTACGAAACGTCATCGGTGATCCGGGCTACGCGGATATCGTGACGGAAATGCAAATTGAATTGCAGCGCCTTTTGGATGCTACTTCGTGACGGATTGACGCTTTTTCCGTTTGAAAATGACAGCCGCGCCGCCCGCAGTAAAGGCTCTGAGGTAGCGATTGGTTATTACGTTACCGATTTCGCGGTAGACAATGTAAATGCCGCTGGCGATTATGATCGCACCGCCAAGCACTACCCATTGGTCCGGAATTTCGTCCCAAATCAGATAACCCGCGATAGCGCCCCCAATTAGAGCCGTGTATTCGAACGGCGCTAGAATGACCGGAGGCGCTCTGCGATAGCCGCCAACCATGCCCACCCATGCAATCGCTGAGCAAAGTCCGGCGAGAACGAATAGCCCCCATGCGTTCGTTGTTGGCGCAATGTAGTCGCCAGGCAAAAAGAACGCCGAGACCAGCAATGGCCCCGCCGTAATGTAGATACTTAATGAAAAACTTGTTTCAGTTGATGCAAGTTTTCTGGCCGTGAGCGACAGGCCTGCCCAACAGAACGCCGCAATTAGAACGGCAACTGACGCGAGCGAAAACATGCCATTCCCCGGCCTCAGAACGATCACTACTCCTATGAAGCCTGCACACACCGCTAGCCATCGCCGCCAGCCGACGTGCTCTCCAAGAAACGGAACGGATAGAGCGGTGACGATGAGCGGCGCAAGAAACGCTATTGTCAGCGCATTGACTAAGGGCATACGGGCAAGGCCATAGAAAAAACCAAACATGGCGCCAGTCGCAAGTACCGTTCTAAATAGATGACACGCCCACCGTTTAGTTTTTAGTGCTCCTAAACCGCCATACCAGCGCGCAGACATTAGGAAAAAAATCACGCCGAAGACGCTGCGCAGGAAAACAAATTGCTCCAGGGAGTAGTCTGCAAGCAACCACTTCGCACATAAATCGAGTGCAAGGCCACCCGTTGTGCCCACTAATAAGTAAGTCACTGCCGTTCCGAACTGGTCGTCGGAATTGGTTTTTTGAGTCGTCATCTTGGATTCAGCACAGTGGTTCAACAAGGTCGGAATGATGTGTTCAGCATCGGTTCAGAAAAGTACGCCGGTAGTTCAGCTTTGATTCATGGTGATTGTTATTAAATGGACATCAGATTCAAAGATTGTGCGACAGAGGTAATCGTTATGTCTACAAAAATCGGCAGTACATTAACTAACTCAAAGAACCTGGTTCTGGCAATTGGATTTCTTGCTATAGGATTTTCGTCTGCATTATTGGCTGCGCCAGAGAATGCGGCGTCCGAATCGGAATCGAAGGCTCGATCTTCGATCTCAACGCACAGTATTCGCGGTGGTAGGGACAACCCTAGTGTCAGTAAGGAAACGGTCGAAGAATACGGTGCCCTGGCAACCGTAGGCGTTCGAGATGCGGCCAAGACTCGTGGTGGACAGTTCAAAACCGGACTCGGTACTACACAGTCACAAAGTGCTAGTTTCGACTTTTGGTTCTATGACGTCGACGTTGTCTTATTTAATGACGACGACAACGACGGATACTTCCACGGGATCGACCTACTCTTTGACGTTGATACGAATTTCATATCCGCCGATGTCTACGCCGTGCTTTACCTCAGTCTGGATGGTGGACCATGGAATGAATACGCGGAGACAGAGACGTTTACGATTTTCGGCACCAGCGCGACTGATGAATACGGTTTAGTAACCGAATTGATGGCGGGTTACCCGACCGGAAGTTACGATATTCTAGTCGAGTTGTTCGATGACTATGACAATGCGTTCTTGACCAGCTTTGGTCCCGACGAAACCTCGGCACTCGCATTCCTGCCGCTGGAAGACTTCGAGTTCGACGCCCCGATCGTACCGGTACAGGTTGTGGTCAATCACGGCCATGGCGGTGGGGGTGCAATGGACAGTTGGTTCCTGAGCGCGTTCATCCTGCTGCTCTTGTCCAGCGGGTTTCGTAGAATTTGGATTCACCGCAATGATGCGCTGGTTAGAATTGATACGCCACCGTCAGGGTGGCAAGACCACGCCGAGCATCAGAATCGATTCAAGCAGTAGTCTGGCTCAGTAACTCCCGGTCAGTTGCCGGTGTCCGAAAGCGCTCTATTGGCTTTTTGGGCGCCGGCGATTTTTGCAACACGCATAACATTTCTTCCCCATCCGGCCAGGCTGTCAAAATACGCATACAGCGCGGGCACGACTAACAATGAAACGACCGTTGAAAATGCCAGGCCGCCAATGATCGCCCTTGCCATCGGAAAGTAGGGTGGACCGTCGCCACCGATTTGTGTCGTGCCGATGGCCAATGGTGCGAGACCTACGATAGTGGTTGCCACCGTCATTAGTATGGGTCGCAGCCTGTCTCGGCCTGCTTCCACAATAGCCTTATTTCTCGACATTCCTTCCAGGCGCAAGTTGTTGATGTGATCGACAAGGACAATACCGTTGTTTACGACGACGCCGATAAGAATCATGATGCCAATCGATGCCATGAACGAGAATGTGGTACCGGTCGCGGCGAAAAATAGAAACACCCCGAATACAGAGAAAAGAATCGATCCTAGAATAATTGAGAACGGAAAGAGCAAGGACTCGAAGATCGCCGCCATTACGAGAAAAATGCAAGCGATGCCAAGCACGATATTTGTCAGCATCATCTCCTGAGTTTCGTCTTGCCGATCGAACCCTCGGCCAAACTTCCATTTGTACCCCGGCGGCAGTTCAAACTCGGTCATTAGCGCCTCAATAGTTGGCTTAACTGACTCAAGACTTTCATCATCGGCCAAATTCGCATTCAGGATGACGGCCGTTTGTCGATCCGTGCGCCGAATGGTGTCAGGTGACAAATCGATGTTGAAGTCCGCCACTGTCCCGAGTGAAATTCTTCGTCCACTATCGGTGTATAAAGAGTGGTCAGCAAGTTGCTCAAGGCTTTGTCTGTCACTTTCCCGGAACGCAAGGCGAACCTTTATCTCGCCTGTTTCACCGCGAAATTCTCTTAAGTCCTGACCGCGGAGCGCGGTGCCTACATTGGTTGCGATTTCTTCAGCGGTCAGTCCAACCGCGGCAGCACGCGCTCTATCGATTGTGATTTGCACTTCACGATCACCGAATTCTGAATCGGTACGGACATCCTCTAGGCCGTCCACTGTGGCGAGAAGTCGTGCTATATCGAGCCCGATTTAGTTCAAAACGGCCGTCGAATCCCCGGAAATCTGCAGGCTGAAACCCTCACCACCACCTTGTTGATCGAACACAAAGCTCGGTTTTCCGATAGCGATAATCGGCATATTTTCCTCAATGCGTTCCACTATTTCGGTTGTTGAAAGTGTCGCCTCGATTTCGTCGGTCAGAAAAATTGTCACACTAGCTTCACGTTTGTCGTAGTAGCTATAAACAGAATCGATATCAAACGCTTCCTGGTTCTCGAACAAATAGTCCTCGATTGTCGCGACGTTCGCTTCGACCCGTTCCAGCGGATGCTCGCCTTCAATGTGCAGTGGCATATAGAGGCGTCGACCGACGTCCTGAGGGAATGCGTCGAGCTTGACCAAATCTAATACAAGTGGTGCGACGCCAATCAGACAAATAAGAATAATTCCGGCAAACGTTTTCCACGGCTTTCTTAGGATCCAACCGAGGCCGTTTACGTAGCGCTTGGTTAGGCACGCCATGACAGAACCGCTTTTAGGTACAGGAGGAATGTCGATGCGTGCAGCAAGCATTGGCACTAGTGTTTGTGCAATGAAAAGCGAGGCGAGCAGGGCAACAATAATAGTGACGCCTACATGGGTCATAAAGACAGAAATGTCAGTCTGCGCGCCGAACATTATCGGGACGAAAACAATTATTGTTGTGAGCGTGCCCGCAATTATTGCGATACCGACTTCTTTTACGCCACGAAGCGTTGCTTGCATCGGATTATCGGGGTCAGAGTAGGACTCTGACCCCGATTGGAAGACTTAGGGTTGGGCGTGGGCCGGGGCACTACGATGTCGGTCTCTACGTGCCGCTAACCAGTCCGACGTGTTGGAACCAATCATCAAAAGGCTTGGCGTCAGGAATAGCGTAAGGATTGTCGCGAATGCTAATCCGCCGGCGACAGAAGAAGAAAGCTGCGTCCAGTACTGAGTGGATGGTGCACCGACAGACACATCCCGGTTGATTAAGTCGATGTCGACGGCGAATACCATCGGCGTCAATCCTAATATGGTCGTTACCGTGGTCAACAAAACCGGTCGTAATCGCACTGCGCAGGTGCGCAGTATTGCTTCGAACGCAGCTGCACCGTGGCTACGCAATACATTATAGGTATCGATGAAAACGATATTGTTGTTGACGACGATTCCGGCGAGCGTAATAACGCCAACACCGCTCATCACGGTACCGAAGGGTTTGTTCATGACCAGGTGACCTAACAACACGCCACCGGTGGAAAAAATGACTGCCGTGAGAATCAGAAACGCCTGATACAAGCTGTTGAACTGAGTAACCAGGATGATTGCCATGGCCGCGACGGCAATGCCCATCGCTTTCATCAGAAATGCCTGTGCTTCTTGTTGGTCCTCCGCGCCGCCCCGAAACAACACGCTGACGGAAGGATCGATTGCGAGGAATTCCATTTGAGCTTTCATCTCATTAACAATGTCTGCATCTAGGAAGCCATCCATGACATCCGCTTCGACCTTCATTGTTCGGCGCATGTCCGTTCTTTGAATGGTGCTAACTCTGTTTGCCGGAACTCGCGTGACAAAATTGCTGATCGGCACCAGTCCAGTTGCAGTCGGTATGCGCAATGTGTCTATCTGTGCAAGATTTCGACTGTCGTAGGGATACCGGACTCGAATGTCGATCTCATCTTCGGCATCGTCCGGGCGATACTCACCGATCTTAATCCCGTTGGTCACGAGCTGAATCATATTGCCGACAATCGTGATGTCTGCGCCAAATTTAGCGGCTTCGGCCCGGTCGACGTCAATTCGCCATTCGATTCCCGGCAGTGGTCGCGAGTCGTCAACATTGAATACGCCGTCGATGGAATCCAATGCATCTCGAACTCGTGCAGTAGCGGCCGTTAGTACCTGCGGCGAGCGGGACGACAATTCAATCTGAATGTCTTTCCCCTGTTGCGGCCCGTCCTGGGGCTTGGATGTCTGGATTGATATACCGGCCAATCCTGCGACGCTTTGGCGAACATCCGTCAATATTCCATCTGCAGGGCGACGTTCGTCCCAAGGAACAAAATTTAGTGTAATTGCACCGATCTGATCTTCGGCGGCGCCTCGGCCAGTCGCGCCGGTTTTTGAATACACACTCGCGACTTCGTCGAGTCCCAATACATAGGTTTCGACCTGGCGCACCAAAAAATCTTTTTCTGTCGTTGATAGGTCACCGCGGGCACGTATCTCAAGCGTTGCGGATTTCGGCTCAACCGCCGGGAACAATTCAACACCCTTACCGAAGGTAACAAAGGTAAATACAATAGTGGCCAACACTACCATTACCGCCGCGACATTGAGCCATGGTCGAATCAAAGAGGTGTGTAGAAATTGAATATATTTGCCCGTCCATCCGGATATCGCACTGAGGTCACCGGTTTCGGCGAGCGACAAATCTTTTCTCGCTTGATCGCTGATAGCACCGGATGAACCGAATAGCGAGCCGAGGGTAGGAACAAACAGCAAGGCCATCAGAAGAGATGCCGACAAAACAGCGATTAATGTGATTGGCAGGTATTTCATGAACTCGCCCATTTCATTGGGCCAAAACGCCAAGGGAATGAAAGCTGCCAATGTCGTACAAGTAGACGCAATAATCGGCCAGGCCATGCGCCGCGCCGCGCTCGAATAAGCGTCGTGTCGACTTATTCCTTCCGCCATGCGCCGATCGGCAAGTTCGGTTACGACGATCGCGCCGTCAACCAGCAGGCCGACCGCCATGATGAGTGCAAACAGCACCATCATATTGATCGTTATCCCAAATGACGCGATCGTAAGTATTCCCAGCAAAAAACTACCGGGAATCGCAATACCAACTAGCCCAGCAGCGCGCAAGCCAAGAATTCCAATGATGACGATGAAAACCAAAAGAACGGCAGAGATGACACTGTTCTGCAGGTTCGAAAGCATCATTTTCACGTCGTCGGACTTATCTCTTGAAGCAATGACTTCAATGCCGGCGGGCCAATTAATCTTTTCTGATTCAATAAGCGCCTTAATTGTCTCAACGGTGCCAATAATGTTTGCACCGCTGCGTTGAACCACTTCGATCGCGAGTGCGGGGTTGCCATTCAACCGTGCGACACTTTCCGCGTCTTTGTAGGTTCGTCTGACTTCAGCAACGTCACGAAAATGCACAATGCGATCGCCTACCGCCTTGATCGGCATTTCGAGGATATCAGCCGCTGATTCAAAGACACCAGGCACTTTAACGGGAAAGCGGCCCTCATCAGTGTGCAATGCTCCGGCTGCAACCAGGCGATTATTACGATCGACCAGTGACAATATTTGCGCCTGGTCCAGGCTGTAACTCTCCATCGCCAAAGGATTGACGATAACTTCCATTAATTCTTCGCGAACGCCGACCAAGGTTACTTCCATTACCCCGGTCACGCCCTCAATCTTTTCCTTCAGATCGCGAGCGATCATCGTAAGCGTGCGCTCCGGAACCTCGCCAGCGAGGTTAAGAACCAGCATTGGGTCAAACCGCGAAAATTTTATTTCGGTTACGGATGGTTCTTCCGTTTCACGAGGTAGTTTTGCTTTCGCCGCATCTGACTTTGCCCGAACGTCTTGCAGAGCAGATTCAACGTTGGTGCCGGCGTCAAATTTAATTGTAACGTTGGCACCTCCCTCGTAAGCGCTAGCGGTTATTTCCTCAATGCCCTCGATCGTTCGGAGTTCTTGCTCCATCGGACGAATTAACAGCCGTTCTGCATCTTCCGGTGAAATTCCGTCGTGCGTCATGCTGACGTAGATCATCGGAGTATTAATATCCGGTTCTGCTTCCTTGGGCACGTTAATGTAGGTGACGACGCCCGCAATAATTATTGTTACGAGCGACATAATGACCGTTCGTGAGCGTTTCATCGCTGTATCGATAACTTGCATTACTATTGACCGCGCTCGTCGGCTTTTTTCGCAACTGCGGTATCGACTTCGACTTCAGTCACTGCATTGACGATCGAACCGGCATTCACGAAGCCTTGGCCGACAGTGATAATAGAGGTTGAGTGCGGTAAGCCTGCTATCCAAACACCATCACTCGAAGACATTGCGATATCGGCGCGATGAAATTCGACCTGGCCTGTCTCATTGACCGTTTTGATGCCCAGATTGCCATCGTCATCCAGCGTGAGGAGTGACGGAGAAATTTTGTGCGCGAACACCGTCTCGGCCGGAATGAGCAGCTCCGCGGTCATCCCACCTCGATAATTGCCGGCGGAATTGTCAATTTTCAACTCAACGACAAAGGTCCGAGTCGCTCCGTCAGCAACTGGCGCAACGTACCGGATGATGCCACTTACAGTTTCACCAGTTGCGAGCTTCGCCTGCGCAGAAGCTCCTTTTTGTACACTATGAGCATCAAACTCTGAAACATTGGCGCTAATAATTAAGGTCCGATCGTCAACGAAATTCGCAACCGGATCTCCACGTTGTAAATAGTCGCCAACCTCGACCATGCGATCTTGCAGCGCGCCATCGAATGGCGCTCGAATCGTCATGTTTCGAATATCAATTTCCGCTCGTGCTAGTTCCGCTCTCGCGGTTTCCAGCAGGGCCGCCGCTTCCTGTAGTTGGGCTTCAGAAACATAGCTCTCATCCTTCAGCTGTTCGCGCGCATCGAATTCGAGTTCCCGTTGTTTAACGATAGCGACGGCTTGTGCTAGGCGCGCTTTTCGATCGCTTTCTTCAAGTCGGACGATCAGTTGCCCTTGATTAAGACGCTCGCCTCGTTCTATGCCGATGGCAACAACACGTCCGTCTGTTTCTGCGTTGAGTTCAACAATACGTGCGGGTGCGGTGCTGCCATTGACTGAAATGGTGCGAGTCACTTCTTCTGCCGTTAAGCTCCGGACACGAACGCTCGTCAGCATCGCTTCTGCTTGTGACGAATCTGTGCTGGTCACCGTTTCCGTCGCCATTTCCCGTTCAAGGGATCCGCTCAGCAGCCAAATGGATATACCGACCGCGATACCGGCCGAAATCAGCCAGGATTTATACTTTTCAAGTTTGCCTAAATTCATTTGTGTTGCCTTCAATAAAAATTCTGTAATGCCGTGTTCAAGATCCAACAGCCGCTAAGACTTTTTCTTCATTGGTCAACATGTCGCGATTATCATTTATATAAGAAGTAAGCGAAGCCGCTACAAAATGCCCGAATCCCGCAACGAAGCGCGTGCCTTTGGGCATTGGTCCATCTACATCTGTTGGCAGCTCATTAATGATCTGCATCAGCTCGTTTAGTTCGTGGATTTTGTTGTCAATGACTTCATTGATCTGCTCATTGCTCATTAAGTGTGCAAAACACATCATTGCGAGGAATTCGGATCTGACCCGGTGTGTTGGATTTGGATTGGCGAGCGCTTTGTCCAGCGCGTCTCGTCCGTTTGAAGTAATGCTGTAGACCTTGCGATCCGGCTTACCTTCTTGCGGAATCTCTTCGAACTCGACAAGGCCGTCCCGGGCTAAAGTCGCAAGTGCCGGGTAAATCGAGCCGTATCCCGCTGGAAAAAAATGGCCAAAAGTGGATTCAAAACACTTCTTCATGTCATAGCCGGACGCAGGTCCGTCTGTGAGCATTCCGAGGCACACTGTTTTCACATCCATTTTAATTTCATCCTCCGGCGAGAACCGGCCATATATCGAGGCGATGCATAGTATCAGTGTGATATATAAATACTAGTAAAGTTCGATCGGTTTTCGACTTAAATGAAAACTTGCTTAAAAAACAACATGGTAGTGGATGATGGTTAGTGAATATGGGGAGTGAATTAGCGTTATTTGAGCCAAATTTCGCAAATTCGTGGAAAAGTTGACAAGGCGATGAGCCTATCGATCGACTGAAACGCTGGCTAATGAGGGGGCTTTTGCTGTCGACGGCAACCGCTAACGGTCACAAAAAATACTGCGACAGATAAGTATTCATCATGCGGTTTTCAGGGTCGAACTGACGTCGGATTTTGCGAAAGAAATCGAAGCGCGAACCAAATACTTGCGCTGGATAATCGCTCGCGACGTCGCGGGTTTGATTGAACAACGGTGAGCCGCCCCAGTGGCGCGCGAAATCGCCAAAATCGATTGCGAAATTATCCCATCCCTTTGCCAGAGTAGAGATGGCGCGCAACGCAATCATGGGCTCATCATAACTTGGTGACAATAGTGCACTTGGGTCGTGGTCTATCCGAAATCCGACCGTTGGCATGTCGCAGCGAAAGTCGAATTCTTCTCGGATTCGAAGGCAAAACTCTCGGTACGCTTGCACAACGATCGCGAAATCGGCAGCTGGAAAAAACCAGGTTGAGTAATGAAGTCCGCCGCCGTTGGCTTTGTCTTTGGAGTGACTAATCTGCGCCGTTGAATTGCAACCCGAATTGACCAAACGATTGTTAACCATACCTTGAGTCATTTCGCTGATTTCATAAATAATTCGATATCGCACACCGGATACCGGGACAACGCGACTAATAGACTTCAGCATTTGCGGCAGAATCATACTCTCGCTCCAGTCTTTTATTTTCCATGGGATGCGATGATTTTCGGTCAAATTTTCACTCCCCCGTCGAATGTCGAGATACACATGATCCCGAAACGGCAAAAGGAACAACTTAAGTCCGGCATCGATGTTGGCGAGCCTCTCTGCGACCGCACTGAATTGCTCGAAGGAGCATTTACGATGCGAGACCGCAAACGTTCGCATGGGTCGTACGCGTAGCTTTATTTCATAGATGACACCCAGCATTCCGTAGCTCAAGCGAAACGCATGCAAGAGGTTTTTCTGCTCAGCACGTATTTCTATCGCTTTGCCGGTGGGTGTAATTATTTTCAAGCTGTCGACTTGCGATGCAAAGAAACCGCCACCATCGCCAAAATTCGGACCAATACATCCGCCGGCGACCGCGCCGCCGACAGTGCGACTCATCAAGTCATGTCCTCCCGAAAGCTCGAGTTCATACTCCGCAAGTTCTTTCGCCAGATCGCCAATGCGCACGCCTGGTTGCACGGTCACCGTAAATCCAAATTGGTCGATGTTGATAATCCGGTGAAGACCGGAGAGATCGATTTGAGTTCCAACCGAGGCGGTACAGTCTGTCGCTGAACTATTGGCGCCGAACGGTCGAAACGGCGGCGAGAACTGCGACTCGGCGGCGAGCTCGTTTGTTATATCCATCACTCGCGTAGGTTTTAGGACTGCTGGTCCTGTTTGTCTTGCGCGGTGATACCGACCTGACTGGCGCAGTTGTGCGGCACTAATTGACATCTGTTCTCCAAATCGAATGGGACGAATTCGATGTTCGAGCAAGGACACCAGGAGGTTTAACCACAGGAATCATTAACAGACGGTTGCCTGGCGAGTGCCAGAAGAACGCGATCTCGATTGAGATCATTTTTGTTCGGCAACCCCGCTGTCATTAGGTTTCCCCTTAGACCGGTTGTTTTGCGACCCTTCCTTTCGAAAGGTGTGCCCTTGTCAAACTGGCGCTTATCGTGGCACAGCGAATTTTGGCGTGTCAACGAGGCGAATTTTCGGAACGGAATTAAGCGGACAGTTAGGCGTAGAATACGCGTTCATATGAGGCTATGACGTGCTTTGCGGCATCGTAGCGAGCGACAAAATAATTTTGCCGTGCATCGAGATCTCTTGACATAATTTTGGCGCGACGTGCGATAGGCAAACCCACTAGAAAAGAAAGGTTGTAAATCCAATGCGATGGCGAGGCGGAAGAAGAAGTAAAAACATTGTTGATCGGCGTGGTGCGGGTCCTGGCCGAAAAATAGCTGGCGGCGGAGTTGGCACCATCGCGCCCGACTCTTTTGTGCATGGCAGTTCGGCGCAACGAGTGCGGTGGTTTAAGGTTGGATTCGAGGAAGGCAATCCTGATCGTTGCGATACGTTCAGCGCCACCTCGCTGTAGAGGCTCCCTAGGAATTCTGATCTTGTCGCTCTAGGCCGAGCCCGCTAAGCTCGTGCACTAACTATTCAAGAAGGACACGTACAACATGCTCCAGCAGTTTCCACCAATGGGCGTATACGAAACGCTATTCAAGTTCGCCGACGCAACCGCAAAATATATGGGCGACCCCGGAACCCACCCCTGGGCGCAGGGTTACCCCCTAACCACCCAGCTGCCTGGTGGGCCCGCATTGCCGGAAAACATCAGTCTCAAGTCAACGGATCTCAAATACCCAAAAGCTACGGGCGAGCTCGAGTTGCGTGAGCGAATTGCTGCGTACTACAACGATCATTATAACGCCGGCATATCACCTGATCACGTCGCGGTATTTGCAGGCGGCCGACCTGGCATTCTTGCCACGCTGGCGTTTCTGGAAGCCGACGTCGGCATCGCAGTAGAGGAAACCGAATACACGCCGTACTACGACATGTTGAAAATACTCAACCGGAACGTGCATCTGATTCCGAGCAACACTGAGAATCGGTTTCGACCTGATGCGTCTGACTACGATATATCTCCACCGGGACAGACCGAGCGCTTGTTTCTCGTCAAAAGTAATCCGTGCAACCCGACGGGGGTCATGACCGGCGGCGATGCATTGAAGGGCTTAGTGAAAAAATTTTCGCAGCCTGGTCATGGTGCGTTGTTCGATGAGGCTTACGAATTTTACTGTGATCCGGAACCGGAAAGCGCGCTTAAGTACATTGACGATATCGACAACACGGACATTTTTGTTGTCGGTGCGGCGACAAAGGGTTTGCAGGTACCCGGCATGCGCACAGGCTGGGTCATTGCTGCTGAGCGGCATATCGAAATATTTCGCAATTACTCCTCATTCGGTATGGGCGGAATTTCGCGACCATCGCAATTGTATGTCGCCGATTTATTGGAGCCTGCGCGAGTCAGTCAGGCAAAGAATGCGGTCAATCAATTTTTTACTTCGCAGCGAAATCGTTACGCATCGGGATTGAGAGAGCTTGGCTTTGAGTTATTCACGGGAACTGGCGGTTTCTATCATTGGGGTCGATTACCAGGAGAACTTTCAGCGGACGATTTCAACGCACGATTATTCGAACACGAAGCTGGAATTCTGCCGGGCGTACTTTGTGACATGGCGCGTCGCACGGGTGAAAGCGGTCCGATGCATCGATTTATTCGGTTCTCATTCGGGCCATTGAGCGCGGATTCATACGACCATGACATGGAGATCATGTCCAAGTGTGTTTGAGATTTGGTACCGATGCAGGACGAGATTTCTTGTCCACTAAAGACCCGAAGGAACAGGGTTTGGAATTGTCGGATGCGCGGAATGAGTCTGTCTTACGGCGTGCGCCCGACACTGGCTTGATTCGACAAACACTTCATTCAGTAAGACTTTTCTTTTTTAAGGACCCGCTATGAATCGCGAACGACTACCTGCGGATATCGTACTCGCCGCCAATCGTATTAATCCACATATTCGCGAAACTCCGTTGGATGAGTCGCCCTATTTTAGTGAGATAACCGGCGCCAACGTTTATATGAAGCTTGAGAACCTGCAACACACGGGTTCGTTCAAATTACGCGGTGCTTTCAATAAGGTTTTGTCCTTGACGCCGGAGCAACGTCTGCCTGGCTGCGTGACAGCGTCTAGCGGAAATCACGGAGCAGCAATTGCCTATGCGATGAAGAAACTCGGTGTCGCTGGCGTTATTTTTGTTCCGGAGCAAACATCCTCTGTAAAAGTCGATGCGATCAAGCGTGCCGGCGGTGATGTGCGTTTCTTTGGAACAGACGGACTCGATACTGAGACGCATGCACGAGAATATGCCGAAGAAAACGAAATGGTCTATTTGTCCCCATACAACGATGCTGATGTGATCGCCGGACAAGGGACGGTTAGTGTTGAACTAGTCAAGCAGTTGTCACAAATTGATGCTGTGTTCGTTGCGGTCGGCGGCGGCGGTTTGATTAGCGGGCTAGGGAGCTTTATCAAGTCGGTGAACCCGGCTGTTGAGGTAGTGTCGTGTCAGCCTGCCGCTTCGGCTGTGATGACCGAGTCGGTAAAGGCCGGGAAAATTCTTGATCTTCCTAGTGATCCAACGTTATCGGACGGTACCGCAGGTGGGATCGAAGCGGGATCGATGACTTTCGATATTTGCCGAGACGTGGTTGGACGCTACATCACGGTGTCGGAAGAGCAGATCGCACATGCTATGCGAGAGTTCATCGATTCACACCACATGTTGCTCGAAGGTGCGGCCGGTGTTGCCGTCGCGGGTCTTCTCGAGGTCGCGAGCGACTATGTTGGAAAGAACGTTGTTGTCATTATCTGTGGTGGAAATGTCAGTCGCGATACGTTGAAAAAAGTAATCTAGCCCGGGCTGGGCGGCTCGATTCCTAAGTCGGTTTTTCATTGAACTGACGGATTTCGAATCGATCCAAATGTCGCACGAACTGTCGGAGCTTTCGATGCACAAAGTTGGAGTCGCATTTTTTTCACTTTTTTTGTTTGGAATTCGGCACTGGCTGAGTCGACGGCTTTTGTAGATGTAAACGTCATCCCGATGACCAGCGAGAAGGTCGTTTCGTCACAAACAGTCGTCGTTATAGATGGCGTCATTGCCAAAATTGGCAGTTTCGGGGGCACGGCAGTTCCAGACAATGCCGTCATTGTTGATGGCACCGACCGGTATCTGATGCCCGGTATCGTCGAGATGCACGGCCATGTTCCGGGCCGTACTTCCGGAAATCTTGAGCGAGTCTTGACGTTTTACGTTGCTAACGGAGTGACGACTGTCCGCGGCATGTTGGGCCAGCCATCTCATCTGCAGTTACGACAAGACCTTCTCGACCAGAAGGTCCTTGGACCGCGGCTTGTAACATCCGGTCCTTCATTCAATGACCGCAGTGTAAGGAGCGTTGAACACGGCGTCGAAATGGTATCCGCACAACTTGCTGCGGACTATGACTTCCTGAAAATTCACCCAGGCTTGTCATTAGATGAGTTTGACGCCATTGCGGCTGAGGCGAATAGACTTGGATTTCCGTTTGCGGGTCATGTGCCCGAAGATGTTGGCCTCGAACGCGCGCTCGATGCCGGAATCGCAACCATTGATCACCTCGATGGTTATATGCAAGCACTTCTGCCTGCTAACGACGATCCATCAGGCGGATTGTCAGGATTTTTCGGCGTGTTTATTGCCGATCAGGTGGATTCGACAAGAATCGATGCCATTGCTAAAGCCACGGCAGCTGCCGGCGTATGGAACGTGCCGACCGAATCGTTGTTCGAGCATGTCACGCTAAGTTCGCCCGATCCCGACGAGATGGCCCGTCGGCCAGAGATGCGTTACATGCCAGCCGAAACAGTGGCGCAATGGAAAGGCGCGAAACGACAAGTCATCAGCGATGGCAACTACAGTGCAGAAACCGCCGCCCGAGCGGTTGAGATTCGGCGGCAATTAATTCTGGCGTTGTCGAAAGCGGGTGCTGGCCTGTTGCTTGGGTCGGATTCACCGCAAATTTTCAACGTGCCAGGATACGCGTTGCATCACGAGCTTGAGTATCTTGTGCAGGCGGGTCTTTCGCCGTTCGAGGCATTGCAAACGGGAACCGTCAACCCGGCCAGGTATTTTTCTGCGGAGCAGACTTTCGGTTCCGTGCAAAAGGGATTGCAGGCTGATTTGATTTTGCTCAATGCCAATCCGCTGGACGACATAACAAACTCAAGACGGATTCACGGTGTTATGGTCAGAGGGCAATGGTTACCGCGGAAGCTTCTTTCCCAACAGTTGCGCGAACTGGAGCAATCGGATTCTCACTACTGAGTATCGTCGCGATAGATTTCGGCCTGTGCGATTTCGGCTGCCAAATGTCTTCGCTGATCGGTAGCTTCGTATTGGGCTGGTGCATCGTCATTCACAAAATTGGGTAGTGGTTTAACTTCAACACCATCATTAACAGCAAGAAACATCACAATGCTCATTCTTTGCGTTTCGGTATTTCGGACCCGATGACCCGTTGCCTGAAATTTTCCGTTCGTCCAGCGCTCCAACATATCACCGAGTAAAACCACGATCTGTCCCCGTTCCGCTGGGGCATCGATCCATTCGCCTGATCGAGTGCGAAGTTCGAGACCCGGTGCCGTTTGCAATATTAACGACATACATTCGAAATCTGTGTGCGCTGCAATGCCGACGTTTTGCTCCAGGTTCGGCGCACTGTTTTGGGGGTAGTGTAAAAGTCGCATAGTGCTGAGTTCGCGGGTAGCGCATTGGTCGCGGAAAAAGTCCTGCTCAATTCCACTTGCTAGCGCGAGCGACTCGAGCACCGTATCGCCAATGTTGGATAACGTTTCCCAGCAACCTCGAATATCAGATTCAAAATCAATCAGGTTCGGCCAGGCGCTGGCTCCGTCAGGACCACACCCGAACGATTCCATATGCGCGATGGTCCCAGGTTGATAGGCGGGCTCGCCAAACATGGGCGTCCAGCCGTGCTTCCCGTCGATATTGTGAATGGCAACCGCCTGTTTAACTGCGTCGTTGTCAGGCAGCGAAAAGAATCGATGCATCTGTTCGATGGTTCGATGGATCGACGAGTCAGATTCGAACGCATTCTCCAGAACAAAAAAACCCGCTTGAGCGCAGGCGTTCCGTACTTTGGCGATTTTGTCCGGGTCGGTGGGCAGGTGTTGGAAATCAACGCATGGCATCGAGATCACGCCGGATTCGGTGACCGCTTCGTATTGATTCAAGTCTCGGGTCAATGGCATGGTTGAGTCTGGAAAACCGGGATGGCGAGCGATGAGTTTATCATCGCCGCCGAAATATCGAACGGTAATTGCAACCATCTGCACACTCGAGGTATCTAAACCAATAGTAGGCACTAATTTGTCGATGGCGCGGCCAGTCCGAGCCAATGAGGGGAAACAACATGAAAAGCACAAGCATTTTGCTCCTGATGATCTTCGCTGCAGCTAATGCCGCTGCCAGTGACTACGAAGAGGTTCGTGAGCTCGGCCTGGGGTCTCGCGGTATTGACACATTGCGCGTTGACAATGGTTCCGGCTACGTTGAAATCGTCGGCGTCGATGGTTTAGATGAAATTTCAATTACGGCAACGCTTGTCCTCGAAGATACCGGCGCTGAAAAAGCCAAAAAAATAATCGAGAGCGATTTGGTGCTGACACTGGACGAAAACAGCGATAGCGTCGTTTTGACGGCTTACTTTGAGCGCAAGGGATTGTTTAACTTCGGCAGCAGCGGTCTCGTTAATCTTGATATACGCATGCCCAGCAGAATGCATCTCGATCTGGATGACGGTTCCGGTTCGATCAAGATCGACGGTGTGCATGGTGATATTTCCGTCGATGATGGATCAGGATCGCTCGCGCTGGCGAACGTTGGCGGTCAGGTGATCATCGATGATGGGTCTGGTTCAATTTCTGCACGTGGCGTCGGTGGGGATCTTTCGATTAATGATGGGTCTGGCAGTATTAAGGTTCACGACGTTGCTGGTAGTGTCACAGTCGACGATGGTTCCGGCAGTATCAATGTCCAAGACGTTGAGAATGACCTGATAATCGTTGACGATGGAAGCGGTAGCCTTGACTACTCCGGCATCAGCGGCGATGTAATCACGGATTCTTGAGCGCTTCCTGACAGTATTCGAGAACTGTCAGGGCAGAGTTTGTAAGTTCCGATTGGTCGAATAATTCAGCCAATCGACGTTGAATTAATCCACGCGAGTCTGGTCTGATTACTTGGTTGCGACGCACTGTCGCCGCTAAATCTAATTTCGTGCGCGGGATGACCACTCACGACTTATATTTCACGATAAATTACTGATTTTTAACGAATAAATAAAGTTTCTGGCACACTGCTAGAATAGACTTGATGCGGGAGTGGGAATGCATGTTTAGTAAAATTGTCCTCTTTGTTTGCATGGTCTTTCTGACGACCATTTGTCATGGTCAGACCGATAAACGGTTTAGCAGGCAAGTCGGTGCCGAGACAATAATCGGTCCTCGAAACGCCCCACTTGATGACGGTGCGAAGGCGTTGATTTCGGACGACAATGAAGAAGGCGTGCGACTGACCTTGATTGGCCTTGAAGTTGCGGTCGGAAAAAGAGAGCACGAAGCAGCGCTGTCTAATCTTTGCGCCGGTTACGTTAAGCTCGGAAAATATAGCGACGCGCTAAAATATTGCAATCTGCTCCTGGCACGAAACGATAAGCACTGGCGAGGCTACAACAATCGTGCCGTTGTCTACATTCAGATTAAACAATGGGACAAAGCACACCAAGACCTGACGCGAGGCGAGGAACTCAACCCTGGCGCGCGGACGTTAAAAGTCGCTCGATCGATGTACATGGATGCCGTCTACCCAGTGCGCGAGGAAGTCGAGGTTGATGATAGACAGAATAAAAGTAATGACGACTCTCAATCTTGAATGGTGCAAGGTAACGATTGGCGCCTGGATGTCGCTTTTTTTGTTGGCCAACGCTCAAGCAGGTGCCCAGGACAACGGACCGACCGTTCGCCATTTTTACGATTCCAATACTGACAGAATTCCGGCCATGACCGCGTTTCCGAAATATCCTTCGATTGCACGACGCGACAGAATAGAAGGGCAGGCAACCGTCTGCTTCAAGATTCGCGCGAACGGAAAAATCTCTAGAGCTGTGGTGACCTACAAGAGTCATCGCATCTTTTCGAAACCTTCGTTGCGGGCAATGCGCAAATCGAGTTTTGAACCAATAGGGCCAGCACAGATATTGGCAACAGCAAGAACCTGTCGAACCTATCGCTTTCGATTGGATCCGGTACTGACAGAAAAAACTGAGACGTAATCAGCGGTTAGTGAACCTTTGCGCGTCCAACGTAATTAGTTTCCGTACCAAACCACGTTTCCCCGGCAGGTTCGAAATAGTGTAGGTGACTGACCGATCCTGCCCCGCTGGGAATTGCGGTTTCCGTCAAGAAAGTTTGCGTGCCTGTATCGAACCCAACAAGTCGATTCGAATTTTGACCGGTTTCGACAAGCCAGATTCGATCGTCTTTATCGACCGCCATGCCGCCCGGTTTGGAGTTCGCTCCGCCGGGCAACAACCATTCTTCGAAATAATTGGACTGTGGATCGTAGCGCACGAGCGTACCGAATTCGAAATCCGTAAACCAAAGTTTTCCGTCAGACGTCGTCGCCAGCTGTCGAAAATCTGACTTTTCGTTTGGCGTTTCGATTTCCGTGACAGACATATCGGCTCGATTTACACGGACAATTTGATTGTCTTCCGTGGCGATTGCCCATGGCGTGTTATCGGTTGTTATGACTATGTCACGTAGACGCAATTTCTTGTTCGGCATAGATATCAAGTCGACACTTTGGGACGACCGTTTTAACCGGCCGACAAAATTGCTATTTCAGGTAGTAAACCAAATGTCACCGAAGTCATCGAAGATCAATGCGAAGGGGTCCTTGGCTTTTTTGTCCGGTAGTGGAATATCACTAATTCCCCCCGTCGCCGGGTTAAGCGAACCAATATATTTTCGTTTGCTGCGGGCAAACCACAGGACCTGATTTGCGTCGATCAACAGAGATGTCGCTGCGGTTCCTTTGGGGAGGTCATAACGATGGAATTCGTTCGTTTCCGGAGAAAGATTCGCAGCGTAGTCACCTTTTTC
>Ga0115002_10000403_pt1 | contig 62341 bp, 58 predicted proteins | sample ArcticOcean_MG_C_8_FD_89576 | JGI IMG/M metagenome (GOLD analysis project Ga0115002, IMG submission 89576) | Marine microbial communities from western Arctic Ocean - ArcticOcean_MG_CB11_86 | ecosystem: Environmental > Aquatic > Marine > Oceanic | place: Arctic Ocean: Canada Basin | collected... | reverse complement strand
CGGTCAGATGCGGGCAGGAGCGTTTCAGGAGACGGCCAACAGCCATTTGGGGGTTGTCACGGACCCATTGTCGCCAGGCGATGAAGCCTTTGCTCAATGGTTCATCGCCAGTATCCAACATCGTATTCATGACGATAAGACGGGAGAATCGCTCCGGAAACTCGATAGGGAGTATCAGGCCGAGAACACCGCCCCAATCTTGTCAGACAAGAGTAATGTTGTTCAGGTCGAGACGTTTGATCAGCTCAACCAAAAATCTGCGATGGAAATCAAAAGTGTAGGTATTCTCGTCTGCGGGTTTGTCCGATCGCCCGAATCCAAAAAAAATCTGGAGCTATCACACGTCCTTTGGCGGCCTCAAACAGGGGAATCATTCGACGATAGAGATAAGCCCAAGTCGGCTCGCCGTGAAGGCACAGGAATACCTGTTCTGAGTCCGCCGGGCCCGTGTCAACGTAGTGCGCTCGCAGCCCTTCGAACATCGGCAGGTCTTCAACGTAATTTGCTGAGTACCTATAGCCCGACAAATTCGCAAACCGCGCATCCGGCGTCCGATTCACTGTGTCCATTGCGCATCTCCTGCTAAGGGCGCGCGCACTATCGCGGATTCTATCTGGACCGCCAACACCACTTTTTGATCGATCTTCTTTACAAGTGGCCAGTTTGGAGATTCGGGACTAAGGTGCCGCCGGCCCTGCGGATCCTCATCCTGCTCGCGTCTCTGACACGACAATGAGGACCTGCCGGGCTTTTTCATTTTGGAAGGAGGTATCTATGTCGATACAGGACGATCAGAAAGCGGAAGGGGAATCAACGGGCAAGCACAGCATTGGGGCGACGCTGAAAACATCAGTGGTGTGGCTTGTCGTTATCCTGGCAATTCTGGTGGCGTTCACCTGGGCGGCCGTAGAGTTCGAGTTGCTGCCGAAGGGGTCGCCGAAATAACCAAGAACGAGACTTTGATGCGCTGTCCGATACGGGGCGCACAGCCAGAGATTGGCTCACCACGAATCAAAAAAAGGGCATACACTTAACTCGATAGATATTGCTGATTTTAGACTTTTCACAGGCTGAAAGCCCCGCCCGATATTGCGGGGCTTTTGCTTTCTGTCACAGCAATTGTTCCAGCCGAAAAAGACCGATAACGTATTGATATTGTGAGGTAATGCGAAGTCTCTTGGCTGTTTCCTGGCGAATGAGCCACAATACAGTTTGGTCGGTGTCTGGCTACGGTAGCCAGGATCTAACGCGCCTGATTAACCCGGGAGTTTCACGATGGCTGACGCAAGTTTGAATTCGACGGCCCTGCCGAACGATTTGGAATCGTTCTGGATGCCCATGACTCCGAATCGAAAGTTCAAGGCGGATCCCCGCCTCTTGGTGAGTGCCAAGGATATGCATTACGTCACCCATGACGGCCGCAGTCTACTGGATGGTACCGCCGGGATGTGGTGTGTGAACGCCGGGCACTGTCGAGAGCCGATCATCAAAGCCATCAGTTCCCGGGCTGGTGAACTCGACTATGCGCCGGCCTTTAACATGAGCTCGCCTTACGCGTTCGAGGTGGCGTCTCGGATTGCCGCTCTCGCACCCGCAGACCTCGACCGGGTCTTTTTCACGAACTCCGGCTCTGAGTCGGCAGATACGGCCCTGAAGATTGCACTCGCCTACCACAGGCTGAAAGGCGAAGGATCTCGCCAGCGTTTGATCGGCCGGCAACTGGGCTACCACGGCCTTAATTTCGGCGGACTTTCCGTCGGCGGGATCGTTGCGAACCGCAAGATGGTTGGACCGCTTCTTCCCGGTGTCGACCATTTGCCGCACACGTTCAATCTTGAAAAGAATGCGTTCTCGCGCGGTCAGCCCGGGTGGGGGGCGGAACTTGCCGATGAACTCGAAAATCTCGTTGCTCTTCACGATGCCTCCACAATCGCCGCTGTCATCGTTGAACCGATGGCGGGTTCTGCAGGGGTGTTGCCGGCGCCGAAAGGCTATCTCCAACGTCTACGGGAGATCTGTGATCGGCACGGAATTTTGCTGATTTTTGACGAGGTGATCACAGGATTCGGACGCCTCGGTGCTTCGTTCGCCGCAGAGAAGTTCGGTGTCATTCCGGACATCATGACCCTCGCCAAAGGCCTCACGAGCGGGACGGTTCCGATGGGTGCTGTCGTGGTTCGCGAAGGGATCTACCAGACGTTCATGTCGGGACCTGAAGAAGCGATCGAGTTTTGTCATGGGTACACGTATTCGGGACACCCACTGGCGTGCGCCGCCGCCATCGCCACACTGGACCTCTACCGCGATGAAGGGATTTTCGAGAATGCGGCCGAACTTGCCCCGTATTGGGAAGACTCCCTGCATTCATTGAAAGACCTCCCTCGAGTCGTCGATATCCGAAACATTGGACTGGTGGGAGCAGTCCAATTCGAACCTGTGCAAAATGGTGGCGAGGCGCTGGGTACGCGGACGTTTCGCGAGGCGTATGAGCGCGGCATTCTCGTCAGGGGAAAAGGAGATACCATTCTGATGTCGCCACCGCTGATCATCGACAAGCGGCAAATCGACGAGATCGTCGGTACGGTGGAGGCCATTGTCGAAGGATTCAACTAAGGCTCTGCAACCGCGGAGGGACAACATGCGAATTGGTGTGCCAAAGGAAATCAAGACCCACGAATATCGTGTGGGGATGACGCCGACATCGGCGAGAGAGCTCGTTTTGCACGGGCATGACGTTGTCGTGCAAAAAAACTGCGCCCACGAAATCGGCGTTGAGGATTCGGACTACGTTGCCGCCGGGGCTACTGTCGTGGATACGGCCGAAGAAATATTCGCCGCCGCGGATTTCATCGTCAAAGTGAAGGAACCACAGGCATCCGAAGTTTCATTGTTGCGGGAAAATCAAATTCTGTTGACCTACCTTCACCTCGCACCAGACCCGGAATTGACGCGTCAGATCCTGGATTCGGGCTGTATAGCCGTGGCCTACGAGACCGTTACCGATGATCGCGGCGGATTGCCGTTGCTGGCTCCGATGAGTGAGGTCGCGGGGCGTATGGCAATTCAGGCGGGCGCACATTGCCTGGAATTGGAGCAAGGTGGACGCGGGACACTATTGAGTGGCGTACCTGGAGTGCCGGTGGGCCGCGTACTTGTTTTGGGAGGCGGTGTCGTGGGAACAAACGCCGCGCGCATGGCGATGGGGCTTGAAGCGGGTGTGACCGTTATCGATATCTCATTGTCCCGCCTCTATGACCTCGATCTTCAGTTTGGCCCGACTCTGAACACGATCTACTCAACACGTGACGCTATCGAGGAGCACGTAATTTCTGCCGATCTCGTGGTCGGCGGAGTATTGGTTCCGGGAGCTGCCGCGCCCAAGCTGGTGACGGATGAGATGGTACGGAAGATGAAACGCGGTTCGGTGATCGTCGACGTCGCCATCGATCAGGGAGGCTGTATTGAGACCAGCCGCCCGACCACGCATGCGGACCCCACTTACGTTGAACATGGTGTGGTGCACTATTGCGTTACGAACATGCCCGGCGCTGTTGCGCGAACCTCGACGTTTGCCCTCAACAACGCGACGCTCCCCTTCATCGTCTCGTTGGCGGACAACGGCGTGCGGGATGCCATGGAAAATGATGCTCATCTTCTGAATGGACTCAACGTCTTCCGTGGTCGCCTGACTTACGAGGCGGTTGCGCGCGATACCGGAGAGGAATTCGTTCCACCGCGGGACGCGTTTGCAGCCTAATCAGCGACAATTTGCCTAAACAGTACGAATTTGATTCTAGGGAGGGTTCCGAGACATGGAGACACTGCGCCACTACGTCGGCGGTAAACATGTGGACGGCACGAGTGAGCGGTTTGCCGAAGTCGACAATCCGGCAACTGGCGAATTCACGACTCGTGTGCCGTTGGCGACGACAGCAGAGGTCGATGCGGCAGTTGCCACGGCACTTGAGGCGTTTTCGGAATGGTCGGCGACCTCAGCGTTGCGGCGTGCCCGTGTCATGTTCAAGTTCAAGGCACTATTGGACGACAATATGGATGCCATGGCCGAGATGATTACGGCGGAGCATGGAAAAGTTCATTCCGATGCCGTCGGTTCGATCACTCGAGGTCTCGAAGTCGTCGAATTTGCGTGCGGTATTCCTCATCTGTTGAAAGGTGCGTTCTCCGACAACGTGGCAACAGGCGTCGACATGTACTCGATGCGGCAATCGCTTGGCGTTTGCGCGGGTATAACGCCGTTCAACTTCCCTGCCATGGTGCCGATGTGGATGTTTCCGGTCTCCATTGCATGCGGCAATACCTTCATCTTGAAACCGTCTGAGCGCGATCCGTCGGCCGCAAATTTTATGGCTGAGTTGCTGACGGAAGCAGGATTGCCCGCCGGAGTGTTCAACGTTGTCCACGGTGACAAGGAGGCGGTCGACGCAATCCTCAATCATCGAGATATCTCGGCGGTGAGTTTCGTCGGCTCCACACCGATTGCCGAATACGTTTACCAGACGGGTACGGCGGCGGGTAAACGCGTGCAGGCGTTGGGTGGCGCCAAGAACCACATGGTCGTCATGCCGGACGCCGACATGGATCAGGCGACGGATGCCCTGATGGGCGCCGCATTCGGTTCGGCAGGGGAACGCTGCATGGCCATTTCCGTTGCCGTAGCCGTGGGCGATGCAGGTGATGCCTTGATGGAGCGTCTTGCCCCACGCGCGCAATCGTTGAAAGTCGGCCCCGGGATGGATGGCGATTCGGAAATGGGACCACTGGTGACCGCGCAGCATCTTGAAAAGGTGCGCGGTTATATCGATCTGGGCGTAGAGGAAGGCGCCGATCTCGCCGTAGACGGCCGGGGTTTCACTTTGCAGGGATACGAAAACGGCCACTTCATCGGGCCGAGTATTTTCGACAACGTGACTCCAGAAATGCGCATTTATCAGGAGGAAATATTTGGCCCCGTGCTATCCGTCGTGCGGATGCCTGACTTCGATTCCGCGCTCCGCATTGTCAATGAGCATGAATACGGCAATGGCACAGCAATATTTACGCGTGACGGCGATGCCGCCAGGACATTCAGCAACGACTGCAAAGTCGGCATGGTCGGTGTCAACGTACCCATACCCGTGCCGCTCGCGTTCCATAGTTTCGGCGGTTGGAAACGATCGCTTTTCGGTGACCTTCACATGCACGGCCCCGAAGGGGTGAATTTCTACACGAAATTGAAGACTGTGACGTCACGGTGGCCCACAGGAATTCGTCAAGGTGCCGAATATGTCATGCCGGTGATGCAATAGAGGCTTCCTTGCGTAGATGCGGAGAAAATAATTCACTATTTACGGTCTGTTGACGCATTTATGAGAAGGCCGTAGCCTTCAAGTCGGAACCGGTTCCAAACTTGATGATTGCCAGCGCAACGCGGAGGTGACAGGAAATGGCGCGTCAACAATTCCACGCTATTTGTTTCGTATTGGCTGCGGCAGCCCTGCTACTCGGTTGGGGTGGCAAGGCGTCGGCTGAGGGTTTTCTTCTCGGCGAGAAAACGTGCCTCGAATGTCACGGTGCCGAGCACGAGGTGTGGAAAGGAACCAAGCATTTCAGTTCCTTCCGTGAGGTCCACCGAGCCGATAAGGCGAAGCGCATCCTGAAAGCGGTCGGCGCGAAGCGGATGAAGGGGAACGAGACGTGCACCCTTTGTCACTATTCCATGGAGCAGAAGAGTGCGTCGGCTAAGGCGCGCGCCAAGTCAGGTCCTGGATGCGAGAGTTGTCATTCTCCCGCATCGGAGTGGCTGAATATCCATAACAACTATGGCGGGCCGAACGTGAAGCGGGATACGGAAACCCCCGAACACCGTGCTCAGCGGCTGGCTCAATCGGCCGAAAATGGCATGATTCTATCGAGTGACCGATACGGGATCGCCGAGAATTGTATGTCGTGCCACGGTATGAATCATTCTGGCCTCGACGGCGATACGTTGGCGAAAATGTTGGGAGCGGGTCACCCGCTCAAGACCGAGTTTGAGTTGGTCCTGTATTCTCAAGGAAGCGTGCGCCACAGATTCTACCCGCCGAATGTGAACCAGAATTCAGAGATGACGGCACCAGAGCTCGCCAGGCTGTTCGTGGAGGGACAAGCCGCGAAACTCGTGTCCGCGACAGATGCGCTGAGTAAATCGAGCGATGCGAAATACCAAGAGGCGCAGAAGAAGCGTGCGGCGGAAGCTTCGTCAGCATTGTCGTCCGTCAAAAGTGTTCCAGAGGCTGCAGCGCTTCTCGGCGATCCAAATGAAGCCAACGCCCGGAAGCTGGTGAATGCCGTTGCCGAAAAGGATTTGACGAGTGAAGTTGGTGGATTGTTGCCAGACAAGAGCAAGTACAAGTAAGCGGCGAGAAGACGTTTCGTACATCCTTCCGAATTGGCAATCTGATAGCTCAGCCGTTGACAGTTTGTTGACGCGGAGCTGTCGGTAAGTCGCCGGGACCGGACGTATGGCTGTCGCCCTAGCTTCTGCACCTCAACGATGGGACTCTCCGTTTGACCCGGAGATGACCGAAGAACAAGTCAACGACCTGCTCGGTACTCCCGCGTTCTCGGCGGTTGAGCGGGAGTTGTTCCCGGTCCACACGCCTCTCGAAGGTATTCTGAAAAACGATACGCGGATCGTGCATTTCCGGCCTGGCGACATCGTCGTTCGCGAGGGGGATTACGGAAATTCTGCGTATTTGGTCCTCGATGGTTCACTGCGTGTATTTGTCGGCCAGGAAGTGCCCGAACAATTGCTTGGACGGCAATCGATACGTCGGCGCGGGTTCCTGGACTCTCTCAGTCAACTCTGGACTAACAGCGATGTTCCAGAGGTGCGCGACACGAGTCGGTACGGCCTGCAGACTCTTCGAAAAGATGATCGAACGGATGCTGATTCGGCGAGGGTTTTCATACAGGACGTTCCCGCCGTGCTCGATGAATTCCGGACAGCGACGCTCGGGGACGGCGCAGTATTTGGTGAGCTAGCAGCTCTCGGACGAATTCCACGGACTGCGACGATATTTGCGGAAACCGAAGCAGTTCTGCTGGAGATACGGTGGCAGGGACTGCGGGAAATTCGAAAGTACAACGAAGGATTTAGACGGCGGATCGACCGGCAATACCGCGAAAACGCGCTGATGGTCCACCTTCAGGAGACACCGTTGTTCGCGGGTCTGGACAATTCCGTTCTGGAGCAAGTGGCGTCGGCCACGCTGTTCGAAACTTATGGCGCCTTTGATTGGCACGTTTCGTACCAGCGTATGAGAAGCTCGGGGGAAGGTGGGATCGACCACGAGCCACCGATTGCGCGACAGGGAGAGTATGCCGACGGACTCCTCATGGTCCGCGCGGGATTCGCAAGAGTTTCCGTATCATTCGGCAAGAGCGATCGAACCGTGGCCTATCTGGGGGCTGGCCAGCATTACGGATTTCGAGTGCTGTACGAAGCGTGGAAGAACGGGACCGAGGCGACGCTGCAATCGTCGTTGGCAGCGCTTGGCTATGTAGACATATTGCGGGTGCCGGCGCTGGTTCTTGAAGAGCATGTCTTTCCGAAGATTTCCGGTGAGCCGTCGGCATTCATAGATCTGGCGGATCGGCCTATTTTAGATGACTCACTGCTTGAATGGGGTGTGGACGAGAGGTTCATAAATGGTACGCAGGCCATGCTCATCGATCTTGATCGATGTGTCCGCTGCGATGATTGCGTGCGGGCCTGTGCCTCGACACATGGCGGCAATCCACGATTCATCAGACATGGGAAAACGTTCGATCATTGGATGGTCGCCAACGCATGTATGCACTGCGCGGACCCCGTTTGCATGATCGGTTGCCCCACTGGCGCCATACACCGGACGCAGGTTGGTGGAATGGTGATCATCAACGACGACACGTGTATCGGATGTGGTACCTGCGCGAACTCATGCCCTTACAACAACATTCGCCTCGTCGACGCACGGAGCCGCGACGGCAGCACTATCCTAAATCCAACGACCCAGTTGCCCATCCGTAAGGCAACCAAATGCGACCTGTGCGCCACCAATCCCGGTGGGCCGGCATGCGTTAGAGCTTGCCCGCATGGAGCATTGCGACGTGTAGGTTTCCAACCTGAATCCCTCATGGATGAAGCGCCATGAGTTCGGTTTCTCGATTACGAGCAGTTCTTGTATGGCTGACCGCGCTGATCATTTTCGGACTTCTTTTCCTTGAAGCCCGCCAGGCACAGATTTCGCTTGAGTCCGCGGAAATCACCACGGGTTGGTGGTTGTTCGGTCTGATGATTTTTCTCGCGGTTTTCAACATGCGGAAAAAACTTTCGATGATTCCGCTCGGAAACGCCGCAACCTGGCTCTTGCTCCATGCGGTCGGTGGTCTGCTCGCGTTGGTGGTTTATTGGCTTCACACGCGGAATTTGTGGCCGGTCGGATCCTATGAGCAGCTTCTCGCCGTGTTATTTTATGCCACGGTCCTGACCGGTATAATTGGCTACTCGATTCAGCGGTTCTACCCGAAGCGTCTGACGCAAACCGGAATGGAAATCATCTACGAGCGAATTCCAAGAGAAATCTCTGAACTGCGTGAGCGCGCTGAAGAATTGGTTCTGGAGTGCACGGAGAAGACGGATAGCGAGACTTTGGGGCGTCATTATGTAGATAGTCTCGCATGGTTTTTTCGGCAGCCCCAGTTCTTCAGGAATCACGTGGTCGGGAGTCAGCGCGGTGCCCATTGGTTGCGCCAGCAAGACACAGCGGTGCGGCGCTATCTCAGCGATGACGAGAAAGCCTATCTCGACGAACTGACCGCTCTCGCCGAGTACAAAAACGGCGTCGACATTCATTATGCCTTGCAGGGAATCATGAAGCGGTGGCTACTGCTTCATGTGCCGCTGACCATGGGCCTTTTGGCCATCGCGGTCTGGCACCTGCTGATCGTGCACATATACGCGCTATGATCGATCTGAACCGTTTCCGTCACGATCGCAGTGACTATGAACGGCCGACAGGAAAATTCGTTTGTGGTCGTGGTGCGGATTGGGGACAGCCGTGCCACGCCGGACCAAACTTCGATGGATCGTGTGGCGGGGTTTCCGAGTGTCAGCCAACCCAGCGTGTGAGGAAATTCATCCTCAATAAAAGGCGTTACGGGAAATGGGATTGCCGGCGGCCAGCTGCCCTTGGCGGAACCTGCGATCAAGGGCCGGGTCCTGATGGGTCTTGCGGTTGTATGCAAGCTCCTTGCGCACCCCGCCGAAGCTTGCGGCAACTGCGATGGCAATATTCAGTCATCGTCCTGGGATTTGTCGCCGCGCTGCTGGCTGCGCTCTCTGGAATTCCAAGCGGCATCACCACGGGTTTTGGCGCGCTGGATGCCGGCCCTTTGACGGGCGACCACCTGAACTTCACTGGACCTCAAGGTTGCACGTCTTGTCATCAGCCGCATGGCCTACAGACAGCTGGCTGGTTAGCCGCGGCGTTTGTAGACACGGATATGACGGGACAATGTCTCAATTGCCATATATTCGCTGGACCGCCGCGCGTACCCCACAATGAATCGAAATCTTCCAGTCAGGCGGCCCAAGTCACCGATTGCATGATGTGCCACACCGAGCACAAGGGCATTGCCGCCGATATTTCGCAGTTGAATGATGAGCAATGCGCGAGTTGTCACGATAAGAAGTTCGGGCAGTTCGACAAGGATCATCCCCAATTCCGCTCTGGATATCCGCACTTCGCGCGCGCGGCGATTAAATTCGACCACACCTCGCACCTGAACAAGCACTTCGAAGACGCGCGTTTCAAGGATCACGTGCCAATGGGGTGCGTAGGCTGCCACGAAGTCGAGGGAGCTACGCGTCAGGTGCCGCCCCTCGGATTCGAGGAAACTTGCGCGGGGTGCCACGCAAAACAGATTCCGGCGCGAGAGTTGGTCCTGCTCCGCCTCCCAGAATTGCTTGAGAGACCCGTGGAAATCGATGATGTTCTTGAGGCTTGCGGCCCCACTCTGGAGCAGCTCGACACGGTCCGTGACGGGGGCGAGATCGAAGAGGAGGAGGAATTCGAGAGCGTCTCCGGGGACGAGCTCAGCGTGTTGGCGTCTTACCTGCTCGGTGTTCCCTCAGATGATCCAGATAGGTATGGCGAGACATTCCGTGAACTCCTGCAATCGTTGGTAACTGACGGAAGTCCAGCACTAACGGATATCGTGAGCGAACATGTTGGCAAAGCTGAAAGCAATCGCCTGTTCTCGGGACTCAACCCGGAAGCGGTGCGCCGGCTGGCCTGCGCCTGGGCCTCAAATCGGGAATATGAGCTGCCGTCCGAGCCACGATTTGGAGGCTGGTTCGGTGACTTTACGGAGCTCAAGTACCGGCCCATGGAGCACGCCGATCCGGTATTGCAGAGCTGGATCGAATTTGCCATCGCTGCCGAGCTGAAATTTGAAGACGACGATCAACAAGCCCGTACAATGGCGATGCGTGATTCTTTACTCTCGCCCAAAGAAGGCCCCGGCGCGTGCTTGAAGTGCCACTCGGTCAGCTCTTCGGAAGAAGGACTCGCCGTCAATTGGACCTACGAGAAGGTGACCTCGGCAGACCGACCGCATCATTGGTACTCTCATAAAGCGCACCTTCGTATCGTTGGGGTCGGAGGAATTTCACTTTCGGATCCTGTGAACGGCTGTGCAACGTGTCACCGACTCAATACGGAAGCGAAGTTTGCGGAGAGTTTTGCCACGTTTGATGCGAGCGCGTTCGCCAGTAACTTCCAGGCGGTAAAAAAGGAGACGTGTGTGCAGTGTCACGCCGAGGAACGCGTCAGGCAGGACTGTCAGTTGTGTCATCGCTACCATCTTGAGCCGAGCTTTAAGGCTGAAATGATGGATGAGGAAATTCCCGCTCATGGAGACGGCTCGTGATGATTGTTCGTCAGCTGTGCCAATGGCGGATGTTAGCGGTTCTGGCGTGAACCGGATCGATTGATGGAGAGCGGAATGGACTTGGCTCTAAATCTTGCGGCTTATGCATTTTTTGTCGGACTCGCCTTTTATGTCGCCAGTTTGGGCGTCATGTACACCCGGCGCACAGCTCTTGCTGATGCCAGCGCGCAGATCGAGCACGAATATCTACGGGAGAAAATTGGACAAATCTCGGATCGCCGCCAGTTTGAACGCGAACGATCTGAATTGTCGTGGAACGGGTTCCGGAAGTTCGAAGTGCAGCGCAAACAACTTGAAACCAAGGATGTCTGCTCGTTTTACCTGCAGCCACATGACCGAAAACCATTGCCGCCGTTTGAACCCGGTCAATTCTTGACCTTTCAGCTCGGCCTTCCTGATCAGGCTAAGCCGCTCATTCGATGTTATTCACTGTCGGATAGCCCAAACCATCCCGAATATTATCGTGTCACGATCAAGCGCGTGCCGCCGCCCCGGGACAAGCCGGACATTCCTCCTGGGTTGTCATCGAACTTCTTCCACGACTTGATTCAGGAAGGCGATATCCTCGACGTGAAGGCGCCCTCGGGACACTTCTTTCTCGACACGGCGAAACAGACACCTGTCGTGCTGATTGGCGGTGGTGTGGGCCTCACTCCTGTTCTCAGCATGCTCAATTGGATCGCGGAATCCGGTTCAAAGCGTGAGACCCATTTCTTCTACGGTGTGACCAACGGCACCGATCACGCTATGAAAGACCATCTGAAACAGATGAATGTCGAGAACGAAAACCTGCATTTGCACGTTTGCTATTCCAAACCTCAGGACGGCGATGTGCATGGCGATGACTATCAGCACGAAGGGCGTAGTTCGGTCGAGCTGCTCAAGGAGGTTTTGCCGAACAACAGTTTCGATTTTTATCTCTGTGGTCCCCCTCCGATGATGACGTCAATTGTCGAGGGTCTCGAAGAATGGGGCGTACCGGAAAGCCGTATTAATTTTGAGGCATTCGGACCGGCATCGGTCAAGAGAGCCAAACAAGAAGTAGCCCAGGCGGCGGAAGCGGAGAATGCGGGAGAGCCGATCAGTGTAACTTTCTCGCGAAGCGGTAAATCGATTGCCTGGAAGCCCGATGCGGGTTCGATCCTGGAGTTCGCCGAGGAACAGGGAATCATGATCGATTCCGGGTGCCGGGCCGGCAATTGCGGTACGTGTATCACCGCGATCAAGGAAGGGGACGTGACCTACGTCAACGAACCCGGCAGTCCTCCTGAAGCCGGATCGTGCTTGGCCTGTATCAGTATTCCTACCGGCAATCTTGTCATCGACGCCTGATTGAATTCGACGCGGGTATAGGCTGGCCGGTTTCTCGCCGTCACCTCATTCTCAGGCGTAGTCGAGAGGCAGCGAAGTCGTGTATTTGATCTGCTCCATCGCAAAGCTTGAGCTGACATCCGATAAATCAATCGCCTCGATGAGGCGCTGATAGAACGTGTCATAGGCTGCAATATCGGGCACGACGACACGCAGCAGATAGTCGATTTCACCACTCATGCGATAGAATTCGACAACCTCCGGAAATTCGGTCACGACGCCGGCAAACTTTCTCAACCACGCGGCCGTGTGCTGGTCGGTCCGGACCGAAACGAACACGGTTACGCCGCAATTAAGTTTGGCGCCGTCCAACAACGCGACGCGCTTGCGAATTACACCAGCCTCTTCGAGCTTCTGAATACGCCTCCAGCACGGCGTTGAGGATAGTCCAACGCGCTTCGCGATATCTGCGAGAGGAAGGGTTGCATCTTCTTGTACGCAGGCAAGAATTTTACGATCAATGGCATCCATGAATTTTCAATGTCCGATAGAAGGAAATTCTTTATTATTCTAGAATACGGCGTTATTTTTCTAAAGTGCCATTTTTAATGAAGGGAATCGAAGAAATTTTTCTATTTTGGCTCGGAATATCATTGCCTACTGGAAAGGAAAGAGCTGCGAGGCAGTGAGGGCGGCTGCGGCGAGAGGATTGGTCTTCTGCCGGCCTGAATTAAATTGACCAAAAGTCGCGACACTGGACACGTCCGGCGTCCCGCAAAAGTGCGTGGTTCGGTACTTCAGCCAATAATCCAGGGAGGAGCAAAATGCCTAGATACATTATCGAGCGTGATATCCCCGAAATTGGTAGCGCGGAACGCGAGCAGTTTCGGGAAGCGGCGAAGAAATCGAATGAAGTCCTGCGCCAGCTTGGGCCCAGTATTCAATGGGTCGAGTCATATGTTGCAGGTGACAAGACGTTTTGCGTGTACCTTGCTGACAACGAGGATCTGATCCACAAGCACGCTGAGATCAGTGGTTTCCCTGCCACCAAAGTGACCGAAATTCGCAAAATAATTGATCCGACGACGGAGCAGGCGGCCTGACTATCCGCTAATAATCGGATTCATCTTTGCGGCGGTTCCACTGGAACCGCCGCTTTCATTTGTGCGAGATGCTGCTGGTTTGCCTGAGGCGGTATTCCCACTCATAATTCGGCCCAATTCATGAGCAGATAAAAAGGCCTGCGTAATGAAAACCCTCTGGTTCCATCTCATGCCCTACACGGAACTTCCCGACGACTTTCGGGAGAACAATCATTCCGTCTGGGTTGACATAGATTCGAAGCTCTTCGACCCGGAGCGTGCACATCACATGTACAACGATTTCATCGATGAGCTCGAGTATGCGGCCGAAGTGGGTTTCGATGGGGTCTGCGTTAATGAACACCATAGCAATGGCTATGGTCTCATGCCGTCACCTAACCTGATCGGTTCAGCCCTCGCGCGTGGGACCAGCGACACTGCAATTTTGATCCTCGGGAATTCATTGGGTCTCTACAACCCGCCGCTGCGCGTAGCCGAAGAAATGGCGATGATCGACTGTATTTCTGGCGGTCGCATGATCGCGGGATTTCCTATCGGTACGCCGATGGACACCTGCTTTGCCTATGGTCAGAACCCAAGCATGCTGCGCCAGCGCTATCTCGAAGCACATGACGTGATTATGCGGGCGTGGCAGGAGGACGAAGTCTTCTCGTTCAATGGCCGTTTCAACCAGCTGCGCTATGTCAACATTTGGCCGCGCCCGATTCAAAAGCCGCATCCCCCGATCTGGATTCCAGGTGGCGGCGCCAACGAAACGTTGAGCTGGTGCGCCGAGAATGACTACGTTTTCTGCGCGTTGTCATACTTCGGTTACGACTCTGCCAAGGGTGTGCTGGGTGCTTACAAGCACGCGCTCGATGAGGCTGGTAAGGATCAGAATCCTTTCCGCTCTGGTTATCTGCAATTCGTGGGAGTGGCCGAATCACGAGCGGAAGCGGAGCGAATTTACAGGGAACCTGCTGAGTATTTCTACGAGCGCTGTCTCCACCTCTATCCCGGATTCACGGATGCACCAGGGTACCGAACTGAGTCGACTATTCGCCGCCAGCTCGAAGCCGCGGGCCCGGGCGGTGGTGTCGGCGCTCTCGGCACGATGAAGGCTCCAAAGTTGAAGGATATCGTTGATCGCGGTTATCTCGTGTTGGGTGATCCTGACGAGGTGGCAACACGTCTTCGCGAAATCGCGAAGGACCTCAACATTGGCAATCTGATGACGCTTCTGCAATTCGGCAACATGGACAAAGACACAACCAAATACAATACACGCCTGTTCGCCGAGCGGGTCATGCCGCAAATCGCTGATCTGTTCGAAGACGATTGGGAAAATCGGTGGTGGCCAACCCCGATGGAATCCGCGGCACGTACGGTTCCGCAGGCCGTCGCTGGATGAGCGATCAGGAGGAACGATCGGTCGAGGTTAACGGCCACCCTTGCCGAGTTTGGGAGAAGGGCAGTGGGGAGCCCCTGGGTGTTCTTCCCGGGATTGGGGGCGCGCCGCGGTGGACGCCCTTCATGGAGACATTGAGCGCGGAACGCCGCGTGATTGTTCCTTCCCTGCCGGGTTTTCCAGGCGCACTCGGACACGATATCTTGGATTCCCATCTCGACTGGATGGTCGCGACCCACGAGTTGCTGATGGGTGCCGGTCTTGAAGGCGCCGATCTTGTCGGTGCGTCTGTCGGTGGAGCGATTGCGGCGGATGCGGTCGCGATCTGGCCGACCATTGCGCGTCGTCTTGTTCTGATCTCGCCCTATGGGCTTTATGACGAACACGACATGGGTATTGATCCTTTTGCGGTTCGGCCGCCGGACATCGGGCAGTGTCTCAGTGCCAACGCAGAGGCGTACGGTAGCGTATTCGGCGTTCCCGAAGACGAAGATCGGGTTGATTGGCTGGTGACACTATCGCGGGCGCAGGAGGCTGCGGCACGAATTCTTTGGCCACTTGGCGATACGCGCCTTGAGAAGCGGCTCTGCCGTATTGGTGTTCCGACGCTATTGCTCTGGGGAGATCGGGATCAGATCATTCCGCGGTCATATGCAGATCGGTTCGCAGCTGGCATCAATGCCGACACTCGCATCGAGACTATTCCCGGCGCGGGACATCTCGCGGATATAGACGAGCCCGCGGCGACTGCCGCGGCGATCTTGAAATTTCTTGACTGAAAAGGGCTCCGATGTGACTGGTCTTCATCCCCAAGCAAAGATACTCATCGAGGCATCGAAAGCTGCGAATTTGACGCCTTGGCATAAAATTCCCGTCGAGGACGCGCGCGCCGCCTTTCGCGATCAGCGAGAGACGGCGCAGGGTAAACCTCCCACTGTCGGTCAGGTCATCGATCGCATGCTCGAGGTGGCAGACCGATACATACCGGTGCGGGTCTACCGCCCGGCGGGGCAGGAAGGCGTGAAGCTTCCGGTCTACGTTCACTATCATGGTGGCGGGTGGGTGCTTGGCGACCTCGATAGCCATGACATCTTGTGCCGGAATCTGTGCATCCAATCGGGTGCTTTGGTCGTTTCAGTGGACTACCGTCTCGCGCCCGAGCACCAATTCCCTGCCGCTTTGGATGACGCATGGGACTCCATCTGTTGGGTCGCGGCCAACGGCAAAGAACTCGATGCCGACACGAGCCGCCTCGCCATAGGCGGGGATTCCGCGGGAGGTACGTTGGCTGCCACGGTTTGCCGCCGTGCCCGGGATGAGGGTGGCCCGGATATCCGTCTTCAAGTGTTGGTTTATCCGGTCACGGACATGACCCTGTCGCATCCATCCATGACCGAGCATGGTGTGGGATACAACCTGACCGAGGAAATAATGGTCTGGTTCAGGGATTTGTATTTGCCCGACAAGGAAACGCGGTCCGATCCCGATGCCTCGCCTCTATTTGCCGATGATTTCCGAGACTTGCCCCCTGCGTACATCATCGCGGCAGGCTTTGATCCGCTGCGCGATGAGGCAAAAGCCTATGCCGATGCCCTGTCTTCTGCCGGGGTGGAGGCCGAGTACATTTGTTATGACGGCATGATTCACGGCTTCCTGAATATGCCCGCCGTCTTGGACGACGGCCGGCACGCCACCTCGCAGGCGGCAGCGGCGATCAAGGGCGCTCTAAGCTAGGTTCAGGAACTCGGCACTCAGAAAAAGGCGCCGGATTCTCACATGCTCTTGGCAATCAGGTAGTCGGGAATCTTCTGCGAGTCATTTTCCGTGTCCCAGGTCTGGGACGCGATTCGCCAAATTCCGTCGTCCTTCACCATCAGGTACGCCTCGATGCCGCGGTTTTCGTCAGTCCTGTTCTCAAGATTGCGGCAAACGCCAAACGCGATTGCAACGCTGCCGAAAACATGGACTTCGGCACCGAGCATTGTTTGTTCGAAGGACTTCAGGCCGGTTTGAGACAGGGATTTCATTCGATCGACAAACGCTGCCACGGTCTGACTTCGTGCCGGGCGGGCCGCACCGAATAGCGTGGCATCCGGAAGAAAATCCTCAGAGAATTCCGTCCAATTACTGTCTTTGCTGGCCGACCAACTGATGTATTCAAGCTGTCGGGCCAGTATGTTCTTAATGGCTTGAACGTCTTCGTTTTGGTCTTCTGTCGTCATACGGCTATTGCCCTATTACCTAATCCGATGAAGTCGCCAATGTAGGCTCGCCCTCGGGCATGCGATCGCCTGCCGCCGCGCCCTGGGGCACCACCGCATCGATCTGCTCAAGATCCGTGTCCGACAATGCGACGTCGCAGGCAGCAATGTTCTGTTCGACGTATTCCCGCTTCTCGGCGCCCGGGATGGGGAAGATGTCATCCCCTTGGTGCAGCAGCCAGGCCAGTGCCAGCTGAGGGGTGGTGCATCCCTTCTCGGCGGCGATGCCCTCTAACGTTTCAACGAGCGCTGCATTGCGGCGGATGTTCTCCTCGTTGAACCGCGGGAAGACCTTGCGCCGGTCCTCGTCATCCAGGTCTGCGGTGCTCTTGACCCGGCCCGTCAGCTGGCCTCTGCCTAAGGGTGCGAAGGCAACGAACGCGACGCCCAGTTCGCGGATCGTCTCCAGCATATTGTTCTCTGGGTCGCGGCTGAACAGCGAGTATTCGTTCTGCAAGACCGTGATCGGATGAATGGCATGGGCGCGGCGGAGCTGGTCGCTGCTTACCTCCGATAGCGCGAGGTAACGGACCTTCCCGGCTTTCACCAGATCGGCCATGCCGCCCACCGTCTCCTCGATCGGGACCTTGGGGTCGGTGCGATGCAGGGTGTAAATGTCGATGACGTCGATCCCCAGGCGCTTCAGGCTCCCCTCGCAGGCCGACTTGATGTACTCCGGACTGCCGTTCAGATCGCTGAAAAATTTTGGCGTGTTCAGGACGGCGCCGACCTTCGTACTGATGATGGCCTGGTCCCGTCGCCCCTTGATGGCCATACCGAGCAATTCCTCGTTGTGCCCGTTGTCGTAGACGTCGGCCGTATCGACCAGGGCGAATCCCAGGTCGAGTGCCCGCTGGATCGTGGCGATGGATTCGTCCTCCGGCGCCTGACCATAAACGCCCTTGATCATGGCCCAGCAGCCGAGGCCCAGCGGGGCGAGCTCAGGGCCACCCTTACCCATCGTACGCTTCTTCATCGTCTTACCTCTGTCTTTGTCGGTTAGTCGCCGAAGCCGGAGATTGTGTGCCGGCCCCGGAACAGGTTGATGAACGGTCGAAAATACATACCGGTCACGCTGTGAAACGTCGACTCCGTGCCGTCGCCCAGTCCCATGTCGAACGTCTCACGTTCCTTGGGCACATAGAGTGTTCCGAACATCCAGTCCCATATAGCCAGCGCAAATCCGACGTTGTGACCGAAATGCCTGGGTTCGGTGCTGTGATGGATCTGGTGTTGGGCGGGGCTGATGAGGATACGGCTGAGGATGGGCCCGTAGGACAGCCACACATGGGTATGCCGAAGATTACCGATCAGGTTGTAGACGAATATCAAAATGTGCAGGCCGTAGTATGTGTAATACGCCGCGTCCCAGCCGATGGCGAAGGCATAGATGCCGCTCGCAATGCCAGTCAGGATCGCGGGTACCGTGGCCATGAAAATCAGGTCCACTGGATGCGCGCGGAAGCTGGTGAACGGCGTCAGCACCTCCGCCGAGTGATGGATTTTATGGAATTCCCAGAGGATATCGGAACGGTGCTGAATGTAATGAGCAACCCATCGGCCAAAGTCGTGGAGCAGGAAAAACAAGAGCGTGAATATCAGTGTGGGGATGACGTCACCGGTCCAACGCTCTACCGCGCCGAATGTATCCACCAATCCTTCCTTCAGGCGTTGGCCAATCCACCCTCCTGAGATGATCGCGGGCGCAAAGATGATCGGGAATAGCACCGCATTGACGAAGTAGTACTTGTAGTCGGCGATTGAGGAATCATGAGCCCAGACCGCACGCGTGAAGTAGGCACGGCGAAAATCGCTTAAGAACGAATGTCCTAACGAACGCCGGGCAACCGCAAAAATGATCAGTGCCAGCACCAGTGTGGAGACGAGAAATGGCCAAAAGAAGAGCGACCCGTGATGGCTGAACGCAAACAGCGGGCGCAGTAGCGGCGACAGGATCGCTATCACTATCTGCTGTACATCGCCGGCGGTTTGCGGATCCATTATTACCTTTGCCGTTGGTCCACGCGGGAGCGGCCATTGTTGGCGAGAGGCACCGGGGTGGCAACAGGCTTCGTTCCATCACTATTGGCGTGATTGTCCAGGTAAGGCACCATCGCATCCAACCGGTCGCTCAACCCAGGCCAACCGGTCGTTCAACCCAGGCCAACCGGCCGCTCAACCCAGGAATGTTTAGATGAAGCTCGGAGCCGTCCTCCCAACGTCGGAGATCGATGCCGACCCCACCGCCATTCGCGATTACGCTCAGGCGGCGGATGCACTCGGGTATGACCACCTCGTGCTATTCGATCATGTCGTAGGGGAGGACCCCAGGAATCGGCCGGAGGGTCGCGGCGGAATCGATTTCAGCGATAAATTTCACGAACCCTTTGTCATGTTCGGATTTCTTGCCGCGCTGACCGAACGAATCAAGCTGTCGACCGGCATCCTCATCCTGCCGCAGCGGCAGACCGCGCTTGTTGCCAAGCAGGCGGCCGAGGCCGATGCGCTGAGCGGCGGACGTGTAAGGCTCGGTGTGGGTGCCGGATGGAACCGTATTGAATTCGGGGCTCTGGGCGCAGAGTACGAAGGCCGTGGCCGCCGGATGGAAGAGCAAGTGGCCGTCCTGCGCGCTTTATGGACTGAAGAACTCGTCACGTTCGATGGCGATTGGCACGCCATCGACAACGCGGGCCTCAACCCCATGCCCGTGCAGCGACCGATACCGATCTGGTTTGGCGGGCACGCCGACGTCGTACTGGAGCGCATTGGCCGCCTCGGAGACGGATGGATCATCAGCCCGAACAGTATGGCTCCAGAGCTCGTCGCAACCAAGATTGAGCGCATCCATACGGCGGCGCGCGACGCCGGGCGAGATCCTGACTCGATCGGCATAGAGACCTGGGTTCGTCTCGAGGAGCGGCCGATCGAGGCTTGGCTCGACGAGGTAGCGGTTTGGCGGGCGGCGGGCGTGCAAGAGATTGCCCTCAACACGCAGCGTTCAGGGTGCGCCTCGGTTGCCGATCACATCGCCGCGTTGGAGCGTTGCAAGGAAGCGTTCAACGCGATTTGAAAGAATCTGTGTTGGTTACGTTGACCTCGCGGAGTGCGTGTGCGACTTGATGCAGACGTGACTGTGCGCGCGAGCTCTTTTCGTTAAGATGCGCCGCCAAATTCTAGTGACTGCTGCTTTGCCTGTAGGGAGGAGAAATCCATGTCCGCCAACGGATACGAGAAACTTGAGCTATTCATTAACGGCGTGTTTCGCCAAGGGAGCGAGGGTAAGACGGAAGACGTCATCAACCCCGCCGACGAAACCGTGCTTGCCGAGTTGCCCCATGCGTCAAAATCCGATCTGGATGAGGCGCTGGATGCTGCCGGCCGGATGTTCCGGGTGTGGCGCGATACTCCGGCCATTCAGCGCGCTCAGGTTCTGAACAAGGCCGCGCAACTCATGCGCGAGCGTATCGATTCCATAGGCCGGATCCTGACGATGGAACAGGGTAAGACCTTCCCCGAGGCCAAAGGCGAAGTCACCGTTTCCGCCGAAATCGCGGAATGGTATGCCGGCGAATGCATGCGCGCCTATGGGCGTATCATTCCAGGCCGTACGGCGAATTCACGCGGCATGGTCCTCAAGGAGCCGATCGGTCCGGTAGCGGCGTTCACCCCATGGAATTTCCCGGCCTACACCCCGATGCGCAAGATGGCTGCTGCTTTGGCGGCTGGCTGCTCTGTCATCATTAAGGCTTCCGAGGAAACGCCGGGAACCTGCATTGCCCTCGCGCGATGCTTCCAGGAAGCAGGTTTGCCCGATGGCGTACTGAACGTCGTCTTTGGCGTGCCTGCCGAAGTCTCTGAGTACCTGGTTCCCCATCCTACGATTCGCAAGATCTCGTTCACCGGGTCCGTGCCCGTGGGCAAACTCCTGTCCAAGATGGCGGGTGAGCACATGAAGCGCGCCACGATGGAGCTGGGCGGTCACTCGCCGGTGATCATTTTCGACGACGCCGATACAGACAAGGTCGTGAAAATGGTGGTTGGCGGCAAGTTCCGCAATGCCGGCCAGGTCTGCATCTCACCGACCCGCTTCTTCGTTCAGGAGAATAAGTACCCCGAATTCGTCGAAAAGTTCACGGCGCAGACCGCGGCGATGAACGTCACCAATGGTCTCGACGAAGATGCGGACATGGGCCCACTTGCCAACCCACGCCGGCTCGACGCCATGGCTGGTTTCGTAGCTGACGCGCGTGAGCACGGCGCGGACGTCAAGACGGGTGGGGAGCGTATGGGCAACCAGGGCTATTTCTTCCAGCCGACGGTGCTGGCGGGCGTATCTGAAGACTCTCGCATCATGAACGAAGAGCCTTTCGGTCCAGTTGTGCCTATCGTGCCGTTCAAGGATTTTGACGAGGTGATCGAGCGAGCCAACCGCCTTGAATTTGGTCTTGCCTCTTATGCCTTCACGACCGACGACAACAAAGCCACCGCCCTCGCGGACAGGCTGGAAAGTGGCATGGTCGGTGTGAACAGCCTCGCCATCTCACTCCCCGAGGCGCCGTTTGGCGGTATCAAGGACAGCGGCCACGGCTCCGAAGGCGGGATGGAAGGGCTCGAGGCCTACCAGAACACCAAATTCGTTCAGCACTGGGCTGCGTAAGACCTGTCCAGCCTGGACGAATCAAGTTTTGGGGCGGCCCTGTCGGGCCGCCCTATTTCTTTGTGATGTTTCAATAATTGCAGGAAACGGCCAAGGTCTTTTTTTTGGGGCTTAAGACTCGTTGAGAACCGGTGGAATCATTTTTCGTAGCCGAAGGCCTCGACAAATGGCTGCAACCGATCGAGTACCGGTTCCAGGTCGCGCTTGTAGGTACGCCATCGTCCCATCGCCCGGTCGTAGATCGGCTCCGCGACATCGCGATAACTGGGCGTAGCCACTTCGCGGGAGGCCGCCATTTTCCGATAATCCTCCATCATTGGGTGACGATCCAGGCCGATGAACGCGAGCACGCCGTCTACTGTAGCCGCTTGGTTCGTGACGAGGTCCTCGTACCGATATTCATGCCAGGGAATGGTCAGCGAGCCACGTGAATCCAACCACAGGCTCATAACTTCCTCATAGAGTGTGACGGACGCTTCGAGCGTGTCGAAATTCCGCATGGCGGCGTTCCGCCGAAACCGCTGCATAAGACAGCTCAACACCACGTCCCGGGGATCACGAACTGCGACGAGGAGCCGGGCGTCGGGAAATATCTGATTAATTGCCCGGCAATAGACGAGGTTCAGAGGAAGCCTGTCGAGGATTACTCCGGTCGCGGGGATCACACCGGCCCGTCTGCGAACATCATCGAGGTAAAGTTGTCGCGGATAATCCACATTGGGTTGGCCATTCGCGTCCAAGAGTTGTTCGAGCAATTCAGCCTCGGCCGTGGAAACGATGTCGGGATGGGCGTCCAGCATTGCTTCCATCAATGTGGTTCCCGACCGGGGAAAGCCGACAAAAAAGACGGTGGGTGGCATTTCTTCGCGCGCGGCGTCACCTTTTGGATTTGAGGTGGCATCGGAAACCGTTCGGCGAATGTGCCGCACACGCTCCAGATACTCCGCGCCGTCGTGATTATGGTTGGCCTGCCGCCAGTGCGACTTCGCAGTCAGGCAATTTTCGATAACCTCACCGGTCTCGCCGGCCTGATCAGCACACAGGGCCAGCTCGTGATGCCAGTTCCCGGCAATATCGTGGTCCAAGGCACCGTGTCCGGTAAGGTCTGCCGCTTGCAGGATTGCCAGTCCACCAGCGGCATCTCCCCGGCGGCGCAGCAACCGGGCTCGCAAACTAAGGGCCCAAGGATGATCGAATTCGCCGACCTCGCTCATTGCATGTTCGGCGTCGGCCAGGCGATTGAGCCGTTCGTAAGTTGAAGCCAGATGAATGACGGATTCGATGCGGCGGCCGGGGTGCCGGGCCGCGCATTGCAGATGGGGCAAGGCATCGCTGGGACGGTTCAATCGCGAGAACATGTCCGCCAGATTTTGGCGCGCCTGATAGTGGTCCGGCTCAAGGGCGATCGCTCGCTCGAAATCGCTTTCTGCATCCTTTGCGTTGCCGGAATACATCCGCGCCGACGCTCGGTTTGCCCAGAAATCAGCATTGTCCGGCTCTAGTTCAACAGCGCGGGAAAAATTCTCGACGGCAGCATCCATTTGCTTAAGGGCTATCTGGGCACTGCCAATACTGTTTTGGTATTTTCCCACTGTGGGCGCGAGGTCCGCCGCTTTAACAAAGGAATCGAGCGCTGCCTCGATCTGTCCACCGTGCAGCAAAATGATTCCCTGTGCGTTTAACGCCTCGGTATCATCGGAATCTTCCGACAGCAGGGCTTGAACGATCGACTCAGCCCGCTTCGAATCTCCGGACTGATGCGCGGCGATCACCTCAGCCAAGCGTTCAGATCCAGTCATTGAAATGATCCGTTATTGATTGTGTTCCGATAGCAGGCCAACGGTTTGTGTCCCGCGCACGCTGTTGAGTGATGAGGGTGGTGCCTTGAGAAGGATTCGAACCTTCAGCAGTCCTCTTGGCAAGAAGGTAACCCCGGTGCGTCAACATATTGAACCTAGGCTTCGTTCTTCGAGATGTCGTTGACACGTGTCAATGTCGCGACAAACCGGCCGCATCTTCTTGCGTCTTGGACGAAATGCCGCAGCTCTGAACCTTGCGCAAAAGCGGGAGTTTTCGGCGGGAAAGAGTGGTGCCCTCAGAAAGATTCGAACTTTCGGCCTCCCCCTTACCAAGGGGGTGCTCTACCCCTGAGCTATGAGGGCCCCTGAAGCGGGCGGACAGTGCCACGACGGACGCTGTCGGGCAAGCCGCCTGTAACCCGGCATCAGCCCGCGCTACCGCGCCACATCGCGGATACGATTTTTGACCAGCTCGTCATATCCGCCAAGATCGTCCAGCGCGCGTTGCGCGGCCTCCTCGACGACATCCCAGCGAAAGTAGTGGCTGGCCCGCCCGCGGCCGACGTGCCGCGGACCGTTGTAGAACATTTCATATTGGATGTGCCGACTGGCGAATTCTGAGCCCACAAGATCCCACACCAGGCGCATCAGCTTGTAGCGTTGAACGGCGTCTTCCGGCTCCGCCATGACGAACTTGCTGTACAAGTCGCGTGTCACCGGGTTGTCAAAGACCGAAACGTCAGCTGGCTGCTGGAAGGGATGTGAGCCCAGGAGTTCACGGACGATCTGCACGAAATTGGGATAATCCCGCATGGTCCAGTCCATGGTCGCGTACATGGTCTGACGGTCTGGCCCGATATAACCGTTGGGCCACTCCTCGGTGATGTCTGTCTCGGCGCTTAGCAGCGCCTCAAGCATGGCCACACGAATACAAAGATCGGCCAGCATGTCGCGGACAGCCGGCACCTGGGCGATACCGTTCATTTCCGCGACTTTGCGCGTTACGCCGAGAATGAATCGCAGCTTGGAGAGCAACCTCACGTGAGCCTGATAATTACCCAGGACGTGCGCCGGAGTTTCATGGAATAGGCCGCGGGAGCTATCAAGATTCTGATATGCGAATACGTTCTCCCAGGGGATGTGGACGTTATCGAAGAACACGACGCAATCAGTCTCGTCGAAACGCCAGGCGAGTGGATCATCGAGCTCGCTCGGCGCGTCCTGCTCAAAGGAACGGCGAGAGATCAATTTGATGCCAGGGGCGTCTGTAGGCACCGTGAACGTCGCCGCGAATCGCTCCATACCTGGGGCCAGGACTTGGAAATTTCCGACAAGAATCTCGTCGGCCAGCACAGCGGCAGTCGCCAGGATTTTGAACCCCCAGACGGTAATACCCGCATCATCATCGCCGACGGTATGAAGGCCCGATTCGCCACTCAACTTCGGGTCAAGCGCGGCGTTCTTCTCCGTGGTGATCACCGAATCAACGCTCCGCGTCGCGGCTGGCGGGACGATGGCGTAGGTCACGAACAGGTCCTTGTCCCGAGCGCGCCGGTAATAGTCGACGACGTGGGATTCGAAATCTTGGCCGCCGGCCTTGGCGACCTCGGGAACGCAAGCCATTCCCGTAATCCAACCGGCGACGTGGTCGGGCGAGCGGCCGTAGAGGCCCCATGAGACATCGGACCACGCTTGATGCGCCCGACCGCGTGCCAATAGATCGTCGCGCGTACGCGGCATCAAATAATTGTTGCTATACCGCTCGCCGGTTTCGGTGTCGACGTAACTCAGTTCGTCGACCCGGGCCGGGTCCGAGGTGACGTCGTAGAGCTTCGCCGTGGTTTGCACGATATTGCGAAAAGCAGGGTGGGTCGTGACGTCTTCGATACGTTCGCCACCGATGTAAACCTCAGGCTTTCGCCCTTTCACATCGTCCAGATATTGTTGACCTGTTCTCAGCATAGCTTGCTGTTTCCTTCACTATTTGAGACTACTCTTTCACCTGGAGCGTGCCATGAGTCTAGGCTTCGGGATGGCGCAATGACAACCGATCGAAGGTGCCTTGGGAAATCACCCAACGTGCCGCAACCAATTTGTTTCGGGAATAGACGAACGTATGTGCAGGCATCCAATTGATCGCATGTCATGACAAAAAATCGAAAAGGCAATAAGGATCCGGAACGGGCTACGCGTTTGTCGGAGGCGTTGCGCGAAAATTTGCACCGCCGAAAGCAGCAGGCGCGTGATCGAGATCGGAAGCCGGACAACCTGAAGGGAACCCCTCCAGATCGTTCCCGTGGAGTTCGGGGCAAGACTTAAGAGCTACGGCAATAGTAGGTGTTCGCTACGTTTCGCCATCGTGTCGCGGTTTGCATTGGCGTTGGATTGGGATACAACGGCGCCGACCCAGCAAGGCTCATAAAAATGGCATGAACGGCTTGAGAAGCCCGGATGCCGGATGAAAGCTCATGGATCGGATACGCATTACCGGTGGAATACCGCTGAAGGGAGATATCTCTATCAGTGGCGCGAAGAATGCTGCGTTGCCGCTGATGGCTGCGAGTCTGCTTACTGATGATTCTCTGCAGCTTTCGAATTTGCCCCACCTCATGGATATCAGCACGCTCGCAAATCTGCTGACGTCCTTGGGCGTTGAAATCACCATGAAGGGAGATGCTCACGACGACGGTCATATTGGGAGGGTCCTGAATCTGGCGGCCCGCGATATCTCCGGGGCCACGGCGCCCTACGATCTGGTGCGAAAAATGCGCGCGTCGATACTCGTCCTCGGGCCTCTCGTCGCGCGAATTGGCAAGGCTCAGGTCTCATTGCCTGGCGGCTGTGCCATCGGCACGAGACCGGTTGATCTACACCTCGCGGGTTTGGCCGAACTCGGCGCCGAAATTGAGCTGACCGACGGGTACATCCAGGCGAGCGCGCCCCACGGCTTGACGGGGAGTACCATCCGGTTCCCCAAGGTCTCGGTTGGGGCGACGGAAAACCTTATGATGGCCGCGACTCTGGCGGACGGCGAAACAGTGCTTGAGAACTCGGCCCGCGAACCGGAAGTGAGCGATCTTGCCAACTGTCTCACCGCCATGGGAGCGAAGATTGACGGAATTGGTACGGATCGGCTCGTCATCACCGGCGTCCCTCGATTGACCGGCGCGCGATACCGGGTAATGCCTGATCGAGTCGAGACCGGCACGTTTGCGGTGGCTGCGGCTATCACAGGAGGCGACCTCACGCTGCGTCATGCCGATGCCAGCCTGGTCAACGCCGTGACCGAAGTCATGGAGCGGGCTGGCGTCGAGATGTGGGAGGAAGGAGATGCTTTGCGGGTTCGTCGCAACGGTGTGGGGATTTCGGCGGTTGACGTGATCACGCAGCCTTATCCGGGTTTCCCGACGGACATGCAGGCCCAGGTTATGGCGCTTATGGCTTTCAGCGAGGGTGCCGCGATGATTACCGAGACAATTTTTGAGAACAGGTTCATGCATGTACCGGAGCTTGCCCGAATGGGTGCCGATATTACGGTTACGGGATCATCGGCGATGGTCCGTGGCGTCTCGGCGTTGAAAGGCGCTCCCGTTATGGCCACAGACTTGCGCGCATCGGTTTCACTTGTCCTGGCCGGACTTGCAGCGACGGGAGATACTTTCGTCAATCGGGTTTACCATTTGGATCGTGGATACGAACGATTGGTTCAGAAACTCGCAGCGTGCGGTGCTCAAATTGAGCGTATTGCGGATTGAAGGGAGGACGATTGCGTGGTCGATGAGCCTCTTAAGTTGAGTGCGCGGGATGCTGCGGATCTGGCTGTCGTATCCACCATGGTTCAGGACGCGCTGACCCGTGCACGCGACATGACATATCAGGAGCACGAGCGGCGCTTCCTCGTTCTCCTGGACCGCTTTATGTGGGAACGCGACGACGGCGACCCGGTGGAAGGGAAACTCTACAATCGCGTGCGATCCGTCATTCACTTCGACGACGTTGTCGGCATTCAGACACTGAACTTAGATATGACCGCGCGCGACGAAGTGTTGGAACTGTTGACTGTGGCTGCACCGGAAAATTCCGAGGCCTCCGTGAATGTCGAATTGGTGTTTGCCGGTGGCGGCGTCATCCGTCTCGATGTGGACTGTATCGAGTGCCGGTTGACAGATCGTGGAAGGCCATGGATGACGCGTCGGCGGCCCGTGCATACCGCCGACTGAGGCGCAGGTCCGTCTCCATCCCATTCCAAACCCAAGAACAGGTTATTTGAGGTTTCATCATCGTGTCTACGACAGACTCCATCGTCATTGCACTGCCACGCGGCCGCATCATGCGTGAAGTCATCGATGTCGTGCGTCGGGCCGGTGTGGAACCAGAGCCGGCGTTCGACGATCCCGATGCACGCCAATTGCAGTTCGCCACCAATCACCCGCATATCTCCATCGTGCGGGTGCGTAGTTTCGACGTCGCGACGTTTGTAGCCTTCGGAGGCGCTCAGTTGGCGATCGCTGGTAGCGATGTTCTGATGGAATTCGAATATCCGGAAGTCTATGCTCCGCTCGATCTCGGTGTCGGTAAATGTCATCTCGCGGTCGCGGAACCGACGGAATTGGGTGCCCGGGATGATCCATCCCGTTGGAGCCACGTTCGTGTTGCCACAAAGTATCCATCGATCACGCAACGCCATTTTGCTGCCAGAGGCGTCCAGGCAGAATGCATCCACCTCAACGGGGCGATGGAACTCGCGCCCGCACTGGGTTTGTGCCGACGCATCGTCGATCTCGTGTCCACCGGTGCAACGCTTCGCGCGAACGGATTGGTCGAGGTCGAACATATTGCTGATGTGACTTCCCGGTTGGCGGTCAATCGTGCGGCGTTGAAAACCCGGTCGCGCGAAATGAATGGGTGGATTCAGCGGTTCCGGGAGGCTTCTGATGCCGCTTAGGCTTCATACCTCGGGGTCGACATTCGAGTCGGCGTTTGCCGCCTTTCTTCAGACCAAGCGTGAAGTTGCAGCGGATGTCACTCAGGATGTCGTGCGAATCATCGAGGACGTTCGCGCCCGGGGTGACACAGCGGTCCTGGATTATGCCGAACAGTTTGACGGACAAAATCTGACAGCGGACTCATTGCGCATCTCACGCGACGAGATCGCGAAGTCCGCAGATGCCGCACCTGCCTCAGCGAAAAATGCGTTGGTCGCTGCGGCCCGACGCATTGAAGATTTTCATCGGCATCAGGTCCCCGTGGATCTTCAGTTTGAGGATTCGGATGGAGTTGGTTTGGGTTATCGCTGGACCCCGATTGCGTCCGTGGGACTTTACGTCCCGGGAGGGTCGGCCGCCTATCCCTCGACAGTGTTGATGACAGCACTCCCGGCAAAGGTGGCCGGCGTCGATCGGATGGCAATGGTTGTCTCCACGCGTGATGGACCACTCCATCCCATGGTCGCTGTGGCGGCCGAGCTTGCAGGCGTGGTGGAGATTTATCGAATCGGCGGAGCCCACGCGATCGCCGCGCTCGCGCTCGGTACCGAAGCCATACCGGCTGTCGACAAGATCGTCGGTCCCGGAAACGCCTATGTGACGGCGGCAAAACGGCAGATGTTCGGAACTGTCGGAATCGATATGATCGCGGGGCCGTCCGAGATCCTTGTCGTTGCGGATACTGACAACGACCCGGCATGGATCGCTGCCGACCTGTTGTCGCAGGCCGAGCACGACGAGAGTGCTCAGGCCATTTTGATGACGGATGATGAGGCGTTCGCGGATTCAGTCGAACGCGCGATCTCTGATCAACTCTCACGTCTCGAACGCGCTTCCATAGCCTCTGCCGCTTGGCGGGACTATGGCGCGATCATTATTTTGAAAACCTTGGAAGGGGCGCCGCAGCTCATAGACCGGATTGCCCCCGAACATCTCGAACTAGCTGTTGCCCAACCTGAGCGGCTTGCCGAGCAGGTCCGCAATGCGGGCGCAATATTTCTGGGCCGATACACACCCGAAGCCGTCGGCGATTACATCGCTGGACCCAGCCATGTCTTGCCCACGGCACGGAGTGCACGGTTCTCGTCAGGTCTATCGGTGCTCGACTTCATGAAGCGAACGTCGCTTGTGCGCTGCGATGCGCAGAGCCTGCGCGCCGTGGGACCGGCGGCGGCTGTCATCGCGGAATCAGAAGGATTCGGCGCCCACGCCTTATCCTTGAATATCCGTCTGAATGACGACGGAAATTCCGAGACTTAAGGGCCGTGTCCGATCGTCATCGGATCATTGATGTCACGCTCGACGGGCAAAGCTTCGTTCGGCGCAATCCGGACGTTGATCATGAGCGCCGGGTTGCCATTTTTGATCTCCTGCAGGAAAACCGATTCGCTCTCTCCCAGGAAATCGACGGGCCGTTCCGACTGCATGTAAGCGTCCGTGAGACCCGTCTCGTCTTCGAAGTGCGATCGGAAGATCAGCGTGATATCGACACCATCGTGCTGGCGCTGACGCCGTTCCGGCGCATCATCCGCGAATACTTTCTCATCTGCGAAAGTTATTACGATGCCATAAAATCGGCGACCCCTTCCCGTATTGAAGCCATCGACATGGGGCGGCGCGGACTGCACGACGAAGGTGCTCAGCTCTTGCGCCGGCATCTTGCAACCAAAGTCGACGTGGACGAAGCGACGTCACGTCGGCTCTTTACATTGATCTGTGTCTTGCATTTCAGGGGCTGATGGGCGCGAGACACTGATGACGGATCTTCCAAACGCGGTCTTGTACTCCTGCACGATGAATGCGGTTCGTTCGCCGATCGCCGAGGGCATCATGAAGCATTACTTCGGCCATCAGGTTTATGTCGATTCGGTAGGCGTGCGACAAGGCGAAACCAGCGCCTTTGTCATTGCCGTGATGGAAGAGATCGGGATCGATTTGTCGCGGCATAATCCGAAAACATTCGATCAGCTCGAAGACACTTCTTACGACCTCGTGATCTCGCTGTCGCCTGATGCGCAACATCGTGCTGTCGAACTTACCCGTACCATGGCTTGTGAATTGGAGTATTGGCAGACATTTGATGCGACGGTAATTCAGGGTAGCAGGGAAACAATTCTTGACGCCTTTCGTGATGTCCGGGATTCACTCCTCGACCGCATACTTCGGCGCTTTTCTGACGGTGTGCCGCCCGGTTTGTAGACTCGATAAATGCAGGATTATTCCTGGCCAAATTGACGCTACAATTGCCGCAGGTCGACGAATTGTTGGTCCCGAGCTTGATTTTTTAGGCATTGCAAGCCTTCATGGCGGCGCAAACATGAGCAAATTGGTATTCCGATGTTGGAGGGCGGATGGCTAAAGAAGAACTTTTGGAATTTCCCGGCGTCGTGAACGAACTCCTACCCAATGCTATGTTCCGGGTGGAATTGGAGAACGGTCACGAGGTTTTAGCCCACACTGCGGGAAAGATGCGCAAACACCGAATTCGTGTGCTTGCCGGCGACAAGGTCCTGGTCGAGATGACTCCTTATGACCTGTCCAAGGGCCGCATCACGTTCCGCTACAAGTAGTTTCACATCAGGTTGGGCGCGCTGCCCGGTTCGCCTCTTGTCCTTGCGTCTGCCTCACCGCGGCGCCGGCAGCTGCTACTTCAGGTCGGTCTTGTTCCGGATGAAATCTGTGCGGCCGAGATCGATGAATCTCCCTTGCGGGGTGAGCAACCTGTGGATCTTGCGCAGCGCCTGGCGCAAGAAAAAGCTCGTTGGGCAGTGAAGACTCGAGCCGGCGCATTCATCCTTGCGGCCGATACGGTTGTGGCTTGTGGCCGGCGCATTCTTCCAAAGGCAAACGATGAGGCAGTCGCCAGAAGTTGTCTCGAATTGTTGTCGGGGCGTCGCCACCGCGTACATTCCGCTATCGCCGTGATCGACGCCGAGAAGCGTCTTAGGTCCCGGGTCATTACATCGATTGTCGCGTTTAAGAGACTGGAGCCCGCGGAAATAGAATCTTACGTGATGTGCGGTGAATGGCACGGCAAAGCAGGGGGCTACGCGATCCAGGGCCGCGCCGCGTTGTTCGTGCGTTGGTTACGCGGGTCATATTCCGGGGTTGTCGGGTTGCCGCTTCACGAAACGGCGGCCATGCTTGCGGGTGTCGGGTATTCTGTCCTGGATGCGCAAAGCCGGGACGGAACCGGAGCACATGATGACTGAAGAAATTCTCATAAACGTAAGCCCGATTCTCACCCGGGTGGCGCGCGTATTCGATGGTGAACTCATCGATTTTTCCATCGAACCGACGGGGCGCCGTAGTCCGATAGGCAATATCTATCTGGGGCGGGTTCTAAGCGTGGTGCCAACGCTACGCGCGGCGTTCGTGGATGTGGGGCTGGCGCGCGACGGATTTTTGTCGGCCGACGATGCACGAGAGCTCGCCGAGGAAATCGAAGGCGACGGCCCTTTACCGCCGATAAACCAGTTGTTGCGCGAAGGTGACTCTGTTCTGGTCCAGGTTGCCCGCGATGCCCTTGGTGACAAGGGTGCCCGTCTGGCCACGTCCATCTCTCTACCCGGCAGGACGTTGATCTACTCACCGTATCGATCTGGGGTCGCGCTGTCTCGGCGCATTACCGAGGAATCCGAACGGGAGCGGCTCACGAGTATCTTGGACGGGTTGCTCGAAGATGGCGAAGGGGTGATCGTCCGAACCAACGCCGCAGGAGCTCGACTTGAGGAATTTTCTGACGAGTTGGAAGCACTCCGGGAAGTTTGGCGTACGGTTCTCCAGGGGGCTGACAAAGGTGAAGCACCGGCGATCGTTCATGCGGATCTCGGTGTCGTTGCGCGGGCTGTTCGTGACTATGTTTCGTCGCCCGAGACCACCGTTCTGATCGATGACGCTGACGCGTTTTCGGTTGCCAAGACATACGCCGGGACGGTTATGCCGGGCCTGGTCGATCGCATGTCGCTCTACACCGGCGGCGGAAGTCTATTCGACCGCAACGACGTAGAAGATCAGGTCGCTGAAATTTTGGAACCCTCCGTGCCGTTACCCGGCGGGGGGCAGATAATTATCGAGACCACGGCGGCGCTCACGGCAATCGATGTTGATTCAAAGGGTCGAAACCGCGGCAATCCGGAAGAAGCCGCGGTACAGACGAATATCGAAGCGGCGGAGGAAGTAGGCCGGCAACTTCGCCTGCGGGGTATCGGCGGCGCCATCGTTGTCGATTTCATACAGATGCGCCGGCGCGCGAATGCGGAGCGGGTTATCGAAGCCCTGCGCAGCATGCTTCAAGACGATCCCGCGCCAACAGACATCGGCACCATATCGCGGTTCGGACTCTTGGAAATGACGCGACGCCGGGCCGGGCCTCAGCTTTCAGAACTCATCAGCCGCGCTTGCCCTGCATGCGATGGCCTTGGCCAGATCGACACGGCGGAAACGGCGGCGGATCATGCAATTGCGACGGCGGACCGTGAGGTGGAAGAAAATCCAGGGGGCTCACTTACGATCGTTGCCGCGCCGGACGTCATTTCTGCCATCGAACGCGCTGCCAATGCCGAGGCGCTTGGTCGACGACTGGGTTGCGCAGTGACGCTTCGCCGGGACGAAGACTTCCTGCCCGATCATTTCGATGTTGTCCGAGGCGGATAGGAAATGTTGGTGAGGCTAACTTCGAGGCGGAAATGACGATCGAACGGCTTCCAGTCAAACCCAGGCGGGCCAGGAACATAGGCTGTCCTATATGTAAATCACCTGCCAGCCGGGAACATGGCCCATTCTGCTCTAAACGTTGCAAGGAGGTCGATCTGGGACGATGGTTCACCGGCTCGTACGCCATCCCGGCGATCGAACCGCCCGATGGATCTGATCTGGAAGATTTAATGGAGGAAGCCGGCAGCGCGCGGGGTTACGAGGAGCAAGACTGACATCTCGCGCGAGGCCGTGAAGGCACCGGCGTCAGGCGGCATCTGTACCGCCGTGCGAATGCATTATATCTTTGCCGCCGAATTCAACGAAATCCCGGAAAGGGAAGCAGGAGAGTATAGGAATGGGAATCACGGTACACCCGGTGTCCGCTGCGTTGGGTGCTGAAATCAGAGGCGTCGATCTTAATAAGGCGTTGGATGAAGGAGATGCCCGCGAGATTCGCGATGCTTGGAAAGAGCACGTCGTGATAATGATCCGCGGTCAGCAGATCGACGATCCGCAACTCATCGCCTTCAGCGGGCTGTTCGGGGATCTCGATGGCGCGCCCATTGGATCCGAGCGGGGCGGCAAGGTCTCGACAGACGAGTACGATGAAATCACAGTGATTTCCAACGTCATTGAGGACGGTCAGCCGATTGGCGGACTGGGTAATCTGGAGTCGGATTGGCACACCGACATGAGTTCGTACGAGGTGCCTCCGGCGGCTTCGGTCCTCTATTCTCTCGAGATACCGCCGTCAGGCGGTGACACGAGTTTCTGCAATATGTACCGGGCCTACGAAACTTTGCCGGCAGACGTGCAGGCGAAGCTGCAAGGTCTCAATGCGATCCATGACGCGACTCTCACCTCTACGGGAGGTTTGCGCCACGGGTTCGAGGCAGTGACCGATATCACGCAAACGCCGGGCTCCCGCCACCCGATCCTCCGGACACATCCCGTGACGGGACGGACCGCGCTGTTCCTTGGCCGGCGCACGAACGGCTATATCCCGGGCCTTTCCGTGGAGGAGAGTGAGTCGCTGCTCGATACGCTGTGGGCGAACGCCACGCGGCCAGACAATGCGTGGACTCATACGTGGCAAGTCGGCGACGTGATCATGTGGGACAACCGTTGTGCCATGCACCGGCGTGACCCGTTCGATAACTCGGCCCGGCGAATCATGCATCGTACGCAGATTGCGGGAGATCGTCCCTACTATGAGCCTTCGAAGACAACCTCTACGGCGGCTTGATCTGAATTCTTGGTGCAGGTGATTGCTGGACAGGTTGAGGCGAATTTCCTATAACCCGGCTCGCTCACCAGCCCCGTTTTGGGGTCGGCGAGCCGTGCCCAGGTAGCTCAGTTGGTAGAGCAGTGGACTGAAAATCCTCGTGTCGGTGGTTCAAATCCGCCCCTGGGCACCACTTTCTTCTTGCACTGTAATTTGCAGTTCGTTGTGGCAGATGTTTAGGCACTGTGATGGCTGAAACCCAATTTGACTTTGTTATCGTTGGCGCCGGGTCGGCAGGCTGTGCGCTTGCCGAGCGCCTGACGGCCAGCGGTCGTCATAAAGTGCTCTTGCTTGAGGCCGGCGGCGAGGACAAGGATCGCTGGCTGCGTATCCCCCTCGGCATCGGCAAGCTTATTACGGGCAGCAAGTATGTCTGGCCATTCTCGACCGAACCCGAGCCGGGAATGAACGGGCAAGAGGTTTATTGGCCGCGCGGTAAAGTTCTCGGCGGCTCGAGCAGCATAAACGGCATGGTGTTCGTGCGCGGGGATGCGGAACAATACGACCACTGGCGCGATTCTGGATGCCCGGGATGGGGGTATGAAGACGTGCTGCCGTACTTCAAACGCCTGGAGGACAGGCTCGGTGGCGATCCGGCATTTCGCGGGCGAGGGGGCCCGATCAGTGTCGTCGACATTCCTCACCGGGATCCGCTGACTGAGGCGTTCTACCAGGCCTGTGTGCAACAGGGCATACCCCCAAATCCTGACTACAACGCCGAAACATACCCTGGCGTCTCGTATCTGCAGATGTCGATACGAAACGGGCGTCGCTGCAGTACGGCTGTCGGATACCTGCGTCCGGCACGCGGACGATCGAACCTGCAGGTGGCGACGAATGCACAGGCCACCGGCCTTGTCATCGAAGGCAACCGCGCCACTGGCGTGCATTATCAAACTGCCGACGGCGCTTCTCACAAGGCGATCGCGGAGTCGGAGGTCATTCTCTGTGCGGGTCCCATCGTGTCACCGCAGCTTTTGGAGTTGTCGGGAATCGGGAACCCGGATGTCCTGAAGCATGTCGGAATCCCAACTGTCGCAAATCTCCCTGGTGTCGGCGAAAACCTGCAGGACCATCTTCAGGTGCGAGTCAGTTACGAGTGCACGTTGCCCATCACGGTCAACGATCTGCTGAACAACAAGTGGCGGGGCATGCGTGCCGGCCTGCAATACATGCTGACGCGCCGGGGCTTGTTGGCCACGCCCTCCGTTTCGGTGCACGCCATCACCCCGGAATTAATGAGTGGCGCAAAGCCGACCCTTAAGATGCAGCTCGCACATGTAAGCGGTGCGGACCGCTATGCCATATCGGGAAGCTCCGGCGTCGACCCCCATCCGGGCTTCACCATCGGCACGTTCAACCTTCATCCGGAATCGCGCGGGACGATCCACCTGAAGTCCACCGATCCCTTGGCGCCGCCTGAGATTCGCGCCAATTATCTGTCGACCGAAAGGGACGTGGCGCTGAGTTTGGCGGCGATCAAGCTCACCCGCGAAATCGCCAAGCAACCAGCCTTGAAGGAAGTCACCGTCCGGGAAGTGCTTCCGGGTCCGTCCGCCGAGAGCGACGAAGATCTGATTGATTATGTACGGTCGGCCGGGCAGACGAGCTGGCATCCCATCGGGACGTGCAAGATGGGCTCGGACGCTATGGCCGTGGTTGACAGCGAGCTTAAGGTGCACGGCATCGTTGGTCTTCGTGTTGCGGATTCATCAGTATTCCCGCACCATATGTCGTCGAACACCAACGCGCCGTCGATCATGGTCGGCGAGCGCTGCGCGGATCTGGTGCTGGGTCAGACCGCGAACTGATTCCAACCACAGAGCCCCAGAGACTCTCTTTGTGTCTCTGGGGTTGGCTAAACAGAGTCAGGCGGCTTCGGCGCTGCGCAGGAGTTCGACCTCGACACGGTTGTCGTGGAACACGGCACCGCCTCCCATATCGGAATCGCGCTCGGCTACCGTTAGGTTGAGATTCGCATTGTCACCTATGATCTTGGGCCAATATCCCTTGATGCTCGCGGCGACACCCGGTTGTACGACATCGCTGGCAATGATCTCCGCTTCGAACGATCCACGGTCGTTGAAAATGCGGGCGACATCCCCCTCGGCAAGTCCCCGGGCCGCGGCATCTTCCGGATTCAAGGTGACGCGCCGCGGGCCTGCCCGCCGCAGCATCTCTGGCATGTTGGCGAAGATACTATTGAGGAAGTAGTGCGATGCCGGAGCGACGAGCGCCAGCGGATATCGCTGGGCGAGCGCTTCGTCCGTAACCTCGGCGGGCGGCGTATAGCCAGGCAATGGGTCGAGCCCTTGGTCGGAGGCCAGGGACGAATTGAACTCAAGCTTGCCCGACGGTGTCGGAAATCCATCGATGAAAGGCAGATACGGGGATGGGATGCTGAGGCGTAACCAGCCTTGCTCCTTCAATTTCTCCAGCGTAATGCCATCGAGCGCCGGATGATCTGACTCGAATAGCGATCGTGCCAGGTCCTCGTCACTGTCATAGAGACACGGGTCATTGAGTCCCATGACGCGCGCCAGACGACGGAACATTTCGGTGTGCGGCAGGCATTCCCCCGCCGGTTCCACGGCCGCTTCATTCCACTGGAGGTATAGATGACCGAAGCCGTTGTGGATGTCGGTCTGCTCCGTTTGCATGGTGGATGGCAGCACGATGTCGGCATAGTCGACGGTATCGGTCGGAAAGTTCTCGATCACCACGGTGAACAAATCTTCACGCGATAGGCCGCGCCGGACGGTCTCCTGCTGCGGTGAGCTGGCGCCCGGATTGGCGCAATAAATCACCATCGCCTTCACTGGAGGATCGTCGAGGTCCAACAGGTTCTCGCCCATTCGGGTAAGCGACAGGGCGCGCGTGCTCGGTGGCCCCAAATCTCCCTGCTTGAGCTTCACGATGTTGGCGGGGAATGCGGGGGAAGTACCGTAGATGACTCCCCCGCCGGGCACGCGGAAGTCGCCCGTCACGGCCGGGATGGTGTGGATCGTACGGCTGGCCATGCCGCCGCCGGCGTGGCGTTGTAGGCCCATGGACGTGCGGATTGTGGTTGGGCGCGTGGTCGCCAGGCGACGACCAAGCGATACGATCGTCTCGACCGGGATGCGTGTGATCTCGGCAACACGTTCCGGGGTGTACTCAAGAATGCGTTGCCGGTACTCCGCCCAGCCGCTCGTGTGCCGTTCGAGATAGTCGGTGTCCTCCGCCCCCATGCCGATGACGACGTTGAGAAGTCCGAGCGCAAGCGCGGCGTCCGTTCCGGGCAGGATGGGAATGTGTTCATCCGCTTGCGCGGCCGAGCGGGTTCGGATGGGATCGATCGCGACGAGCGTGGCCCCGTTACGGCGCGCCTCCGAGATGAAGCGCCAGGCGTGGTTACCGGTGGAGAGGGGGTTGTAGCCCCACATGATGATGAGTTTCGCATGGCGCATATCTTCGGGGTCCATGGCAGTGGCTTGCCCCAGGGTAAGTTTGCCGCCAGCCTCGCCCGCGACTTGGCAGATCGTCATCAGGTGTTGCGACGTGCCCAGCGCATTCCACAACCGGTGCCCCGTCCCCTTCACGCCCTGCAAGAACCCGAGACTGCCCGTGCCGAAACAGGGCCAGATGGCCTCGCTTCCATAAGTTGCGATGACGTCCTTGAAACGGCTGCCAATCTCGTCCAGCGCGTCGTCCCAGGTGATCCGGTCGAATTCGCCGGCACCCTTCTTGCCCACCCGGCGCATCGGATATAGCAAACGGTCCGGCGCCTGCGTATGTTCGAGGTAGCGGTTGACCTTGACGCAGAGACTGCCCTGCGTGAACGGATGGTCCCGCGCCCCGTGCAGGTCCACGGCGCGACCATTCTTGATGGTCACATCCCAGCTGCACGTGTCGGGGCAGTCGAGCGGGCAGGCCCCGCGAACAACCCGTGAGTCATCTGCGCGATGACCGTAAATCGCCATTCACTGTTCCCCGTTTCTGGTCGTCTGGAACTCGGACTAGGCCGCCTTGGCCCGGCGCAACAACTCGATCTCGACGCGGTTGTCATGGAACACTGCTCCGCCCGCCATATCCGAATCGCGTTCGGCGACAGTCAGGTTGAGGTTGGCTTTCTCGCCAATGATCTTGGGCCAATATCCCTTCGTGCTCGCGGCGATGCCTGGTTGAACGACGTCGCTCACCACGATCTCGGCTTCGAATGTTCCACGGTCATTGAAGATGCGCGCGATATCCCCCTCCACAATGCCGCGTGCGGCGGCGTCCTTGGGGCTAAGGGTCACGCGGCGCGGCCCCGCCCGTTCCAGCATCTCCGGCATGTTGCCGAAGTTGGTGTTGAGGAAGTAATGCGACGCCGGCGCGACGAGGGCCAGCGGATACCGTTTGGCCAACGCTTCGTCCGTCACCTCGCCTGGCGGGGTGAATCCGGGCATCGGGTCGAGGCCCTTGGCTACCGCTTTTGCCGAGTCGAACTCGAGCTTCCCTGAATCCGTCGGGAATCCGTCGGTGAAGGGCAGATAGGGCGTCGGCAGATTGAGCCGCATCCAGCCCTTTTCCTTCAGTTTTTCCAGGGTGATGCCATCGAGCGCCGGGTGATCGGAATCCATTACTGACCGTGCCAACTCCTCGTCGCTGTCATAGAGGCAGGGTTCATTGAGTCCCATGACGCGCGCCAGGCGTCGGAATATCTCGCTGTGTGGGAGGCATTCCCCCGCTGGTTGGACGGCGGGCTCGTTCCACTGCAGGTACATATGCCCGAAGGCGTTGTGGATGTCGGCATGCTCCGTCTGCATGGTCGCGGGCAGCACGATGTCCGCGTAGTCGACGGTGTCGGTGGGGAAGTTCTCGATGACGACGGTGAATAAATCCTCGCGTGACAATCCGCGCCGGAGGCTCTCCTGCTGCGGAGAACTCGCGGCAGGATTGGCGGCATATAGAATCAAGGCGTCGATTGGAGGATCGTTGAGTTCGAGCAAATTTTTGCCCATCAGCGTTGTGGTCAGCTCGCGCGTGGTGGGCCGTTCGAGATCGCCCTGCCGAAGTTTAGTGTAGTTGCCCGGGAACGATGCCCCTGTCGAATAGATGGCGCCGCCGCCGGGATGCTGCCAGTCCCCGGTTACTGCCGGAATGGTGTTGATCGTGCGAATCGCCATGCCGCCACCGGCGTGGCGCTGCATGCCCATGGACGAGCGGATGGCGGTTGGGCGCGTGGTCGCAATGCGCTGTCCCAAGGATATGATTGTCTCAACCGGAATCTTGGTGATTTCCGATACCCGCTCGGGCGGGTACTCCAGGATGCGTTCACGGAAGGCGGTCCAGTCCGTCGTATTCCGGTCCAGATAATCCGTATCCTCGGCGCCCATGCCGACAATCACGTTGAGCAGGCCGAGAGCAAGCGCACCGTCCGTCCCGGGCAAGATCGGAATATGTTCGTCCGCCTGGGCGGCAGAGCGTGTGCGAATGGGATCGATGGCAACCAGGTGAGCCCCGTTGCGCCGCGCCTCGGAGATGAAGCGCCAGGCGTGGTTGCCCGTCGACAGCGGATTGTAGCCCCACATGATGATCAACTTTGAGCGGGACATGTCCTCGGGATCCATTCCGACTGACTGTCCAAGCGTCAGGGTTGTTCCCGCCATGCCCGCGACGGAGCAGATCGTCACACGGTGTTGCGATGCCCCGAGCGCGTTCCAAAGCCGGAACCCCGAACCCCACATGCCTTGGACAAAGCCCATATGCCCGGTACCGAAGCACGGCCAGATGGCCTCACCCCCATGGGTCGCGATGACACCCTTGAGGCGGGTGCCGATCTCGTCGAGGGCGTCGTCCCAGGTGATCCGTTCGAACTCGCCCGCGCCTTTCTTTCCCACCCGGCGCATGGGATGCAGCAAGCGGTCCGGTGCCTGTGTGTGCTCGATATAGCGGTTCACCTTGACGCAGAGATTGCCTTGCGTGAAGGGGTGGTCGCGCGCGCCATGCAGATTGACTGCTCGACCGTCCTCGACGGTCACATCCCAGCTGCAGGTATCGGGGCAGTCGAGCGGGCAGGCGCCGCGTACAACACGTTGACCGTCAGTCGCCATTCGTTTGTTCTCCACAGATGCAATAGACTGTAAGGGCAAACATGCAAGGCCAAACAGGCAGGGCACGTCGGGCTCTCACAGGTCCCGTCAGCCGCCAATATTAGTGGAAGCTTCCATTCGATGCATGTCCCGTATCGAATGGCAATGACCAAGCCGATCATTCCTGCTTCGAACGGAGAACTCCGTGTCCCACGATCATTACCCCCGCATCCGGTTCGCCCAGACGCCAACACCGCTCGAATTGATGCCGAACCTCTCCAAGTTATTGGGAGGCCCGGACCTCTACGTGAAGCGGGACGATCTCACCGGACTTGCCTTTGGTGGCAACAAGGTGCGCCAGCTCGAATACTACTTCGGCGACATCGTTGAGAAGGGCGCCGATACGGTGATCACGACCGGGGCAACTCAGTCGAACCACGCGCGGGTCACCGCGGCGATGGCCAGCAAGCTTGGCTTGAAGTGTGAGGTGCAGAACGAAAAGCGAGTTCCCGGCCGGGACGAGGCCTACTACGAGTCGGGCAACGTTCTGCTGCTCAAGCTCATGGGCGTGCGTCTCCACGACTATCCCGTCGGCGAGGACGAAGACGGGGCCGATGCCGCGCTCGAAGATATTGCTGATCGCGTCCGCGCCGAGGGCGGGAAGCCCTACGTCATTCCGTTGGCACCGGTGCATCCGCCACTTGGCTCACTCGGCTACGTCGACATGATCGGCGAGCTTCTGGAACAGGCTCAGGAGCGGGACTTGCGGATCGATGCCATCGTCACGCCGACGGGCAGCGCCTCGACGCACGGCGGCATCCTCGTCGGCTTGCGGTCGCGCACCAGCGACATCCCGGTCTATGGCATCTGTATTCGCCGGCCCGCAGACGCCCAGCGCGAACGCGTACTCGATCGGGCACGGGCGGCCGCCAGCCTCATCGGCCGGCAGGATCTGATCGAGGAAGACGATATCAATGTCGACGACGGATATTTGGGACCTGGGTACGGTCTCCCCAACGAGAAGCTGATGGAAGGCATGCAACTGGCCGCCGGCTGTGAAGCCCTCATCGTCGATCCGGTCTACAGCGGGAAGGCTATGGCCGGCTTGATCGGACTTGTGCGCCAGGGTGTTTTTGCAAAAGACCAGAACGTCGTTTTCATCCACACTGGGGGAACACCCGCCTTGTTTGCTTATACCGGGATTTTCAAGGACCTCTGAGCGCAACCGGCAGGCGGATAGAGCCGGTTCCACACACAGCGAGTGGAGCAGAATCGATGGAACACGTTGCCTTTCGTGCCATGAAGGATGGAACCCGCGAGGAGTATCAATTTCTCCGTGGGTTAGAGAAGGACTGGGCCAGCGGCCACGCCGACCGTATCCTCACGGCAATGCGAGAGTTGGATGGGGCCGTAGATGGCTACCAGGTTAGCCGACTGACCCATAGCCTGCAGACGGCGACACGTGCCGAACGGAACAATGCGGATGACCAGATGGTGTTCGCGGCCTTGGTCCACGATATCGGGGATCTTTTGTCACCGCTAAATCACTCCGCCATCGCGGTCGAGATCGTTCGCTCCTACGTGCGCGAGGAGGTGATCTGGGTCGTGGAAAAGCACGGAATATTCCAGGATTATTACTACGGACATTTTATCGGCCGTGACCGGAACGGCCGCGACAAGTATCGCGGTCACAAGTGGTTCGATTCGTGTGCGGATTTCTGTGAGAACTGGGATCAAGCCTCATTCGACCCCGACTATGACACCCACCCGTTGGAACATTTCGCGCCCCTCGTACACGACCTGCTGTCACGTGGTGCGCGGCCATCTGAGGCATGAACGATCGGGACGCCTTGGCCAAAAGGTCAAAGATGTCTGGGGCAAAAGATCAAAGAATGTCCAACAAGCCCGTCAAATTAGGCCCTTCGAAATCGGCAGTGAATTGAGGATAGAGCACCTGGTCACCGGTCCTGTTGTTCCAATAGCAGGCGACGCCCGCTGATTTGGCGCCAACGACGTCGTTCGCCCCACCGGCCACATGCAGATATTCATTCCGGCCCAGACCGAGCTCATCAATCGGCAGGTCGTAAACCCTCGGGTCGGGTTTGTAGACACCCGCGCTTTCCGTCGAAAATATGTGATCGATGTCTACGGCTACTTGGTTCGCGACGCTTTCGAGCATGGCACGGTCACCGTTGGACAATATCGCCACTGCATATCCCCGTGCCTTGAGAGCGCCTAACACATCATCGGCTTCCGGCCACGGTTGAAGGGGATACCAGGACTCGACCAACTCACCTCGTTGCGATGCTGAAACGGTGACACCGTGCCTGCTGGCGGCGTAGTCGAGTGCTAGCCCCGTGCAGTCATGGAAACTCATGCGGCCGCGATTGAGGGCATTGGAGAGGGCGGCGGCACTCAACTGTTTGGCCCGCCAGGTCGTCAGGAACGGTTCTGCTGCGTCGGTCGGCAATTCGAGGATTCGGATGATGACCGGCATCAATGTTGCCTTGAAATCAGCCAGCCCGGAATATGCGTCGAAAGTGATCAAGCGGTAGTTCGGCATTCCATGGCACCGTTCAAGGAAGTGGGAATCCAAGTGCAGTCTATCCTATAAGAGCCAGCGCAGATTGCGCTGCGGCCGGCACAGACCACTGATTGCGAAAGAACAACGATGAAGTGCGGTATCCATTTCCATCAGGCGGGGTTCGCCAACGACCGTGTCGTGATCCGTGATTTCGTTCAGGCCGCGGAAGAAATGGGTTTCAACCACATCTCGGTGCCGGATCACGTCATTCAAGCCGGAACGCCTCGTGGGCCCGCTCAAATGGCGCCGCGTTTCACGCGCGAATTTCCATATCACGAGACCATGACTCTGCTGGCCCTCATCGCTGGCATCACCGAGACAATCGAGATTAACTCCGCCGTGATCATCTTGCCGCAGCGCCAGACCGTGCTTGTAGCCAAGCAGGCGGCGGAGGTCGACGTGCTCTCCGGCGGCCGGCTCCATCTGGGCGTGGGTCTCGGCTGGAACGAGCTGGAATTCGAGGCCCTCGACATGGAGTTCGGAAATCGGGGCAGGCGGGTCGAAGAGCAAATTGACGTCCTGCGCCGCCTGTGGACGGAAGAGCTCGTCACGTTCGACGGCCATTGGCATAAGATTACAGATGCGGGCTTGGCGCCGATGCCAATACAGCGGCCCATCCCGATTTGGATTGGGGCCAACAGCGAGGTCGCTGTGCGCCGCGCTGGACGGCTGGCGGACGGCTGGTTCATCATTTCCGGCGATCAGCCGGGGGATCAGACCAAGGCATACCACGATGCATTCTGTGAAGCCGCGCAGTCCGCCGGCCGCGATCCGGGAACGCTTGGTATTGAGGCCACCGTGCACGGCGGAAAAGATGGCCCCGAAGCGTGGATGGAAACAGCGCGTGCCTGGAGTGATCTCGGGGTTACCCAGTTGACATTCCGGCCTAACGGTTCCATCGATGAATTGCTGAATGCAATGTGGGAGTTCTATCCAGTGGCGAAGGATTTGTGATGTTTCATGTCGTGGAATTGAGCCTTCGAACATGGGTGCGGCGAACGTTGGCCGCGTGCCTTTGTGCGGCAGCCGTCGGTTTTGGCGGCTCGGCGGCGATGACTCAGGATCGGCCGGAGATGGGGCAGACCCTGAATGATCTCTTTATTGCGATCTATTCCAATTCAGGCGTCATGAATGGGCTCTTCGAGAATTGTGCCAGCATTCCAGGCGCGGCGGGTGAGTTTTTCAGTGCGGTCCACATGCGCTACGTCCGCAATGACTCTGTCATCGCCGGCATGATTCTCAGTGTTCACCGCAAGGTCATGGACCGGCAGGTCGCGACGGGGTCTCCTACCAGCGTGGAGAATCTCGCCAACAATACCCGCGACTACGCTTACTCTGAAATCAAGCACAAATTCATCGTGGCGAACGCAAACCCGGACTTGGAGCGGCGGCTTTGCGATAACCTGATGCAACGATTCCGTACCGGCGAATGGGATAATCCGCGTTTCGTTAACAAATATTTCGAGATTCTCGAACGGTTCGACCCTCGAATTTACGCTGAATTTTACGACATGAAGGCGGTGCTCGACGACCGGCGATCCGGAAAGCTTAAAACGGGAACTTTACCCAAGCAGAAGAAGCAGTGAAATCGGCTCCGAATCAGGCGGTGACTCCGGCCGCGACATCGATTGAGGTGAGCATTGGAATTTGGGGTCTGTACGCGCTCTCAGTTAGTTCTTTGGATTGATTGACACGGCGCATCTCGCAGGTATGCTGCGGTGGCGCATGAGGCTCGTTTGCCCGTGCACTGATTGCTCCAAAAGGCAGCGCGCTACGCCGTGCTAGACGGACATGGCGCGAAAACGGGGAGAGAGCATGAAACCGCTGTTAAAGCTTGCCGACGGGTTGGATTGGCTTACCGATCAAATCCTTGTGGTTTGCAAGTACTCGACCATGGTCGTCGTGGGGTCGATCGCGGTAATCATCTTCGTCGGGGTTTTCTGGCGTTACGTCCTTGGCGACGCGTTGGCCTGGTACGAGGAGACGGGTAAATACTTGATGATGTGGCTGGTCTTTTTGGCCTCGCCGATCGTCCTCAAGCGCACCGGCCACGTTTCTATCGACAACCTCCCGAGAAACTTGCCGGAGCGCTTAAAGTATCTGATGTACTTGGTCGTGTTCTCCGGAGTTATCTTCCTGCTCTACACGATGGTCGTCGAAGGCTGGGGTCTGTCCACGAATGCCTGGCCGCAGAAATGGACGTCGCTGCCGATATCGTTCTTCTGGGTTTATTTGGCAGTTCCGGTCGGCAGCGCAATCATGTTCCTTGTGATTGCCGAGCATTGGTTGCGGGCGCTTGTCGGAGTAATCGACCCAGCGCAGGGCAGCTTGCCCAAGTTCGAGGACCCGGAGATGCATCAGACCCAGGAAGCGAAGCTCTCGGGTGAATAAAGTCCACGGGTCAGTCGGGCAATATCCGATTAGAGAATCTTGTTGAGGGAGCAAGCCTTCGGGCTGAGCAGGTGAGGCAATGCCGATAACATTTTTCTGGATTTTCCTGGGCTCCATGGCGGTCGGAATGCCGATCGTGTTTGCGCTGGCATTCGGCCCTTTGATGGGTTTTGTGCTCGACGACAAGGGGTTGTACTTCAAAATGCTGCCCCAGCGGATATTCGGCGGCATCAACCAGTTCCCCCTACTCGCCATCCCGCTATTCGTGCTCGCCGGCGAGATTATGAACACCAGCGGCATCACCGAGAGCCTGGTGCGTTTCGCTCGGGTTCTGGTGGGCCACTTCCGTGCCGGGCTGGCACAGGTCAACATCGTGGCCAGCATGCTGTTTGCCGGCCTCTCGGGTTCGGCTGTGGCCGACACATCGGCCATCGGTTCGATCATGATCCCGGCGATGGAGCGCGATGGTTACACGCGCGCCTTTGCGGCGGCGGTGACGGCGGCGTCCTCGGTGATCGGGCCGATCATTCCGCCCAGCATCATTATGATCATCTATGCCTTCATCATGAAGGTATCGGTCGCAGGACTGTTTCTCGCCGGTTTCGTACCGGGTATTTTAATTGGCATCGGCCTGATGGTCTTGACCAAGGTCCTGGGTGAGAGGCGTAATTATCCGAAAAGTGGTCGACGCGCTACGGGGGGCGAGATGTGGAGTGCCTTTAAGGGGGCGTTCCTGCCGCTCCTGACGCCGGTCATCATCATCGGCGGCATTCTCTCGGGTGTATTTACGCCGACGGAGTCGGCTGGCGCGGCGTGTTTTTACGCCTTGTGCTTGAGCATCTTCGTGATGCGGACGCTGCCGCTGAGCGAGTTGCCGCAACTTCTCTTGCGGACGGGGCTGATCTCCTCGACGATCCTTTTGATCGTCGGCACATCGACGGTGTTCGGGTGGGTCGCCACGGTTTCCGGTGTGCCTCAGGCGCTCGGCAGGGCCTTGTTCACGATAACCGAGAATCCAATCTTGCTGCTGCTGTTGGTCAACGTGTTACTGCTGGTCACCGGCATGTTCCTTGACGCCGTACCGGCCATTCTCATCCTCGGTCCGGTCCTGGCGCCGACGCTTTATCAGCTCGGTGTTGAACCGCTGCACTTCGCTATCATCATGTGCATCAATGTGACTGTCGGACTGGCGACTCCACCGATGGGTCTGATCCTGTTCGTGGCCGCGAGTCTGACGAGGCTGGGTATTGAGGTGATCGCCAAGCAACTCATGCCCTATCTGATGGTTCATCTGACGGCGATCCTAATGGTGACGATGATCCCGGATATCGCGCTGACACTGCCGCGCTTGACCGGGTTCGCGCGGATTCCAGAGGGTCACTGGCTGATGTCAGTAATGGGTGGCGGTTGATGGTGGTTACCGAGCTACTTGATTTTTAGTGATTCTAGCCGTGCGTAAATTTGAAACTTCGTAGCAAAGGGAGGAGATTTATTATGACAGTAACTTCGAGAGTCCGTGCCGGTCTTGTGGCCGGCGCTGGGCTCGTTGCCATGCTGGGCACTGGCGCAGCCATGGCACAAGAGTCCGTCCTCAAGGTGAACCACGTGGCCGGTGCCAACACGCCCGCGCAGGTCTGCCTGGAGGTCATGGAAGGTTATATGGAGCGGATGTCGAGCAATCGTTTCGACGTCCAGGTCTATCCGGCGGCACAGCTCGGAAACTTCCGTCAGTCCGTTGAGTCGGTACAGCTTGGCAGCCTTGAGCTGACCTTCACCACAGGCGGTGGAATTTCGAACCTGTTCGGTCCGATCCAGGCCTTTGATATTCCGTACCTTCTGAAGAATGACCGCGTGGTCAACAAGGTCATGGAAGATCCCGAGCTCAACAAACTGCTCGGCGACGACATCCTGAAAGAACTGCAGACCGTCCGCTTGGTCGGCATGACGGGCAACCATGGTTGGCGCAGCTTCTTCATCGACAAGGGCCCGACAACCAACCTGCCGAACGACTGGGCGGGCAAGAAGATCCGCACTATCGAATCTCCGATTTCGATGGAGCTGGCACGGGCCGTCGGCCTGTCGCCGACGCCGATCCCCTGGCAGGAACTCTATACCTCGCTCGCCACGGGCATCGTGGCCGGTACGAAGAATTCGCTGATGGACATCATCTCGATGGACTTCCAGCAGTACCTCAAGTACCTGTTCCGGGATCAGCACACCTACATCATGTTCTTCTGGTGGATGAATGATCCGTATCTTCAAGGCCTGCCGCCCGAGTTGCAGACTATTTTCCTCGACGGTATGGACCGTCTGAAGGCGACCTGTACGGGTCACTTCGAGGTCTACACGCTGCCGTTCTACAAGCAGTTCGCCGAGGCTGGTGGCGAGATTTACGTCCCGACCGCCGACCAGAAGCAGTTCCTGCTGAAGGGACAAGTGGCCGTCGAGAAGTGGTTCACCGACCAGTTCGGCAATGAATATCCGAACGCCATCCGGGCCGCCGTTGCGCGTGCGGAAGACGCGATTGCATCGGATGACATGCGGGTCCTCGGCCACAAGGCCATGAGGTAACTCACATACTCAACGGCGGGGCTTCGGCCTTGCCGGAAAGAATTGAGGGGTGTGCTTCGGCACACCCCTTTTTCTTTTATGATACTGGGGCCCGACCCCAGGTCCGACCTAGCCCTTGAGGTTCGTTTGCGGAAATAGATGGCCCAACGCCCCAATATCCTGATGATCGTGACCGACCAGCAGCGCCGGGACACGATCGGTGCATATGGCAGCGCGAACTGCGGGACTCCGAATATCGACCGAATCGCGGCTGAAGGCATTCGCTTCGCCAATGCCTTCACGCCAACCGGGCTGTGTTCCCCTGTCCGTTGCTCGCTGCTGACCGGGCTCTATCCTCACGGGCACAAAGTGCTGACCAATGTCGGTCTGCATCCCGTGCGTGAGCAACTTGATCCGGGCGGTGATGTGTTGGCCAATGCCATGGTGACGAACGGCTATCGGCTGGGTTATGTCGGGAAGTGGCACGTCAGTGCTGAAGATCCGCCGGCCCTCGGGTAGGAGGACTATGTTTCGCTTGGGGATTTCCTCACGTGGCGGCAGGACGTTGGTGCCGCGGTACCGGACGAGATGTACGATTACAGCACTCAGGTTGCGGCGCTGGACCCCGCACCGGTTGAGCAGAGCCGGCCTAGATTTCTTGCAGACAATGCCGTGCGGCTGATCGAAAAGGATCATGCCGATCCGGATCGGCCGTTTTTCGTCCGCCTGGATTTTCACGGACCGCATTTCCCGAATGTCGTACCTGAGCCCTATTTCTCGATGTATCCGCCGTCGAGCATTTCGCCTTGGCCCAATCACGATGACTCGCTAGAGGGCAAGCCGGGCGTACAAAAGATCAAGCAACGGCATTGGGGAACCGATGCTTATGGCTGGGCAGATTGGCAACCACTCGTGTCGGCCTATTTCGGCGAGATTTCATTGATCGACGATGCCATCGGATCGGTGTTGTCCTATCTCGACGACTCCGGCCTTCAGGAAGACACGCTGGTGATCATGACCACCGATCACGGTGACACGATCGGTGCGCACGGCATCTGTAATAAGGGCTATACGATGTACGAGGAGATTTACCTCGTGCCACTGCTTATGCGCTGGCCAGGCGTCATCGTACCGGGCAGTGAGAGCGCCGCGTACACGCACCACTTCCTGGATATCTTCGCTTCACTTCTCGATATCGTGGATCAGCCGCTGCCTGAGGAATGCCACGGGCGTTCATTGGTGCCTGTGTTGAGGGGCGAGCCGCCGGACGACAACTGGCCGACGGAGGCCTACTGCCAGTTTCACGGCAGCCACATGGGTCTCTACAGCATGCGCCTGCTCACGACGGACGACTATGCCTACGTCTACCATACCAACGATATCGACGAATTCTACGACCGGCGAGCCGATCCGTATCAGTTGCGGAACCTGGCCGAGGATCCGGGCCAACATGCGGAAGCGCTAGCGGATGTGAAGCGGCGCATGGTGGCGTGGATGGCAAAGACACATGACCATCTTCACAACGACTGGACGGTGCGTTGGCTGACCGATGATCCTGAGCTAGCGGACGCGGCACCAGGCCGCCGCCGTACCAAGTGGTAGGGCTCTCACGGATCGGAAAAGAAGGGGCGCGCCCAGAATTATAGACGCGCCCCTGATTTATTGGCGCAGCAAAATTGCCGCGCGGCGTGTAGTTATTTCGGTTGCGGCACGATGCGGAGGTAGGGCTTGGGCGCCTTCCAGCCGTCCGGATACTTCTCTTTGGCCTGTTCGTCGGACACCGTGGGAACAATGATGACGTCGTCACCCTGTTGCCAATTCACCGGCGTCGCGACTTGATGCTTGGCCGTTAGCTGGCACGAATCCACGATCCGCAAGACTTCGTCGAAGTTGCGCCCCGTGCTCATTGGGTACGTAAGCGTCGCTTTGATCTTTTTGTCTGGGCCGATGACGAACACCGAACGTACCGTCGCATTATCCGCGGGCGTCCGCCCTTCTGAGGAATCACCTGCTTCCGCCGGCAGCATGTCGAACTGCTTGGCGACGCCAAGGTCTGTATCGCCGATCAACGGGTAGTTGACGGCATGTCCCTGGGTCTCTTCGATATCCTTGGCCCATTCCTTGTGGTTCGTAACCGGGTCCACACTGAGTCCCAGGATTTTGCAGCTCCGCTTGTCGAATTCAGGCTTCAATCCAGCCATGTACCCCAGTTCGGTGGTGCACACTGGCGTAAAGTCTTTCGGGTGCGAAAACAGCACCGCCCAGCCGTCGCCGATCCAATTGTGAAAACTGCCGATCGTTCCCTCGGTGGTTTCCGCACTGAAATCGGGCACTTCGTCGTTAATTCTGACTGTCATCGTTCCCTCTTGTTGTGACCGTCTGCCATGCTCAAGGATATCAAGTTGACGCCATCGTCGTCGATGGCCCCGAACCGAATCCTTCTTAAACACGTAAATGTGATGCAATTCGTGCTATTGCGGACTGCGCGCATCGATCCGCAAGCAGTAGCGCCGCGTTGATTGCGGCGTTATGACATGTCCGAAGATTGAGTGATGGAGCCGTTTGCAGAGAGGATGGAACGCGACATGGATCAGATACTCGTAGTTACCGGCGGATCGCGGGGCATCGGCGCTGAAACGGCACGCCTTGCGGCATCCCGCGGATATGCGGTCGCCATCAATTATGTGAAACGTCAGGACGCGGCTCACGCGCTGGTGGATGAGATCGAGGGAAGTGGCGGCCGCGCCATCGCCGTTCAGGGCGATGTCGCGTTGCCCGCCGACGTCGAAAGAATATTCGATACGGTCGACCGGGAACTCGGAAGACTTACGGCATTCGTGAACAGTGCCGGTCACGGAGGCGGTTATGTTCCGGCAAGAGATTTCGATGCGGATGTCCTCAAAAATCTGATGGAAATCACTGTCATCGGTGCAATGCTGAGTGCGCGGGAAGCGGTGCGCCGCATGGCTCTCAGTGAGGGCGGGAATGGCGGGGCCATCGTCAACGTGTCTTCCATGGCCTCAACCATTGGCGGCCGTCCGCTGCGCACGGACTATGCGACATCCAAGGCCGCGGTGGACTGTTTCACCGTCGGGCTTGCCAAGGAAATCGGGCACGATGGCATTCGGGTGAACGCAGTCCGTCCAGCCGTCACCATCACGGATATGGTGGACAAGTTGCGCAAAGACCCAAAAGCTGCCGCTGCCGTCGCCAATACCATTCCGATCAATCGCCTCGCGGAGCCCATTGAGGTGGCCCGGCCGATCGTCTGGCTCCTGTCCGATGAAGCGTCATATGTGAATGGCAGCTTGTTCGATGTTTCCGGCGGCGGATTTCTGGTCGCGGAAGCGAACAACCCGGGTTGACGTTGGGAACGGAACCTCGTCCTGATCAGGTGTCAGACACAATCCGCTGAAGCATTGCGTTTTCGAGTACGACACCAAAAAGATCGGCTCCCGTTAGATTGCTCTGTGCCGCGCGGCCGAGCAGCGTTCCGTCTGGGCCTTTGAGCTCAATCGGATCGAACTTGGCGTTGCGCAGTTGCGCATCCCGCAGATTCACCTCAGACAGATTTGCGCCGGAAAAGTCCGCATCGTGCGCTGTGATTCCGCTGAGGTTTGCGCTCGTGAAATCCGTCAGGATGAAGACCCCCTTGGATAGGTTGGCTCCTGAGAAATTGCAGGCGCGAAGATCTGCGCCATTGAGGTCGATGCCGCTCAAATCGATCTGGCTCAAGTCCTCTTCCCGCAGTTCCGCGCGAGCCCCGCTGGCGCCGTTCGACTCAGCCCACAAGGCGTGATCGGAGAGGACCTTTTGAACGCTCAAGCGAAGGCTACTGGTGGTACGTGCCATCGTCGCCTGACCGCCGACCAGAGACGCCAAATCGGCGCCTTCGAGCACGTTTTCAACGCTTTAGTGAATGCGGATCATGGGCGGGGCAAGCTGATGGTTACCCGAATCTCATGCAGACTCCGATGGACTGAAGATTGTACGGTCGGATGACACGAGAATTCAGCGGGGGAACGGACGAGATGGCAGTGGGACGGTTACAGGACAAGGTCGCGATCATTACCGGAGGTGCATCGGGGATTGGCAAGGCGACGGCTGAGGTGTTCGCGGAGAACGGCGCCAAAGTCGTTCTGGGTGATATCGATGTGAGCGGTGGCCAAGAAACCGCGGGCTCGATCCAGGGAAAAGTGCTGTTTACACACCTAGATTCTACTCAAGAGGCGGATTGGGTGCGTGCCATCGAATTTTCCACTGAACGGTTCGGTTCTGTCGATATTGTCGTCAACAACGCCGGGATTGAGGGCAGCACGACGGGCCAGAATCCAGAAAATATCTCTCTCGACGAGATCCATTCGGTCAACGCAGTGAACGTCGATGGCGTCCTCCTCGGTTGCAAGCATGCCATCAGAGCCATGCGGGATACGGGCGGTGCTATCGTCAATATCTCGTCCATTGGTGGAATTTATGCCACGCCCACATTCGTGGCCTATGGCGCCAGCAAAGGGGCGGTTCGCCAACTCACCAAATCAGTGGCGGCCTATTGTGGGCGGATGAAGTACGGCATCCGCTGCAATTCGATTCATCCGGGGATTACCGAGACGCGAATGGGGGAGGAAGTACTGCGTTCGTCGCATGGCGACGTTGAAGCCGGCCGCCGCGCACGCATCGAAGGCATCCCGGTCGGGCGGATTGGAGTTCCCCGGGATATAGCCAACGCGGTGCTTTACCTGGCGTCTGAGGAAGCGAGCTTCGTCAATGGCGCGGAGTTGGTCGTCGACGGCGGCCAGTTGATCCTCTAAATCCAGTCAATCCCATCGGCCTCGCGACGCGGCGTCACTAGAGCAGATCGCGACTCGTTTGAGTCGCGATCTGCTCTATCATTTGCTCTAAGCTCTCAGAAATCGGCTGATCAGGGGATTGAAAACTTCGGACACCTCAAGGTGGGCGTTGTGGGCGCAGTCCGGCAGCACGCAAAGCTGGGCGTCCGGAATCCCGTGCCACAATTCATACGAGCAATCCGGATGGGTGGACATGTCCTTGTCACCGCAGATCACCAGCGTTGGCACGCTGATTTCACCGAGCCGGTTGCGGACATCCCACCCCACCATGCCGCGCATGAGGCGGATCGCACCCGCTTTGCTGGCGCCGGCGCCGGCGGTCTTCGTGAATTCGTAAAGGGGGTGCGTGTCGCCGCCGACAAACCATGTTGCGGCTATGCGTGCGGTCGTGACTTCAATGGATTCCGACTCGATCCGGGCGACCGTTTCATCGAAGGTTTCGAATCGGTTGGGCAGATCGGTCGTGGCTGAGCCGCCATAGAGAATTAGCTTTTCGATCCGATCCGGATAGTCCAGGGCGGCCTGCAACGCGGTCATCGATCCCAACGAATGGCCAAGAAGCATGAACTTTTCAATGTTCAGTTGGGTCAGAGTATCCATCAGCGACGCGGCGATTCCGGGCACTGAATCAGGCACCGGTTCATCGGCGCTGCCCGCAAATCCTGCCATGTCCGTGGCGATGACATCGAAGTTGGCTGCCAGATGGGCGGCAAGGACCGCGAAATACCCGCCTCCGCCCGCATAGCCGTGTTGCAGAACGACAGTGGGCCCCGATCCATATCGCCGATAATTCAACATATAATTGTCCTCGTGCGGCTGGTTTGATCGTAAGTATGATGACTCCGCTAACAGTGGCGGGAGTGCGGCCTCTGTGGCAAGCCTGGGGTTCAAATTCCTTCTGCGAATCATATGCATTCGACATGAATTGCCGCATTGCGTCAGAGTCGATATGTTCCCGGACAACTGGTATCAATTGGAATGACTTCTAGACAGGAGCAAAGTCATCGAAATGCGTTATGAAGCCCCTGACACGATGGAAGCGGCGGTAAATTTGCTTGCTAATGAAGACGGCATTGCCCGCATTTTGGCTGGCGGCACCGATCTTCTGGTGCAGTTGCGCGCCGAGATGGTGGAGCCGGATCTCGTCGTCGACGTGAAGCGTATCGAAGCAATGTGCACGGTGGCCAAGGAAAGCGGTGGCTTCCGCGTCGGAGCCGCAGTGACGGGTGCCGAACTTGGCGAACACGCAGAGTTCAAGGCAACTTGGCCGGGTGTTTTGGAAGCGTTTGAACTGATCGGTTCTACGCAGGTTCAAGGCCGGGCTACGATGGGCGGCAACCTCTGCAACGCATCGCCCGCGGCCGACAGTGTCCCGGCGATGATCGCGGCGAGCGCAATCGCAACGATCCAAGGTCCGGACGGTCAGCGTGAGCTTTCCGTTGAAGATGTCGCGATAGGTCCTGGGCAGACGTCGCTCGGCAAGGGCGAACTCGTCACGTCGTTTTTCTTTCCTGATGCAGCGCCACGAACGGGTGACGCTTATCTACGCTTCATTCCGCGGACCGAGATGGATATCGCGGTGGTTGGCGCAGGTATTTGCCTGACGCTTGACGATGCAGGTATTTGCACCGCCGCGCGCGTGGTGCTGGGGGCCGTGGCAGCGCGGGCGCTCCTCGTATCCGAGGTGGCGGATGCGTTGATTGGTACGTCGGTGGACGATGCCGCGCTGGCGAAACTTTCTGAAACGGCGAGTGCCGCCGCAAAACCCATTGATGATAAGCGCGGGACCAAGGAATTTCGCACTCAGGTCATGGGTGTTATTGCGCGCCGGACCGCGGAAGTCGCGTTGGCGCGCGCAAGCAGCGATTGAGAGTGAGGTAAACACGAATGGCGAGATATCACGTATCAGCAACGGTCAACGGTGACGACGTTGAATTTCTCTGCGAGCCAGAGCAAACCTTGCTCGATGTGCTGCGCGACGAACTGCAGCTCACGGGCACGAAAGAGGGATGTGCCTCGGGCGATTGCGGCGCCTGTAGCGTCATGCTTGACGGTCGGCTCGTTTGTTCATGCCTGGTGATGGGTGCCGAGGTCGGCGATCGATCCATCGAGACCATCGAAGGCATGGCGGAAGGTGAACAATTGCATCCGCTGCAGCAGAAATTCCTGGATCACGCGGCACTTCAGTGCGGCTATTGCACGCCGGGTATTCTGGTGGCGGCCAAGGATCTGCTGGAGCGAAATCCTGATCCCACCGAGATCGAGGCCCGCTTTTATCTCGCCGGAAATCTATGTCGCTGCACGGGGTATGACAAGATCATCCGGGCCGTAATGGACACGGCCGCGGAAATGCGAGGAGCATAGACATGTCAACCGCTGAAGACCTCCGCTATCAGGAAAAAATCCACGAATTGAAATACGTCGGCAAGGATGCCATCCGCACGGACGGCGTGGACAAGGTGACCGGAAGGGCCAAGTTCGGCGCCGACTTGATCATGGCGGGTATGCTCCATGGTGCCGTACTGAGAAGTCCGCACGCCCACGCAAAGATCAACGGTATTGATACGTCGAAGGCCGAAGCGCTCATGGGCGTCAAGGCTGTGATCACAAAGGATGATTTCGCGGACCAGGAATCGGAAATGATCCAGGTCGGTGAACTGTCGGTCAATATACGAGACGTCATTCGCAACATTCTGGCGCGCGAGAAAGCCTTGTACGACGGACATGCGGTCGCGGCTGTCGCAGCCACCAGCGCCTCGATTGCGCGCAAGGCACTCAAACTCATTGAAGTCGATTATGAAATCCTGCCGCACGTCATCGACGTGCTTGATGCGATGGCGCCTGATGCGCCCGTTATCCACGACTACATCTACACGGATGGCGTCGAACCCAAACCCGAGAAACCGTCGAACATCGCAAAACGACTTGAGATCAAACTCGGCGATGCCGAAGCCGGCTTCGCGGCAGCCGACGTGATTATCGAACGTGAATACGACACGCGCCCGGTGCATCAGGGCTACATCGAGCCGCATGCCTGCGTCGCCAGCTATACGGAAGACGGCCAGGGGGAACTCTGGGCATCGACGCCGGGGCACTTTTTGGTTCGGGCCATCACTGCCCGTCTGTGCGGCATGGATGTCTCCAAGGTGAAAGTCACGGCTTCGGAGATTGGCGGCGGTTTTGGCGGCAAGAACATCATCTATCTGGAGCCGCTCGCAATGGCACTTTCGCGCAAGTGCGGAAGGCCCGTGAAGATGGCGATGCATCGGAATGAGGTTTTCCGGGCGACGGGGCCGACGTCCGGTGCCCACATGCGAATCAAGATCGGCGCCAAGCGTGACGGAAACATCACTGCCGGAGAAGCGGAGTTGATGTTCCAGGCGGGCGCCTTTCCCGGCTCACCGGTGTTTCCCGCGGCGATGTGCGCCTTTGCCTGTTATGACCTCGAGAATGTGATGGTGATCGGCTGGGATGTTGTTGCCAATCGTCCCAAGACAACGGCCTATCGGGCGCCAGGCGCGCAGATTTCAGCCTTTGCCGTGGAGAGTGCGATTGATGAGATGGCGCGGGAGCTCGGTATCGATCCGATCGATTTCCGCCTCATGAATGCTGCCAAGGAGGGCACGAAGGCAGCCTACGGCCCGACTTTCGGGCCGGTTGGATTGGTCGAGAGCCTGAAGGCCATCAAGGACCACCCCAACTATAATATTCCTCTGGGACCCAACCAGGGCCGGGGGGTCGCGTCAGGATTCTGGTTCAACATCGGTGGCGAAACCAGCGTCACCATGAACCTCAATGATGACGGCACTCTTGCCTTGACGTTGGGTAATCCGGATCTGAGCGGCACTCGGACCTCGATCTCTGTAATGGCCGCGGAAGAGCTGGGCATCGATCCCGAGCGGATCCGTCCAACGATCGGCGATACGAGCGCGCTCGGCTTCAACTTCATCAGCGCGGGAAGCCGGACGACCTTCGCGTCCGGGAAGGCGACCGTGCAGGCAACGCGGATCATCATTGATGAACTCCGGGCCCGCGCGGCCGCCAAATGGGACCTTCCGATCGACGCTGTGGTCTGGGAGGACGGACACGCCCGTCCCGCCAGCAGCAACGCGGGCGACTTCGAACCTCTGTCGCTGGAGGATATCGCCCGGGACGCGAAGAAGACCGGTGGTCCGATTGCCGGACATGTGGAGACCAACGTCTCCGGTGCGGGGCCGAGCTTTGCGACCGAAGCCGTGGACATCGAAGTGGATCCGGAGACGGGACACGTCAAGGTCTTGCGATTCACCGCGGCTCAGGATGCCGGGAAGGCCATCCAGCCGAGCTTTGTCGAAGGCCAGTACCAGGGCGCCGCCGTCCAGGGAATAGGTTGGGCCTTGAACGAAGAGTACATCTACGACGACAAGGGCCGGTTGGATAATGCGGGATTCCTCGATTACCGGATGCCTGTGGCTTCCGATTTGCCCATGATCGACGCAGTTATCATTGAAGTGCCAAACCCGAACCATCCGTACGGTGTCCGTGGAATTGGCGAGACATCGATCGTGCCCGTGATGGCAGCGATGGCCAATGCACTTGAGGACGCGACCGGTCTGCGGATAAACGAACTGCCGATGTCGCCGCCCCGGGTTCTTAAGGCATTGAACGAGAAGAACGGTGGCTAATCGACCGTACTAACCCCGCATGCGCTCGCCAGCCGGATCGAAAAGCGGTTCGGTCACGAGCGCCGTGGGGCGACGGTCCCCCAGAATCTCGATCTCGAAGGGGTTGCCGTCGGCGATAAGATCAACGGGCACGAATCCGAGCGCGACGCTCTTTTCGACGTAGTGTGCGTATCCGCCCGACGTGACGAACCCGACCACATTCCCGTCGTGCCAGATGGGCTCGTCCGCCCAGACATCTGCGTTATCGGCGTCGACGACGAGAGTGACGAGGCGCCTTCCGGGTAAGGTCTCCTGATCCTTCAGTGCTGCCTCCATGCCGATGAACCCAGGCTTCTGGAAGTTCACAAATCGGTCCAGCCCCGTTTCAGCGGGGGTGTAGTCCGGCTTGTATTCGCGCAACCAGGACCCGAAACTCTTTTCCAGGCGCAACGACATCATGGCTCGCATGCCAAAGGGTTGGAGACCAAGGTCGGCTCCAGCCTTGATCAGGGCCTCATAGAGGGCAAGCTGATAGTCGCGTGGCACATAGATTTCATAGCCGAGGTCCCCGGTATAAGTGATGCGACAGACGATGGCCGGCGCCAATCCGACATCCATTTGAGCGACGGACAGGAAAGGAAGCGCTGAATTCGAGACGTCGGTACGGGTGGTGCGCGACAGCAACTCTCGTGCGTTGGGTCCCGCGATCTGAAAGCCGACACGTTCCAGCGAGATGTTGCGAATATCGACATCGCTGTCCGGTAGGCGATCGAGGAACCAACGCATGTGATACGCCTGGGCCGATGACGCGCCGATGATCTGGAAGCGATCGTCGGACAAACGCGAAACCGTGAGGTCACCGATCAACATGCCGCTCTCGTTCAGCATGGGGCTGAGCGTGATCCGTCCTACCCGTGGCATACGGTTGGCGAGCAGGGCGTTTAGCCAGTCCTCGGCGCCCGGTCCCGTCACCTCATATTTGCCGAAATTGTGAATTTCGTTGATGCCGACAGGGTTACGTACGGCCCGGCATTCCTCGCCCACGGGACCGAAGGCGTTCGAACGGCGAAGGCTCGGCGTTTCGAAAGGCGCCTCTCCGGGGGGTGCGAAATAGTTGACGGACTCCAGGCCGTAGCCGGCACCAAAAACTGCGTTCTGAGCCTTCCATATGCCATAAGCGGGGGTGGTGTTGAGGGGCCTGCCCGCCGGAAACTCCTCGTTGGGGAAACTGATCGCGAAGCGACGTTGGTAATTCTCCGTCACCTTGTGGCGTGTATAGGTTCGTGTCGCCCATTCGCCGAACCGGGAGACGTCCATGGCAAACACGTCGGATGAGGGTTCGCCATCGATCATCCATTCGGCAATCGTGAGTCCGACACCACCACCCTGGCTGAAACCGGCCATGACCGCGCAGGCGCACCAGTACCCCTGCAAGCCCGGATAGGGGCCGACCAGGGGGTTTCCATCCGGTGCAAACGTGAACGGGCCATTGATGACGGTTTTGATGCCGGCCTCGGCAAGGCATGGATACCGGCCGAACGCCTTTTCCAGGGGTTCCGATATACGATCGAGTTTGTCGGGCAACAGCTCGTGGCCGAAGTCCCACGGCGTGCCGTCGACCGCCCAGGGTTCGCAGTCCTGCTCATAGATACCGAGCACAAGACCGCGTCCTTCCTGCCAGAAATATGTTTCGCCACCGGGGTCGATGACGTGGGGAAGCTCGGTGTCGCGCTCATAGACCTCGGGGATGTCTTCGGTGACCAGATATTGATGTTCCATGGGGTGAAGGGGGTGCTGGACGCCGACTAGTTCACCGACCTCTCGGGCCCAAAGATCGGCGGCGTTCACCACGTACTCTGTCGTGATCGTGCCCTGTTCGGTGACCACATCCCACGTGCCATCGGGATTGTGGTTTAGTTCGATCATCCGGTTTCGCAAGATGATCTCCGCGCCCTGTTTCCGGGCCGCGGCGGCATAGGCCTGCGTCGTGCCCGCCGGATCCAGATGCCCGTCAAGCGGGTCATAAAGCGCCCCGATCACACCGTCGATGTTGAGCACCGGGCAGAGCTCCTGCGCTTCTTGCGGGGTCAGCAGTTCGGTTTCGAGATCCATATAGCGGTGCTTGGCCCTCTCTTCCTTGAGAAAGTCCATGCGATCAGAATCAGTGGCGATGGTGAGTCCGCCGACATGATGGAGACCACAGGCTTGACCGCTAATTTCTTCGAGTTCTTTGTAGAGCCGGATGGTGTAGCCCTGCAGCTTGGCGATATTGGGATCGGAGTTGAGGGTGTGAAATCCGCCAGCGGCATGCCAAGTGGAGCCTGAGGTCAGCTCTGAACGTTCGACGAGAACGACATCCTTCCAGCCGAATTTGGTCAGGTGATAAAGGACGCTGCACCCGACCACACCACGCCTCAATCGCCACTACCTTGATCGCGACGGTAAACGGCGCGGATAAGCGAAATTCGCGACGCGCGAACTCGATTACATTGCTTTAGCATGAGAGTAACCGAGCTTGAGTCGCTTCTCTTCGCTACAATGCGGCCGATGCGGCGGCCAACGTCGCGGTGAAATCGGTACAGACAAAGGGTGTGATCTTTCATGAGTTCCGTACGCAATGTCATCCTCATTACCTCTGACCAACAACGCGGCGATTGCTTCGGTTTCGAGGGGCGCAACGTCAAGACGCCTCATCTGGATCTGATGGCGCAGCACGGAACCCGTTTTTCGGCATGCATCACGCCCAACAACGTGTGCCAGCCGTCACGGGCATCCATCTTAACCGGCCTCCTCTCCAACACGCATGGGGTCCATGACAATGGTATTGATCTCGATCCCACGATTGGCGAAGCGGGGATCGGCGGCACATTGAGCGGCGCAGGCGTGCGTTCGGGATTCATCGGAAAAGCGCATTTCTCGACGGCGCTGACGTTCGAAGCGACCGGAACGCCGGAAAGCCGATTGTCGATGGCGGACTATGGTCCCGACTGGTTCGGTCCCTACATGGGCTTCGAGCACGTGGAACTGGTGGTGCTTGGACACAATCGCTGGCATCCGTTGGAACCACCAAGCGGCCAGCACTATGAATCCTGGTACTACGGCGATGGTCTTGGTGAGCTTAAGAACGAGCTTTACGAAACCAGGCTGGAGCCTCAGACCGATGCGGTTCAAACGTGGCATTCGGCGTTGCCGCCGGTTTGGCATAACTCGTCGTGGGTAGGCGATCGGACGATCGAATTCCTTCGTGAGAACAAAGATGACCGCTTCTTCTTGTGGACGTCATTTCCGGACCCCCATCACCCGTTCGATGCACCTGAACCCTGGTCGCGCCTGCATCATCCGGACGAGGTTGATTTGCCGCAAGAAAGAGTCAAAGACCTTGACCGGCGCCCGTGGTGGCATCAGGCGAGCTTGGAAGGCGTTCCCGATATATCCGAGGAAATGCGGAAAGTCCGCCAGAATTATTCGCGTATTCCCGATCAGACGGACGATCAGCTCCGCGAGATAATCGCCAACTATTATGGCATGATTTCGCTGATCGATCATAACGTTGGCCGGATCTTGTCGGCACTCGGCGATCTCGGTCTCGCCGACGACACGATGGTGATCTACACAACGGATCATGGAGATTGGTTGGGAGATCACGGCTTGATCCTCAAGGGCCCCATAAATTATGAAGGCTTGGTGCGCATCGGGCTTATCTTCCAGGGCCCGTCAGTCCCGATGAACCGGGTCGTCGACGATCCTGTTTCGACGCTGGATATTCCGGCGACGGTGCTTGATTGCATGGGGGTCTCGCCGACCGGTGAGATGCACAGCCGTACCTTGCGAGGCTTGGTCGAGGGCAAGGCCGGCGAGAGCCGTGATTTCGCGTACAACGAGTGGGATATCAATGCGTCACGGTGCGGAGTCGCTCTCGACCTGCGCATGGCCCGTACCAAGACTCATAAACTGACGCTCGAGACCGAATCCGGTGCCGGAGAACTTTATGACCTCAAGAACGATCCCCATGAGATGGACAATCTGTTCGAAGATGCCGGGGCCCAGACGGCCCGCAAGGAATTGCAAGACATGATCGCGTCACGACCTGACGACGAGATTGAGGTCAAGCCAACTCCTGTCGGAATGGCCTGAGCGATAGGTGGCCGGAGATTGGAGACATCAGGATGCGGCGCCTCCTTGTCGTTGCTCACGCACCGTCTCCCAATACGGCACGTCTCAGGAAGGCGGTCTTCCGCGGTGCTACAAGTTCGGAAATTGACGGTGTCACGGTTCAAGTGATTGCGCCGCTTGACGCTGGTCCGGACGATGTATTGGCGGCGCATGCGGTGATTTTGGGGACAACTGAAAATCTCGGTTATATGAGCGGTGCGCTGAAGGATTTTTTTGACCGGAGCTACTACCCGTGCCTTGAGCACACACAAGGATTGCCTTACGGGCTCTATATCCGCGCCGGCCAAGATGGTACGGGAACGCGCCGGGGAATTGAGACGATCGTCACAGGTCTCAGGTGGCGTGCGATCCAGGATCCGTTGATCTGCCGCGGCGACTGGCAAGAGTCTTTCGTCGGACAATGTGAAGAACTCGGCATGGCCGTGGCTGCCGGTCTTGAAGCCGGAGTTTTCTAGAGTAGGTCGTGACTGGTTTAGGTCGCGTGAATTTTCTCAAATGGATCTGAGTCGTAAACAGATAAGCTACTCGGTCGTGGGGTCGAACCCGTGCTCGCGGAGAATTTCGGCCATGCGACCTGACGATTGCAACGATCTCATGACAAAGGTGATCCGCGACAGGAGCTTTCGGTGCTTTCGGT